>ERZ773359.391-NODE-391-length-62247-cov-259.767092_pt1 | contig 62247 bp, 51 predicted proteins | sample MGYA00374955_ERZ773359 | MGnify/ENA primary metagenome ERZ773359 (study PRJEB29098, sample SAMN04486028) | biogas fermenter metagenome | study: EMG produced TPA metagenomics assembly of the Biogas fermentation microbial communities from Germany - Plant 4 DNA1... | reverse complement strand
TATTTCTTATGTGCTAAACTAAAATTTGATTACCCACACTATCCGTTATAGAACCGAAAATAATGTTAATTTTACAATAAATGATAAAAAATATATATAATTTAAAAAAATAAATTATTTTTGCAAGTTAAAAAAAAATTAAAAAATAATTATGAAAGAAAATTTGATAAGATTAGGAATTTTTTATGATGGTAATTATTTATTACATGTTAGCAATTATTATAACTATTTTCATGAAAGGAAAAGTAGAATCAGTTTGCATGGTTTACATAAATACATCAAATATTATGTATCGAGTATAGAAGATATAGATACTAAATATGTAACAATTACTGAAAGTCATTATTTCAAGTCTAGACTAAGTGTAAAAGAAGTTGGTAATAAGCAAAATCAATTATTCTTTGATAGACTATTTGATGATGTTTTAATGATGGAGAATGTAGTAGCACATTATCATCCAGTGAGGAATATCCAAGGAATAAAAATGGAAAAAGAGATAGGGATGAATCTGGCTCTACATGCATATGAGATTGCGAGTAATAAGAGAATAGACTTATTAGTTTTAGTAGCATGCGATGGCGATTATGTGTCATTAATCAAAAAGGTTAATGTATTGGGAATAAAAGTATTATTAGTATCATGGGATTTCGAATATACTGATGATCAAAATTATTTGAGAATGACTAAAACCTCACAAGATCTAATAGAAGAAGCCACATATCATTTAGCTTTAAATGAAATAATAGATGATCCAGCAAATAAAGGTAATTCATTTGTAGAAGGCTTATTTGTTTCTAAATTAGATCGCAGATATGATATTCCTCAATATTTTGATGAGGTAGGCAATGAAGATTTATCTACATTAGAAAGAGACAATCAAATACATGAAAGCTCAATATTATCTCTAAAAAATGGGTATGGATTTATAAAATATCCTCCTAATAATTTATTTTTTCACTATCAATCAGTACAAGATGCTGATTTCAATGAGTTACAAATAGGTGATGAGGTGCTCTTTGAAATTGCTAAAAAAGATAATGGCGAAGAGCTTGCAATTAATGTAAGGCTTAAAAAAACTAATTCAATTGAAAATTTAGAATTTTAAAAAAATTAGAATTTTTTTATCAAGACTTTCATTTGTCAGTAAGTGCAAACTTCAGTATTTTTGATAGATTTAGGTTCATTGATGATAATAATTCTCATCTACATTATATACTTCTTTGCTTGTTTTTTTGTCAAACAAAAAATATTTAGACATACCACTGGCTTTGATTTCGCCATTTTGAATGATTTTAGATTCGATGAAAGCAATATTTTTTTTATATTCAATTAATTTCCCTTGAATATAGATTTTTTCATTAGTTGAAATTTTTTTATGATATCTGACATTTAGCTCTACAGTCATACCGGCTCTGCAAATTTTAGATACTATCACCCAGCTGCCAACCTCGTCTAATAATGTGGCTACTATTCCGCCATGCAGTACTCCGTGCCAGCCTTCATAATTTTTGTTTGCTTTCCATTCTGACTCTACATAGTCACCATAATCGTAAAATTCTAAATGCAATCCGACTGGATTCCTATCAGAGCATCCAAAGCAGAAATCATCTTGCTGATTCAAAGATTCCTTTTTTATTTTTTTCATTTCATAAATTTTTTTGCATATTCATCGATGAAATCTTTTTCTTCTTTTGATAAAGAGCTTTCACCTTCTTTTTTTATTTTTTCTAAAATTCTATTAATTTCATTTTCTATTTCTTTTCTCTTATCATAATAGTCATAGTCATTAATTGGAGGTTTCTCATGTAGTATGTTTTTTTTATGAGAAAATTTTTTTGATAATTGAGTAGTTATAAATCCTAATATTGCTGCTATAATAGATACTACTATTGCACTCAAAAGCAGATCCATATTAGTAAATAATATTATTATAATGTATAACAATAAAAATATGTTAGAAATAGTTCCTAGATTAATCTTTCTATTTTTAAATCGCAAATAAATACCATTATTTGATATGATAGCCCAGGATAATATTGCACAACTAAATAATGTTAGCCCACCCCAATTATGTAAATTAAATGACCATTGTATAGCTGCTAAACCGCCGCCAAAGCTTGCTAAAAGCCACAATATTATAAATTCCCACCATTTAATATTTGTCAATAAATATCTAGCACTAAGATATAATATTAAAAAATTCAACCCCAATTCCCATAAATATACATGAATAAAAGGGTGTAATAGTAATGTAAAGAATAGATTATTTGTGTTAGGTAATAAAAATGTAATAAGGGCATCTGGGAATATTACTAATAATATAGACAATATTATAGAAATAATTAAAATGCTATAAATAGTTATTCTTTTCCAAGACAGATGCATAGTAAAAAATAATTTTTTAATAATAAAATTTATATGGTTTAAAGCGATAGCCCCAGATGAGCATTAGAATAAATCCGAATAACATACCTCCTAAATGAGCGAAATGAGCTATGCCACCGTGTGGCTGATAAACACCAGCAAAAAATTCAAAAGCACCATAAATAATGACCAAAACAATAGCTCTCACTGGTAAAAGTCCATAAATAAATACTGGAACATTAGGAAACATAAGTCCAAATGCAAGTAGAATACCAAAAACAGCTCCTGAAGCTCCTACCATTGGCACATTTATCATCATTGCTAATAAACTATTCAAAGAATTAACTGTAAGTGGTGCTACGGAATCCCAATTTCTTAGTAATTCATTAACCTTATTAGGATCATAAATGTTAGCGAAATATTTATCTAAAATTGCAATGAAATCTTGTTGATTTAAAGTTTGAGAATATAGCGTAATAGCTTTTTGAATGTTAGTAAATTCTATATAATTAACTCCTAACTGAAATAAGGAAGCTCCTAATCCAGTAATAAAGTAAAAAATTAAAAATTTCTTTGCCCCCCATACGTTTTCTAGCATATATCCAAACATCCATAGAGCAAACATATTAGTAAATAAATGCATAAAACTGCCATGCATAAACATATAAGTAATAAACTGATACCATCTAAAATATGGGGATGCTGGATAGTGTAACCCAAGCGTATGTATTAAATCTATTCCTCTATTTGCAAAAACTATTGTAGCTAAATAAAAAATTACATTTATGATAAGTAAATTTTTAACAACAGGTGGAAATAAAGAGAAACTTGATGGTCCGAAAAGTCTATTATTATTCATAAGATTGAATTAATTGTAATAAATTATTTAATGACAAAATTATAAAATTATTTTTACCTCCAATTCCTTTTTGCGGATCTGGCAATGAAAATAATTCAAATAATATATTATTTATAGAGTCTGGCGTCAATGTCATTATTTGTTTTTTAGCACCACGCAAAGCTAAGCCAATGTACAGTTTATTAATGTTTATGGCAGCTCCGGTTTCAGGCAATTCTAATATTTGATATACAAAATCCTCGATATCTTCTTCTTTGATATATCCATGTGCAGGTATTCCTACAGCTTGGAACTGATTGTTAGAAATTTTTTCAAATTTGAATCCTAAACTTTCTAAAGTTGATTGTGCAGATAAAAATGTTCCTAAAAATTTAGAATCTATATTTATTATAATAGGGAACAAAACTTGTTGAGATTCAGAATTTATATTATTTTTATTTTTTGATAATTGTTCGAAAATTAATCTTGCTAAAATCGATTCAATATCACCTACCAAGATGCCATCTTTCATTTTAGTTATCAATATTCTATTATCAATTACTTGAAATTCTAAATTATCATAGTTTATTTTAGAGTCGTTTTCTATTAAAGAAATTTCATTAAAAAGATCTTTGTAGTTTTCATTGATTATATCTCGTTGAGCATTGATTTTTTGATTAAAAAGTTGAGTAGTATCTGTTAGAGGATGCTTGGGAAAATTAAAATTGCTTTTAGAAGAATTAATAGAAAAGATGTGAGTAGGAATAGCATCGAAATCTATGTCTGGCATTAGTCCACTAATTCCGAGAGCTTTTTTAGCTAAACTATTCAGAGTAGCAGCGATCAAATGCTCATCTTGAAATTTAATTTCAATTTTGCTAGGATGCACGTTTACATCTAATTTATGAGGAGGCAAAGTAATAAAAAAGACATATGCGGGGAAAGTTTCTTTATCAATTAAGCCTTCATAAGCTTTCATAATCATTTGATGAAAATAAGGGCTGCGAAAATATCTACCATTAGCATAAAAATATTGATTGCCACGATTCTTTTTGGCTACAGTAGGATTAGAGATAAACCCTTTTATTGTAGCAAATGGGAATTCTTCTTCAATATATAAAAGTTTAGAATCATATTGTTTGCCAAAGATTTCAATTATACGTTGTTTAAGGTTAGTAGGTAGTAATTTTATTTTTAATTCATTATTGTTTGTTAAAGAGAAAGTTATATTATTATTGGGAATGGCAATGCGATAGAATTCTTCCCAAATATTTTTCATTTCTACATTGTCAGATTTTAAAAAATTACGTCTAGCAGGTACAGAATAGAATAAATCTTTTACTAAAATATTAGTTCCTTTGGGACAAGCAGCAGGTTCTATTTTTAATATTTTGCTATTTTCTACTAATGCGTGCGAGCCAATTTCTCGATCCTCTGGACGAGTAAACATCTCTACACGCGAGACAGCAGCTATAGATGCCAAGGCTTCTCCACGAAATCCGTAAGAATATAAGTCATAAATATCATTAATATCATAAATTTTAGATGTTGCATGTCGCTCAAAGGCTAAAGATACATCCTCTGGATATATTCCTTGTCCATCATCTATCACTTGAATAAGTGATTTGCCTGCATTTTGGATAACAATATCTATAGTTGTGGCTTGAGCATCAATAGCGTTTTCTGTCAATTCTTTTACGACAGAAGCTGGTTTTTGTACTACCTCACCAGCAGCTATTTGATTGATTATTTGCTCTTTTAGAATTATTATACCACGTTTAGTGTTATTCATTTGAATATTTTAATTTTTTTTAAGAAAATATGAATAATAAAAGTAGGATTAATATTATGACAATAGTAAGTAGATTCTTATTAGATCTTTTTTTAGCATTTAATTGTTTTTTCCATTTAAAGTCTAGCTCTCTACGTAATCTCTCTCTTTCGAATTGTTTTTTTTCTTCATCACTCCACTCTGGATTGACCTTATCAGTATATCTTGGCTTATATTCAAATTGTTTTGGTCTGGATGATGGGAATAAAATACTCATATTTTTTCACAAAATTACAAAAAAATTTTTTTAAAGCATTAAGTGAATATTAATTGTGAAAACAGATAAGCAGTTAAAAATAAGTATGTTTTAGAATAAATATATTAACTTGACAAAAACGCATTGGAGAAATATTTATATTAAAAAAAGGAAGGACAAAGAGGGGAAGATGGATAGAAGCTATTGGAAATAGCTTCTATCAAAAGTATAAAATTATTTTTATGAAATATATATGATATTTAATTAAAAAAATTTATAAATTTGCAAAAAATATATAAATTATGGATAAGATATTTGAAGAACAAATAGATGTCTTTGTCCTCACTAAAGAAGAAGCACGCAAGTATTACGACAATTTATATAATAAAATAAAAAATGAAGGCAAAGACATTGTCGATTATCAAGAGCAAAAAGCCATGTCTACAGGCATACTTTGTCCAGATTGCAATAGCAGCCACGTAATCAAAAATGGCTTGCAAAATGGAGTGCAAAACTACATGTGTAAAAATTGTAGTAGGCAATTCCGTGTTACAACTGGTACTTTTATGTATGGCATTCACCACAGAGATAAAATGCTAGAATACATCAAATGTATGTCTGCAGGAATGACTTTGAGAGAATGTGCCAGAAACGTTGGTATTTGCTTACAAACGAGCTTCTTTTGGCGACATAGAATTTTAAGTGCTTTGCAATCTTTTGAAGATAATGTTAATTTCTTTGGAGTAGTAGAATTAGAAGAGTTACTAATGAATTATTCTGAAAAAGGCAAAAAGAAGCGTGACAAGAAAGAATTAAAAAAGTTGAAGAAAAAAAAGCAAACGAAAGTGGCAGTATTAGCAGCCACTGATAGAAGTGGAAATATACTTTTCAAAAAATTAGAAGATAAACAAGTACAAGCCGAGCACGTATCAGAATTTCTAAAATCAAGAATATCTAAAGATTCAGTGGTATGCGGGAGCGATAAAAAAGCTTTTAAGACTGTAAATGCAGAGCACATCAAACACAAAGAGATATCTTCTAAGAAAAAGAAGAAAGATGGTATATACAGTGTATCAACTGTTCATAAGAAGATATCAGCTTTTGTTAGCTGGATATATTATAAGTTTCGAGGAGTGGCTACAAAGTATTTGACGAACTACATAATGTGGTTTGTAGTTAAGGGGAAGTATTTGGCGGAGAAGATTATAGAAGATACGGGGAGGTTGTTGAATTTGGCGGCGTCGGATAGGCGGGCGTGGGAGCGGTACAGTTCTCTGATGTCGTTAACATATTTAATTCATAACATTTAAAGATTTTACAAATCCCTTTTTTAAACCCTTTTTCCCAAAATTTTTATTTCGATATTTATTTTTGATTTTTTTATTCTACTATTGAAATCTTGATAGTATTTATGTGTTTTTTTGCATTTATTGGCATACTAGCTGTATGTATGACCCAATCACCAGCTTCTAAATATTCATTTTCTTTTAAAAGATTAAGTGTATCTTCTATTGTTTCGTCAGTACTATTTTGATTATCATAAAAGAAAGATCTTACACCCCATATGAGCGAAAGCTTTCTAATGACTTTATTTTGAGAGGTAAAAGCAAAAATAGGTACAGGCGAACGATAAGAAGAAATTTGAATAATAGATGACCCTGTATATGTGAGACCAATTATCGCAGAGATAGGATATGTTAAAACGACATCAGCTGCTATAGATGCAGTAACATATTGAATTTTATTACAATTAATTTTGAGTGGTGAAGCCATTTTGAAATTTCTAGTCAGTAATTTATTAAATTCTGGATTATTTTCGACCTCGCCAATGATTTTAGCCATAGTTTCTATAACCAAAATAGGATTATTACCAAGGCTTGTTTCATCAGTTAATAGCAGAGCATCTGTTCCATCTAGCACTGCATTTGCAATATCAGTAACCTCTGCACGGGATGGAATAATATCATCTATCATACTTCTGAGTAATTGTGTAGCCACTATGACAGGTTTAGCTAATTGACGGGCTCTAGTGATAATTCTTTTTTGCCAAATAGGTAATTGATGTATAGGCACTTCTACGCCCAGGTCTCCTCTAGCTATCATTACTCCATCAGATAAACTTATTATTTGATTTAATTGTTTTAGTGCTTCAGGTTTTTCTATTTTTGCTATTATGCTTATATCACTATTGAGAGATTCTAAATATTCTTTTAAATGTATAATATCATTTGCACTTCTAATAAAAGATAGTGCAAGCCAATCAAAATCATGATTAATAATAAATTTGATATCTTCTTTATCTTTATCAGTGAGAGAAGGAATAGATAGGTTTACATGAGGTATATTGAACCCTTTTTGCGATAATAATAGGCCACCGCGTACAACTTTAGCTTTTAATTCCTTTTCATTTAAAATTTTTTCAATAGTTAATATTATTTTACCATCATCGATAAGTACTTGATCACCTTTATTAAGTTCATTAAAATTATCGTATCTTAGTGTGAAACCATTCTCATCACCTATAATTTCTTTATTTGTAATGAAAATGTAAGAATCATCTTTTAGGATGGTTCCTTCTTTTATTTCACCAATTCTAAGTTTAGGACCTTGCAAATCTGCTAAAATAGCACATGGTATTTTAAGTGTTGTTGATGTCTGTCTAATGATATTTATGATTTCTTCGAATTTTTCATAATTAAAATGTGAAAAATTTAATCTAAAAACATTTGTGCCAGCCAATAGCATTTTTTCTATAGTTTCTTTATTCCATGATGTTGGTCCAATAGTAGCTATTATTTTAGTACGTAAAAAATTTTTTCTCATTTTCTTATATTTTTACAAATTTATACATATGATTAAATCTCTTCTTTTTATATCTTTAAAACTTGTTTACTTATATCTGGATTTTTAATTAACAGTCCATAACCATTTCTTTCCCATTTAACATCAAAAAAATCATTATTTTTAATTATTTCTTTCCATGCCTGATACATACTTCGAGAATAGTTAATATCATCTAAAATTACAATTGATTGCTCTGATAGAATAGCAGGTAATTGATTAATTGTTTTAAGAGTAGTTTCATAATGATGTGAACCATCTACAATTATTAATTCAAATTTTTTATTTTCGTTAATAAATTTATCTATTGCAGTATTAAAATCTAGATTAAAATTATATAAATTTACTAAATTCAATTCATTTTTCAAATTAGTAATATAATTATTAAGTACAGTTACTCCTTCTATAGTATAAATTTCTGTAAGTGGTAACGATGAAGCAAGCATAGCAGATGTTTTCCCAAATCCTCCGCCTAATTCTAAAATTTTTTTGGCGTGAAAATATTCGGCTAATCCTATAATATATTTGCGTTTTTGCAATTTAGTAGATATTCTTTTTTGCCATTTGTTTACTCTAGTTTTTATAAATTTTTTGTTAGCACCTATTGATTGAAATTCGATATATTCGTTGCGTTTAGATAATTTATTTTGATATGATACGAGTTGTTGTGGTATTTTATAATCCGTTCTATATGTTTTTAAATATAATTGATATAGAAATGGTGAATGCAAATTTATTGGATTTTTTTTAGTCAAATAGTATTGTAAACTATAATAAATTCTAAAAAAGACATTTCTCATTTTTTTACTTAAAACCTTTTAATTAACCTATAGATTGTGCATCTACACATATTTCATGAATTGTATTATATAATTTCTCTATTACATCTTTTGGAATATTCTCTACTTGTGCTTTTTCAATAATTCTATTTAATTTATCATTATATATTTGAGGTTGATAAATAGGGATATTGAGAGATTTCTTAACTTCTCCAATTTGTTTGCACAATTTATATCTTTTTATAAATAAAATAAATAGCTCTTTATCTATTTCATTCAATTCACTCCTTAGCTGTACTAGATCATCACTCTTAAACATTTTATATAATTTATTTAATAAAAAATTGAACAATAATTAAAACAGTATTTAAAAATGATAAATAAGGAGATACTTCGCTTACAGCTCTGTATAGGACCCTTTGTTTAGGAATAATATATACCATATCGCCATCTTTTAGATAAACATTCCCTAAATATAGATTTTCTTTATCTTGTAAATTTACCTGATAAAAAGAAAAATTTTGTTCATTATTCAATGGTCTAGCTATTATAATTTTATCAGAATTAGCTTCTCCTATGCCACCACTGCCCGTAATGGCATCCAGTAATGTAATATATGAATTAGAAAAAGGGATTACTGTTGCATTACCATTGCCTTGCGAAAAAACATAAACTTTTTTATTTGTCCAGCTAAGGATTATATATGGATCAGTGATAAAATGAGAATATAATTTAGTGAGAGTATCTTTAAATGTCTCTATTTGCAAGCCTTCTGCATAAATATCACCTAATAATGGTAAATCAATATTACCACTTTCATTAACATAATAGATTATATTAGATGTATTTTCCCTATTTATTGTATTATTAACATTAGGCGAAATAACTAGTTGTTCACCTTTATTAGGATAAATAGATATAATAAATTGATCTCCTTTTTTAATGGTTTGAGCTGGTGGTATTTGAAGCTCATTAATATCTTTTAGATCATTTTCATTCAAATTAGTCATCAATAAATTAGGATAATAATAACTTGAGCATGATGTCAAACTCAATAATAATATCAACACAAATAAATAATTAAATTTCATTTTTTAATAAATTAAAAAATCTTACAAAGTTAAACTTTATAAATAAATTAGAAAATTTTATTTTTATAATAATTATAACCAAAAAGTGCAAGGTCATATTTAATCGGATCTACAGGATCTAATAATTTCAGATTCTTTGTTAATTCCAACACTGCTTTCAGGTCATTTTGTTTACGTGATAACAGTCCTAATTCACGTGCGGCCATTCCTACATGTAGATCTAAAGGTATATATAGAGAAGATGTCGGTATATTTTGCCAAATTCCAAAATCTAATCCTTCATTATTGTTGCGAACCATCCATCTAAAATATAAATTAATTCTTTTACAAGCACTATTATTATCTGGGTTGGGGATATGCTTTTCGCTGCGTCGTTCATGAGGTACAGACAAAAATAAATCTCTAATAACTCTAATGCCATCTAACAAATCATTATTTTTATCATAATGAATTTTTACTAAATTATTTAAACTATCATATTTGAGATATATCAGACGCAGGGCATCTAAAAAATAAAATAAATCCATCGGTTGAAAGGTACGGTAAACAAAAGATTCACAAGATTTCCATTTATTTTTTTGTCCAGTTATGAATTTATATGGCTGATAATCCATCAATTGCATTAAATTTTTAGCAGCTTTTACAATATTTTCGCGTTTTCCCCATGCTATTATAGCACTAAAAAAACCCGCTATTTCAATGTCTAAAGGATCAGAGAAAATAGCGGGAATTTTAATTGGATCTATTTCCCAATATTTAGGTTTAGAAAATTCTGTATAAAAAGAATCTAATAGAAATTTTGTATTATTCAACTAGATTTATCTAATTTGTTTGATAATCTCTTGTCCTACTTTAATAGCATTTAAATTAGCTGGTATCAGATGATGATGACGTTCTGGGAGAGATTCTTTGAGCCCTTCTTCGATATATTCAAAAGATACTATAGGTTTTAGTTTTAGATAACCACCTAGCACGAACATGTTAAAAATTTTCATATTACCTGTTTCTACAGCTTTGTTAGAAGCCTCGATTTGATAAATTTTTATATCTGTTCTTTCAGGATGACGTGTGATGCCATGAGGATCATATATTAAGATGCCGCCTGGTTTCACAGAATTTTCAAATTTATCTAAAGAAGGTTGATTTAAGATTATTGCTGTGTCAAATTCATTTAATACAGGACTACTAATACGTTCATCACTAAGGATAACTGTTACATTAGAGGTACCACCACGCATTTCTGGACCATAGGATGGGAACCAACTAACATTTAGACCTTGCTTCATACCAGTAGTTGCTAAAATCTTACCCATTGATAGGACACCCTGTCCACCAAAGCCTGCGATAATTATTTCTTCTGTCATAATAATACAATTTTATAATTCTTTAATTATTTGGCCTTCTACCTTTATATCACCAAGAGGGAAAACTTTGAACATATTTTCCTCCATCCATTTATTAGCCTCTATAGGTGTCATTTTCCATCCACTATTACAGTTAGAAACTATTTCTATAAAGGATAATCCTTTATTTTGCTGCTGATTTTCAAAAGCTTTTCTAATTGCTTTTTTAGCTTTTCTAACGTTAGCGGGTTTATGAACAGATTGTCTAGTAACATAATAGGTACCTGGTAGCTTAGCAACTAATTCTGTCATATGTATAGGATGACCCATAATTTGTGGATCTCTACCATATGGAGAAGTAGAAGTTACCATACCATCTAATGTGGTAGGTGCCATTTGTCCACCTGTCATACCATAAATACCATTATTTATGAAAATAACAACAATATTTTCTCCTCTATTACATGCATGCAGAGTTTCATTACCACCTATAGCAGCGAGGTCTCCATCACCCTGATAAGTAAAAACAAATTTATTAGGATAGAGTCTTTTAATAGCAGTAGCAAGAGCAGTAGCTCTACCATGAGCAGCTTGTTGCATATCTATATCAAAAAATTCATAAGCTAAAACAGAACAACCTACTGGTGCAATACCAATAGTCTGATCCTGTATGCCCATTTCTTCTATTGTCTCTGCTATCAATCTATGAGCTACTCCATGACCACAACCAGGGCAATATGACAAAACATTGTCTGTGAGAACTTTTGTCTTTTTGAAAACAATGTTTTCGTCTTTTATTATTTCTTTCCAACTTTCAAATTTTACATCCATAATTACAATCTTTAATACTTGTTAACAATTTTTTCTTTTAATGCATTTAGTACTTGGAATGGAGTATGTATTGACCCACCTACTCTTCCATAGTGCTCTACCGGCACTCTATCATGCACTGCCAATCTAACGTCTTCTACTAATTGACCTAAACTCATCTCTACAGACAAAATACCTTTAACTTGTTTAGACAATCTTTCAAGTTCTTTATCTGGGAAAGGATATAAAGTAATTGGTCTATATAAACCAACTTTAATACCTTCTGCACGAGCTAAATCTACTGTTTTTTGTCCAATTCTCGCACTAGAACCATAAGCTACTATTAAATACTCAGCATCATCAGTCTTAATATTTTCCCACATAGCATCTTCTTTCATTTTTTCATATTTTTCTTTAAGGTGCATGACATGTTTTTCTTGTCTAATGGGATCTAGATCTAGAGAGGTAATAATATTGCGTTCTCTATTTGGAGTTTTTCCTGTAGTTGCCCAAGGGCATTCTTTAATAATTTCTTCTTCAGTTCTTCTAGGTATAGGGTCGAAAAGTTCGACTTTTTCCATTACTTGGCCAATAACTCCGTCTGATAAGATCATTACTGGATTACGATATTTAAAAGCCATTTCGAAACCAAGTTTTACAAAGTCAGACATTTCTTGAACAGAAGAAGGAGCTAAAACGAACAAATAATAATCTCCATGTCCACCACCTTTAGTAGCTTGGAAATAATCACTTTGAGAAGGTTGAATTGTTCCTAATCCGGGACCTCCACGCACAACATTTGCTATTAGACAAGGAATTTCTGCACCAGCCATATAAGAAATTCCTTCTTGCATTAAGCTAATACCAGGGCTAGAAGATGTAGTCATAACTCTTTTGCCAGCAGCACCACCACCATATAGCATATTGATAGATGCTACTTCACTCTCTGCTTGTAAAACTACCATGCCGGTACGTTCATAAGGCTTCTCAGCCATTAAATATTCTAATACCTCAGATTGAGGGGTGATGGGGTAACCAAAGTAGCCATCGCAACCAGCACGTATAGCAGCTTCAGCAATAGCTTCATTTCCCATCATTAAACGTATTTCTCCCATATTTTGTACTTTTTTTTAATATTAAACTTCTAGTTTTGCTTTATACAGTGTAATAACTGTGTCTGGACAAACCATAACACAATTTTCACAAGCTGTACAATCTTCTTTAATTATGTCTGCATAGAAATAACCTTTGGCATTTACATTATTACCAAGGACTATTACATCTTGAGGGCATACTTCTACACACAAGCCACACCCTTTACATTTTTCTATGTCTATTACTATTGCACCTTTAAATTTTGCCATATTATTTATTTATTTTTTATTTTGTTCAATGTTTTCTTTCATAATTTTCAACCTTCTTCCTAGCTCATCCATCATTTCCATTGGTATCAATGATACACAGGCTCTTATTCCCTCATGAATATCTGATCCTGTAATTTTTAGTGATATAGCACCTATACCATGCAGTAATAACTGATAAAGAATCTCATTACCATCAAGGCCAGGATATTTAACTGTAAAATAAAATCCATCAGCTATAGGCTTATCTACATCTTTGTCATAAACTAATTGAAATCCATTTTCTAAAAAATGTTTTTTCATTATTTTAGCTTTTTCTCCATAGATAAGTACTTCATCTCTAAAATTATATTTACCTTCATTTACAGCTTTCAGAATAGCATATAAAGCATATTGTGGAGAATGACTCGTACCACTACTAACACTATAAATACTTTCAAAAATCAATGCTGTACCGAAATGATCAGAATAAAAATTAGTTTTGAGATCTGGGAAATGTCTATTAAATAATTCTGGACTAACTACCATCATACCTATCCTTTGTCCAGCATAAGAAAATACTTTGGAGCTACTTATAAGGAGAATATATTGATCATAATATTTACCTATTGTAGGCTGATATGGAGGTACACCTGGTTTACCATAATCTTGTCTAAAATCCATTCCGAAATAGGCTAAATCTTCAATTACAACAACATCATATTTCTTAGCTATTTTTGCAATTATTTGTAGCTCTTCATCAGTGAAAACTATCCAAGATGGGTTGTTTGGATTACTATATATAAGCCCATAAAATTCTTCGGTAGATAAATATTTCTCTAATGCTTCTTCTAATTTTTTTCCACGATAATTATAAACATCAAAATGATCAGTACCTGAACCTAAAACTTTGGCTTGTAATTTATGAACAGGGAATCCTGGATCTAGGAATAATAATTTTTTCTTCTCTTTATGAATATGAATGAGCGTCATAAAAGAAGTAAAGCTTCCCATCATAGATCCTACAGTAGGTAAACAATTTTCTTCATTTACATCTAAATCTAGAAAATTTTTTACAAATTTTTTAATTTCATTTTTTAATGGTTTATAACCTTGTATATCAGGGTAAACAGCAGCAATGCCTTGCTTGAGAGCTTCTATTTCTGCATCCACTCCCAGTTGGACAGGTGGTAAGCCAGGATTACCAAGCTCCATCCTTATATATCTAACACCTGTTTCTCTTTCTAATTTATCTACAATTTGGCACATCTGCCTGATAGATGTATCAACCAGAGAGCTAACATTAAACTTTTTTAATACATCATCTAAAACATTTTTATCAATTATAGTATTTGACATATTTGTTTTTTGCAAATCTAATAATTTTTAACAATATAAATATACATAATATTTATCATATTTTTTATTGTTTAATATCAACAAATAAAAATTTTTTTAAAAAATATAATTTTTATTAATACATTTGTAAAATAAGAAAATTTTTATGGCTGAAGAAAAGAAAACAACGACTAAAAAAACAACTCCAAGCAGTTCAAGGACTAAAAATATAGAATATAATGAAATATTTGGTGGTAAAATACCCCCAAGTGATTTAGAAACGGAAGAAGTAGTATTAGGAGCATTATTAATAGAACCTAACGCATTAGCCACGGTAATAGATATATTGCAGCCAGAAGTATTTTATAAAGAAGCACATCAACGTATTTTTGCTGCTATATTAGCATTATATCCAATAGGTGAACCAATAGATGTGATAACAGTAACAAATTATTTAAGGAAAAACGGTGAAATCGATTTCATAGGTGGGCCAGCATATATCGCACAATTAACCGATAGAGTAATATCAGCTGCTAATATAGAATATCATGCACGAATTTTGATAGAAAAATATATACAACGTAAACTAATAGAAATATCTAATAATATTATAACTGAAGCCTATGATGCTACTTCTGATGCCTTCGACATATTAAATGAAGCTGAAAATGCATTATTCCAAATTAATGAACAAAATCTCAGACGTTCTTTTAGATCTATGCCATCAGTATTGCAAGTAGTGAGAGAACAGATAGAAACAGCTTACAAAAATCAAGGTGAATATACTGGTGTAGTAACAGGTTATTATCATTTAGATCAGCTTACAGGTGGGTTACAACCATCTGATTTAATAATTATAGCAGCTAGACCTGGCATGGGAAAAACAGCTTTTGCTCTATCAATGGCACGTAATATGGCTGTGGAGTTTGGCTTGCCAATAGCATTTTTTTCTTTAGAAATGACCGCACCACAATTAGTGATCAGAATATTGTCTGCTCAAACACAAATATCTAGTGAAAGAATAAGGAAAGGTGAATTAGATGATATGGAATGGATGACTTTAAATGAAGCAATGAATAAATTATCTAATGTTAAATTATTTTTGGATGACACTCCTGCCTTATCAATATTTGAATTAAGAGCTAAAGCACGTAGGCTTAAGCAAGCATATGATATACAAGCTGTATATATAGATTATTTGCAATTAATGACAGCTAAAATAGATCGAAATAGTAATAGAGAACAAGAAATAGCATCTATTAGTAGAGCATTAAAAGCTCTAGCAAAAGAATTAAATATACCTGTGATTGCTTTATCACAATTAAGCCGTGATGTAGAAAAACGAAGTGGCACTAAGCGCCCTCAATTATCTGACCTTAGAGAATCTGGAGCTATAGAACAGGATGCTGATATTGTAATAGGTATCTATAGACCTGAATACTATATGAAAGAAGAGCAAGTAGATGAAGACAAATTAGCAGCAGTTAAAAATAAAGCTGAAATAATCCTTTTAAAACATAGAAATGGCCCATTAGGTACTGTAAATCTTTATTTTCTCAATCAGTTTGCATTATTTACTGATGAGGACATTTCCAATATTAATTTCGAAAAACAAGTTTTTGAGTCAAAAATTAATGAAGATTTTGATGAAGACTATTATGGTTCCTATGAAGCGCCATACTAAACGCCTATCTCAATAAATAATTTTACAGTAATTAAGAGTGTGATAAGGAGAAGGAGAAAAGGTTGTGAGAAAGTTTAACAACAAATTTTTGTTATACTTTACAGTATGTTAATCATATCTTTGACTAACTATCTCTCTATACTTGTCCCACGCCCATCTGTCGTGCGATGACAGGTTCAGTAGTCTGCCAATATCAGGATCTATCAACTCTTTTAAGTACTTATTCATTATCACAAACCACATCAAGTAGCTCTGTAAGTACTTAGTAGCTACTCCGTGAAATCTACTCAACCACGTTTTAAAATCACTTATTTTGCTCTCTACTATCTTGACACTGTATATCCCGCGCTTAATCTGTCTTTTGTTTACTATGACTTTTTTACTTTGTAAACTCTTAACTGCTTTTCTAAACTCTCTCTTTGGCTTCACACATATCAGATTGTTTTCTGACAATCTATTTTTGAGTTCATCTCTCAATTGCTCATTTTTTACTTTTTTCTCTCCAACTTGTTTGAAAAGTAAATTGCCTTCTCTATCTGTAACTACTAATACCGCTACTTTGAGATGTTTCTTCTTTTTAGCTCTCCAATATTCTTCTTTGCTTTTAAACTTTCTACCTTTTTCTGAATAGTTCATTAGCAGTTCATCAGCTTCCACAATACCAGAAAAGCTTATACCACCTTCTAATGCTCTAATGGCAGCTAATATTTTGTGTCGCCATTCGAAGCTTGTTTTCAAGCAAATGCCAACCTCATCAGCACAAGCACGCAGACTTTTGCCCTCGAGCATACAACGTAAGTAGTCGAGCATTAATGGATATTTTCTCATGCGATAGACAAAGGTGCGAGCCGTTTCACGAAATTGATAACCGCAGGTTTTACATTTATAAACTTGTCTGCCATTTCTTTTGCCCGCTTTTATGACATTTTCACTTCTGCAGTCTGGACATATGGCTGCGGTAGATTGAATTTTTACTTTTTGATAATCTACAGCTGTAGCATTGTTATTGACGAGATATTGATATAGCTCATCCAGGAAATCACGCTTGTGATCCTTTGGTAGAGCTAAGTATTCATCGGTGTTATCAAATAAATCTTTCATAAATTTTTTAATTTTGTACAAAATTAAAAAATTTTATTGAAAAAATAAAGTTTTTTAACTATAACATATAAATGTTACATTCACTCACGCTCACACTACTTCTTTCAATTCCATTATAAATTAGTCACTTTAAATAAACATTTTTTATTAAATTTGCCATGCTTTAATATTTATTTTTAATATATTTATTATGCATTTATCTATTTTTCTTTTGAGTGGATTAATTATAGCATTGATCGTTTTGATAGCATCTTTTTTTAAACATTGGAATATACCGCTTATTTTAATAGCTTTAGCTATAGGTATTATTTTTGGTAGTGATGTAACTGGTATTATATATTTTGATAATGCAGAGCTTACAAAACAAATAACAGACATCGCTCTGATGTTTATTCTGTTTGCAGGTGGTTATGAAACAAAAACTAAAGATTTAAAAAATATTTTGAAGCCTGCACTATTATTATCTAGTATTGGTGTTTTATTGACAGGTGTCATTTGTGCATTATTATTTTCTTTAATTTTCAAATGGGATTTTTTACACTCACTATTATTATCAGCTATTATCTCGTCCACAGATGCTTCAGCTATATTTTCTATTTTAAGAGGTGGTAATATTGATAAACAAACAACATCATTAATAAAGCTAGAATCTGCCACTAATGATCCAATGGCAATTATTTTTACTACTTTTTTGATTCAATTATCCCAAGGTTTTAATTTTACATTTTCAACAATATTAATTTTCTTGTGGTTATTTATTGGTGGTATAGCAATTGGTATTTTAATAGGGGTCTTAAGTAAAATAATTATAAAGAAGATTAAAGATCTAGATGCTGGATACTATCACTTATTGATAATTGGCATCATATTTTTTAGTTTTGGTATAGCAGAATTATGTAATGCTAATGGTTTGATGGCAGTATTTTTTACAGGTTTAATATTAGGTAACACTAAACTCCCCTATAATAATAGAATCGCTTCATTTACAGATACATTATCTTTTATTACTAACGTTGTTATTTACGTTCTATTAGGGCTTTTAGCTTTTCCAAGTAAATTTCCAGAGATTTATTTATATGGTATAGGATTATTTTTAATTCTGACTTTAGTAGCTCGACCCGTTACAGTGTTTTTATTAACTGCATTTACTAAATTATCTATTCAGAAAAAAACTTTTATAAGTTGGAGCGGCATTAGAGGCACTGTACCTATTGTTTTAGCTACGTATCCTTTAATTGCTGGATTAGATCCTAACCATCAAATGTTTAATATCATTTTTATCGCAGTTATTTTATCTATTGTAGTGCAAGGATCATCACTTAATAAAATAGCTAATCTATTAAAATTAACTACTAAAAAAAAGAAAAAAGTATTAAATTCTATGGAATTAGTTACTGTGCATGATACTGAAGTAGATTTAATAGAGATTTTTATTGATGATGAATTATATAGTGGAGAATGTCGTATAGCTGATCTTAATTTACCTCCCAATAGTACTATAACAATGATTAATAGAAATAATGAAGTAATAGCACCCTCTGGGCAAACTGTTATTCTACCAGGAGATGTTTTGTATGTACTAGTAGAGAAAGACAATATTGATATGGCTATTGATGAAATATTAAGTAATTTTGAGAAAATTAATTATTAATATCTTCATTAATATAGTATTTTATTATATTTGCAAAAAAAGAGTGAAAACATTTTTTAAAATAATTTTTTTTATCTATATTTTAATAAATTTTAATTTATCAGCTCAAAATTATGATAATGTAAAATTATCTAAACATGAGGTATACACAGATTTATCAACTTTATACCAATATCTTACTCAATCTCATCCTAATATTAATGAAGTATCAGACTCCATATATTTAAAAAATGCTTTTTCTAATATTTTTTTATCTATTGATGATAGTATTAGCATAAATGAGTTCTTTATTAGATTAGTTACTATTTTTTCTAAAATTGATGATTCGCATTTAACCTTAAATTTAGATTATTATACTTACCAAAAGGTTTTTCCTAAATTTTTTGGTGGAGTAGTAGCTTTCGATAATGGTAAAATTTATTTATTAAAAGATATTGCTAAAGATTCATTTTTTGTAAATACTCGTATTTTATCTATAAATAATATTGATGCTACAGAGATTTATAATACATTATCTGAGTTATGTAATGCAGATATTGGGCTGAAGGCCACAAAAGACAATAATGCTTCCTTATTATTTTATTATTATTTCCCTATAGTTTATCAAGTAAAAAATTTTAATTCTTGCATATTACTCAATGAAATGTCAAATGATACTTTCAAATACAGTATAGATGGTATTTCTATGCGTGATATAGAAAGTTCACAATCTTTTTTCTCTCCTTATCTAACAGATTTAAATAATCCTTATAAGTTTGCTATTTATCCAGAAATAAATACTGCATATTTATACGTTTCTGATTTTCTAAATAATTCTTACAATACACCTTCGCAGCTAATGCCAATAGTTTTATCTAATTTGAGGAAATACAAAATTGAGAATTTAATCATTGATTTGCGTGGTAACCCAGGTGGATATGTAAGTGTAGCTGAGGATTTTTTGAAATATTTGATGATTGAACCTTTTATCTTTGTCAAAACTTATAGAGCCCATCCTAGTAAATTTACAGATCAAATACTTTTGAATAACGGTCAAACTCAACGCGAATGGTACAATTTCTTTTTAACAATTAATTCTATTAATAATAAAGAAATGAGGTTACAAAAAGCTGGCTATAATGGTCCTGTATTATATGAAGAGAGAAAATCAACTAAACCACATAAAAAACATTTCGATGGCAATATATATGTATTGACTGATGGCGGGAGTATATCTGCTGCTGCTCTTGCGGCTAACCTTTTATCTCATAGACCAAACACTTTTTTAGTAGGGTTACCTCCTGGTGGCACAAAAAAAGGTACTTTCGGGCAAAGTAAACGAATATATTTACCCAATTCAAAAATTTCTTTTTCGCTTAGTTTATTAGAGTTTACGCAATTTCCAGAGTATAATCGTGAGCCCATAGATATAGATTTCCCATTGCCATGGGCTCAACCTAATTTTAATAATCCTATAAAAGATCCGTGGGTTCAATTTGTAATCAAAAAGATAAATAGAAAAGAATAATTATGAAAAGAATAATCTTATTATTATTTAGCTTAAATATTTTAATTTTATCCGCACAATCTTTAGATAATTCATTAATATTATCTCCACTGCGTAATGATCCTCGAGTAAATGAAAATTCATTTTCGTTTGTGTTGTATAGTTTCAAAAAACAGGAAACTTTATTATCGGTAAATTCCTTTAAGCCTTTGATACCTGCTTCTGTTAATAAATTGATAACTGCTGTCTCTGCATATTACTATCTTGGTGATGATTACAAATTTAATACTTATGCTTATCTGGGTGGTGAACAAATTGATAATATTTGGAATGGCAATATTTATATATATGGCACTGGTGATCCACTCATTGGCGAGGATTTTCCTGAAAAGAATAATTTTTTTGATTCTTTAGTTTATATTTTAAAATCTATGGGTATAGATACTATACAAGGCAATATTATAGCAGATGCTAGCTATTGGGGTAGCGACATTGTTCCTGATACTTATGCTTATGAAGATTTAGGCAATTATTATGGTGCGGGAGCTTCATCATTGATATATAATGGTAATGTATGGAAAATTGGATATAAATTAACGCCCTATTACGGCCAAACAGCTAAAATATTATTTACTATTCCAGAGTTTCCTCATGTTACTTATCAAAACAAAATAAAAATAGCTAATAGAAATTATGGTAATTACACTAATGTAATTGGCAGACCATTAGCTAAATCTTATATTTTCTCTGGTACTATTCCCAAAGGGAATGGAGATACTATTTTCGTGAAAGCTTCTAGTCCAGATCCTGCTTATGGCTTTGCTTGGAAAACCAAACAATCACTTTCAAGTAATGGAATCTTTGTGAACGGTAATCTCATTACTACATACAATGACACTGTGATTTATGATAATAAATATTTAATATTAAATTATGAATCTATGCCATTAGATAGCGTGATTTCTTTTACAATTAGAAATAGTTATAATGTGGGAGCAGAGGCTTTAGCTAAGGCAATATCTAAAAAAAATGGTGACGGTTCATACAAATCTTATGAGACCTTGGCTAAAAAAATGCTTTATAAATATGGAGCAGATACTACAGAGATTAAAATATATGATGGTAGTGGCCTTAGTAGAAAAAATTTATTGACAGCTGATGCATTGCTAACTATATTTATAGCTTCTCGTAACGAAAACTGGTATGATGATTTAAACAATGCTTTAGCTATAGCTGGTGTCAATGGAACCTTAAAAAATTTTTTAAAAAATACTCCATTAGAAAATAATTTAAGAGCCAAAAGTGGTTATTTGCGTTATACACGTGGCTTTGCAGGATATTTCGATATTCCTGACTCAATGGACACTTTTGCTTTTGTAATCTTAGTAAATGATTTTAAAGCAGATACTAAATATTTAACAAAAAATATTGAAAAAGTTTTACTAAATTCTTATAATGAACTGACAAATATCTATAGTGCTAGTAAAAATAATGAAGATGTATCTAAAATATCACAATGAGATTTCACTAATAATTTTGAAACTTTATAAAATCATTAATTAGTTTTGGTAACTTTAAGGCTAAGATCTAGACTAGCATAATGATGTGTCATATAACCACTAGAAATATAATCTACGCCTGTCTCTGCATAATCTTTAATGTTATTAAGATTTATACCACCACTAACTTCTATTTCTTTTTTACCATTTACAATGGTTACAGCGGTTTTGATATCATTTATATTGAAATTATCCAACATTACACGAAATACGGAATCAAATTGTAAGATTTCTTTAACATTTTCGATGCTACGAGCTTCTACTTCGATAGGGATATTCAATTTTTTATCTATTAAATATTTTTCTACTCTAGTAATAGCTTGAGATACTCCACCAGCGAAGTCTATATGATTATCTTTTATCAAAATCATATCATATAATCCAAAGCGATGATTATATCCACCACCTAATCTAACAGCCTCTTTTTCTAATTCCCTCAATAGTGGTGTAGTTTTTCGTGTATCTAAAAGTTTGGCTTTAGTGTGAGATATTTTATCTACCATTTTGCGAGTAGTAGTAGCTATACCAGACATTCTTTGCATAAAATTAAGTAGTACCCTTTCAACTGCTAGTATAGACTGCTGTTTACCATATAGATTAAAAACAATATCTCCTGGGACTACGACGTCTCCATCGGTTTTTAAAAGATTAATAGAAATGGTAGGATCATAATAGTGAATAAGTTGCCTAGCAAAAGAAATACCAGCAATGATACCTTTTTCTTTCACATATAGAGCTGTATTCCCCATAGCTTGCGAATCTATTATAGCCAGTGAGGTGTGGTCTCCCTCGCCTATATCCTCTATTAATGACCACTTTATGATTTCTTCGAATTGTAATCTATCCATTGTATTAATTTATAAAATCATTTTATCTCAAAATTATCCCAATCTTTTGAAAATGGCAGTTTTTGTCGGATTTTAACTAATTTATCGTAGTTTGTTTTTACAATATAAACATTTTCATCTTGCGTACCTTCTAAAATAATATTCCCAGCAGGATCGATACACATAGTACCTCCCATATATTCGAATCCGTTACCATCAGTACCCACACGATTTACACCAATTACATATACTTGATTTTCTATAGCTCTAGCTATTAATAAATGTTTCCAATGATTATATCTTTTAGTAGGCCAATTAGATACATAAACTAATACATCATAATCAAAACTATTATTATTAATTCTATTCCTATTAAAAACAGGAAAACGAATATCATAGCAAATATATGGTCGAATATTCCATCCTAGATATGGGATAGTTACTATTTCTTTTCCTTTAGTAAAATAAATATTTTCTTCTGCTAATGAGAATAGATGAGCTTTATCATATTTATAAACTACGCCATCAGGAGTAAAAAACAGAAATCTATTATATATTTTATCATTTTCATTAATCATAAAGCTTCCACAGATAGCAATATCATAATTATTAGCTAAAAATGCTAATTTATTAATCATTGGACTATTCATACTTTGAGCATATTGAGGGTTCTTAGTAGCATATGCAGTAGTACAGACCTCGGGACAAACCAGAATATCAATATCTGATTTAATAGATCTTTTTATAGCAAGTTCAATTTTTCTAAGATTAGCATCAGGATCCAACCATATAGTATCAGCCTGATACAGAGCCCAAGATATAATATTCTTCATTATATTATAGATTATCCAAATTCTCTAAAGAAAATATTAAAATAAATTTAAAAAAACTTATTTAACTTTTACTTTATTAGCTTTTTTATCTTCTAAAATAAACCAAGCTATAGTAGAAGCGATGAAAACAGAGGAATACACACCAGCTATTACACCTATGATCATAGCAAAAGTAAAGCCCTGGATAACCTCACTACCCAAAATAAATATTGCAAGTAATACCACTAATACTGTACCTGTGGTATTAACAGTACGAGATAGAGTAGAATTGATAGCATCATTCATATTTTGCTTTAATGAACGTTTAGGATACAAGGTATTATATTCACGTATTCTATCAAAGATTACCACTGTATCATTAATAGAATAACCAACTAAAGTTAAAATAGCTGCTAAGAAATTTTGATCTACTTCCAAATTGAATGGTAATATTCCATAGAATAAACTGAAGATACCTGTAACAAAGAAAGCATCATGGAATAAAGCCACAGTAGCTCCTAGACCATATTGCCATTTTTTAAATCGGATAAAAATATAGATGAACATAGCAATTAAAGCTATAATAATAGAAATAATGGCAGAGCGTTGTATATCTCTAGCTATAGCAGGTCCTACATTTTGAGAACTCACAATACCTAAAACTTTATTAGGATTATCAGTAGAAAATTCTTCAAAAGAAATAGGTCCTTTATAAAATCCTTTTACACCATCATAAATTGCTTTTTCTACATTCAAGCCAGCAGTTTTTGAAGTATCATTTAATAAATATTTAGTAACTATACGAACTTGATTACTATTACCATAAATTTTCACTTCAGGAGTTTCATTTAATACATTAAATAATGATGATTGCACATCAGTAGCTTTAACAGACTGATCAAATCTAACTACATAAGTATGACCACCAGTATAATCTATTCCAAATTGTAAGCCTCTAGTAGAAAGTGAAATAATAAAGGTCAAAAATAGTATACCAGAAATAGCAAAGAAAATTTTGTATTTACCAATAAAATCAATTTTAGTATTTGCAAGGAAATTTTGAGAAAATTTATGATAGAAAGAAATATTTTTACCTTTATCGAGAAGTATTTCTATAAAAAGTCTAGTAACAAAAATAGCAGTAAACATAGAAAAGAGAATACCTATAACTAAGGTAGTAGCGAATCCTTGCACTGGTCCCATTCCGAATATTAATAAGATAACACCTGCAATTATAGTAGTTACGTTACCATCTATGATAGCGGAATAAGAATTTTTATGACCATCTTTTACAGCCATCCTCAAGCCTTTGCCAGCATTTAATTCTTCTTTAATACGTTCATTGATAATCACATTGGCGTCTACAGCCATACCAAGAGATAAAACTATACCAGCAATACCAGATAGAGTCAAAGTAGCACCTAAAGATGTTAAAACGCCAAATATTATCAACATATTAATTATTAATGCTATACTAGCACCTATCCCTGCTGTACCATAGAAAGCAATCATATAGATAAGAACTAATACAAAAGCAACTATAAAAGCAATTATACTAGAATGAATAGCCTCAGAACCCAAAGAAGGTCCCACAATATTCTCTTCAACGATACGTGCTGGAGCAGGCAATTTACCTGCATTAAGTACTGTAGCTAAGTCCTGTGCTTCTTCTACAGTAAAATTACCTGAAATTTGAGATCTACCATTAGGTATCTCAGATTGTACAACAGGGTATGAATAAACTAAATTATCCAAAACTATAGCTATACTACGTCCAAGATTTTTTGAAGTTAAATCTTTCCAAACCTTTGCACCCTCAGAATTCATCTGCATATCCACAATCACATTGCCATACTGATCTACATCTTGGCGAGCACTCACGATGACATCACCTTCTAATGGAGCTTTATTAGTTAAAGGATTTACCTTTAAAGCTACCAATTCATATACATTTCTAGTATCAGCTATCGGTTTAGCACTCCATACGAATTTCACATCTCTAAATAGATCTTGTGTCAGCCTTAAATATTCATTAATTTTTGCAGTATCTCTAGAATAAGCATAACCTATTAGTGGCCCTTCACCATAGAATTGTTGATTCCCTTCTCTTCTAACATTAATATTCAAATAAGCAAATAAAGGATTCTCTTTTTTGAATTTTTCTAGTTCAACATTTTCAGTTGTAGTATCACCTAAAGGTGTAATATCTAACGACTGTAATTGTTGTGCTAATTTACTAGTATCAGAGCTTTGGTTTGCTAATGTAGTACTATCTTTAATTGTATCATTAATAGCTAATGAATCACCTATTAAACTAAGTGAATCAGTAGTTTTTAATATTTGAGCTAATCTTTTATTAGCCTGTTCTAATCTTGGTGCTATTTCAGTTAGGTTCCATGTTTCCCAAAATTCTAGTTTAGCAGTAGTTTGTAGAATACTTCTAACACGATTAGGATTATCTACACCAGGTAATTCAATTAATATACGACTTTGACCAACTAATTTTTGTATATTTGGTTGAGTAACACCAAATTTATCAATACGCTTACGAATAACTATAAAAGTATTATCAAAAGCTGACTCAATTTCTTTTTTTAAATAATTAATTACATCTTGATCAGTAGAGTTTACATTTAAGATATTACTAGTTTCACGAGATAAAAAATAAGACACTAAGGGTTGATTAGGATCGATTTTTTTGAGCTCATCTACGAATAGATCTACAAAAGAAGCGTTACTAGCAATTCTTCTTTGCTGAGCATTTTTAAGTGCTTGATCTATTTTGGGATCATTCTTTTTAGCTGCTAAAGCTTTTATAATAGCAGCATCATCGACCTCAATAGTAAGGTTCATACCACCTTTAAGGTCTAGACCTAGCTGAAGCTCTTTTTGTTTACAATCAGCATAAGTATATTTTTTTACTAGCAAATTGTAAACAGTAACATCCATCATTGAGTCTAGATATTGACTTTGACGGTCTCTAGCAATGGAATCTACTAACATCATTTTTTTGATAGAATCGCCTTTAGCTAATTTTTCAGCTAATCTGTAAGTTGCTTCTGAATAAGCATAATCCTGGGCTTTGTTTTCTACCCTTCTAGTACAAAGAGTGAATGACAAAGAAAATACAGAGGCCAATACAAAAAGGATTACAAAAAACCAAATAGTACCTTTTAAACGCATAACATTATTCTTTTTATAAAATTTTATGAATTGCAAAAATAAATCAAAATTTTGAAATAAAAATCAATATTTTAAAATTTTGAAGTAAATATTTTAATATAAATATTATCTATTTCATTGCAAAAAAATTATTTTTTGTATTTTAAAAATATAAATTAAAAAATACCACATCTATTTGCATATAATTAAAAAAAACTATAAAAGATGCTAAAGAAATGAAACCAGCTAAGAGTCTAATAAAATTTTTAATAACGATTAGTAATCCTAAAAATAATAAAATTTTATTAAAAATTGCAAAAAATTTATTTAATAACATAAAAAATGTTTTATTTATACTGCAAACTTCAAATTACACCTATTTATAGACACTATCTCTTTATAGTGATAAATTTGCTAAAGATAATTTCAAATCGGTAACAGAAGAAGCTCAGTTGTATAACCTATCTATGGAAACAATATTTAAAGTGCCCAATAATTATAGAAGCTGAAATAGTAAAAGTAGCTAATCAAAATAATTTTGATTTTTTATGAATAGGTGCAGGTAAATCATTATTAAAATTATCTACTATTATTAATAAGGATATCATTCAAATTTATAATTTGGGAGCGGGGTATATACAATAATGTTTTTGGAGAGGGAAGTTTAAGCTCTTAAATAGATATTTTATAAATTATCAAGTTTATTAATTAAAAATCTTTTGTATATTTGCAAAAATTTTGTGCATATGAAAAAACTATTTGAAAATCCCACAGAAGTTTTTGCTCTTACCAAAGAGGAGACACGTGAATTATATGATAATCTCTATGATGAGATGATCGAAGAAGGCAAAGATGTCGTAGATTATCAAGAGCTCAAAGCAATGTCTACTGGTGTACTTTGTCCAGATTGTAATAGCAGTCATGTAATTAAAAACGGTTTGCAAAGTGGAGTTCAAAATTACCGTTGCAAAAACTGTGGCAGACAATTTAGAGTTACCACTGGTACCTTTATGTATGGTGTTCATGAAAAGGGCAAAATGCTAGAATATATCAAATGTATGAGTGCTGGCATGAGCTTGAGAGAATGTGCAAGAATTGCGCGCATAAGTCTCACAACGAGTTTCTTTTGGCGACACCGAATATTGTGTGCTTTGCAATCTTTTGAAGACAATGTAAATTTCTTCGGGATAGTAGAATTAGAGGAATTGCTAATGAATTATTCCGAAAAAGGCAAAAAGAAGCGTGACAAGAAAGAATTAAAAAAGCTAAAGAAAAAGAAGCCAATGAAAGTGGCAGTAATAGCAGCCACAGATAGAAGTGGGAATATACTTTTCAAAAAATTAGAAGATAAAAGAGTGCAGGCAGAACATATATCAGATTTTCTAAAATATAGGATATCTGAGAATTCAGTTGTATGCGGTAGTGATAAAAAAGCTTTTAAGACTGTAACTGCTGAGCATATAAAACACAAAGAAATAACTAATAAAAATAAGATGAAGAAAGGTATATACAGTGTATCAACTATTCATAAGAAGATAACAGATTTTGTTGGTTGGATATATTATAAGTTTCGAGGAGTAGCTACAAAGTATTTAACAAACTATATAATGTGGTTTGTTGTGAGAGGTAAGTATCTGGCGGATAAGATTATAGAAGATACAGGGAGATTGCTGAATTTGGTAGCTTCAGATAGGCGGGCGTGGGAGCGGTACAGTGCTTTGATGTCATCAACATATTTAATCTATAACATTTAAATATTTTCTTTCTCTATCTTTACCCTCTCTTATTCTTACTACACATATTAATCAATAACAAAACTATTTCTTCCATTTTTTTTCTTAAATATCCTTTTTAAAAAATTATTTTAATTTTGAAAAAACTATTAATATGAAATTTGTTAATATTGTCATTTTATCTCTTATATTTTTTTTAGCTTTAGCAGGTTGTGAATGCAAAAGGGATGATGAACATAATACTACAAAAATAAATATGGATCCTGAACTATATGAGGAGCATTTATTAGAAGCTAATAAACTTTATCTAAAGCAAGAGCAAAGAGATATAAACGCTTATATTCAAAGGAAAGGTTGGATAATGGATACTACACCTAGAGGTGTATTTTATATGATATATAAAAATGGAAATGGTCCCTTGCCAGAAAAGGGAGATATTGTCAGATTTGCTTTCAAAACTATGCTTATCAATGATCAGATATGTTATGATTCAGAGAAATCAGGGCCCAAAGAGGTAAAATTAGGAAAGTCTGAAATAGAAAGTGGATTAGAAGAAGTGTTATATTATCTGCCAGAAGGTACGCAAGCTTTTGCTATAATTCCCTCATTTTTGGCTTTTGGCTGGTTAGGTGATGCAGAAAGCATTCCTACTAGAGCTGTGTTAATTTATGATTTACATATATTAAAGGTGGTCAAAAGATAGAAGATCAAAATTCTTCATAGGGCACTGGTAGTGGATGTCTAGAATTATAACGTAAAAGGAAATTATATATTATTTTATTTTTCTTTTTAGCTTTTAGAAGTTCATTATACAGTAATTCATCTCGTTCTTTTAAAAATTTTAAAAAATTATCATAATTAAAATAAAATCTTTTTCCTGTTTGCAGCTCTATTACATATTCAACGTTTACTTTTCTACGTTCTACTATTGGGTATGTAATCCAGTAATTATAATAGAAATAATCATCGTATGAATTATAGTATGTTATCTCAATATCATAGAAATGTATTAGTGATCCTATTATCGTAGCATGATAAAAATTATTTTCATATGCTTGTTTAATATAGACAGAATTATCTATAACAACAGCAAATAAAGTATCTAAACGACAATAATTCTCATTAATACTATCATTACAAGGTATCTCTACAGAGTATAATGAGCCTGTATTATCTAATATTATTCTATAATCAGTGTAGTCAGGATTATTATAATATAATGATTGAGGTTTTAAATATACTCCATCATTAAAAAGATATTTTCTAATTACAATTTCATTTTGAGAAAAAGCAGTTGATGAAATTAAAAGTATTAAGATAAAATATTTAAATCTCATTTATTATCATATTGTTGAGCTAATTTTAATAGAAAAGTAGGCTTATGAATAATAAATCTTTTATAAATGCCATCGGCGATAAGACCTATAGAATCATAAGCTTTTACCTCGAAAGATAAAACATTACCTTCTATTTTGATAAGTTTAGCAATACTTCTCACTGTATCGCCTATTCTAGTGGCCTTCAGATGTTTCACATTAATCTCTATACCAACGGTACAGTAATCTGGTTCTAATAGTGGATCTACACAATCCATACAAGTTTTTTCCATAAATGCAACTAATGCTGGTGTAGAAAAAACATCTACTAATCCAGAGTTATACTGTACTGCTGAATCTTCTGGACTAACGATTTTCTCTTCTTCATAAGTTAGACCAATTTCTAATTCCATAATTTTAAAATTTTTTATTAGTGACTCCGGAGGGACTCAAACCCGCAACCCTCTGATCCGAAGTCAGATGCTCTATTCAATTGAGCTACGGAGCCTAATATTAACAAAATTATATATTTTTTTCTTTATTAACATTTTTTACAAAAATATATAATTAATAATTAGTTATTTTTATTCATTCTTTATATAATAAACTTCCCTATTCAATTCATTTCTTAATATATCTAATGATTTTTTAATTGCTGGATAGTCTTTTTGTAGATACAATTCAAAAATTTTAATAGCAAATTCTGAATATGTATCATGAGCATCATTATATGCTTGATTGATGATTTGTATCATTTCTTCTTTAGCAGCTACCACGGATAGCCATGCTTTTCTACTAACATAAATTTGCTGACTTAGATTATATTCATATTCTTGTCTCACTACATCTAGCATATATTTTTGTAAGGTGGAGATATTCTCGAAATTTTCTTTAGACATTTTAGTTAATAACTGTTCTGGGGCTATTCTCTCTAAAAACAATGCTAATCTCTCGTATGCTTGTATTTTTAAAGGTAAAAAATTTTTTCTCACATCTTCATCTCTAAGTGAACGTATTTCTTTTAAATGTCTTTCATTCATAGATTTTAAAACAAATAATGCTGTTATAAAAACTATTAAAGAAGGCACAAGAACTAGTAAAACTGCTATTATTCCTTGATTCATTTTTTTACAAAATTACAAAAAATTTATATCTTTAATATTCATTTAATTTTTTAATGTCCTATTTATTTGCTATTAATAAGTTATAAAGTTGAATAATGTAATTAGCTTCTTTGACATCGTGTACTCTCAAAATATCAGCATTATTTATCAAAGCTTGTAGATTAAGAGCAGATGTTGGACATAGAGCATCATCAGGAGATATATTTAGTGCTTTATATATCATACTTTTCCTCGATAAACCAACTAAAATAGGCCTATTATGGATGGTAAACTCTTTTAAATGATTTAAAATTTTATAATTATGTTCTATAGTTTTGCCGAATCCAAAACCAGGATCTATTATTATATCATGAATGCCAGCATCAGATAAAACATGTAACCGTTCCGAAAAAAAATAATTTATTTCTTCGATAACATCATTATAATGTGGATTTATCTGCATAGTAGATGGAGTACCCTGCATGTGCATAGCTATATAAGGTATATGAGCATTAGCTACAGTTGTGATAATTTCTGGATCCATCAATCCACTAGAAATATCATTTATTATATCAGCACCTTCGTCTATAGCATATTTAGCTGTTTTAGCATGATATGTATCAATAGAGATTATAATATTGGGAAAAATTTTTCGAATATGAGGTAAAATACTTGAAAGTCTTTCGATTTCTTCTTCTGCAGTTAATGGAGTAGATTGTTGACGAGTAGATTCTGCTCCTATGTCTATGATCGCTGCACCATCATTAATCATAGATTCTACTTTGCTAATAGCCTGCTCTACTGTTTTAACTCTACTATCTGCAAAATAAGAATCTGGGGTATAGTTTATTATCCCCATTATAGCTGGTAATTTGATCTCTGCTAGCTGGTTTTTAAAATTAAATCTAATCTTATCCATTTTTATTTTTTAATTTTACAAAATTAGAAAATAATCTTGCAAAATGAGAAAAGGTAAATTTATAGTGATTGAAGGCTTGGATGGTTGCGGTAAATCTACACAGATAGATTTATTGACAAGTGCACTGCATCATAAAAATATAAATACTCTAACCATACATTTTCCTAGACGTAGCGATAAAGAATCTCCACTTTGGGGAACCATGATAAAAAAATTTTTGGATGGCTATTATGGTAATATAGACAAGGTACATCCAGAGCTAGTAGCACTTTTATTTGCGGGTGATAGATATAATGCAGCAGATGAAATAAATACAAATTTGAATTCAGGAAATTGGATAATATGTGATAGATATGTTTTGTCTAACATTGCTTATCAAGGTGCTAAACTACCTTATGAAAATTGGAACAGTTTTGCTTATTGGATTTTAAAAACAGAGTATGAGTATTTTAAAATTCCTAAACCAGATTTACAAATTATTTTATCAATGCCATTTCACTTTATAGAAAATAATCTTAAAATTAGAAAACAAAATTTTGAAGAAGACATTCATGAGCAATCAATGACCTTCCTAAAAAATGTAGACAAAATGTATGATTGGATAATAGAAAATATTCAAGATGATATTAAAACATTACGTTATAATGAAATAAAAAATGTTAATGATATTCACAAAGACATAATGCAAATGATAGATACACAATATTTTTAAATAATTATCAACATTTATATTCTTTTGACATTCATTTTAGCAATATATATTTATTGAAATGTTTCAATCAAGTGCTGCAATGTGTAAATTTATAACAATAGTTATAAATGTTATAAAAATATTTTTTGGATTGAAAAAATATTAGTAATTTTGCAAAAATTATTTTGGCCCATTCGTCTAGACGGCCTAGGACGCCAGGTTTTCATCCTGGAAATCGGGGGTTCGAATCCCCCATGGGTCACTAAATAAAAAAATTTTTAAAACTATGGCACATCATAAATCAGCAAAAAAACGCATTAGATCTAATGAAAAGAAAAGACTTTATAATAGATATTATAAAAAAACTATGCGTACTATGATTAAGAAAATTTTAGCAACAACAGATCCTAACGAAGCTATGAATATGTTACCATCATTTTATTCAATTGTAGATAAAAATGTAAAAAGAGGTATCATACATAAAAATAAAGGAGCTAATTTAAAACATAAAATTACCAAAGAGTTAAATAAAAGAAAAAATTTAACTACTGCATAATTAGTTCTGAAATATACAAAATATATTAACTAAAATACATTATATTGTTTGAGATATAATGTATTTTTTTATTTATATATGCTTTTATAAATAAACTACTAAAAATCTTTTGAGAGTTTATATATCAGCTTCTCTTTAATCAATTCCTCATCAATTCTGATTAAATTATTTTTTTTTATTTTTGTATAATTATATATTTTTTATATGAATAATAATAGAAAAGCCCCTCTTGATATCTGTGCAGATTGCATTTTTAAAACTATTTGCCTTCAATCTATGAGTGAGGAAGATTTTAATTTTTTATATGAAAGTACCGTACAAAAATCTTACCAAAAAGATGAAGTTATTTTTCAACAGGGCGAAAAATCCCCTTTTTTAGTTTTTTTACAAAAAGGATTAGTAAAATTTAACTATTTAGATACTAATAATAAAAATCTAATTTTAACTATTGTGAGTGCTCCTTCACTATTGGGATTAGCCAATGTGTTAAATGAGGATATTAATCTTTTTTCTATTATTGCTATAGAGGATAGTATGGGATGTCAGATAGATTTGAATAAAGTAAAGGTTCTAGCAATGAGAAATAAAAATTTCCTTATTAGCTTGACAAAATTATCTACTGATATGTTTAGAAATTCTATTTATAATGTCATTAGTCTTGCTCATAAGCAGATTAATGGTCGTATTGCAGATATTTTATTATTTTTGGCGAGAGATGTTTATCATAGTAATACTTTCAGATTATCTATTTCTAGGCAAGAACTAGCTGAATTTGCAGGTTGTTCCAAAGAAAATGTTATCAAATCTTTGCGATCTCTAAATCGTGATAATATCATAAGAATTAGTGGTAAAGAAATCGAAATTCTCGATATTAAAAAATTAATAAAAATTAGTCAAAAAGGTTAATAATTTTTATTGGTAATTAAGCATAAGCTTTCATTTCATTAGGAAAATAATTTGTAAATTTGATGTTTAAAAAAAGGAATTATTGTGAGTAATATTGCTACACAAATGAATGTTTTGCTGGATAGATTTATTAAGTCTCCCACTAAAGATCAGCAAGTTGCTTTTAATAAATTATTAAATGGATTTTTGCAACCGACTAATAAAGATAATCATATATACATGCTTACTGGATCTGCTGGTACTGGTAAAACTACAATTATAGAAGCTTTAGTAGGCATAATATCATATTTAAATGATTGCATCGAAAATGGGTTACCATTAGATATTGATTCACAAAAGAAAAAAATAAATATTTTTTTAACTGCTACTACTGGTAGAGCGGCAAGAATGTTAGAAAATCGCTGTAAATTTTCTGCATGTACAATACATAAATTAATATATACATTAGATGAAAATAAATCTGAGGTATCTAGAAATAATGTAAAATGGTATTATAAAATTGCTGATGCTATTACTGATCCTTATTCTGTGATTTTTATCGATGAGAGTTCTATGATAAGCTCGCTAAATCCAGCAGAAGATAATGTTATCTTTGGTAGTGGGAATTTAATAGATGATATTTTGACTTTTGGTACTAATGCAAAAATTGTTTTTGTCGGTGATCCTTATCAGCTACCGCCTATAAATGAGACTAAAACATTAGCATTAGATCCTGAACTTTTCGAAATGAAATATTTCTATCCAGTACAATTTATTGAACTTAAAGAACCTGTGCGTTTTTCAAAATTTTCTGGCATTTATCAATTAGCTTATCAAATCAGAGATAATATACTATCTAATGAACAAACTAATCTTAATATAGAGGAAAATAGTAATGTTACTATTTATGATAATGTGGATGATTTATTAAATCAACATATTTCTACTCTAAAAAGAGATCCTACTTCGCCTATTATAATGATAGCTTATACTAATAATGTCGTTTCTACTCTCAACAAAAAAATTAGAAATACTCTATTAAAAAATAATAAAAAATTATTGAATAATAATGAGTATGTTATGGTTACTAGAAATAATTATTTATATGATTTGATGAATGGTGAAATAGTGCAAATAGTGAGTGTAGAGAATGAATGTAAAAAAATAGAACATCTGAGATTTAGAAAAGTAAAATTGCAATATGGAGAAGATATTGAAGACGAAATGAAATGTATGGTATTAGAAAATACACTAGAACCTAATTTCACCTATACCTTTCAAGATGAATTATTAATATTGAGTTTTATTTTTGAAAAAATTCAAAAAGAGCATCCAGATTTACTTAATAATAAAAAATTATTAATGTATAAACTACAAACAGATCCTTATTTAAATGCTTTACGCCTAAAATATGCTTATGCTATTACATGCCATAAAGCTCAAGGAGGTGAATGGGATGAAGTTTCTATTGTTACAGAATCTATACTATATCATTCCAGGCAACCTTCTGATTTTGTAAATAAATGGTTATATACAGCTATTACTCGAGCTAAATCTAATGTAAATCTCCTTCGTCGTCCTACTAGACCAGTTGATTTCATTGATGAACTTAATTTTGATATACATTATAAAATGGGGAAATTTATTCCTCGTTTTTACACGGGTTATATTCATGTAAAAGATATGAAATTATGGACAGCTAAGTCTGGAGTAGACTATGTATCTATAGATAGTGATGAGATATTATTAATTCAAGAAAATAATATAAAATGCGACATGCCAGATAGCCTACCTTGTTACGCCTTTTGTAAAAATGGTAGAATTATTCGATGGCAAAAAGATATAGATGAATATAATGTTGAGTAAAAAAGTTTTAGCGAATATATATATTTAAAATGAAAATTAAAACATGATTGATTTTGAAACTATTACAGCGAAATTAGAAAACTATGAAGTTATTAAATTAGTACAACAATTTTGCAAAGAAAATAATAATATAGCTCTTGTAGTAGGTGGTGCTATTAGAGATTCTTTATTAGGATTAACAATTGAAGATATAGATATAGTTATACAAGGTGATTGGCAAAAATTAGCTGAATACATCTGTGATAATTTACAAATTAATAATTTGGTGTTTTTTAAACGTTTCTTAGCTGCTCATTTTATTTACAAAGGAATAGAATGGGAAATAACCTCTGCTAGAAAAGAAAGTTATAAACTTCATAGTCGCAATCCAGAAGTAGAGCCTACTGAATTAAATGAGGATTTTCTTCGTAGAGATTTTACTATAAATGCTATTGCTATAGAAATATGGCCACAATATGGTAAAATATGGGATCCATATAATGGTCTTGATGATTTAAAAAATAATATTATTCGTACTCCCAATAAACCTAATATTACATTTTCTGACGATCCATTACGTATGCTTAGAGCTATCAGATTCTCAAGTAAGTTAAATTTTAATATTGAGAAAAATACTTGGCAAGGTATTAAAGCTAATAAAGATCGTATCTCTATTGTTGCACCTGAACGTATTTCGGAAGAATTAAATAAAATGTTGTTATTACCTATTCCATCTATCGCGATTAATTTGTTAGATGATACAGGACTATTAGATTATATATTACCAGAATTAACAGCTTTGAAAACAATCGATACAGAGCAAGATTTCTCACATAAAGATAATTTCAGGCATTCACTTCAAGTGTTAGATAACGTTAGCCAACAATTAGAAACTTTACCAAATCATCCAAATAACCTATGGTTACGCTGGGCAGCACTATTACATGATATAGGCAAATCCAAAACGAAACGATTTGATGACAAAACTGGCTTTAGTTTTCATAATCATGAGGTTGTAGGTGCTAAAATGGTACCAATTATCTTTAAGCGTCTGCATTTACCATTAAATGAAAAAATGGATTATGTAGTCAAACTAGTTCTACTGCATTTGAGACCTATAGCTTTAGTTGATGATATCGTTACTGATAGTGCTATTAGGCGATTAATCTTTGAGGCAGGAGATGATTTAGATGATCTAATGATCTTATGTGAATGTGATATTACCTCAAAAAATCCATATAAAGTCCAAAAATTTAAAAAAAATCTGAAAAATCTCAAACAAAAATTTGAAGAAATTGAAGAAAAAGATCGATTAAGGAATTTTCAACCACCTATTAATGGAGAATTAATAATGCGAACTTTTGATTTGAAACCATCTAAACTAGTAGGTGATATTAAAACTGCTATCAGAGAAGCTATAATAGAAGGTGAAATACCCAATGAATATGATGCAGCATATAATTTTATGCTAAAATATGGGAAAAATTTAGGGCTAAAGCCTAAAGAATAATATAAAAAAATAATGAAAATGAAAGGGGATTGAAAGTTAATAAATTTTGTTTGTAAATATATTGGATATATTCCAAAAACATAAATTGTTCTTTAAATACCATTAATAATATATAAATTAGCATATTTAGAAATAGTAAAATATTTTAAATTATACCTAAAAATTCAATAATATAATGTAATATAAAATAAATTTGAAAAATATTATATAATTAAAATTCATAATATTTAAAGTAAATTCAACAATACTAATTTATTAAATCTCTTAAAATATTGCAAAATAAAATCCAATATATTTCCAAACATATATTAAATTCATCATCCTTATCTCCCATCTCTCCTTCTCCTCGTCTCCCACTCTCCCAATTTCACACACCTTCTCCTGTCCTTTTGCAAATCAATTGATAATCACAATATTTGCAATTTTTTTGATCCGTTGTCAAGTCGAAAGTATTATCATTTTTTAGTTCAATGATTTTCTCTTTTATTTTATCGTTAAATACTTCCATTTCTTGTCTAAAGTCAATTGATTCTTTACTTTTCTTTAATTCATATTGATATGCTTGATTATAAATTTTTAAATAAACATTTTCACCATAAACACTCATATTATTGTCAAAGTTTTTACAATATAAATTGCAATAAAAAGCTAGCTGAAAAGCATATTCCATTTTAGAATTTTGCACAAAAAGATCATCAATTGCATTATACGTTGTATTTTTTTTATCACCAGTTTTGAAATCTATTATGTATATCCCTTTTTCATTTTTTATAATTAAGTCTATTGTCCCATCAATTGTAATATCATCTATAGAATAATCCAAATATTGCTCTGTACCTTTAATAGTAGCAGGAAAATGAGAAAGTTTGTTATTTATTTCCACATTAAAAAATTTCTTTAGCATATTTTTTAGTTGTTCTTTGAGTAAAAGCTCCTTTATGCTATAGTTATCTGGTAGCAGCTCATCACATTTTTGGTCTATTTTACTTTTTATATTTTTCAATGTATCTTTAGATATTTCTGCATTTATGAATTCACGAAACAATTCTTTCATAGCTTGATGTAGTAGATTGCCTAATTGTGTTTGTAGTGCTTCATCAGGAAATAGTTTGGTGTCTGTTAAATTTTCAAGGTATCGAAAATAAAATTTTCGTGGACATTGTATGTAAGTGCTAATAGCATTGCGTGATAATTTATTTTTATCCAAATACTCTTTTACTTTATTTGATGCATTTTCTTTATTGATTTCATGTTTGTGGATTTCTGATGTTTTACCGATATTTTCTAGTACATTTGTGATTTCTATATCTCTATATTTCAATTGTAATAAATATGGACTATAGTCAGACTCTTCTCCACCTACAAACTTAGACGATAGTAAGTAAATTTCTTTACTACGTTGTAATAATCTATAAATGTGAAAAGCATCTAATCCCTCTCGCCAGTCTGGAGTAGGCAATCTAAAATATTTTCGGAAAATATAAGGAATAAAGGTAGGTACATATTTATCTCCAGGAACAATTTTATTATTTAATGAGAGAATTAATACTTTGTCAAAATCTAATAATCTGCTCTCCATTAATCCCATGATCTGAATATTTTCTAATGGCTCTCCTTCTAATTCTATTTTTACCTCTCTAAGTATCTGAGTAATCAAGGATATTAGGAATTTTATGTTTTTGATTTCGATTTTATGATAGTCAAAGAGTGCATTGATATCATATAATTTAGTATAAATATTGCGTACAGCTTCTAATTCTAGTAAAAGCATAGAATTGTTGTTGCTAATATTTTTTAGATCTTCCTCTATATCAGTGAGCAACTGCATTAGTGAGTTTAAAAATTGATATCTATTTTGTGCAGTGATTATCATTTGCAATTTACTTAATAATTCATTGGAATAATGTGCATTTTGATTTATTTCTATAAAATCGTCTAGCTCATTGGTATTAACAGTCTTATCAGTTTTATTAGTATTTAGATAATCATTTATTTGCTGAGCACCTAATTTTTTATAAATAAAAGGATGATAGAGTAGCTCTATCCAAGTTTGTTTTGTTATGAAAAATTTGTCCTTTTCTTTTCTAATATTATTATATACTTCGAAAATTTGCATGAGTAGAGTGTATGAATGAGTATTTTTCACAGAATAATTCATTGTTATATTTACAGATTTAATGTCGTCTGGCAGAGATGAAATTACTATAGGTAGCAAACTAGCATCGGGCAAAATTATAGCTTGATATTGCTCGGTAGAATGAGTTAATTGCGAAGCTGCAAATTTAGCCTCTTCCACTTCATTAGTAAAAGAATAAATTTTTATTTTGTCTTTTAATTTTTTAAAATTCTCACCTAGATTATCAGTCTCTACTACAAAATCCTCTGGCATAGGAAATTTATCTATCAGTATGCTCAATTGTCTACCAGCACTATAACGATTATCTTTCAAATATTCATCATCATATTCCCAGATGAAATGTATATCTTTTTCATTTTTTATGTCTTTTTTTAATTTTTCAAACAATTTATATTCAGCTTTAGTTACAAAATTAAAGCCTACAATATAAAAAATCCTATTATTTATTTTTGTCATTTTATCCAACTCATTTTCTACAAAATGTCTAATTTGTAATCCTTCATAAGCCAATTTTTCATTTAAAAGATTTTTTCTATAGTGATCATATAAATCGTAGAGCTTTTCCCAAATACATAGATATGAGTTGGCAAGTTTTGGATTATTGATGTGTTTGATAAGTTTGTCAAGGTTATTTTTTAAGTGATAATCTATATCTAGCTCAAATATGCTTTCTAACTCTTTTTCGTTTGTTATATTTATAAAAAGTTCTTTAGCTTCAGTACATTCATTATCTATATCGTTGAAATCTTTTAGCAATATATCTCCTAAAAAATAAAATTCATCAAAAGATAATTTAATATTTTGATAAATTTCATTAAATGAATTATACAACTTAAATATAGAAACTACATCTTCGACCTTAGTGAGTGGAGAGTTATCATCTATCCAATCGCGTATAGATATGATCTCAGGCAAATAAGTTGCTTTTTTAGAAACATTTACAAACTCTTTTGTAAGGAAAATACTAGAACGTCTATTAGGCATCAAAATAGTTATATCTTTCAGATCATCATTATGTTTTTGATAAATGTAATTTGCTACTAAGTGTAAAAATGATTCCATAATTTTTGTAATTTAAAATGTGTTATTTCGCTACGTTAATTAATTCATTTCTATCAATATTAAGTAAATATCCTTCAATTTTTTTGTTACTAGTTTGTTGTAATATTTCAATGTATTTCTTAATTTGATTTTTATAATCTATTAAATCTTTATCACCAGTTTTGAAATCTACCAAGACAATTTTATCTTGATGGATAAAGACCTTGTCTGGTCTGAGCATTTTACCGTCATGTGCTAAATCTCGCTCACTAACAATCTCTTCTGCTTTAGCAAACCAATCAACAACGGATGGATTTTCATTAAAAATATATCTAATTTTTGTTTTTATTTTTTCACTGTCATCTATAGTTTTATGATGTTTTTTTAAAATTTTATCAGTTTTTTCTTCCCATTTATTAATGTCGTCTATTGCTTTAAAAATATCATGTATCAAGACACCATAGGCTATATGTTCTCGTGTAGATAACCCATAATTTTGTTTAATTTTTATTTCAATTTTTACATTTTCTTTTGCTTTCCAGTCGAATTGTGAAATATTATTACTATCATTATTAACGTCATTGTCTGCTAATTCTCCTATTTCGTAAACATCATAATTTTTTATAGAAGTAATTGATTTATAGTTACTTAAAAGGCCTAATGTTTCGATATCAAAATCATTATTTATACATTTCAAAACTTCTTTGCCAATACATTTGTTTTCGATATTAGCTATTAGCACTTTTTTAGCACGTGTGAAAGCCACATAGAGAAGGTTGAGATCATCCACATTTTTTTTGGTTTTTTCTAAAAGATATTCATCTGCGAAATATGAATTAGCAAGCTCATTATTAGCTTTTAAAAGGAAGGCTGGCACCTTAGAATTGTTTAATAAATTTGGCTTTTGAAACCACATGTAGTCGGATAAATCTTTTGTCCAATTTACATAGGGCACTATTACAGCGTCGTATTCTAATCCTTTAGATCTGTGAATAGAAATTATGTGCACACCATTTTCGTTTTCACTTATCTTTACTGATTCTTTAATTCCTTTATTTAGAAACCAATGAATAAACATTACTTCATTATTAGACTTCTCTTGTTGGTAGTTTTTTATTAATTGTAAAAAATGAATACAAAAAGTTTGTTCTCTCTCGTTCAGTTGTGAATAAATGATATTTACTAGATACTCAGCTTTGAAATATAGATTTTGGGATAAGAAATTCATATCTTTACATAAATTGTTTATAATATCATCGTAGGAGCTTAGATTTTCATTTTTAATATTTTCATAGAAAGCTTTTGACATGTAACGAGCATAGTTAGAGTCATTATGTAGCCAATAGATAGTAAAAACTATCCATAGAACAGCATCAGAATTAGCATAAGTGATACTTTCTTGAGAGATTATTTTGAAGTCATTGCTATTAGTAGGAGGATTTTCGAGCAAATATTTAAAAATCATAGCAGCTTCTTTATTACTTCTCACTAGAATGCCAATGTTTTTATAGTTTTTCTCCCATAGTTGCTCTATATCTTTTCTCACCAAATCCAAAATATTTGTATCTTCCTCATCATCTGAATCATTATCATTATCTTTATCATTTTTCACATAAAGTTTCACATTGCCTTTGAAGTTCCCAAATTTGTCTTTTTTATCAATAGGGATCTCTTGTTTCACGTTTCTATCTTTTTGTGGATCTATATAAATCTCCTTTATATAACCCAATTTAACATTATCTTCATCATTAAAAAGATTGTTCAGATGCAAGAGCTCATAAAAAAGAGAATTATTAAATGCAACAATATTAGGATATGATCTCCAATTGTCCTTGAGAGTTTTTCGAGAGATATGATTAAAAAAATCTAAATCTACAGTATCTTTCATTATTCCCCAATCGCCATTGCGCCAGCGATATATAGCCTGCTTAATATCACCTACTAAAAGGACATTTTCCTCATCTATAGCACTGATGCTTTCCTCTATCAAAGGTTTAATAATTTCATATTGTACACGAGATGTATCTTGGAATTCATCAATTAAAAAATATTCATAATATACACCAATTTTCTCATAGATAAACATATAATTTTCTTGGATAAATGACTTTAGCATTTTACCAATATCTGACAAAAGTAGAATATTGTTTGTTTTCTTGTAAATATTCAATTTTTGCAAAATATGACTTAGAAGTGCTACATTGTGTATTTGTTTAGAAATTATGCGTGCAGTTGTATAATTTCTATATTCATCACTATTCATTAAATCATTAAACTCTATCATTAATTCTTTAATTTTATCTTGAGTCATTTGATCAATATTAAACTTGTTACTATCTAATTTTTGCTTACCTTCTATTATATTTAAAAATCTACTACCTGGCAATATATCTTTAAAAGAATCTTTAATTTTTATCGCATTTTCTAATTTTGAGCCAATATAATTTACACTTCCTGCGCCGTTATATGCAAAATTTGATTCTTTATAGCCTGTTTCATTTAGAATCTGATTAAATTCATCATTTATTTTTTTAGCTTTACTCAAAAAATCATCCATTTGCCTATCTAGATCAGAATTTAATTTAATAAAATCTTCATCAGAGATTTTATTAAAATTTTCTTCATAATCATTAAAAAATTCTTTATTTATCTCTCTTGTCAGCTCATTGAGTAGTTTATTATAATTAAAAGATTTATTATCACGTAGTTTGTCTTCTATGAATTTCACTAGCCAGCCAAAAGCTGGATCTTCTTTTTGTAAGCTCATAGTGAAATCGTCCACGGCATCTTCATAAATCTCATCATTTTTCACTATCAATTCATAATTATATCTAATACCAATCTCGTAGAGAGCACCTCTAAAAAGTTTTTGCAAAAAACTATCAATCGTAGATACATTAAAGTCTTGATAATTGTGCAGTATATTTAAAAGAACATTTTTAGCCGCAGTAGAAATTTCATCATCATTTAATTGACTTATAGGTTTTCCATTAATTTTACTATTATTAGCGAAGGCAATAAATTCTTCCAATGATCCAGGTTTTTTAATAGATAAATTATACAATCTATCTAGAATTCTTGTTTTCATCTCATTCACAGCTGCATTAGTAAAAGTAATAGCAACTATTCTTTTAAATTTTTCAGGACTTTGTAATGCTAATTTAACATAAAACATAGACAATTGATATGTTTTACCACTACCAGCTGATGCTTCTAATACTTTAATAGACATGTATTGTATGATTTTTGTAAAAATAAGGAAATAAATTTTAACAAACAAATAAATTTGCTTAATTGTATGAGCAACTGATTTTTATTATGATAAGTTGATTAGTGAAAGGTAATAGGTGACAGGGAGACTGGGAGACTGGGTGATGAGGAGACAGGGAGACTGGGAGACGAGGAGAAGAGGTGATAGATAAAAGGTGATAGGAGTTAAAGTTTAGTAGTTAGGAAGTTGATGAGTTTAAGTAAAATGCTAGTTGTATTTTGTTATTACTTAAACGACTAATTCAAATAATTTATATATTATAAATACACGTTGTTGATTACATAGATTCCCACTCATTTTTGCTAATATAGATATAAAATGCAGCACTTTCTATGTCAGCTTTGATAGGTGGATTTAATTTATTTATCTCTAATTCTATATTCTCTATTTGCGGATATGCTAGCCACAACTCATCTATTATTTTATATGCTGCTCGCTCTATTAAGTTATATTTATTTTTCATCACATCTGCAATAATGAGATAAATATTTTGATAATTAATAGTATCTTTGATGTCATCAGTTAGCATAGCAGTAGAGAGATTATGTGTTATATTAATATTTATAGAAAATAATTGTCCTATTATTTTTTCTTCTTCGAAGCAGCCAATATAGGAGTGAAATTTAATATTTTTTAAACATATTTTAGTTGTCATTTTTCTTTAAATTTGCAAAAAATAATTAAAAAAGTGATAGACAAAAATACTCAAGAAAAAACAAATGACAATAAAAATTTTATTGAAGAAATCATTGATAAGCATTTATTAGAAGGTAGATTTAGCTCAGTGAAAACACGTTTCCCTCCCGAGCCTAATGGCTATTTGCATATAGGACATGCCAAAAGTATTTGCCTCAACTTTGGAATAGCTAAAAAATATAATGGCACATGCAATCTGCGATTCGATGATACTAATCCTACAAAAGAAGAGCAAGAGTATATAGATTCTATTAAAGAAGACATACGTTGGTTAGGATTTCAATGGGATAAAGAATGCTACGCTTCTGATTATTTCGAGCAACTCTATGAATGGGCTATAGTATTGATAAAAAAAGGAAAAGCATATGTATGTGATTGCCCACAAGAAGTAATAAGTAGAAATAGGACTAAACCTACTGAACCTGGTATAGCTTGTGAGCATAGAGATAGAAGCATAGAAGAAAATTTATTATTGTTTGAGCAAATGCGAAATGGTGAATTCCCTGCTGGTAGTCGAGTTTTGCGTGCCAAAATAGATTTAAATAGTCCTAATATGCACATGCGTGATCCAATAATGTATAGAATTTTGTATGAAGAGCATCCACGCACAGCTAATAAATGGTGCATATATCCTAATTATGATTGGGCGCATGGACAGAGTGATTCTATAGAGCATATAACTCACTCTATTTGTACACTAGAGTTTGAAGTGCATAGACCTCTATACGAATGGTTTATAAAAGAGTTAGAAATTTGGGCACCGCAACAGATAGAATTTGCTCGCTTAAATTTATCTTATACTGTTATGAGTAAACGCAAACTTTTACAATTAGTAGAAGGTAAATATGTGAGTGGGTGGAATGATCCTAGAATGCCTACTATCTCAGGTTTGAGACGTAGAGGATTTACTCCAGAAAGTATTAAAATGTTTGCAGACATTATAGGTGTGGCCAAAAGAGATAATCTGATAGAATATGAATTACTAGAGCATTGTTTACGTGAAGATTTAAATAAGCGTGCCGAGCGTCGTATGGCTGTGTTAGATCCACTTAAGTTGATTATTACTAATTATCCTGATAACGAAGATGAATTATTAGATGCCATTAATAATCCTGAAGACCCTATATCTTCTACTAGACAAATTCCTTTTTCTAAAGAAATTTATATTGAACGTTCTGATTTCCAAGAAAATCCACAAAAAAATTACCATCGTTTCTATGTAGGTAATGAAGTAAGGCTGCGTTGGGCTTATTTCGTTAAATGTACTGGTTTTAAAAAAGATAATAATGGAAATATTATAGAAATATATGGTGAATATGATCCTGCCAGCAAAGGTGGTAATAGCCCAGATGGGCGCAAAGTAAAAAGTACTATTCATTGGGTCTCTGCTAAACATGCTGTTCCCATAGAGGTTAGATTATATGATAAACTTTTTACTGTTACCGAACCAGATAATGCTGAAGAAGGTAAAACATTTTTAGATTATTTAAACCCTCAAAGTCTCATCACTACTACTGCTTATGGGGAACCTTCTCTTGGTGAATTTATCGTTCCTGCTCATTATCAATTCGAAAGAATTGGTTATTTTGTTACTGATCCAGATAGCACTAGCGACCATTTGGTTTATAATCTAATAACTAAATTAAAAGATAGTTTTGCTAAAAAAAGTCAATAATTTACTGAATTTAATTTTTTGTAAATGACCCTCTCTGTAATCATTGTTAATTATAATGTAAAGCACTTCATTGAGCAGTGTTTATTGTCTGTATATGATGCTCTCGATGACATTGATGGTGAGGTTATCGTAGTAGATAATAATAGTGTAGATGGCAGTGTAGCAATGATTAAGGAAAAATTCCCACAAACTATACTAATTGCAAATAATGAAAATCTGGGCTTTTCTAAAGCTAATAATCAAGCTTTAAAAATAGCTAAAGGTAAATATGTTTTATTGCTAAATCCAGATACTATTGTAGAGAAAGATACTTTTTCAAAAACTATTGCTTTTATGGAAGAGCACCCAGATGCTGGTGCTTTAGGTGTGAAATTAGTTAATGGAAAAGGACAATATTTACCAGAATCTAAACGTGGAATACCTTCACCATGGGTTTCATTTTGTAAAATGAGTGGCTTGATAAAACTTTTTCCTCATTCCAAAATTTTTGCAAAATATTACATGGGACATCTCAATCCCGATGAGATAAATGAAGTGGAAATATTAAGTGGCGCTTTTATGCTCATTAGAAAAGATGTCTTAGACCAAATAGGTTTTTTAGATGAATCTTTTTTTATGTATGGCGAAGATATTGATCTGAGTTATAGAATTCTGCAAGCTGGTTATAAAAATTACTATTATCCGCAGACTAGAATTATCCACTATAAAGGCGAAAGTACTAAAAAAGGCAGTTTAAACTATATTTATAATTTTTATAATGCTATGCTTATTTTTGCTCAAAAACATTTCTATTCCAAAGGAGCTAATTGGATGAAATTCCTTATTTCTATAGCTATTTATTTCAGAGCATCTTTAGCTTTTATACAAAAAATAATAAAAAAAATTTGGTTACCAATACTAGATTTGATTATTTTATATGGTGGACTTTATGGCATTACTACTTTTTGGGAAAATATTAGATTTCAATATGATGCCATAATATATCCGCGTCCTTATGTTTATTACGCTTTATTAATTTATTCTCTTGTTTGGGTTTTAGCAATCTTTCTCAATGGAGGTTATGACAAACCATTTCACAAAAAACATTTTTTCACAGGAATTATTAGCGGTAGCATACTCCTACTATTGATATACGGCCTTATGAGTGAACAATTTAGATTCAGTCGCACTATATTATTATTAGGAACTATCTGGGCACTTTTGTCTCTAATAGGAGTTAGATATTTACTAGAATGGCTCGGGTTGGGCTCTTGGGGATTATTAAAACAAAATAAAAAAATTGCAATTTGTGGTGATATTAATGATATTTACGCCGTTAAAAATATATTAGAACATAGCAATGTACCTATAGAACAACTTTTTTATATCAATCCCTATGATGATTATAATTCTGCTCAATATTATGGTAGTCTAAATCAGTTGCCCGAAATCATACGTATTTATAAGCTAAATGAAGTAATATTTTGTACAAATAGCGTGTCTATGTCTCAAATCATAGATTCTATGAGCTATTTGTCAGATTATCATGTTGATTTTAGAATTTCATCTCCTACTAATGAGTTTTTGCTGAGTTCTAGATATATTATAAGCCCAGAAGATGTATTTTTGTATGAGCTCAATAGTATCGCAAAACCTGTAAATAGAAGAAGAAAAAGAGTATTCGATTTTCTTACTAGTTTAGCCTTACTCATATTATATCCACTATATTTTTTATTTATTAAAAAACCAAGAAAAGCACTAAAGAACATTATAAACGTTTTAATAAACAAAAAAACTTGGGTAGGCTACTGCTCTAGGGAACATTCACACAATTTACCTTTACCTAAAATACCAGAAGGTATTTTTAATTTATTAGACGGATTAGGATTTACAAGCTCTACAAATATCTATAACGAAATAGATTTTAACTATGCCAGAGATTACCATGTAATGACTGATTTATCAATTTTACTAAGAAATTTGGGCAATTTAGGTAAAGAATAAATGTTAGCTACTAAAATATATTCCAAGTGATAACAAAATATTCTAAATATTCTATAGAAGCAGGTGTAGATGAAGCTGGTAGAGGTTGTTTAGCTGGCCCTGTGTTTGCTGCGGCAGTTATTTTACCTGATAATTTCTCTCATCCATTAATAAAAGATTCTAAAAAACTAACAGCTAAAGAACGCGAGGACGCCCGTAAAATCATCGAAGCTAATGCTGTCAGTTATGCTGTAGCCTTTGTATCTAACGAAAAAATCGATGAGGTTAATATACTGCAAGCTACTATGATAGCTATGCATAGCGCCTTATCACATTTGAATATTCAACCAGAATTCGTTGTCATAGATGGTAACTATTTTATTCGATATAATGAATTACCTTATCAAACTATAACAAAAGCTGATAATACTTATTATCATGTAGCAGCAGCCTCTATTCTAGCAAAAACATACAGAGATGAATATATGACTATGATTCACAATGATTATCCTATGTATCAATGGTCAAAAAACAAAGGTTATCCAACAAAAGTACACAGACAAGCAATTGTAGATTTTGGTATTAGTCCATATCACAGAAAATCATTTAAACTTTTATGATTGAGGATATCGAAAGTCGGTATATTGATATGGGAGAATGAATATAACGCTTTGTAGAATTTCTTTCATTATTAATTTTTACTTTATGTTATAAAAAAATATTATCTTAATTTTGACTAAATTTTATAATATTATGACAAATTTTATTACAAATTCAAATAAGGATATATCACTAGAAGCAAGGCTAAAAGAACTACTCAGCGTTAGTAAAGAATTAAAATTTTTGGTTGGATTCTTTTATTTCTCTGGCTTAGATGTGCTTTATGATTCATTAAAAAATAATAATGATGTAACTTTAAAAATACTTGTCGGTTTGCAAGTAGATGAGATAAACCATCAATTAATAGAGTATGCAGATGTAGAAAATAAAAATAGCAGTGATTCTAATAATAAGATTTTTGAAAAATTTATAAACTCAATTAGAAAATCTATAAATACTGAGACTTTTGATGATGCAAATTTTTATGAACAGGTGAAATTTTTTATAGATTTAATAAAAAATGATAGGTTAATCATACGCAAAACTATTGTGCCTAGTCATGCTAAGTTATATATTTTTAAGTTGAAAGATGATCAAGTAAGTCGTAAACAGCTATTTATTACTGGTAGTAGTAATTTGACAAGACCTGGATTGAGTGATCAAGAGGAATTTAATGTAGAGATAAGTGATTATGGTGTAGAAGATACTGAAGAATACTTTGATGAATTGTGGAATAATGCTATTAAAATAACAGAAAACTCAGAGAAAAAAAAGAAGATATTAGAAATAATAGAAAAAGAAACATTAGTACGTGAAATCACTCCTTTCGAGGCTTATGCTTTTATAATGAAAAATTATATAGATGTTTTTGAGAAAAAGCAAATAGGTGACTCATTGATAAATATTTTTACAAAGAATGGATATACACCATATAAATATCAGTTAGATGCTATCCAGCAAGCACTTGCAATAATAGAAAAAAATAATGGGGTTATATTAGCCGATGTAGTAGGATTAGGCAAAACTATAATAGCTTGTTCTATTGCTTATGAGCTACGTAAACGTGGCGTCATTATTTGTCCGCCTGGACTCAAAGGTGATCCGAAACTAAAAGATGCAGGATGGAATATGTACAAAGAACAATTCAGACTACACGATTGGGAAGTATGGTCTCTAGGAGAGCTAGATAAACTACAAACTCAAATGATAGAAGGTAAATTAAATGATATAGAAATTGTTATAGTAGATGAAGCTCATAGATTTAGAAATCAAGATACTCATAGCTATGAATATCTAAAAAATATTTGTCGTGGTAAAATCGTTATTCTATTGAGTGCTACACCTTTTAATAACCGTCCAGAAGACATACTATCACTATTATCTCTTTTCATCACTCCCAAAAATTCTTCTATTTCTTTAGATGATAATTTAGCACGCAAGTTTAGAGAGTTTAAATATTTTTTTGATAGGCTTGGCTACATAAATAAATATTATAACTCTCCAGATGAAGACAAAAAAATGAAAGCTTTTACTAAATATCATGAAGTTTTTCAAAACGATGATAGTGAAATAAACATGAATCTTGTGAGAGAAAAATCTAAACTCCTAGCTAAACAAATCAGAGACATTATAGAGCCAGTGATTATTCGTAGAAATAGATTAGATCTCATCAACAATACTTCTTACCAAAATGAAATTAAAAACCTATCAATAGTAAAAGACCCTCAAGAGTGGTTTTATGAACTCAGTAAAGAACAATCAGATTTTTATGAAAAAATTATTAGTGTATTCTCAGATACTATTGGAGAACGTAGATTTACTGGGGCTATTTACAAGCCTGCACATTATGAAAAACCTTATGATAAAGATTACAATAAAAACAAACAAGAAAATTTTGAATTTACTTCTCAAGCAAATCTTTATAATTTTATTCGTAGATTACTAGTGAGACGTTTTGAGAGTTCGTTTGGTTCTTTCAAACAAAGCATCCAAAATTTAAAAAATATTAATGAATATGTTTTAGCATTTGTTAAAAAAACCAATAAGTATATTCTTGATAGAGATTTTATAGAAAAAATATATGAATTAGAGCCTGAAGAAATAGAAAATGAATTGATAAAACATATCCAAGAATTAAACAATGATAATAGTAATAAAAAAAATGCAAAAATTTACAATTTAGATGATTTTGATAAAAAAGATGAATTTTTAAGTGATATACAATCTGATATTGACCTCTTTGATGATATATTAAAAGAATTGGACAATTTTAAATTAATAGAGAATGATCCTAAATCTAAAGTTTTAATTGAAAATATTAAAAAGCAATTACACAATGAACCTCATAGAAAAATTGTGATTTTCACAGAATATATTGATACAGTGAAACACTTAAGTGAGAGATTAAATTATGCTTTTGATGGCAGAGTATTATCTATCGCTGGCAATATGGAAGGTAAAATTGAGGATATTAATAAAAACTTTGATGCTACTTATGAAAAACAAGAAGATAAATACGATATTCTACTATGCACTGATAAAATATCTGAAGGGTTTAATCTAAATCGTGCTGGTATGGTTATCAATTATGATATACCGTGGAACCCCGTGAGAGTAATACAAAGAATAGGTAGGATAAATCGTATTAGCAAAAAAGTTTTTGATGAGCTGTATATTGTTAATTTTTTCCCCACAGAATTAGGTGCTAATGAGATGAAGTCTCGAGAAATTGCTAGTATCAAAATGTTTCATATTCATAATATTTTAGGTGAAGATGCTAAAATCTTTGACATTGATGAAGTCCCCACTCCTTCTGGTCTTTATGATAAATTAAAACAAAACCCCGACTATCTAGAACAAGAAAGTTTCTATACTAACATATTGAAAGAATATGAACAAATTAAAAATAATTTCCCTGAAATGATTACATCTTTTGATAATCTACCACGAAGGATAAAAGTCGCTAAAAAAGGTAAGGAAAATGAATTATTAGTATTTATCAAAAAATTTGGCCTATATATTAGTTATGCAAATTATAGGACTAATAATAAAACAACAGAAATAAGTATCGAAGACGCCTTCGAAAAAATAAAATGTGATGCAAATGAAAATTCTCTAAAATTAAGTGAAAATTTTTGGGATTATTATAAAGAATTAAAAGATATCTCTGATAAAAAAAATATGTCTGATAATGTGAGTAAAAATAAGAATGAAAATAATTTGGAACAAAAGGCTATAAATGCCATAAAGAGTTTAATCAATAGTAAAAATTATAGATTACAACCATATCATATTGATTTTCTAAAAATGCTCAAAGAAGATATCATAGATTATGGTACTCTCCCTACTAAAACTCTCAAGCGTATAGCTGATATGAATACAATGTCAGAAACTGGTATTGAAAAAACTATTAAAGAAATAGATTCTCTAATCAGAGAAATGGGTAGCAACTATTTAGAAATTGAAAAAAAACGCTTACAATCATTCAACAAAGAAATAATTATTGCTATTGAAAATCAAAAATTATGAATAAAAACGAATTAGATATTATTCTAAAGGAAGGCGAAGGTTATAAAATAGAATTTAAAGAAAATATAAGTGGCATAGATAAAGAAATCGTTACTTTTGCAAATTCTTCTGGTGGTAAAATTTTTATTGGGGTAACTGATAATGGCCAATGTAAAGGAATTGTAAGTTCAAATAAATTGAAATCTCAAATACAAGATATTGCTAATAATTGTAATCCTAAGCCAGAAATTTCTATTGAAAAGATAGAAAATATTATTATAGTAACTGTCAAAGAAGGTGAAGATAAACCCTATCAATGTTCCTCTGGATTTTATATGAGAATTGGAGCTAACTCTCAAAAAATGAATAGAGACAAAATTAAAGAATTTTTTCGTTCAGAAGGGAAAGTAAGATTTGATGAAATTATTTCAAAAGATTTTAATTATGATAAGGACTTTGATAATGAAAAATTTTCAAAATATTTAGAATTAGCCTCTATTGATAGTTATCAAAAAAGAGATATTGTTTTGCCTAGTTTATGTGTTTTAGAAAAGAAAAATAAAAAATTCTTTTTTAATAATGCAGGAATATTATTTTTTGCAAAAGAACCACAAAAATTTATTCCATGGTCTGTTTATACGGTTGTTTTATATAAAGATGAAAATGGTACTGATATTATTGATCGTAAAGATATAACAGGTTCTCTTGTAGAAATTGTTGATAAAGTTATGGATTTTGTAAGACTTAATACTAAAGTTGCTTATAAATTTACTGGTATGCCACAACGTGAAAATATATATGAATATCCATTGGAAGCTATTAGGGAGGCTGTTATTAATTCTGTTATGCATAAAGATTATTTTGAACACGGACATAATAATATTTTAAAAATTTTCTATAATAATAAAATTGAAATAGAAAATATATGGTCTAAACCTAAAAACTTTAAACTTGGTAAAACGATTTTTAGAAGAAATCAGATTATCGCTGATTTATTCGCTCGCATTCATTATGGTGAAAAATTGGGATCAGGTATAAGTAGAATAAAAGAGTATTGTAAAAAAGAAAATGCACCTTTACCACAAATAACTTATACAGACACCCATTTTTATATCGTATTTAAACCGAGCAATGAGTATATTCGTCTATCCATGACTGTAAACCATGATTCTTTAAAAACTATGGAGGAAACTGTGGAAAAAACTACCCCAAAAACTAGGGAAAAAACTAGGGAAAAAATAATTAGATTAATTTCAAAAAATCCCTATATAACTACAGAAGAACTATCAGAAAAAACTGGTTTAACTATTAAAGGAATAGAGTGGAACATCAAAAAACTTAAAAATGAAAATTTATTAAAGCGTATCGGCTCTAAAAAAGGTGGCTATTGGCAAATAATTAATAATAATTTAGAAAATCATGAGTAATATCCTCCAAAATAACAACCCCAAGATATTGAAAATCAAAAATTATGAATACACCTTATTTACACACTCTTATTAAAAATTTTAATAATGATAATTTAGAATCTTTTTTAAGAGAAAAAAGTGATAATATAGAATTTCCTAAAGAGGAATTATATGTCAATAATGAAAAATTTACCAATTATGATAATGCAGTGCTATTAGCTAAATCTGATCTGCCAGATGGCATTTTAGTTGTATGCACTCTGCAAGTTACTAAAGACCTTACTGAGCGCTCTAGCAAAAAAGAACAATATGAATTAGCAAAAAATATATTAAAAAGTTCCAATTCCGATGCAGGTATTTTTGTCTTTTATGATAATAATAGCAATTTCCGCTTCAGCTTAGTCTATGCCGAATATCAAGGTAATAAACGCACATGGAATAATTTTAAACGTTTTACCTACTTCGTTAGTCCACATCAAACGAATAAAACTTTTTTAGACCAAATAGGTAAAGCAGATTTCTCAACTATAGAATTGCTCAAAGAAGCATTCAGTGTTGAAAAGATTACAAATGAATTCTTTGCAGCATACAGATATGCTTTAAATGAAATTATCATTAAGGCATTGGATAGTAATGTTGAATACAGAATAAGGCACTCTTTTGCTCAGCAACTTCTCTCACGAATTCTTTTCATTTATTTTCTTCAAAGAAAAGGATGGTTTAAGTGGAAAGATTACAAGCAAGATAAAAATTATATCAAAAATCTTTGGTCTGTTTACAAATCAAAATCAAAAACTAAAGACACATTCTACTCGCAATGGTTAGGCAGTTTGTTCTTTGGTGCATTTAATAAGAAAATTCATTTTATAAATAACGATTTACCGGATGATATAAAAGAATCATTTAATTTAATGCCTTTTCTCAATGGCGGTTTATTTTCAAAAAATAAATTAGATGAACTAAATTTTGACTTACCAGATAATATTTTTGAATGGTTATTTGAGCCAGACAATGAAGGAAGTAATAAATTTAAGGGGTTTTTAGAAATTTTTAACTTCACTATAGATGAGTCGAGCCCCTACGATGTAGAAGTCGCTGTAGATCCAGAAATGCTTGGGAAAGTATATGAATCACTTATTAATGAAGGAGAACGAGGAGATTCTGGTATTTTTTATACCCCACGTGTAGAAATCGATTTTATGTGCCGTTTTTCACTTGTTAATTACCTCGCATCTAAAACTCAAATCAGCAAACAAGATTTGATAGAACTAATTTTTAATCACGATTCTATTAGTGATTATCCTAACATAGAAAATCTTATTGCTATTCGCAATAATCTTTATAAAGCAAAAATAGTTGACCCCGCAGCCGGTTCAGCCTCATTTCTTGTTGGGATGATGAATGTTTTGGTTGAATTACATTCTGCATTAACAAAAAAAATTGAAAACAAAGAAGAAAACCTTTTTGCACTTAAACATAGAATAATACTAGAAAATCTTTATGGCGTTGATGTGAAAGACTGGGCTGTAATGGTGGGAGAACTTCGCTTGTGGCTTTCACTCATAATTGAAACCGATGAAAAATATATGGACATCTATACAAAACCACTTCTCCCAAATTTATCATTTAAAATTAGACAAGGTGATTCATTAGTTGAAGAAGTTGGCGGCATATTTATTAATCTCAGAGGTAATGCTTTAAAAACAATCCCTAATTCAATTAAACAAAAAATTTCTGAAATTATTGATAAAAAAAATCAATTCTTCTCAGGCAACAGAAGTGCTGATTTAAGAGAACAATATGAAATAGAAAATCTCGAAAAAGAAATATTTATCAAAATTTTACAGGAAAGAATTAATAATATTAGCAACAAAATAACTGCAAAAACTAAGTCACTACAAACAATAGCTAATGAAAAAAACATTTTTGGTGAAAAGAATAGCGGCACAACCGAAGAGCAGAAAAAACTTACCGATGATATTGAACAACTTCGAAGAGAACTTAATACATATCAATCAGCACTTTCTGCTATTAGAACTAAAGGGAAAAAAGATTACTTTATATGGGAGCTCGATTTTGCTGAAGTCTTTGTAACAAACGGCGGCTTCGATATTGTCATTGGTAATCCTCCCTATGTGCGTCAGGAGATTATTGCTCCACCCCTTGAAAATGAAAAAGATTATTCAGCAGATGATTGGCGTAAATTAAAAGGTCAATACAAAGATAAACTTATTCTAGCGACTCAAAATATATGGCCAAACATAAAAAAGATAGATAAAAAGAGTGACCTTTATATTTTCTTTTATTATCAGGGATTATCGCTGCTAAATGATAACGGCATTTTCTGCTTTATCAACTCTAATAGCTGGCTAGATGTAGGGTATGGTACTGGATTGCAGGAGTTTTTGATTAAAAATATGAAGCCACTTTATATTATTGATAATATTGCAAAACGCTCATTTAAGCAGGCAGATGTAAACACTGTTATTGTTTTTATACAAAAACCTAAAGTAAAACCTGATGATTTTACCCTAAAATTTATTGCCTTTAAAAAACCATTTGAAGAAGTCATAACTCCCGAAGTGCTAAAAGATATAGAAAATACAACCAAGCCAGTGTTTGACCATCCTATGTACAGAGTATATCCAAAAACAAAAAAAGAACTCCTTGAAGAAGGTGTGGAATACCCTGACGAAACAGAACTAGAATTAATCCAAAATCCTGAACAACTCCACTATATAGGTAATAAATGGGGTGGCAAATACCTACGCGCACCAGAGATTTATTTCAAGATCCTGGAAAAAGGAAAAGACAAACTGGTGAGACTGGGAGATATTGCTGAAGTAAAAAGAGGATTTACTACAGGGGCGAATGAATTCTTTTATCTGAAACCTGTTGGAATGACAGTGAAGGAGGTAGTAGAGATAGCAGAAAAAGATCCAGATACACTTATTAGTGTAAAGAATGGTGCCGGCTGGGAAGGAGAAATTGAAGCAGAGTTTTTAAAACCTGTGATAAAAAGCCCAAGAGAACTCAAAACCATAATGGTAAAAATTGAAGATTTGAACTATTTAGTTTTCATGTGTCATAAAAACAAGAAAGAACTAAAAAGTACAAAGACACTTGAATATATTGAATGGGGAGATAAGCAAGATTACAATCATAATCCAACATGTGCAACAAGACAAAGATGGTGGGATTTAGGAGTATGGAAAATAAGTAGGAATATTTTACCTATGTTTGAAAACGAGAGGAAATATTGCTTTTTTAATGATGTAGATGCTTTTTTAGATGCTGCTCTTTATTGGGTTTATTTGAAAAATAATTTAGATGAAATTAAATTAAATTTTATATTAAATAGTAGTCTTATTGGATTTTTTAAAGAGTTGCTTTGTCGTCCTCCAGAAGGATTAGGTGCAATACAAATGAAAGTTTATCATTACAATGAAATGCCAATTTTTGCTATAAATAAATTAAGTTTTGGGAATTTAAATGAAATCTTTAATAAATTTGCAAAAAGAGAAATTTTAAGTGTTTTTACCGAACTTGGTTTTGACAAAACTCGTCCTATTCGTGAGCAAGAACCCAATCCTTTGCCAGACCGAAAAGAGTTAGATGACATTGTTTTTGATGCTCTAGGACTTACCGAGGAAGAACGAAAAGAGGTTTACTGGGCAGTCGCCGAATTGGTAAAAGCGAGGCTGGATAAAGCAAAGAGTGTGTAAAGATAAAATTTAAGAAACAATGGATAATAATAAATATAATCGTCGTTCCATTCGGTTAAAAAATTACGATTATTCATCGCCAGGTGCATATTTCATCACCATTGTTACAAACAACCGCCAATATTTATTTGGTGAAATTGTAAATAATGAAATGATTTTAAATGAATATGGTGAAATTGCAAATAAATATTGGTATGAAATCCCCAAACATTATACAAATACACAATTGGATGAATATGTAATTATGCCAAATCATATACATGGTATTATATTTATTGTAGGGGCAATTCATGAATTGCCCTTACAACAAAATGAATTTTCACAATTGATTCAACGACGTAAAATGTTATTACCAAAAATTATTGGCCGTTTTAAAATGAATGCCGCAAAACAAATAAATCAAATTCGTCAAAACCATGGCATTCCTGTCTGGCAACGCAATTATTACGAACATATCATCCGCAATGATAATGAATTAAATAAAATTCGTGAATATATCATCAATAATCCATTAACATGGCAAACAGATGAAAACTATGTCTGAATTTGAATTGAAACAAATATTAAACAAATTTGGTGAGGAATTTCTTGAATCAAAAATTCAAAGAATGAAAAATCTGTTAAAGATTGCTCTGCCTGACGAAGCCCTCTATCGTGAGATTATACTCTCCCTTGGTTATCCAAAAAACAAAGTGCAGTTTTTGGAATTGGCACTTCTTTTACCATACAAAGAAATTCAAAAATTAAAAACACAACCACTTATTGAAAAAGCTTTATTATTCCGTGCAGGTTTTATTCAAGATGCTCACGGTTTGCCAGAAGATTTTGATACATCATTAAAACTTGATAAATCATATTGGATATTTCAATCAATTCGCCCTGCAAATTTTCCGAATAAAAGATTAGAAGGTATTTCTTATTTATTATCAGAAACAATAGAGAACGGGATATACAATTATTTCAAAGAACAAATAGAAAAGAATCATATTGAAGAATTGGATAAATTATCAGCAAAAAAAACAGTAGAAAAAATAATGTCATTTGAAGGTATCGGAATTAGTAGAAAAAGAGAGATGTTTTTTAATATTATATTCCCATTTTTTCTATCTGACGAATCATTTTCAGCATATCATAATTTTTTGTTGAGAATTTTTGAAATTCATCCACCTCTAGAGCAAAACGCTACAATAAGGAAATTTTATCAGATATGCACCACTGCTCATAATAGCGAAGAAATAACAATTTCGAACACAAAAGAATATTTTGGTGCAATTAAATATGTTAATAAATTGTAGGGGCAATTCGTGAATTGCCCCTACAACGAATCGCACAAACAAATCGCATCAATAAAACACCTCGTATGAACAAATAATCATACCATTTATTAACCACGACCTTTAGGTCGTGGAACAACAAAAAAAGGGAATGGGCTTTAGCCCTGAAATATTCTGAATAATGGATGCGATAATAAATAACAAAAAAAGCAACGTAAAGGCATATAATCATATCCTTCAAAGAAATGGCACACAAACACAAAAGAAACAAATATACAGATCACTTTGCAAATTATTTTTATTAATTTCGAATAAAAAAATGCTTCTATCTGTCATTGGTTATCCTATAGCTCATAGTCTCAGCCCAGTACTATTTAATTATTTTTCGACCAAATATCATATACCCTTACATTATTCCAGAATTGCAATAAATAATATAGATGATTTTATAAAATATTTTGATAAAAATAAAAATATTTTCGACGGTTTTAATATCACATATCCATTAAAAAATGAAATTTATTCTATATGGCAGCAGCATTCTGATATACCATCTGGCATTAAATCATGTAATACTCTGATTTGCAAACCTAATATAAGGATTTACAATACTGATTATCTAGCATTTAGACATATTCTAAATAAAGAAATTAAAGATAAATGGAATCAGGTTATAATCCTAGGCTCTGGTATGACAGCATCTATATGTGCTTGGGAATTAATCAATTATGATAAATCGATTACGATTTTTTATCATAAAAATACTAACGTTGACTATTTCCCTAAAACTAACAATATTCACTACAAACCACTTAGCGAATTTAAGGAAAGCACAGATAGCAAAACCATCGTTATCAATACTTTATCACCTTTGGCTAATTATGATTTTTTACTTAATAAAATATTTAAGGCTACAGCGATCATTGATGCTGATTATCGAAATAAACCATTAGAAAATATAGCTCTAAATAATAATATTGACTACATAGATGGCTATCATTGGCTTTATTATCAAGGGATAGAAGCTTTTAAACTTTTTACTAATCAAGCAAATTTGTCGGTAGAATATGATGAAAAATGGCTAAAAACTAATAAATATGATAAAATAGCATTAATAGGTATGAGTGGATCTGGTAAAACTACTGTTGGCAAACTATTAGCAAAAAAAATTAACTATGAATTCGTAGATATAGATAACCAAATAGAAAAAAAAGAAAATAAATCTATTTCACAAATATTCGCTGATGAAGGAGAAGAATTTTTTCGCCAATTAGAAACTAATATGCTCAATGAGTTAATAAATAATGATAAATTAGTGATATCTACTGGTGGTGGCATAATTAAAAATGAAAAAAATAGAAAATTTTTAAAAAATAATTTTTTTAATATTTTTCTGAATGTATCTATTGATGAGGCATTAGAAAGATTGCAACAAAATGAAAATAGACCACTTTTATTAGGTAATATTAAAGACAAATGGCAAATATTATATGATGAAAGGCTATTTTTATATTACAAAACCGCTGATTATATTGTTAATGCTGATAAAAATAATGTAGATTTGATTTATGAAGATATCAAAGAAATTATTAAAAAATAATATAGCTATATCAATGCTAGGCTCTAAGAGTGTAATAATAAGACATCTATTAATCACTCTTTTTCATAGCAATGAAATAATATTGAGAAATATACAATTGTGTGATGATGTGATGGCAGCTATCAATATTTTAAAATCTTTCGGCAAAACTATCAACTTCACTAATGATAATGCTATTAAAATTTCTGGTCAAATAAATAAATTACCAGAAGAAATATATTGCAGTGAATCTGCCACTCTGCTGAGAATGCTTGTACCTATCAATCATAGCTTGCAAAATAAAGGTAGATTTACTGGAGACAAAACTTTGCTAAATAGAGATTTCGGAGATCTGAAAGACATGCTTACACCATTAGGACTAGAATTTAGCAGTGATATATCGCAATGTGGTACATTAAAATTACCTTTTTCTGTGTTTGGTAATTTAAGCTCACAAGATAATTATTCCATAAAAGCTGATAAAAGTTCTCAAGCAGTCTCAGGATTATTAATATCACGTAGCTTTAATAATGCACCTTCTACGATATCTTGCTCATCATTAGTGAGTGCGCCATATGTATATTTGACAGCAGATATCATAAATATGTATGGTAAAATTATAGACTTTAATGATAATAATTTCATAATTACTCCCCAAAAGTCAATGGAATTGTTTAAAGATTTTTTCATAGAAGGTGATTGGTCATTAGGAGCTATGATATTGGCTTTAGGATTAACCATTGATAGCTGCGAAGTGAAGAATTTAACTGCACACTCCTCACAACCAGATAGCAAAATTTTAAAACTTTTTGATAATTTATCAATAAATTATAGAGTAAATGAGAAAAATATGAGCATAATTACTCATAGACAGAGTTATCCAGGCTACACATATGATATTACAGATACACCAGATTTAGTACCCGCATTAATGATTTTAGCTGCGAATGCTAATAGTCCATCTAGAATAAATGGTATCAACCGTCTCACAAATAAAGAAACTAATAGAGCCATCACTTTATTAGAAACTTTTATTAAACTTGGCGGTAAATTAGAAGTTATAAATGAAAATACTTGGCTAATTTATCCTTCACAAATGCATGGTGGCAAAATTAATTCATATAATGATCATCGTGTAGCTCTGCTTGCAATTTTTTTAGGATTACAATCAAATGAAGTGGTAGAGATAGATAATTGGGAATGTATTAATAAGTCCTACTCAGTACAATTTTTAAAAAATTTGTTAAAATAAAAAAAGGGAGTAATTAAACTCCCTTTTTATTTTCAAATGCTTAATTTTCAATTGCTTATTCTGGATGAATTGCCTCTACAGGACAAACTTCTGCACAAGAACCGCAATCAGTGCAAAGTTCTGGATCTATTTTATAAATATCTCCTGGAGAAATAGCCTCTGCAGGACATTCATCTATGCATGAACCACATGCTGTACAATCATCAGTAATTACATATGCCATAATCAATTTTTTTTGTTTTTGCAAAGATAAGAATATTTTTCTTTTTTAAACAATAACATCTAAAATAGAAATATGCTAAAAAACACTTATAATCAAAGATGTACAGTATTATCTATTATTTAAAAATTAAATGATTGATATTAATCAATTATTTAATTGTTTTTATAATGAAGCATTAAAAATATGTTATAAAAATATCAAAATCATTGTTGTCCGATAAAAATAAAAAGTAGGTAATAATAAAATCTAATACATTGATCATTAATAAGATATTTTTAAAAAATT
>ERZ773359.390-NODE-390-length-62267-cov-59.978171_pt1 | contig 62267 bp, 61 predicted proteins | sample MGYA00374955_ERZ773359 | MGnify/ENA primary metagenome ERZ773359 (study PRJEB29098, sample SAMN04486028) | biogas fermenter metagenome | study: EMG produced TPA metagenomics assembly of the Biogas fermentation microbial communities from Germany - Plant 4 DNA1... | reverse complement strand
TGAAGGATAAGCAGTGAATTCATTCACTGATTTATTCAATATTAATTGTACAAGGGGGAGTTATTTAAGATGAAAAGAAAGCTTTATTTAATGTTGGCGTTAGTATTAGCGCTGGCAGTTTTCTTAACGGCTTGTGGTGGAGCAGATGAGCCAGCAGATGTAGAAGAGCCAACAGAAACTGAAGAACCAACAGAAACTGCTGAAGAAGAATTACAACCACCAGAAGAACCTATGGGACAGCTAATCATAGGAAATACTACAGAAATGTCTGGTGAATGGTTACCATACTTCCAAAACATAGCTTCAGACTATGATATTTGGAACTTCATCAGTGGATATGGTACAGTTGACATGACATTCGATGGAGAATATGTAGTTAATGAAACTGTAGTTAAGAGCTATGAAGTTACAGAAAATGAAGATGGTTCTAAGACTTATACTTGGACAATAGTAGATGACCTAACATATGATGATGGTACACCTATTACAGCCAAGGACTATGTAGCATCAGGACTATTATGGTCATCAAAATTAATTGCTGACATGGGAGGAAGTAACTCCTATGGGTACTACTGGAAAGGCTGGAATGCATTTGCAAAGGGAGAAACAAATGTATTTGAGGGAATTAGACTAATTGATGATTATACATTCGCAGTTACTATTGACCCAGAAAACCTTCCATACTTCTATGAGTTACCAATGGTAAGTGTTGGACCAACTAAACTATCCTACTGGCTAGGAGAAGGTGTAGATGTATTAGATGATGGTGAAGGTGCATACTTCTCAGTTGACTTAACATATGAAGAGTATGCTGATAAGCTTAGTGAAGCTAAAGCAAATCCACACTATCCATCAAGTGGTCCATATGTAGTTGAAAGCTTCGATACTACAACTAAGACAGCAGTACTTAAAGTTAACCCATTATACAAGGGTGACTACACTGGCCAAAAACCACTAATAGAAACTATTATCTACAAGCTTGTATCCCAAGCTACACAATTTGACGAATTAGCAACTGGCCAAGTTGATCTATTACCTGAAAATGGTGGTGCCGACGACATTAACGCAGGTCTTGACTTAGTAGAACAAGGCGGTTTCTCATATACTACATATCCTAGAGCAGGATATGGTAAGATCCACTTTGCTTGTGACTTTGGACCAACTGCTGACGTAGAAGTTCGTCAAGCATTAGCACACCTATTAGATAGAAACGAATTTGCCAAGGCCTTTACAGGTGGATTTGGTACTGTAGTTAACGGTCCATATGGTGAAGCAATGTGGTTCTATCAAGAAACAAAGGCTGAATTAAATCAAAGGGTAAATCAATATCCATATGACCTAGGAAAAGCAATAGAATTACTAGAATCAGCTGGTTGGACCCTAAATGAAAAGGGTGAACCATATCAAGAAGGAGATGGAGTACGCTACAAGAGAACTGAAGATGGCGAATTAATGCCACTTATCATTGAATGGGCTTCAACTGAAGACAACGTAGTATCAGACCTACTTGTAGTTCAATTACAAGAAAACCCAGACCTAGCAAAAGCTGGTATTCAAATTAACCAAACAACTATGACATTCCCAGAGCTAATCAACTGGATGTATCGTGACAGATCACAAGGTGAAGAATATGCTGTACCAAGATATCATATGTTTAACTTAGCTACAAACTACACACCATGGTATGACCAATCAACAACTTATACAACAGATCCAGACATGGTAGCAGCAGGATATAATACTAACTACATCTTTGATGAAGAGCTAGAAAGATTAGCAAAAGAAATGGTATTAACAGATCCTAACGATAGAGAAGGATTCAAGGAAAAATTTGTTGAGTTCATAGTAAGATGGAACTACTTACTACCAGACCTACCACTATATTCAAATATTTACCATGACTTCTACAATGACAAACTACAAAACTGGAATATGAACTCCAATATCCAATTACCACAAGCAGTTCTATATGCATGGGTAACAGAGTAATTTAGGCAATGTAAAATTAAATAAGTTAATATGTAGAAATAGGATATTTATATCCTATTTCTACATATTTTAGGCAAAAATTCATTACATTAATGTATTAAATAAATAAATTTCTTAACAAAATTAGGATAAGGCGGGTAATGAGATGGGTAAATATATTGCTAAAAGAATATTATATATGTTATTTGTATTTGCTGTAATGACAGTGGTATTATTCTTGCTATTTAATATGATACCAGGTGACCCAGCTAGGGCTGAAGTAGAAGCAATGAAGCACATGCTAAAGCCAGAAGAATATCAATATAGATATGAGCAAGCCAGAAAAAGGCTGGGCTTAGATGATCCTATGGTTATTAGATATGCAAAATGGGCAGCCAATCTACTCCGTGGAGATTTAGGCATGTCCAAAGTATACAATAAGCCAGTAGTAGATGTTCTAAAACCTCCTCTAAAGGTTACTGTTACTGTAAATCTATTTGTAACATTTTTTGTCTTAGCTATTACCATACCTTTAGGTATTACCTGTGCAGTACGGAAAAATTCAAAATTTGACAGAACTGTGCAGGTGTTGACTATAGTAGGCCATAGTCTTCCAGTTTTTATTATTGCCCTTTTATTTATATACTTATTTGCAGTTAAGCTTAGATGGTTCCCAGTAAGCGGTATGAAAACACCAAACTTCTCTGGTACTCCTTGGCAAGAGTTCAAGAATATGATGTGGCACTTAACCTTACCACTTACAGTATTAACCATAGGTTCCTTAGCTGGAATGACAAGATATGTACGTGCAGCCATGATTGATGCACTAAGTATGGACTATGTAAAAACTGCAAGAGCAAAAGGTCTTAGAGAAAGGGTAGTTATTTATTCTCATGCATGGAGAAATGCCCTTCTTCCCGTAATTACATTGATTATTGGTTGGTTTATGAGTATATTTAGTGGATCCATAGTTACTGAAAGTATGTTCGTATTAGAAGGTATGGGAAAAATATATATAAGTTCCTTAAACAACCAGGACTACAACGTAGCTATAGCAATACAGCTATTCTATATAGTAATGGCAGTTCTTGGAAACTTAATTGCAGATATAAGCTACGGAATAGTAGATCCTCGTGTTAGGGTGAATAAGTAATGGAGGAGGTAAAATATGAGCACAAATCAAGATACTAAAGTAAAAGAAAACAAAAAAGATAAAAAAAGTTTTGGACGCCTTCTCTTTGGAAAACTATTTGGAGGGAAGAAGGAAGAATTATCCATATTTGAAGAGGAGCAGGTACAAAGTCCTTTTCGTACCGTTATAAGAGAATTTAGAGATAATAAGGTGGCAATGACATCCTTTTATATATTCCTTTTAATATTTTTAATTGTAACTATAGGACCTTTTATAAAACCAATTGACTTATCCTTTTCAGAGATCAGCCAGCAGAATGTGGCTCCTGGATTTGATTTTATGAAATATCCTAAGGAGCTAGATGGAAAGGTACAGGATATAGATGTTGGTCCTACTTTTTCCGTAGGTGTAGATACAGATGGCAAGGTGTATGTATGGGGTAAAACCCGTGTTTCAAGGACAATAGACGTAAAAAAGGAAATACCAAAGGATATGGGAAAAGTAGTGAAGGTAGCTGCTGGTTTTGACCATGTGTTGGCTTTAAATGAAGAGGGAAAGCTATTTGCTTGGGGTAGCGACAGGCAAATGCAGACAAGCATTCCTGATTATATTTATATGTCAAGCCCCATTAAGGATATATATGCAGGTTACCAAAACTCCGTAGTACTGACAGAAGACGGTTATGTACACTATTTTGGTAATGCTATGAACAACGACTATTATGAATTCCATCCATATCAAGGCCAGATCAAGCAGATTGCTCTTACAGCTGATGCTGTAATAGGCCTTACCTTTGATGGAGAAGTAGTATATCTTGGTCTGATGGATAACAGCTATACTAAGATGCCTGAAAATATGGGTAATGTTATAGATATAGCTGCCACATCTACCACTGTAGCTGCCCTTAACGATGAAGGAAAGGTATTTGTATGGGGTAACATATCCACTGCTACAGATGATGGAAATGAAGCTCAAGTAGTGGAAACTGATAGCAAGATTATTGATATAGAAGGTGGTAGGACCCATTACACAGCCTTAACTGAATCAGGTGAAGTTGTAGCTTGGGGTAGAAACTATTATAATCAGGCTTCAGTGCCCTCATCAGTTAAGGGGGCTAAAATTGAAAAGATATTCACAGACTTCTACCAAAACTATGCAGTTGATGAAAAAGGCAATATTCACACTTGGGGCTTGAAGGGATATTTATTTGGTACTGATGATCTTGGTAGAGATATATTTACAAGGCTATTAAATGGTGGACGATTAACCATCACCATTGGTGCTGTTGCTGTAATCATATCAACAATAATAGGAGTTGTTATAGGCAGTTTATCAGGTTACTTTGGTGGAAGATTGGATATGGTGCTTCAGAGAATATCAGAAATGGTTGCATCTTTGCCCTTCTTACCCTTTGCCATGATTCTATCTTCCCTAATTGGTAATGCCTTAAATCCTAAACAAAGGGTTTATTTTATAATGGTTGTATTAGGTCTTTTATCATGGCCAGGATTACAAAGGCTTGTTCGTGCACAGGTTCTTTCTGTTAGGGAGCAAGAGTACGTAACTGCTGCCAGAGCCTTAGGTATTAAGAAATATAAGATTGTATTTAGGCATATATTACCAAATGTTATATCGGTAATACTTGTAAATGCAACCTTAAGCTTTGCATCCAGTATGCTTATAGAATCCACACTATCCTTCTTAGGTTTTGGTGTTCAACCTCCACATCCTACTTGGGGCAATATGTTATATGGTGCAAACAACAGTATTGTAATACAAAACTATTGGTGGAGATGGGTATTTGCATCTATAGCATTAGGAACATGTGTTATCTGTATTAACTTAATAGGTGATGGATTACGTGATGCAATAGATCCAAAATCACAAGAACGTTAGGGGGAAAATTGAATGGCACTATTAGAAGTTAAAAACTTGCATACTTACTTTACAACGAAGAGGGGCACCGTCAAAGCTGTAAATGATGTATCATATTCAGTTGAAGCTGGAAAAACCCTTGGCGTTGTAGGTGAGAGTGGTAGTGGAAAAAGTGTTTCAGCAATGAGTATAATAAAGCTATTAGATGGCAATGGATATATACACAGTGGTGAAATATTGTTTAATGGAAGAAATCTAGTAGATGTTCCCATGCATGAAATGAGAGATATTAGAGGAAATGAAATTTCCGTTATATTTCAAGAGCCAATGACTTCTCTAAATCCAGTATTTACAATTGAAAGACAGGTATCTGAACCATTTATTATACACCAAGGATTAGATAAAAAGGAAGCAGCAGAAAAAGTAGTAGAAATGCTATCCCTTGTTAAGATACCAAATCCAGAGTCTGTTGCTAAACAGTATCCACACCAACTTTCAGGAGGTATGCGTCAACGTGTTATGATAGCTATGGCCTTAGCTTGTAGGCCAAAGCTTTTGATTGCAGATGAGCCAACAACGGCTTTAGACGTTACAATTCAAGCACAAATATTAAAGCTTATGAATGAACTAAAGGAAGAAGTTGGTACCAGTATACTCTTTATTACTCATGACTTAGGAGTTATTAATGAAATGGCAGATGATGTTGCTGTTATGTATTGTGGTCAGGTTGTGGAAATGGCCCCTGCGAAAACAATTTTTGGCAGGGATAGTAAATATTCACATCCCTATACTGAAGGTCTTATGTATTCCATACCAAGATTAGATACACCAAAGGGACAAAGATTAGAGCCTATTCCAGGTGCTGTGCCTCATCCTCTAGCCTTACCAAAAGGTTGTAAGTTTGCACCTAGATGTAGATATGCTACAGATAAATGCCATAAAGTTGAACCAAAATTAGAGGATATTGAAGAAGGACATAAGATACGCTGCTTCTATCCAGAGAAAGGGGTGAGGGTACATGGTTAAACAACATAAAGAAAGGAAACCCTTGATTCGCGTACAGAACTTAAAACAATACTTTCCACTAAAGCGTGAATCCATATTTGATAGAGAAGTAAGGGTTGTTAAGGCCAATGATGATATATCTTTAGATATATATGAAGGAGAAACCCTGGGTTTGGTAGGGGAAAGCGGTTGTGGTAAATCCACTTTAGGTCGCTCTATTTTACAATTATATGAACAAACAGATGGACTTACTATTTATTATGGTAGAAAATTAGAAGAATTGGCTCCCAAATATGTTTTAGACATATTAGAAAACTTAAGCTCAAAATATAAAGAGCTGAAAGGATTAGAAGAAAAAGTAGAACAAGCATATAAAAGTTATGAAAGGTTACCAGAAGGTGACGAGAAATACAAACAGTTGGAAAAGGCTCGTGCCATTGAAAAGAATAAAAACAATCTATTTTTAGATTTAACTAGATTAGCTGGAGGCCTTCTACTTGCAGAGGATTTAAATAAAGTATCTAAAGTTTTAGTTAAGGAATATAAATTAAAAATAGAAGCAAGTAATTTAAGGGATGAAATTGATAAACTTGGAACTAAAATAGAAGGTATTAAAGCAAGGATGGAGGAAAAGGGAAGAAGCCAGGAAGATATTAAGGATAGAACAAGTAAATATACAGCTAAAATTGAAGAAAATAAAAAGAAAATAGTAGAGCTTGAAAAGGAAATTGAAGCAATCCAAGGGGATATTGAAAAATTAAGAGAAAAATGTAAAGAACATCCACAATTTGAAGAATATGAATCCTATAGGGATGAAGGTATTGACCTTACAAAGCTAACTGAAGATGAAATGAGGTTACTCAGAAAGGATCTACAATTAATATTCCAAGACCCCTATTCCTCATTAAATCCAAGATTAACGGTAGGGCAAATTATAGCAGAAGGCCTATATGCCCACAATATGTTTGCCAAGGGCGATAAGAGTATCCAGGACTATATCCTAAAAACCATGGAAGAATGTGGACTGGCTTCCTACTTCCTACACCGCTACCCACACCAGTTCTCTGGTGGACAAAGGCAACGTATAGGTATTGCACGTTCTGTTGCTTTAAGGCCAAAGTTTATAGTATGTGACGAGGCAGTATCAGCCTTAGACGTTTCTATACAGTCACAAATATTGAACCTACTATTGGACTTAAAGGAAAAGCAAAACCTAACCTACTTGTTCATATCACACGATTTAAGTGTTATAAAATATATAAGTGATAGGGTTGCGGTTATGTATCTGGGAAATGTTATTGAGCTGGCAGAAACTGAAGAACTATATTCACGTCCAATGCATCCCTATACAGAAGCACTTTTAGCAGCTATACCAACAACTGACCCTGATTCAAAGAAAGAACCAATAATATTAGAAGGAGATGTTCCAAGTCCAATTTCACCTCCACCTGGATGTAAATTCCATACAAGGTGTAAGTATGCTACAGATATTTGTAGCAAGGTGGTACCAGAATTTGAAGAAGCCAGACCTGGTCATTTTGTAGCCTGCCATCATAAACTAAATGTTGAGGATTAAATATGGAAGGATTTGAACTGCTATGTTTTATAAGAAAAAACTTGAACGTGCTATGAAATGGCTGAAGGAAAAAAATAGGGTGGAAGATAGGGAAAATAGCCTAGAGGAATATGAGGGTATTGAACTTGAAAAAAAAGATATAATAGCCATAATTATTTCAGCAATATTGGTATTTGGGCCCCTTTTTCTTATTGCAGCAGGGATAATTTACTTGTTATTTAAATACCTTTAAATCGGCACCTTAGGTGCCGATTTAAAAATTTTCATTATAAATTATAGAAAATTTATTGACATATTTTGAAAAAGTGTTACAATTAAAGAGGTAAAAGAAATTAATAGGCGGGAGTGGCGGAACTGGCAGACGCGCTAGACTTAGGATCTAGTGTCTTCGGACGTGGGGGTTCAAGTCCTCTCTCCCGCACCAGTAAAAACCAGTGGCTTGACCATTGGTTTTTTAATATTTACATAAAAACAGGAATTAACCCATGAAATTTTGCTAATATTGTTTATTGTGATATAATTTTATGGTATAATAAACTAGTTTAAAGTTGAAGAATAAATATAATGTTAGGAGAGGAGCGTTTTAATGGATTTCGTTCTTAAAAACAAGGAAAATAATAAGGTTACATTTCATATTGAAGTAACACCTGAGGAGTTTGAAGAAGCGGTTCAAAGTGCATATTTAAAAAATAGACATAGATTTACTATACCTGGTTTTAGAAAAGGAAAGGCTCCAAGAAAGATCATAGAACTAAACTACGGAGAAAGCATTTTTTATGAAGCTGCTTTAAATAGTATTTTACCAAAAGCATATGAAGAAGCCATTGAAAAGCTTAATATTGAGCCTGTTGACAATCCAGAAATTGACATAGAAGAATTAGAAAAAGGAAAAACTGTTGTAATTTCAGTTGAGGTAACTGTAAAACCTGAAGTTAAATTAGGAGATTATAAAAATATAGAAGTTGAAAAAGTAGAATATAATGTAACAGACGAAGATGTGGAAAAGGAATTAAAAACAATACAGGAAATGAATGCAAGAATTATAGATTCCTCAGATAGGGAAACTAAAGAAGGAGACATACTGACTATAGACTTTAAAGGTTTTGTAGATGGGGAAGAGTTTGAAGGTGGAACTGCAAAAAACCAGAGGCTGGAAATTGGTTCCAACACCTTTATACCAGGATTTGAAGAGCAGTTAATTGGAAAGAAGAAAGGTGATACTGTAGAGGTTAAAGTAACATTCCCAGAAGATTATTTTGAAGAAAGCTTAAAAGGCAAAGATGCAACCTTTGAAGTAACAATCCATGATGTAAAGGAAAAGGAATTACCAGAGTTAGATGATGAATTTGCCAAGGATGTTAGTGAGTTTGATACATTAGAAGAATATAAAAAGGATATTAGAGAAAAATTGGAAAAAAATGCAAAAGATAGAGAAAAGATTGACTTTGAAAATAAAGTAATTGAAAAAGTAGTTGATAATGCAGAAGTGGATATACCAGAGGCCATGATTGAACATCAAATAGAACATGAGATGCAAGAATTTAGCTACAGATTAACAATGCAAGGCTTTGATTTAGATAGATATTTAGAGTTAACTGGAAACAAATTGGAGGATTTAAAGGAACAGTTTAGACCTATAGCTGAAAAAAGGGTAAAAACCGATTTAGTATTAGAAGCTATTGGAAAAGTAGAAAACATTGAAGTTACAGAAGAAGACATTGACAAAGAATTAGACAAAATTGCCAAGAGCTATAATCAAGAAAATACTGAGCAATTTAAAGAAAACATGAAAAAAGGAGATTTGAGCTTCCTTGAATCGGGTATAATTAGAGATAAAGTAATTGATTTATTAATTAACAATGCCAAAGTTATTTAAGAGGAGGGGTATTATGGCATTAGTTCCTATTGTTGTGGAACAAACCAACAGAGGGGAAAGATCCTATGATATATATTCTAGACTTTTAAAGGAAAGAATAATATTTCTTGGAGAAGAAATTAACAATGTAACTGCCAACTTAGTAGTTGCTCAGTTACTTTATTTGGAAGCTGAAGATCCAGATAAGGATATACAACTATATATAAACAGTCCTGGAGGATCTGTTACAGCCGGATTTGCCATCTATGATACTATGCAATATATAAAACCTGATGTATCAACTATTTGTATAGGAATGGCAGCAAGTATGGGGGCCTTTTTACTAGCAGCAGGAACAAAGGGAAAGAGATTTGCATTACCTAATTCAGATATTATGATTCATCAGCCCTTGGGAGGAGCACATGGGCAAGCTGAAGATATAAGAATCCATGCTGAAAGAATTATACAAATGAGAGATAAGATAAATAAAATATTAAGTGAAAGAACAGGTCAGCCATTGGAAAAGATAGCAAGAGATACTGATAGAGATTTCTTTATGACTGCCCAAGAGGCAAAAGAATATGGTATAATAGATGAGGTAATCAATCCAGGAAAAAAATTTTAAGTGAGGTGTAAGGATGTCAAGACATGATGACAAACAGCTTCGTTGCTCTTTCTGTGGGAAGCCCCAGGATCAGGTCCGTAGACTTATAGCAGGACCAAATGTATTTATTTGTGATGAATGTATTGAACTTTGTCAAGAAATTATAGATGAGGAGTTTATTGAAAGCTACGATGATGAACTAAGTGAGTTACCTACTCCTGCCAAAATTAAGGAGATACTTGATGAGTATGTAATTAGACAGGAAAGAGCAAAAAAATCACTAGCTGTTGCAGTATATAATCACTATAAGAGAATAAATAAAAAGCCAACAAAGACCAACGATGTTGAGCTACAAAAAAGTAATATTGTCATGATTGGGCCAACTGGTTCAGGTAAAACATTGTTAGCTCAGACCTTAGCTAAAATATTAGATGTACCATTTGCAATAGCAGATGCTACTTCACTAACAGAAGCTGGATATGTCGGCGAAGATGTTGAAAATATAATTTTAAAGTTAATTCAAGCGGCAGATTACGATATTGAGAGAGCAGAAAAGGGTATCGTTTATATAGATGAAATAGATAAAATTGCTAGAAAATCAGAAAATCCATCAATTACAAGGGATGTAAGTGGAGAGGGTGTTCAGCAAGCCTTACTAAAGATATTAGAAGGAACTGTGGCAAATGTACCACCACAAGGTGGAAGAAAACATCCTCATCAAGAATTTATACAAGTAGATACAACCAACATTTTATTTATAGTTGGTGGTGCTTTTGATGGTATTGATAAAATAATACAAAATAGAATTGAAACTAAATCCATGGGATTTGGTGCTGATATAAAGAGTAAGAATAAAAAATCTACAGGCGAATTGCTACAACATATACAACCAGAAGATTTATTGAAATATGGTTTAATTCCTGAATTTGTAGGAAGGCTTCCAGTTATTGTTACACTGGAAGAGTTAGATGAGGAAGCTCTAGTAGATATATTAGTTAAACCAAAAAATTCCCTTGTAAAACAGTACAAAGAGCTGTTTAGAATGGATGATGTAGAATTAGAATTTGAGAAAGAAGCATTAAGGGCTATAGCAAAAAAGGCTATAGAAAGAAAGACTGGTGCAAGAGGCTTGCGCAGCATTCTTGAGGAAGTTTTATTGGATATAATGTATGAAATACCTTCAAGGGAAGATATTAAAAAATGCCTCATTACAAAGGAAACTATAGAATCCAATGGAGAACCTACATTAGTACTTTCTGACAGAAAATCTAAAAATAGAGCTAGCGAAAAAAGCAACAAGGAATCAGTATCATAAGTAAAAAGGCTCACTAGTTGGTGAGTCTTTTTTCATAATATTAAAAGGAGTGAGAATATGCACAAGGAACCCTATACTGTCATAAGAAAAACAATGCCTCTTATTCCCTTAAGAGGTATGGGTGTATTCCCATATATGGTTGTACACTTTGATGTAGGTAGAGAAAAGTCCATTAATGCATTAGAAAAGGCTATGGTAAATGAATCTATTATTTTCTTGTGCACTCAAAAAGATGCTAAAGTTGATGACCCTACTGTTGAAGAATTCTATCACATTGGTACTGTATGCAAAATTAGGCAGATGTTAAGACTGCCTGGTGGAAGTATTAGAGTATTAGTGGAAGGTTTAAATAGAGGGAAAATTGTTAATATGACAAAGGAAGATGATTATTTTGAAGCAGAAATAGATGAGTATACCTATGATGCAGAAAAAATTGTCATTGATAATGAAATGAAGGCTATAATGAGGTTAGTAATTGACGATTTTGAAGAGTATTTGAGGTTAAATAGCCGAATATCTTCAGATGCTTTATTAACAGTTATGGACATTGATGATCCAAGTAGGTTAGCTGATATTGTAGCTTCATATATAAGCTTCAATTTAGAAACCCATCAACAAATATTAGAAACCTTTGATTTTTATGAAAGATTAGAAGTTCTTCACAAAATACTGGTAGAAGAAATAGAAATATTAAAGATAGAAGAGAAGATAAATCAGAGGGTTAGGACCCAAATTTCCAAATTACAAAAAGAGTATTTCTTAAAAGAACAACTAAGGGCTATACAAAGGGAACTAGGAGAAGATGATGATATAGACAGCGAAGTAGAAGAATATAAAGAAAAGATTGAAAAGGCAAATATGTCTAAGGAGGCTAAGGAGAAGGCCCTAAAGGAAGTTGAAAGATTAAATAGGATGAGTCCTCACTCTGCAGAAACTGCTGTCATAAGAACATACTTGGATTGGCTGGTAGACCTTCCATGGAATAAAGAAACAAAGGATAAGGTGGATATAAAGGCAGCAAGAGATATATTAAACAGGGATCATTACGGTCTTGATGATGTTAAGGAAAGAATACTTGAGTTTCTTGCTATTAGAAAACTAGCTAAAAATATAAAGGGACCTATTCTTTGCCTAGTTGGACCTCCGGGAGTAGGAAAAACTTCAATTGCTAGAAGCATAGCTGAGGCTTTAAATAGAAAGTTTGTTAGAATGTCCCTAGGTGGAGTACATGATGAAGCAGAGTTAAGGGGCCATAGAAGAACTTATGTTGGGGCTATGCCTGGAAGGGTAATGTCCCTCATAAGAAAATCAGGCTCTAAAAATCCCGTATTCTTATTTGATGAAATAGATAAGTTAACTTCAAGCTTTAGGGGAGACCCTGCCAGTGTTCTTTTGGAGATACTAGATCCTGAACAAAATTATGCCTTTACAGACCACTATATAGATGTTCCTTTTGATTTATCAAAGGTTTTTTTCATTACTACAGCCAATACTACCAACACTATTCCTGCGCCCCTATTAGACAGGATGGAAGTAATAAGAATAAGCGGCTATACAGAAGAGGAAAAGGTAAATATAGCTAATAATCATTTAATACCGAAGCAGATTAAAGAACATGGGCTGAAAGAGGAAAATCTAAAAATATCTGAAAAGGCCATTAGAAAAATAATAAATAACTACACAAGGGAATCTGGTGTTAGACAGTTAGAAAGAAATATTGCTAATATATGCAGAAAGGCTGCAAAGAAAATTGTGGAAGATGATGAAGATACTGTAATTGTTAATAGAGGAAATATCCATAATTATCTGGGTAAGGAAAAATATAATGTGGATATAGGAGAAAGGGAGAATCAAATTGGAGTTGCAACTGGATTGGCTTGGACTGCCTTTGGAGGAGAAACCCTGTTAGTGGAAGTCAATTCAATGAAAGGAACTGGGAAACTTCAATTAACAGGTCAATTAGGGGATGTAATGAAGGAATCAGCCATGGCAGGCATTAGTTATATTAGGGCAAATTATGAAAAGTTAGGTATAGATAGTAAGTTTTATAAGGAAATGGATCTGCATATACACGTTCCAGAAGGTGCCATACCAAAGGATGGACCTTCTGCAGGAATTACTATGGCTGTTGCCACTATTTCAGCCTTGACAAATAAACCTGTTAGCAAGGATGTGGCTATGACTGGTGAAATAACATTAAGAGGTAGAGTCCTTCCAGTTGGAGGTATAAAAGAAAAAGTTTTAGCAGCTAATAGAATTGGAATAAAAAAGGTTATACTACCTTTTGATAATAAAAAGGATCTGGATGATGTACCAACTAAAATTAGAAGAAAAATAGACTTTGTACTAGTAAAAGATATGGATGAAGTACTTGAACATGCTTTATTGAAAGAGGATGATGGGAATGAAAATACTAAAAGCTGAGCTGGAAAGGGTGGCAGTTTCCAAAAACCAGTATCCCAAGGATGATTTATTAGAAATTGCCTTTGTAGGAAGATCTAATGTAGGAAAATCATCCTTCATAAATTCCATGGTTAATAGAAAAAATTTAGCCAAGACTAGTAGTAAGCCTGGTAAAACTAGAACTATAAATTTCTATAACATAAATAATGAATTGAGGTTTGTTGATTTGCCAGGCTATGGCTATGCAAAAGTTTCAATGAAGGAAAGGGAAAAATGGGGTAAAATAATTGAAGAATATTTAAATACTAGAGAAAATTTAATAGAAGTAATATTATTGGTGGATATTCGACATGAACCTACAGAACTAGATGTAATTATGTATAACTGGATAAAATCTTATAATTTTAAAGGACTTGTAATAGCCACTAAGGCAGATAAGATTTCAAAAGGCAAATATCAAAAACATATTAAGCTTATAAAAAACAGGTTAGGGGTAGATGATGCAAATCTTATAATACCCTACTCAGCAGTAGATAAGCTTAATTCCCAAAAAGTATGGCAAATAATTAAAGACTTGACAATAAAATAAGGCAGCCTTGCTGCCTTATTTTAATTGATTATTCTTCTTTTACAAACATGTCCTTTGTTGCGCCACACATTGGGCATACCCAATCATCTGGCAAGTCTTCAAATGGAGTACCTGGCTCAATGCCGTTGTCTGGGTCACCTACTTCTGGGTCATAAACATAGCCGCATGGTTCACATACATATCTGTCCATATTCCATTCCCCTTTCAATATGTAATCGATACATTGATACCCACTAAGCTAAATTTTAAACTAGTTTTTTGTGAAAATATTTGCTAAAATATTATTGAAATTTATTAGGTTAAATAGAACTTCTATTGGGTAAAATTATAATAGATTAAAGGCAAATATAAGGAATAGGCGTGATACTCATGGGATTTAAGTTTCAGGGTTCGGTATGTAGCGATCTACAGGATATAAAGGTATTTGTAGATGGAGTACTATCTAAATTAGAAGACATTATTTGTGATAAAAATTTGATGTTTGACATTAAATTAATATTAAATGAACTAATAATAAATGGAGTAATACATGGAAACAAATTGAATAAGGAAAAATGCGTAGATCTTTGTTTAGAAGTTAAAAAGGACTATATAAAAATAGAAGTAGCTGATGAAGGGCAAGGTATAAACTGTGATATATCAGCCTATGACCCTAAAGAGCTTAAATGTTGTGGTAGAGGCCTTTTAATAGTAAACGGCTTGTCTGATGAAGTGCATATAGATAAAAACAGGATTGTGGCAATTAAACATATTTCATAAAAGTATAATATTAGCAGGGTAATTCCCTGCTATAATTTTTAAAAACACAAGTCCAAATGGTGATTATATGAGCTATCTTAATTATATATTAGATGGTTATATATGGCTTTTAAGAAACAACTTTTGGATAAATATGCTATTTGCCATCTTGTTGATATTCTTTCAAAGAAAGAATCCAACTTCTACCTGGCTTTGGTTTATGGTAATCATATTTTTGCCAGGCTTTGGATTTATATTGTATCTATTTTTAGGACAGGATATGAGTAAAAGTAGGATTTTTGAACATAAAGAAGAAGAGGATAGAATTTTTAAAAATTTAGTATTTAATCAAGGTAAAGCAATTGAAAAGGACAAGTATAAGTTTTTAAACCCAAGAGCCGAAGAATATGAGGACTTAATAAATATGCATATCCAAACAAGTGAGGCTTATTTTTCAGAAGATAATAAGATAGAATTGTATTTTTCCGGAGAAGAAAAATTTAAAGCCCTTTTAGATAGCATTTCCAAGGCAAAGGAGTACATATATTTAGAATACTATATAGTTAGAAGTGATGACATAGGAAGGAAATTAATAGATAAACTTACTGAAAAGGCCAAAGAAGGGCTGGATGTTAGATTCCTTTATGATGCCATGGGAGGAAGAAAATTAGCTAGAAACTACTTTGATGGCTTTAAAAAGGCTGGTGGAAAGGTTGCAGTATTTTTCCCTGCCCTTATACCTTATTTAAGCATAAGGATTAATTATAGAAATCATAGAAAGATCTGTATCATAGATGGAAAGGAAGCCTTTGTTGGTGGCTTTAATATTGGAGATGAATATTTAGGCCTTAAAAAGAAATTTGGCTTTTGGCGGGATACCCATATAAAAATAGAAGGAACAGCAGTAAAGGGCCTTTTATGGAGTTTTATGAGGGATTGGAGATTTGCATCTAAGGATCGTGATTTTAACTTGAAATTTGATTTTGGTAGCAAGGAAGGCAGTGGAAAGGCTGGGGTCCAAATAGTTACCAGCGGGCCGGATTCTAAATGGTCAAGTATTAAGGATGGTTATTTTAACATGATTACAAAGGCCAAGGAAAGAATATATATCCAAACACCCTATTTCATACCAGATGATAGTATGTATGATGCACTAAAGGTAGCCGGCCTTTCAGGTAAGGATGTTAGGGTTATGATACCCTGTAAACCAGATCACCCTTTCATATATTGGGCAGGACTTTCTTACATAGGAGAGCTTTTAGAGGCAGGAGTAAGATTTTATACTTATGAAAATGGATTTTTACATTCAAAGGTTTTAATAATGGATGATTTTGTAACTAGTGTTGGTACAGCAAATCTGGACATAAGAAGTTTTAAGTTAAATTTTGAAGTAAATGCCTTTATTTATGATGAAGAAATAAACAGGAAGATGGTTCAGCAGTTTTATAAAGATTTAGAATACTGTAAGGAAATAACAAAAGAAGTATATGCTAATAGGTCAAATATTGTTAAAATAAAGGAATCTTTTTCAAGATTATTGTCACCAATATTATAGCTAAGGATAAAAATAAGCCTCTAGGGAAACACTATCCTAAGAGGTGGTATTATGAAAAAAAATATAGCCTTAATAATTATTCTATCCATCTTTCTTACATCCTGTACAGGGCAAAATGAAAAAAATATGAAAGTAGATAAAAAGGAAGTAGCCCCGGAAAGTTTATCAAAAGTTTTCCAAGGAATAGATGAACTACTTTCAAAGGTTGACTCCATTATGGAAACTGCTGAACTTAAGGATAGTGAGTTTCAAATTTTAAAAGCTCAGGAGGAGAAAAAGGAAGAAAAATCTAAAGAGGAAAAACCTAGCAGCGGAGGAGGGCAGGGTAGTCAAGGGCAAGGAGAACAAGGACAGGGGCAAGGTCAGGAAAGTCAGCAAGGTGGAGAATCCCAGGAAAAACAAGAGGAAGATAAGATGACTAAGGATCATGAGCTCTTTTTAAAATGGAGAGAAGTTGACAAAAAGCTTGAAGAAATACACACAAGCTGGAATGATTATGAAGTAGAAAGTATGGATAAGGGAAATAATCAGCAAAAAAGTGAAGAGCTTAAAAATAATTTAAATGACTTTACTATTGCTGTTGCCAATAGGGAAATAAATGATATATATAAGGCTGGAAGTAGACTATATAATTCATTGGCAGCTTATTTTGATTTATATAAGGATGAAATAACTGGGGATTTATCTAGAATTAAATATTCAGTATACAGTGCTTTTCTACAAGCCCAGGAAGGGAATATTGAAGAAGCAAATAAGGTACTTTCACAGACTGAAGAATATACATCTAGAGTCAGAAAAGAGCTAAAGGAAGACAAGATTAAGAATTTAGAGAAACTATCCTTATCCATTCAAGACATGAAATTAGCCTTAAAGGAGAAGAACATGGAGCTATTAAAGATAAAGCTGGACGTAATTATAGAAAACATAAGAGCTTTAAGAGATTGAAAAGGGGGAATTACTTTGAAAGCTGAAGCCATTAAGGAATATTATATAGTAGATGGAAAACTAATACCAACTAAAGATACAAATATATTTTATAAAATAGAAAAGCCACCTATCTATGAAGTTTTGAGGGTTATTGATGGCATACCACTTTTTTTGGAAGATCATATAGAAAGAATGAGAAAATCTGGAGAATTAGTAGGAATAAACATAAATAGATCTGATAAGGATATAGAAAATGATATAAGGAAGCTAGTAGAGGCAAACAATATAAAAAACTTAAATGTAAAGTTATTAGTTGCAGATGTAGAAGGAAAGGGGCAAGTTTTTTTAACCTATTTCATTAGAAGCTTCTATCCACCTGAAGAATACTACAGAGAAGGAATCCATACAATACTCCTTTATCATGAGAGGGAAAATCCCAATGCAAAGGTTCAACAGTTTTCCTTTAGAGAAGAAATAGATAGGAAGCTCCAAGAAAACAATGCTTTTGAAGTACTTTTAGTAAATAAGGATGGATATGTAACTGAAGGAAGTAGGTCCAATATGTTTTTTGTAAAAGGAAATAAAATATATACATCACCAAAGGGTACAGTATTGTTAGGAATAACAAGAAAATATATAATGGAGGTATGTAAGGAACTAAATATAGAAGTGGTAGAGGAAAATACCCATGTGGATGATTTAAAGTTTTTAGATGGAGCCTTTATGTCCGGAACATCTGTAAATGTTCTACCCATATCTACTATAGATGACATAAGGCTTAATTCTGTGGAAAATGAAATAATTAAAAAAGTAGGGGATGGCTATTTAAATAAGGTAAAAGAATATATGGAGAATAAAACCTTGTAACAAAAAAGTTACAAGGTTTTTTTATTTTTTGTATACTTTTTGTATTGACAATCATAATATATTAGTGTACTATATAATTAATACACTAGTACGATAAGATACTGGAGGTGAAGGGATGGATTTTAACGAAAATTTGCCTATATACATGCAGATTATGAATTTAATTAAGAGTAAAATGGCTGCTGGAGAAATAAATGGAGGTGATAAATTGCCATCTGTAAGAGAATTATCAAAAGAATTAAAGGTAAATCCAAATACAATACAAAGGGCATATCAGGAATTGGAAAGGGAAGAGCTGGTTTTTACCCAGAGGGGAATGGGTACCTTTGTAACGGAGGATATTGAAGTTATAAAAAATTTAAGGAAGAATATGGCAACAGACCTGGTGAATAGATTTTTTATGGAGATGAAAAAATTAGGTTTCAATTCGACTGAAGTTAAAAATATAGTTTTAGACTGGATTGAAGGGGAGGAAAGGGAATGAAAAATATAGTTGAAATAAAGGGTCTTACAAAAAAATATTTTAATAAAGTAGCCTTAAACAATATCAATTTAAATATAGAAGAAGGAAGGGTAGTCGGAGTCCTAGGACCAAATGGCAGTGGAAAAACTACTTTAATAAAGATACTAACTGGCCTGTTAAGACAGACAGCAGGAGAAGTTTTTATAGATGGAAAACCTGTAGGAGTATATACTAAATCCATAGTATCATATTTACCAGATAGAAACTTTCTATACAAATGGATGAAAATAGAAGATGCCATGAATCTATACAAGGATTTTTATGCTGATTTTGATGAAGGGAAGTTTAATGATCTTTTAACCTTTATGAAGCTGGAGAAGAGCATGAGAATAGATGCCCTTTCAAAGGGAATGCATGAAAAGCTAAATCTATCCCTGGTGTTGGCAAGGAATGCAAAGCTTTATATACTAGATGAGCCAATAGCAGGAGTAGACCCAGTTGCCAGGGATCAGATTTTAGATGCCATCATAAATAACTATAATGAAAAAAGCTCCATGCTCATTACTACCCATTTGGTAAGGGACATGGAAAGCATCTTAGATGAAGTAGTATTTTTGAAGGAAGGAAATATAATTCTTCAGGGTAATGCAGAAGCCTTAAGAGAAGAGAGAGGCAAGCAAATAGATGATATCTATAAAGAAGTATTTGGAGAATGGGGGGATTCAAATGCTTAAATATGCAAAATATGAAATAAAAGAGACCTATAGATATATATTAGGTGTGCTGGCTTTGGTACTAATACTGACTACTGCCTTATATGTTTATTTTAACAGAGTAGATGACACTGGTGAAATGTCTGCATTAGGAGGCATGTTTACTGCCTTGTCAGTTCTAATATTATTTGGTACAGCCCTTGCAACCTTTCTATATATTGTAGGCTCCTTTAGAAAGGAACTATATGAGGATAGGGGATATTTAACCTTTACCCTGCCCTTAACAGGAAATCAAATTGTTGGCTCTAAGCTAATGGTAGCCTCTTTATGGTTTATAGTTTTAGGAGTTGCCATTGGCCTGTACAATATCATCATGATATTGATGTTTGTACCCATTGATATCGATGCAGATATTTTAGAAATATTTACAAGGCTATTTGATATAACATCTATAAGGAATATATTATTTTTTGTACTATCCTTTATTTTAAACATAGTTAATATGCTGGTAATTATCTACTTTTCCATGGCCATTAGCAGGGTAACTTTTAAAAATAAGAGGATTGGCAGCCTATGGTTTATAATATTTTTAGTATTAAGTGCATTAATTGGCTTTGGAACAGTAAAAGTAGCTGAATTACTTCCTTACTATATAGATTTAAATACTTTTAAAATAGGAAGTATGGATAAATTAGGTCAATTTTATTTAGAGATCAATAATAGCAATCTTATATTAAGTGCAAATACAGGCTTCCTCATAACAAATATAGCCGGACTATTATTTATAATAGCAGTAACAGTGTTACTATTCCTTGGTACTGGATATCTAATAGACAGAAAAATTGATTTATAAGAACAGGTCTGCCTTAAATTAGTCAAGGCAGACCTTATTTTATTACCCTTTGCATAAGATAAGCCTATATTGTATATTAATAATAAAATAGATAAATATATTTGGAGGTCGACATGAATAGCAAATTACTTGTATTCCTTATTATATTTTTTGTCTTTCTAATCCTATTTATTGGCCTAATACTTGTAAGCGAATACAGGAATATGGATAGATTAAAAATAGAAAATCCTACTGTATCCGAAAAAAATTACAGTTTTAGGAAGGCTGCCTTAAAGATTTGGGCGGTGAATTTAGTTTTGAAGTTTCTATTTCCACTGTTTTTATTGACAACTGGCCTTTCCAATAAAATAGTCCTATTTGCTGAAGGAAAGGGCAGGGGACTAATACTTACAGCCCTTATTTACGTTATATTTTTTTCTGTAATAGATTTAATTATTTCTCTGCCCACCAGTTATGGAAGTTTCCTATTAAGGCATAGGTATGGTTTATCTAACCAAAGTATATACAGGTGGATAGAGCTTATTTTAAAAAATTTTGCCTTAAATACCATTGGCCTTATACTTGCCGCCTGCTTTTTATACTACCTAATGAGGCTAAGTCCCACTAGATGGTGGCTATATTTAGGATTGCTGGCCATACCCATAATTACTTTTATCATGTTCATCTCTCCTACTTATATAGATCCAATATTTAATAAGTACACTGCCATAGAAGATGAATCTTTAAGGGAGGATATTAAGGATCTTCTAGATAAGGCTGGGGTAGGGGATGCTAATATATTTGTAGTAGATAAAAGTAAGGATACCAATACTTTAAACGCCTATATGACAGGGGTCTTTTCATCAAAGAGAATAGTGTTATGGGATACTACCATAAATAAATTGGAGAGGGATGAAATTATTTCTATTACTGCCCATGAAATAGGCCATTATGTACTAGGCCATATTTGGAAGGGTATAATCCTTGGAGGGGCCTTTGCTGTATTACTGATATACCTAATATATAAAACTTCCACTTGGATCCTAATAAATTCCAATGGAAGTTTTGGATTCAATAAACTTTATTCTGTGGCTTCTTTACCTTTGTTAATATTTGTATTAAATTTCTACATGTTTTTTGCCAATCCAATTGTAAACCTTGCTTCAAGGCATATGGAAAGGGAGGCGGATGCCTTTGAAATTAATCTTACAAAGGACAGAGAAGCAGCCATTTCTACCATGATTAAATTAAGTGAAGAAAGTTTAAGCATTCCCCGTCCAAGTAAGATATATAAAATATGGTACTACACCCATCCACCTGTAGAAGAGAGAATTGAATTTTTTAAAAATACTAGCATTCAAGAAGATAATCCTTAAGTCCAAATCTTAAGGTATATCTTCTTATTTTATTTAAGGCTTTCTTTTCAATTTGCCTTATTCTTTCACGGGTTAAATTATACCTGCTCCCTATGGCTTCCAGGGTTAAAGGTTCCTCTCCATTTAATCCATACCTAAGCTTTAATATATTTTTTTCCTTAGGTGTCAATATATCCAGCATATTTCTTATTTGTACTTGCAAATCATGGGAAATTACTATATTTTCAATGGAGTCGTCACAAGGTATATAATCCTGAAGTTCAATATAGTTTTCTTCAGAATCAACATTTATAAAGGAATTTAGGGAAATTAAATGGGAAAAGATTGTTTTGTAGGAGTTAATTAGGAAGTATTCTTGTTTGGTTATATTGGCTTCATTGCACAACATATCAAGATCCAGGCTTTCATTGTGGGATAGATAGCTGTTTTCCAGTTGAGATAGGGTATTCAGCTTTTCATGTACATAGGCAGGAAGGCGTATTATATGACCATTATTCATAATAGCCCTATCCATTTGCTGTACAATCCAGTAATAGGCATAGGTAGAGAAACTAGTATTTTTATTAATATCAAAGCGTTCTATACTCTTAATCATCCCTATAATGCCTTCCTGGACTAAATCTTCTATGGTAAAACTAGTATAGTTTGTAACTTTCTTTTTAGCTGCCGAGTATACCAGACCAATATTATTTAATATTATCCTATTTCTAAGGTTTAAATCTTTGTTTTTCTGATAAAGAGCTATTAGCTCTTCATTTGACATATATTTATCATCCTTTTTAAATTGTCTAGTATTCATCATATTCATCACCTAATATATTATATTCTATGCTTATTTGTAAAATCCTTCTTTTTCTAAATAAAATATAAAATGATGGAGTCTTGCTCCATCATTTTAATTATGCCTCCTTGATAATTCATCTAATAAAGAGGAGGTTAACTTGTTAATATCCTCCATTTTATTATTTAGCTCTTCAAATTTTTTACTTAGTTTATCATCCTTGGTGCTGCCTAAATCGTTGGAGGCCAGTAGCATGTTTATACTATTTAAATATTGGGTGTTATTAAAATTATTTTCATCGATTTTTTTAGTTTGTTCTAATATTTCCTTTAGAGCTTTTGGGTTTTCCATTGAATTCATCCTCTCATAAGTATAGCCTTCGTCCTTATCTAGTATGTACTGAAAACTAAAATTTATACAGAAACCATCTACAACTGTCTATTTCATATTTTAGTTCATATATTCTTCTCAGATTGTTTATTTTACTTTCACACCTATAGACAATCATCCTATTTCCTGCTAGCTTTTCCTCCTCAACAAATAATACCCTATCCACTTTTATTACCCTATACATATTGTTTTCATCTACAATTCTGTACCTTAGAGGAATAGGCTTTTTATTTTTGGTAAACCAGGCTATCATTTCTATTGGTTTCATCAATACCTTCATAATATCACTCCTAAATAATACTGGACATCATAGGATATTCTTCTTCCATTACTCCTCCAATAACAGGTTTTATGCCGGAGTGGAGAAAACAAGAACGAATTATAGAATTGTATCCATATTTATATCTTATTTTATCTATTGCCCTGTTAAGTTTTTCCTCCTTTTCATCATAATCTTCCAGGAGGGATAGCTGGCAAAATTCATTAGATGAAAGTTCAGATAAGGTTATATTAAATCGCCTTATAGGTTTTTTATTCCACATCTCATTAAATAGTTTTTTACTGGTTTCATATATGGTTTTAGTAGAGTTTGTGGCTGTATTCAGCTTTTTTTGGTGGGAGTAGGAGAAAAAATCATTATCTTTTAAGGACACAGATACTACCCTTCCGCTTAGATTTAAATCCCTGGCTCTCATTCCAACCATTTCTGAGATGGCCAATAAAAACATGTAGGCTTCCTTTTTATTATCTACATCATAGGAAGTAGTAGTAGAATTTCCTATGGATTTAACTGCATAGGAAGTGTTTTTTACTTCTGAGTTTTCTATTCCATTGGCATATTTCCATATTAATAGTCCTGGTTTTTTTAACCAGGCATATATATATTCCCTATCAAGTTTAGCCAACTGTCCTATGGTATATATGCCTCTGTTATTTAGCTTCTTTTGGGTTTTAACCCCTATCATGAAAAGTTTTCCCACCGGTAAGGGCCACATTTTTTCTTCAATTTCTTCTGGGAATAGGGTATGTACTTTATCCGGTTTTTTAAAGTCTGAGGCCATTTTAGCAAGTAGCTTATTAGTGCTTATACCTATATTTACAGTAAAGCCTAATTCTTCTTTTATTCTTTCTTTAATTTCATAGGCTATTTTTAAAAAATTATCTTCAAGGTGAGAACAATCCATAAAGACCTCATCAATGGAAAATCTTTGTATAAGGGGGGAGTATTCATTTAGTAGACTAAGCATACTATTACTAGCCTTTAAATACCTTTCATAATTAGGTGGAACAATAGTTAAATTAGGGCATTTTTGTCTGGCGGAATATAGACTTTCTCCAGTTACAATACCATATTCTTTTGCAGGTATGGACTTAGCCAATACTATTCCATGCCTTTTTCTTTCATCTCCTCCTACTACAGAAGGTATTTTTCTTAAATCTATCTTTTCTCCATGCTGCAGCCTATACACTGCTTCCCAAGACAGATAGGCTGAATTAACATCAATATGAAATATAATCCTGTTTTGCATATCTATTCCTCCCACCTATATTATAACAGAACATATGTTCTAAGTAAAGGATAATTTTAGAGCTATTGATAAATTTTAAGAAAAGTAGTATAATGGAGTCAACAAAATTGAATATGGATTAAATATAGGTTGCTTTGCATTAATAGGGAAACAGGTGAAAATCCTGTGCGGTCCCGCCGCCGTGAGGCATTTATGTAGTTTATCATGCCACTGGGAAACTGGGAAGGCAAACTACATTTAAAAGCCGAGCCGGAAGACCTGCCTATATTTATAACAACAAACTTCACGGGTGATGGAGTTGTTGTAGTATTTATATTACCTTTCAACCGGAAGTTGGAAGGTTTTTTTGTTATAAATAAACTTAAAAGGGGGAGTATTTATGAATAAAAAGATTACTGCAATTGTAATTGTTTTAGTAGTAGCCTTATTAGGTTTTTTAGGCTACAGGGCCTTTATAAGCCCAAAAGGGGTTGAAGGAGGAAAGGAAGTAACCATTAATATTATAGTTGAAAAAGAGGGCATAGATGAAACTTTTAAATATAATACAGATCACGAATTTTTAATTGAATTGTTAGAGGAAAAACAGGAGGAACTTGATATATCCTTTGAAGAATTTGATTTAGGCAAGATGGTTACAGGTATGATGGGGTATGAAGTAGACCCAACTAGTGAATACTTCCATATTTACATTAATGGAGAGGATGCCATGACTGGTGTAGGTGAGATACCTCTAAACAATGAAGATATTTATACCTTTGAGTTGAAGAATCTCTAGAGCCATGGAAGCCATGAAAGCTATGAAGGTAAAGGATATTATACTAATAGGAATATTAAGTGCTACTATAACAGCAGGGAAACTAGCCTTAAGCTTTATACCAAATATAGAGATTGTTACATTACTTTTTATTACCTATACCATTGTATTTGGCTATAAGAAAACCTTACTTATATCCATAATATTTTCTACTACAGAAATATTCATATATGGATTTAATACCTGGCTTTTAGGATACTATTTGATTTGGCCCTTGCTTATATTATTAACAGCCTTGATGAAAAAGATAATAAAATCTGAATACGGATATGCAACTATAGGGGCTATATTTGGCTATGGATTTGGATTTTTCTTTGCTATAGTTGAATCCTTCTTTTATGGCATAGCCTATGGTTGGGTCTATTGGCTTAGAGGCTTGCTCTTTGATTTAGTACATGGGACCTCCAACTTTATAATAATACTCATACTTTTCAATCCATTAAAGAATCTTTTGTTTAAATTAAAAAGGACATATTATAATAACAGCTGAGTTTTATACTCAGCTTTCTTTATGTAGAAAAATAGATTCATATGTGTTAAAATAAAAAAAATAGGACATAGTCATATAGAAAATAAGTTTATATTGGTATATAGATGGAGAAAATACGATAGAGGTGAAAAAATGGAAAACAAGGCCCTTATACTTGGAGCAAATTATTATATAGGATTAAGTATTATCCGTTGTTTAGGTGTTCATGGCATACATACTGTTGCAGTAGATTATTCAAGGGAAGGTACTTATGGACTTTATTCAAAGTATTGTTCAGAGGTATTAATTGGACCCAATATTAAGAATGATCCTGAAGCCATGGTAGAATTTCTTGTAAGTTATGGAAAGAAACAAAAACATAAGCCGGTACTTTTCCCATCAGCAGATGGATATGTGGAATTTATAGATAAATATGCTTCTGTATTAAAGAAATATTACCTATTTAACCAAACAGAGAAAAATATACATACCAGGGTTATGGATAAAAAGCTTTTACATTCAATTGCTAAGGAGCACAATGTATTAGTGCCGGAAACAGTAAGAACAGATGAAGAAAACTATAAAGAAAAGGTTGAAAAATACATTAAATTCCCATGTTTAGTAAAGCCTACAGATTCTCCTAGCTTTGTAGCTAAGTTTAGGAAAAAGCTTTTTAAAGTATATAATATAAAGGAGCTGGAAGAAGCAGTAAATAAGGCTAAGGATGCTAATTTGGAGGTAATAATACAGAGAATAATTCCTGGATTTGATGACCATATGTATACCTTTGATGCATATTTAAATCAAGATTCTAAAGTAACCCACTGGACTACCTGTCAAAAGCATAGGCAATTTCCCATTAACTTTGGTGCCAGTGTATATACGGAGCAAAAATTTGTACCGGAACTTTATGAAATAGGTGCTAAATTTTTAGAGTCCATAGGATATACAGGATTTGGAGAAATAGAGTTTAAGAAAGATGCTGAAACAGGAAAATTTTATTTAATAGAGGTAAATACCAGGACAACTAATTTTAACAGCATGCTATATAAGGTAGGGCTAAATATGCCCTATATTGCCTATAGGGAACTTACTGGAGACCCACTGGAACCAAAGGCTGTAACAGAAAATACTGGAATATTTTTCTGGTACGCCTATGAGGATTTTTTTGCAGTAAAGGATTATATAAAAACAGGACAGTTAAAACTAATAGATGTAATAAAATCTTATAATAAGCCTAAAGCCTATGCCATATGGGATGTGAAGGATCCAAAACCTGCCTTTGTATTTTTAGGCAGTAAGGTAAAACGGCTATTTCAAAAGATATTTAGAACCAATTGAAAAATGCTAAGGAAGGGGAAACAAATGAAAAAGTTATGTAGTTTGTTAAAACACATAGACATAATTGAATTCCAGAATGAAAAAGATATTGACATAAGGGGAATTGCATATCATTCAGGAAAGGTAGAGGATGGATTTTTATTTGTGGCAATAAAAGGCTATAAAACAGATGGACATAAGTATATAGCAGAAGCCATTAAAAATGGAGCAGTTGCCCTTGTAGTAGAGGATATACAGCCAGATATAAATGTACCACAGATTCAGGTAGAAGATAGCCGCAAAGCCCTGGCTTTCTTAAGTGATGCCTTTTACAATCATCCTACCCAGGATATAAAAGTAATTGGAATAACAGCAACTAATGGAAAAACATCCACTTCTTTTATGACCTATACCATACTGGAAAAGGCCGGGTTTAAAACTGGTATAATAGGTACTATAATGACCAAATTTGGAAATTATATTGAACCCTCTATACTAACTACCCCTGAATCCTTGGATCTTCAACGGTTTTTTTCACAAATGAGGGAGCAGAAAATATCCCATGCAGTGATGGAAGTATCATCTTCCGCTTTAGAGCTTCATAGGGTTGCAAATGTTGATTTTGATATTGTTACACTGAACAATATTGGAAGGGAGCACATAGATTTACATGGTTCCTTTGAACAATATGTAAATGTTAAAACAAGTCTTATTAGAAATGCCAAGGAAAGTGCTTGGGCTGTGTTAAATCTAGACTGTCCTTATTCCAGATCTTTGATAGATGAAACAAGGGCTAATGTTGTAACCTACGGAGTAAAGGACAAAAGCGGCCATATATACGTTAAAGACCTGGACCTATCTACTGGTAGGGCAAGGTTTAAGGTAGTCATAAATAAACCTGTACAGGTTGGAAGTATGGAGTATAAACCCCAGGAATTTAATATAAATTTATCTGTTCCAGGATATCATTCTGTATACAATTCCCTGGTAGCTATATCAGTTGGCCTTTTATGTGGCATTAAAATACCAGTAATTCAATATGCTATTAATTCCTATAAGGGTGTAGAAAGAAGATTTCAAATAATATATGATAGAGGTTTTAAGATTATAGATGATCATTTTGCTAATCCAGGGAATATAAATGTAACCCTGGAAACCTTAAGTATGATGGATTATAACAATCTGCATCTTGTATATGCTATTAGGGGAAACCGTGGAGTTACAACTAATAGAGAAAATGCAGAAACAATGGTTAAATGGGCTAAAAAGCTTAATTTAAGTGAAATAATAGCTACTTTAAGCAGATCCAATGTTACGGAAAAGGATAGGGTAACTGACGATGAATTAGAAGTTTTTATGGAAGTGATGAATAAAAATAATATAAAGGTCCATCTATATGATGAGCTTAAAGACGCCATATCTTATGCTTTATCTAAAACAGCTAAAGATGATGTGGTACTTTTAGCTGGATGTCAGGGAATGGATTATGGAGCAAAAATTGCACTGGAGGAGCTTTCAAGATTGAGACCAGATATAGATAAAAGAGAGTTGTTTGAGGCTTTGGAAAATAGAATAGCTGGAACTATGTAAAGGCTTGAAGGCATATGATAAATTAAAGCTGCTTGATTTATTATATGCCTTAATTTTTTTACTTTTTGCTTTTTTGTTTATTTATTAATTAGATTTGTGATATAATTATCCAACAAATATTATATATATTTTGGAGGGACATATGACTGATACCAGAAATACTTTTATAGGAAGAAATATTAGTTCATTAGTGATGCTGCTCCTATCAATTAGTCTTATTATTTTAGCTTTTATAGTGGATAGTCCTCAATCTTTAATTAAAGGACAATATAATATAATCATAGCCCCTGATATACTTCTGACAGACTATATAGCTGTAGGAGGTATTGGAGCTGCTTTCTTAAACGCAGGCCTAATGGGATTAATAAATACAATAATAGTGTATATGTTAAGGCTTCCTGTAAATGGCCTTACAATAGCTGCCATATTTACAGTTATAGGCTTTTCTTTCATTGGGAAAAATATATTCAATTTCTGGCCTATTTATTTAGGGGGGCTTATATATTCAAAACTCAAAAAAATTAAATTTAGGGATATTTTTATAGTATTGATGTTTGCTACTACCTTATCGCCTGTAGTTAGCCAAATAGCTTTTGGAATCAATTTACCACTAAATATTGCAATTCCCCTAGGGATGGCTGTAGGAGTTTTAATAGGATTTTTAATTCTTCCTTTATCACGACAGGTTATAAGATTTCATGACGGGTATAGTTTATATAATGTAGGATTAGCAGGGGGAGTTTTAGGTACATTAATTGCCTCTCTAATGAGGGGAACTGGTATTATATTTGATACACAGAATATATTATCCTATGAATATAGCCTTCATATATGCCTGATGCTGGTTATATTATTTGGAGTGTTTATTATAATGGGAATTTTTAAAGATGATGATACCTTAGCAGATTATACAAATATATTTAAATATAAAGGAAGAACACCTACAGACTTCATAAAGCTAGAAGGAGAAGGAGCCACCTTTTTAAACATGGGTATTATGGGCCTGATATGTATTATATATGTCTTTTTAATGAAGGGAGCATTTAATGGACCAGTAATAGCAGGTATATTTACAGTAGTTGGTTTTTCTGCCTTTGGTAAACATCCCAAAAATGCATTGCCTATACTAATAGGTGTTATGTTATTTTCATATTTTAATATTTGGGAGAGTTCTTCAACGCCAGTAATTATTGCAGGATTATTTGGCACTACTTTAGCTCCTGTAGCAGGAAAATACGGTTTTTTTGCGGGAATTATTGCTGGAGCACTGCATTTAGCAATTTCCATGAATGTAGGTGTAGTACATGGAGGTTTTAATTTATATAATAATGGATTTGCAGGAGGGATTGTGGCAGGTATTATAGTGCCTATTCTAAATGTATTTAAAAAAGAGTGTAATAAAAGAAACGAGGGAGCTTTATTGAAAGGTTGATAATATGGTATCATAAAGAGGGGTGAATATATGTTAGAACTAAAAAATATATCAAAGACCTATGGGAAAGGTGAAGTAAAGGCAGTAGACAATATAAGCCTGGAAGTAAAGCCTGGGGAGATATTTGGTTTTTTAGGACCAAACGGTGCAGGAAAGACCACTACTATTAAAATGATAGTTGGACTTTTAAAGCCAGATAGTGGGAAAATATTTCTGGATAATATTGATGTGTGGGAAAATCCATTGGAAGCCAAAAGTAAAATTTCCTTTGTACCAGATACTCCCCAGGTCTATGATAAGCTAAAGGGCATAGAGTACCTGAATTTTATAGCCGATATATATGATATACCTAAAGATATAAGACAGGAAAGAATAGAAAAATATCTGGATATTTTTCAATTAAAAGATGCAATAGGAGATATTATTGGCAGCTATTCCCATGGCATGAGGCAAAAATTAGTCCTCATATCGGCCCTAATTAATGACCCAAAGCTCTTTATATTGGATGAACCTATGGTAGGCCTAGATCCCAGGTCATCCTTTCAGCTAAAGGAAATAATGAGAGAAAAATGTAATGAAGGCAAAATAGTATTTTTCTCTACTCATGTGTTGGAAGTGGCAGAAAAACTTTGTGATAGAATAGCTATTATAAATAAAGGTAAAATTATTGCAGCTGGAACCATGGACGAGTTAAGACAGCATTCTAAGGAAAAAGAGTCCCTGGAGAATATTTTCTTGGAGTTGACTGAAAATGAGTAGGATATTAGCTTTAGTTAAGGTTGATATTAGAAATACCTTTAGCCTGTCCACCATAAAAAACAAGCTGAAAAACAGGGAAAGTATAGTACATATAGTCATAGTTTTAATTGCTCTAATATCCCTGCTACCTACATATTATTTCCTCGTTTCCGGACTGTCAAATATATTTACTGTTTATTTAAATGTTGGGCAAAAATCTATGTTTTTATTGACAGGTATACTATTAGGCCAAATGATTGTATTATTTTTTGGCATACTATATGTTATGTCTAAATACTATTTTTCCAGCGACTTAAATATTTTAGTTCCCCTGCCCTTAAGGCCTAAAGAGATTGTTGGAGCAAAGTTTGTATCCTTGTTAATATACGAATACCTTACCCTATTGCCCATACTACTTCCTTTTATAATCATATATGGAATTAAATCTGATGTGAATATTTTATACTGGCTGTATTCAACAATAATAATCCTATTTGTCCCTGTAATCCCCCTATGTATTTCATCAATAATAGTTATGTTTTTTATGAGATATACAAATATTAGGGGAAAAAGGGATTTACTAAGAACAATTGGATATATTGTATTAATTATTGCCTTAATTACTATACAACTAAAATTACAATCCATAGCTGAAAGGGCTGTAGCTGATGAAGATTTTCTATATAAGCTGATTACAGATTCTACATTTCTTGCAAGAAGACTGGGAATAGTTTTCCCCCCAAGTATGTGGGCTGCCTTATCTTTAAGTGATTTAAGCAGCATGTCCGGTTTTTTGTATCTATTATTGTTCGTAATAGTATCTATCTTAATGTTCTTTATAATGCTATTTTTAAGTGATAGGGTCTTCTTTAAAGGCCTTATAGGCAATTTAGAAGTATCAACTTCAAGAAGGGCTGCCAGGGTTAGGGAGAGAGATTTCCAAAGAAGTTCCCCACCATATATTGCCCTTGCAATGAAGGAAATAAAAATGCTTGTAAGGACTCCAGTATATCTAATGAACTCCATTGGAGGAGTTATTATAGTTCCCATAGTCATGATACTTCCTTTTTTCATGGAGGATGAAGAGTCTGTTAATATGCTAAGGTCTGTTTTAAGAGACAGTCAGCAAATTATAAACTTAATAGGCGTAGCATTTATAACCTTTCTAGGCATTGTTAATAGTGTTTGTTCCACTACCTTTTCAAGGGAAGGTAAAAATATGTGGATACAGAGAACTTTACCCATTAAGGTAAAGGACCAGATAGTAGGAAGGGTGCTAGCCTCCATATTTGTACAGGTAATAGGAATTATAATCCTATATGGAAGTTTAGCTTACTTAGGAGCATTGACCCTGGAGGGAATATTTATAATTGGCGTATTAGGGATCCTAGGAAGCATACCTACAGGAGAGATAGGCATGATTGTAGATGCTTATAGACCTATGCTTCATTGGGATAATCCTCAAAGGGCTATGAAGCAGAATTTAAACGTTCTAATAAATATGGGCCTTGGGAGCCTATATATTCTTGGTATAGGCCTGTTAGCATATAAATTACTGGATATACTTGATATATTTGTTATATATATAATAATAGCCCTAATATTCATATTATCTTCCCTAGTACTTTATAAGGTTCTAAAAAAAGTTATTGAGACGACATTTATTAACTTGGAATAGACAGGCGTAGTGAATTTCACTACGCCTATTTACCTAAACTTTCCGCTCTTTTTCTTATATCAATTTCCTCTTCATCTTCAGGGTCATCCAACACTATATTATGAGGGATAGGCTTATTATTTTCATCAACAAATACAAATGTAATAAATCCATCACAAAGTATTTCTTCAGAATCGTTCTTGCTTATTTTGCCATAGACCACAAAGCTTGTTCTGCCTGCCTTTGCAATCCTTGTTTCAAGGGTTAATATATCCCCTTTGGTGGCAGGCTGGGTGAAGGTTAAACCATGGATATTAATACAAACTATGTTTTCAGGTTTTTTAGTGTGCAAGGCTCCGCAAATAAAGCAAGCTTCAACAAACCATTCTGCTGCTCTTCCTGCAAAGAGGGTACCATGATGGTTTAAGTCTTCAGATTTTATTAATCTGGATACCTTAACTTTTTTCAAAGCATATTCCTCCTTTGTAAAAGTTATTTATACCCTTATGGCCTTCCATATGCCTTTTTTATAGTGGTAGAAAACCACAATTATTTCACCTACTTCAGATAATAAAAAACTTAACCATACTGCTATTACAGGTAGTTCTAATACATTAGTAGATAGGAATAAAAATGGTATTTGGATGCACCACCTAGACACTATACTGGCAAGCAAAAAAGGGGTATTATGCCCAGAGCCTGTAAATACACACCCTAATCCTATGGCCCATCCTGCTAAAATAAGGGAGGGTATAAGCATTCTAACCATTGGAATTCCAATTTCTATAACAGCTTTTTCCTTTATAAAAAGATTCATTATTTGTTCAGGAAATATAAGGGCTATTAGGGATATTAATCCCATAGACAAGGCATTTATAAAAGCTGCAAATCTAGCTGTTTCCTTTGCTTTATCCATGTCATTTGCACCCAGGGCATGGCCTACCATGGTGCTGGAACCTGATGATATTCCTGTTATAGGAGTAAAGGCAAAGCTTAATAGCTTACTTCCTATACCAATGGCAGCTACTGTATCGGTGCCATACATGGATACAAATTTTAATGTAAGCATGCTTGATAGGTTTCTCATTAATATTTCTATACCATTAGGCAGCCCTATTGTTAAAAGCTTTCTGTCTATTTGCCAATCCAATTTAAATAAACCTTTAAAATCTATTTTAATCTTTGCTTTTCCCCTTATAAGTATGTAGAAACCTAATCCAAAGGCAACAATTGTGGATAAGATTGTTGCTAAGGCAGCTCCAAACACTCCTAGGCCTAATCCTGGAAGGTTAGTATGAGGAATTCTTTTAAACATAAATACAGGGTCTAAAACAATATTTACTAAGGATGAAAATATCATTATTTTCATAGGAGTTTTGGAATCACCCAAACACCTTAAGGCAGTATTTACTGAATAGGAAGCAAACATTATAGGAAGAAAAAATATTCTAATATATCCATATTCCAAGGCTGCCTCTATAACTAACTTATCCTTTGAAAAAAACCACAGGAGAGGTTCCAGTATAATTGCCACAATTATTGCAGCAATAATAGCTACTAACATTTTAAAGGTTAAGGTTTGCTCAATTACCCTTTTAGTCCTTTCCATATCATTTTTTCCATAGCTTTGGGTTATTAGGGATATGGAGCTGGAACCTATAATTTCATTAAGTACAATAACTATCCAAAATATGGTGGAAAAGATAGTAACTCCTGCTACTGCAGTACCAGAAATTTTACCTATCCAATAAATATCTACCATGTCATACATAGATTGCAAGGCATAGCCTACACTGGTAGGTATAGCTAATTTAATCAGATTCTTCTTTAAATTACCTGAAAGTAGTTGATTTTTCTCTGCTGCTTTCACATAAATTCCTCCTAGGATTTTATAAAATCTAATCTAAATATACTATAAAGATTTAAATTTGTATATAAGATTTAATAATATATTGATATAATTATACATAAGGAAGGGAGGAGTGGCTGTGAAAATATATATAAGTGCTGATATTGAAGGTGTTACTGGAGTTACCCATTGGGATGAAACTATAAAGGGTAAGGAAGAGTATGAAAAATATGCTCAGCAAATGACTTTAGAAGTTAAGGCTGCTTGTGAGGGAGCCATTAATGCAGGTGTAGATGAAATATGGGTTAAAGATGCTCATGATAGCGGAAGGAATATAGACCACAATCAACTACCTAAAAATACTAAACTTATTAGAGGATGGACTGGCCACATGTATTCTATGGTTGAAGGTCTGGATAGTACCTTTGATGCCCTGTTATTTATAGGATATCACTCTGCAAGTGGAACTGATACAAATCCATTATCCCATACTATGCATGTTAGTAAGGTTAATTATATAAAACTAAATGGACAGCCTTTAAGTGAATTTTTATTTCATACCTATATTGCTGCTTATCTAAATGTGCCAGTTGTGTTTTTAAGTGGAGATTTAGGTCTTTGTGATGAAGCAAACAGGATAAATTCTAATATAGTAACTATACCAGTTAAAGAGGGTATTGGAGCTGCTACTATTAGCATACATCCCAAGTTAGCTATAGAATTAATAAAAAGTGGGGTGGAGGAAAGCTTAAAGAAGGACTTTTCACTATATAAAATAGAACTACCAAAATCCTTTCAGCTTGAAATAAGCTACAGAGAAAATATAGATCTTATGAAAGCCTTAAATTACCCCAATATAAAACAAATTGGTCCTAAGGATGTGAGTTTCCAAACAGAGGATTATATAGAAGTGGTTAGGGCTATTGAATTTTTGGTATAAAGATAAAACAACAAGTGTCAATTGGAGATGAATGGATATGAAGGATATAGATATAGCGAAGAAATTACTTGATGAAGAAAATTTAAGCTTGGTAGTAGTAAAAAACTCCCAAGTTATATATAAAAGTTACGATAAAAGCATAAGACCAATGTACTATGTGGCTACAAGCCTATTTGACAAGGCAAAAGGAAGCTCCATAGCTGATAAGGTTATTGGAAAAGGTGCAGCCATGTTATGTAGAATGATGGAGGTTGAGGAAATATATGCCTTGCTAATGTCAGAAACCGCCATGGATGTATTAAAGGAAGCAAATATTCCCTTTACCTACCAAAGATCCTGCCCTTATATAAAGAACATGAAAAAAACAGGCTTATGTCCCATAGAGAAAATTGCAATAGAATCAAAGGATGAAACTATGCTGTTAAATAAAATAGAAGCCTTCCTGAAGTCAATAGACAGAGGTTAAATATGGTATAATGTAGATAATAGACTTTATATGATGGGGTGATTTAATGAATTTACTTATAAAGAATGTAACCCTCCTTCCAATGGATGGGAAAAATGAAATAATAGATAATACAAATATATATATTAAGGGGGATAAAATAGCCCATATAGGTGAAATAAAGGAAGATGTAAAGGCAGACAGGGTAATAGATGGCAATAAAAAGCTTGCCATGCCAGGCCTTATAAATGCCCACACCCATATTGGAATGTCACTTTTTAGAAATTATGCTGATGATTTGCCACTTCATGATTGGCTAAGCAAAAAAATATGGCCCCAGGAAGCAAAGTTAAGAGCTGAGGATGTATATTGGGGTTCCCTTTTAAGTATGGTTGAAATGATACAATCTGGTACTACTACCTTTTTGGATATGTATTTTTTCATGGAGGAAGTAGGAAAAGGCCTTCTTGAATCGGGTATGAGGGGAGTTCTTAGCCGCGGTGTTATAGAAGAAGAGGGTAAGGAAAAAGAAAAAATTGAAGACACTAGAAGCCTATACAGGGAATGGAATGGCCAAGGGGAAGGAAGAATTAGAGTTGCAGTAGCCCCCCATGCACCTTACACCTGTAGTCCTGATTATTTAAAGGAGTTACTTGATTTAGCAGTAGAGTTAAATGCTCCTATACACATACACCTATCTGAGACTAAAAAGGAAGTAGAGGATAGCTATAAGCTTTATGGAAAATCTCCAATAAAGCATGTTTATGATTTGGGCTTATTCAAGCAACCTACCATAGCTGCCCACTGTGTCCATGTTGATGATGAGGATATAAGGATACTTAAGGATAACAATGTAAGCCCAGTAAACAATCCTAGTAGTAATCTAAAGCTTGCCAGTGGTTTTGCACCAGTAGACAGGATGCTAAAGGCAGGTGTTAATGTAGCACTGGGAACAGATGGTTCTGCAAGCAATAATAATCTAAATATGTTTGAGGAAATACATCTGGCTTCCATCTTAAATAAGGGTGTAAACCTGGATGCCATATCTGTAAAGGCAATAGACGCATTAAAAATGGCTACAATTAACGGTGCCAAGGCTTTACAATGGGATGATGAAATAGGTTCTATACAAGTAAACAAAAAGGCAGACATAATATTAATAGATTTAGATAAACCCCATTTATATCCATTGCACAATTTAATTTCCCTATTAGCCTATTCAGCCCAAGGCTCTGATGTAGATACTGTCATAATAGATGGAAATATTGTAATGGAAAATAGGGAAATTAAAACCTTAGATGTAGAAAAAATAATATATAATGCAGAAAAGTTGTCAAAGGACCTTATAAACAGATAAATTAACCCTTATGGGTTAATTTTTTGTTAAGGAAACATAAGGAGATGGTACAATGCCATTTAGGAATATAGAAATAGATGAAAGTATAATCATTAAAAATAAAATACCTTTGTTGGTATATGACAAGGAGTGGAAAAAACTTTTCGGTAATATTGATAATAAAGACATAATTAATACAAAGGAAAAGTTGATTGAAGCCATAAACAAAAAGAATCAACTGGAGAGGGAAGAAGCTAAGTTAAAAAAAGACAAGAATTTTGCCATGAAGATGATATTAGGTATATCAAATTCTATAAATAATGAAAATAAAGTTGAAAATGTAAATCTATTAGACAAGTATAAAGATAAGATTGAAAGCATTAATGAAAGACTGGATGAGCTAAGTTTTGAGTTGGAAAACATTTACAAGGAAATAAGAGATTTAAATTTTAACTTATTAAAGGCTACAGTATATTATGGCTATAGAGATATTAAAAAGAAGGAAAAGAAATTAAAAAAGATAGTTGAAGAATTAGAATTTATAAGGGAAAGGGCAAAGCTTTTAATTAACGAAAAATATGACTATGAAGAATGGATAAATTCAGCCTATTCCTTTTTGCATGGCATATTGGGCAGGGATGAAATAGAAAAGCTGGATGAGGAAATATTGGAGTAAAGGAGAGTCCTTATGAGTATACTAAACGGGGTGGATATAGTTAAAGTTTCTAGAATAGAGGATCTTATGAATAAAAATAAAAATGCTTTTTTAAATAGGGTATTTACCAAAAAGGAAATAGAGTATATTGAGGAAAGGAACAATAGTCCTCAAACTGTTGCAGGACTGTTTGCAGCAAAGGAGGCCATATCCAAATTATTAGGAACAGGTATTGGAAAAGTAAATTTTAAACATATAGAAATTGTTCATGACAAAAGGGGAAGGCCTTGTGTATTGTTACATGATAAGGGAGAGGAAATATCCAAAGAACTTAATATTAAATATATTCAAATTTCCATATCCCATGAAAGGGAATATGCTATAGCCTTTGCCGTTGGAGAGGTCTTTAAAAATAAAGAAGATATATTGGTCCCTGAAACTATAAAAAATATACTTCCTGAAAGAATGAAGGATTCTCATAAAGGAAACTATGGCAGGGTAGGAATTGTAGCCGGGCAAAGGGGAATGACTGGTGCAGCCTATCTGGCTACTATGGCAGCCTTAAGAACTGGTAGTGGCTTGGTATATTGTATATGTCCTAGCAGTATTAGCGATATATTATCCATAAAATTAATAGAAGCCATAATCAAGCCTGTACAGGATGGAGGGTGTGGCTATTTTGTTTTTAATTCAATAGATGAAATACTGAAAACAATAGAGGATATGGATGTAATAGCTCTAGGACCTGGTATTGGGCTTAATAGTGATTTGGTTAAAGTAGTTAAGGAAATATTATTAAATTATAAAAAAACTGTTGTACTTGATGCTGACGGGCTAAATTGTCTATCAGAAATAGGCTTGGAACTACTCCAGGAAAGGAAGGCCCCTACCATTATAACTCCCCACCCTGGTGAGTTTTCAAGGCTAATAGGAATAGGGATAAAAGAAATACAAAAGAAACGTATAGAATATTCTAGAGACATATCGAATAGATATAATATTACAGTTGTACTAAAAGGTACAGGCACCGTGGTAGCAAGCCCAAATAAGGAAGTATATATAAATACCACCGGTAATCCAGGCATGGCAACAGCAGGCAGTGGAGATGTATTAACGGGGATGATTGCAAGCCTTTTAGGCCAGGGTATAAGCTCCCATAATGCAGCAATGTTAGGAGTATATTTACATGGCTTAGCCGGGGATATGGCAAAATGTAAAAAAGGTGAATATGGGATGATAGCCAGGGACATATTAGATAATATTCCAGATAGCATAATTGCTTTGGGTCATGGAGATAAAATTCAATAAATTAAAAAAAGTTTAACAAAAAAGGAGGAAATTTATATAAAAAGTAGAATATATGAATTAGAATTATATTGTAATTAAAATATCAAACAGGGGTGTTAATATATGATTACATTGGATGAGGTAAGACCCGTATGGGCTGAAATAAACTTGGATAATTTAGCACACAATATGAGAGAGGTTAAAAGAACTGTTAAAGAGGGGACTTTAATAACTGCCGTGGTTAAGGCAAATGCATATGGCCATGGCTCCATATATGCGGCAAAAACCTTTCTGGAAAATGGTGCAGACAGACTGGCTGTTGCCACACTGTCTGAAGCAATTGAATTAAGAAAGGCAGGTATAGATGTACCCATATTGATATTAGGATACACTCCAACTAGTCAATATCCCTTAGTAATTGAACATGACATAACACAGGCTATATACAATTTAGAAAGTGCCAGGGCCTTTTCACAGGCAGCAGAAAAATTAAACAAAACAGGTTTGCTTCATATAAAAATTGATAGCGGTATGGGAAGAATAGGATTTTTACCAACGGATGAAGCTATAAATGACATTATAGAAATTTCAAAACTGGCTAATATTAAGGTGGAAGGCATATTTACCCATTTTGCAACGGCAGATGAGAAGGATAAAAGGTATACCAATTTACAATATGATAGATTCATGTCCGTAATAAATAAACTAGAGGAAAAAGGCCTTTCAATACCAATAAAACATGTGGCCAATAGTGCTGCCATTATAGATCTTCCAGATTTTAATTTAAACATGGTAAGGGCAGGTATTATGCTATATGGATATTACCCTTCAGAAGAGGTTTATAAGGACAGGGTAAATCTTATACCAGCCATGAGCCTAAAGGCTAGAGTATCACACATAAAGAGAGTGCCAAAGAACACTGGCATAAGTTATGGACAAATTTTTGTTACAGAAAGGGAATCTAAAATTGCAACTATTCCAATAGGTTATGCAGATGGATTTACAAGAATGTTATCATCTAAGGTAGAAGTATCTGTAAAAGGGGAAAAAGTACCAGTTGTAGGAAGAATATGCATGGACCAATGCATGCTGGATGTTACTGAAATAGATGATTTAAATATTGGTGATGAAGTAGTTATATTCGGCTATGAAAAAGGCTCATTAAATGCAGATGATATAGCCAATATGCTTGGTACCATAAGTTATGAAATATTGTGCATGGTATCAAGGAGGGTGCCAAGAGTTTATGTACAAGGTGGTAAAATAATTGCTGTTGAGGATTATTTAAATAGGTAAAAAATTGTATAAAGGAAGACATATATTGACACAATTAATGTAAAGAATATATAATCAAGGTATATGTCATTTTATTTTCTTATGGTCCATGTCAGGAAAGACTTTTCTTGGGGGTGCAAATATATGGCTGAAACTAAAAAAATCATGGTGAGTCTGCCAGATAGTCTTTTGAAGGAAGTTGATTTTATAGTTGCAATGGAAAAGAAAAATAGAAGTGAATTTGTGAAAGAGGCGATGAAATTTTATTTACGTGAAAAAAGAAAGCTGGAAGTATCTCAAAAGCTTAAAGATGGGTATTTAGAAATGAGCAATATAAATTTAGCCTTGGCAGAAATTGGTTTTGACCAGGATATGAAGGAATTATGCATGTATGAAATAAATTTGACTGGGTGTGAAAAAATGTGAACGTAAAAAGAGGGGATGTGTACTATGCTGATTTAAGTCCCGTAGTTGGTTCAGAACAGGGTGGTGTAAGACCTGTTCTTGTTATTCAGAACGACATAGGGAACAAGTATAGCCCCACTATTATCATAGCAGCCATTACCTCTCAAATAAATAAAGCTAAATTACCTACCCACGTAGAGATAAAGGCTTCCGAATATGGTCTTCCAAAGGATTCTGTAGTATTATTGGAACAGATTAGAACCATTGATAAGAAAAGACTTCGTGAAAAAATTGGAAGATTTAATGATGAGATGATGGCTAAAGTAGATGAGTGTTTAAAAATAAGTTTAGGACTTATAGATTTATAAAAAATAAGCATTAAAATATGCTTATTTTTTTTCTATTTTTATTTGCTTCAAAATTAAGATAAACTATAGTATAATCAATGAAGAATGGAAGTTCATGAGAGAGGGTGTAAAATAGTTGATCAACAAGGAAGAAATAGTATATATAGGTAAAGCAACAAGCAATTTTTCTACTTCTGAAAAGGAAGACTTTATTGGAGTATTCAATACAGTCTTTAATAAAAACTATACATTGGACTGGTTTAACTGGAAGTATATTGATAATATATACGGTGATTCATATATAGTACTTGCCTATCATAAGAATAAGGCTGTAGGGATAAGAGCTTTTTGGAGAAATGACATAGATGGATTTAAATGCTTCCAACCCTGTGATACGGCAGTTTTAAAGGAATATAGAGGTTTAGGCATATTTACAAAAATGACCCTTAAGGCCTTAAATAATACAAAAGGTGCTTTCATATATAATTTTCCAAATGAAAATTCAAGGCCAGGAAATATAAAACTAGGTTGGAATATAAACAAATATTTCTATTTAAAACCTGTCTTAAACAAGAGAAAATTAAAGGATGAATATAAATATATTGAGGATAAATATTTAAATTGGAGATTTATAAAATCCCCCATTAATGAATATTCATACTGTGAAATAGATGGTGAGTCCTATTTACTTTATAGAAGAAAAGATAATATATATTATGTATTAGGTAGATTTAACAGTAAATATAAGAACCAATTTGAAAGGGCAGATTCTCCAATTTTATTTAAATACATAGATAAAAAAGGATTTATAAATAATTTTTTAAAAAATAGAGCAACAGTGGTTTCATTTAACAATGCAGCAGATTTTGGTGAAGACCTGGATATTCCTATATTTAAGGCAGATTACTTTTAACAAAAACAGAGGAGGAGAAGTAAATGAAGAAAATTAAAAAATCTTTATTAGTTTTATGTTTTATTCCAATATTGCTTGGGACAAGCATTGCTTTTTCTGATGCAGGCACAATAGATGACCCATTGGTTTCATTAAGCTATTTTGAAAAGAAAATGGAGGAACTGAAGGATTATATAGATACAAAGCTTAAAGAACTTAAGGAAGAAAAAGAAACTACAAGCCCAACTGCAGCAGCCAGCTTTGAAGTAGTGGAGTTAAAGGCCGGCCAATTCCTTATTGGTAAGGGTGGAACGGAAATAATACTAAGGGGAGGAACTGGTAATGGCAGAGGAAGGGCAAAGATAGTGGCAGCAGGCCAGAATGGACTATCTGATATAACCCAGGGAAAGGATTTAACAAATGGTGAAGAAGTACCCTTGAACCACCTACTAATAGTGCCCAGGGATGATGGCAGAGGGATATTTGCCATTACAGACTCTGTTTATTTAGTTAAGGGAGACTATGAAATTAGATAATAAAAGAGGGATGTGACATAGTGGCAAAAAAAATAGTAAAGATACTCCTTAAATATCCTATAAAAATAGCAAATAGGATATATGTAAACAGTTTTTATAGAAAAAATTTAAAAAGGGATAAATATGAAATTGACAATATAATAGATAGTTCAGACAGGGTATTGGTCTTTTCGCCTCATGTAGATGATGAAACAATTGGCCTTGGAGGGACCCTACTTAAAGGGAAAAAGCTTGGTAGTAAAATGGCTTTAGTATATATGACAGATGGAAGAGGAAGCACTAGTAATTTACCAATACATAGGCTTATTGAAGAGAGGAAAAAGGAAGCTTATATGGTAAAGGAGTCCTATGGATTTCAAAGTATATATTTTCTGGATGAACCGGATGGAAATCTGGATTCTAGAAAGGGCAAACTAATAGAAAAGGTAATAAATATACTAGATATGGAAAAGCCTACTGTAATATTTACTCCTTTCCTGATAGATGGCCATGGGGACCATGTTGAAACTACAAGAGCGGTTATTAAAGCATTAGAAAAATGGGATGACAGCTTTGATAGAATTTACATGTACGAAGTAAATTCACCTATTTTACCTAAACTAATAACAAGCCTTACATCTATGGATTATTCATTATATAATGAAAAGGGTAAAATGTATAGTTTATTTAAGTCCCAGTGGGCTATGGGCTTTGATGCTTTTAAATTAATGAACAGAGGAAAAAGGTTTTTAATTGAAGGAGCAGCTTACAGTGCAGAGGCCTTTGTTAAGGCTGATGTAAATACTATTAAAGCTATGGAAATAGCTTTAGAGCATGAAGAATTCAAGCCTGAAGAATTTAAGCAGCTAAGCAGTGATTACAATCTCATATTATCTTTTGTACAAAATAAGGACAGAAAAAAAGAACTATCAGAAAAAGTATATGGTATACTAAACAGGAATGATAAATAATTAATAGAGCAAATTTACCTAAAGTAAGTGAAAGGAGGCAGCTCTTTTTTAAGAGCTATTTATAATGAAAGTACTTCATTTAATAAGTGGTGGAGATACTGGAGGGGCCAAGACCCATATCTTATCTTTAATGAAAGAATTAAAAAAAATAATAGATGCCAAGATTATTTGCTTTATAAAGGATACCTTTTATTATGATTTGTTAAGAGAAGGTATTAATATAGAAGTATTCCCACAAAAAAGTAGGATGGATTTGTCAGTAATAAAAAGGCTAGAAGAAGAAATAGCAAGAGAAAATTATGATATAATACACTGTCATGGTGCTAGGGCAAATTTTATAGCCATGTTTCTTAAAAAGAGAATTAAAAAACCTATGATTACTACCATCCATAGTGATTATAGACTAGACTTTAATGACAATATATATAAAAAAATAATCTTTACCCCCTTAAATGCTATAGCATTAAGAAAATTTGATTATTATATAGCTATCTCTGATGAATTTAAAGATATGCTAGTAGATAGGGGTTTTAAAGAAGATAAAATATTTGTTGTGTACAATGGCATAGACTTGGAAGAGGAAGTTGAATATGTAAGCAAAGAGGAATTTTTAAATAGATACAATATTGATGGAGAGGATAAATTAATTGTTGGAATTATTGCAAGGCTTGATTTGGTAAAGGACCATGAGACCTTTATAAAAGGGGCTAAAAAAGTTCTAGACAAGAGAAAGGATGTAATATTTTTAATAGCTGGTACAGGTAAGGATGAAATGAGAATTAAAAATATGGTAAAAGATTTGGATATGGGAAAAAATATTCATTTCCTGGGCTATGTGGAAGATCAGTATTCTTTTTTTAATACAATAGACATAAATGTATTAACCTCAATCAGTGAAAGCTTCCCCTATTCCATATTGGAAGGGGCAAAACTTAAAAAACCTGTTATAAGCACGGATGTAGGAGGAATTCGTCATCTAATTCAAGATGGCCACAATGGGTGGCTTATAAAGGTCAAAGATTATGAGGCCTTAGCAGATAGGTTGCTATATTTCTTAGAAAATAGAGAAAAAATAGACTTTATGGGAAATAATCTTTTTAAAAGTGTTGAAAATAACTTTTCTTCTAAAAGCATGGCAAAAGTACACTATAAAATATACCAAGGAATAGTTAGTAAAGGAGGCAATTAAATTGAAGATAATAGACAATAAAGGAAAACTATTTGGTATCATAAATATTGTGGACCTTCTTGTTATCTTGCTAGTTGCACTGTTAGTATACGGTGGAGTTACTCGCTTGAAAAAAAGTCCTATTGCTGAAGCTGAAACTAAAAAGGCCATAGTAACTTTAGAAATTTCAGATGTTAGAAGTGCAACTGTAGATGGAATCCAAGTAGGAGATCCATTATATCATTATGATAGAGGAACTTTATTTGGAACAATAGTGGACAAAAGAGTAGAACCTTATAGAGAGCCTGTTGAAAGTGGAGATGGAAGGTGGGTATTGGCAGAAGTTCCAGAAAAGTATGTGGTAACTTTAATTGTAGAAGCAGATGCTAAAGATACTGATGATGTAGTAATAATAGGTGGAGAGCATACAAGAATAGGAACACAGTTCAAATTGAAGAATAAAAAGATAGCAGTATTCAGTACAATACTTGGAGTTGAAGTACAGTAGTAACCTGGGAGTGATATAATGTATAACAGCATTCTAGTTAGAAGCCTAATAAGATTATGGAATGTATTATCATTAGGATACGAGTACAGCCTTTTAAAAAAAGCCATAGACCCTATAGTAAAAAGTATGCATTTCATAGGAAGGAATTCAATATTTATTAGACTTTTTACTTCAAATAGAAGTTTAATAGAAGAAAGCATGTTTTATGCATTATTTTGTAAACTTATTGACCTTATAAATAGGATCATGAAGGCCTTAAGAAGCTATACAATTAAAAATGGCCCTACTAGTATCATATACAATATATTTAATAATATATTTAAGGATATAAATAGCATGGTAAAGGCTTTATTTGTATTTTTATTTGCCTTTGGACTTAGCATAATTTTAAACAATATTATTAGAGGATATTACTTTGGAAGGTCCTACCTTGTATCTATAGCCTTGATAATAATTTCTTTAACAGGAATAGTTAACAAGCTTGATATAAGGGATATTTTTGAAGGAAGTTATGCTTTTAAGTTTGTAGAAAGTATTTTTACCATAGATGAGGAAGTGGATAGATGGTGGTAGAAAGTATCAAAAGGAAAGAGCTAATTTTTCCCCTAATATTAGGTGTAATTTTATCATTTCTATATTATAACATGACCTTGGAATATTTTTCTGTTGTTTTATTGGGAGTATTAGGCATTGCATTGATACTGTTTGATATTAGAGTAGGAATATACATGGAAATATTCCTATATCCATTTTTACCTGATATGCTTAATTTACTATTTATGATTTTCATAGTAGGAGTTTATGTATTTAATATTGTATTCAAGAAAGTCAAACCTTTAACTAAGTCTAGTATAATAATGCCTATTATACTCTATATTATATTTATTACCATAAATACAGTTACATCCAATGATCCTGTAGGTAGTTTCAGGGATTTAGCCATACACCTTACTTCCATTGGATTTATTTTTGTGCTTATACAGTCCATAAAAAGCAAAAAAGATTTTAATATACTGATAGTATTACTAATAATATCTGCAACATTAACTGCCTTGTATGGACTTTATCAGTTTGCAACTGGTAATATTGTAATGGAAGATAAATGGGTTGATGAAGCTACAAATCCAGATTTACAGACTAGAATCTATTCTGTATTTGGTAACCCAAACATATTTGCAGAATACTTGATTATGATTATTCCTATATCTGTAGGTCTATTTTGGTTTTCTAAAAGTATTCATAAAAAGGCTTTGTTTTTGATAACTACTATGATATTGGTATTAGCCTTAGTATTGACAATGTCAAGAGGTGGTTGGATAGGATTTGCCTTTGGCATATTTGTATTTATATTGTTTGTTGAGAAAAGATTGTTATTGTTGGCAATACCAGCAGCAATAGGAGGTTTGTTTTTACTGCCAGATGCAATATTAAACAGGTTATTGAGTATTTTAAACTTTGCAGATTCGTCAAATGATTATAGAATAAGGATGTGGAAGTTTACCTTAGAGGTTATAAAGGATAATTGGCTTGTAGGAGTTGGATTTGGCCATCTTCCTTTTAGGCAAGCTTTTGGAAAGTATACAAGGACTATGGTTACTTACCATGCTCATAACACTTATTTAGAGACTATGGCTGAAATGGGACTTCTAGGTTTTGTAGTATTTATATCTCTTCTATTTGTCATATTTAAATATGCAATAAAGAAATTAGTTAAGGGAAATGATAAATATACTAAAATAATATCTTCAGGCATATTGTCAGGACTAGCTGCTGTACTGGTACATGGTTTAGTGGAAAATATATTATATATACCTAGAATTATTATTAGTTTTTGGATGTTAGTTGGGCTTATAATAACTCTAATTAATATAACAAAGGAACCCCAGAGGATAAGTTAAAGGAGAATACTTATGGGTACAAACAAGAAAATTTTAATATCTGGTTATTATGGTTTTGATAATAGTGGCGATGATGCTATATTAAAGGCAATAGTCAAGGATTTAAAAAAAGCAGATTCTCAGGTAAATATTACAGCCTTATCTAACAACCCAGATTTAACAGAAAAAGTTTATGGTATAAATGCAGTGAACAGATTTAATATAAAAGATGTTATAAAGGCAATAAAAAACTGTGACCTATTTATAAGTGGGGGAGGAAGTTTACTCCAGGATATAACTAGCACGCGTTCCTTACTTTATTATCTTGCCCTCATGAAAATAGCCTTAATATTTAAAAAGCCAGTAATGGTATATGCTAACGGTATAGGTCCAATTAATAAAAAAATAAATAGAAGACTAACAAGAAGCATATTAAACAGGGTAGATTATATAACCTTAAGGGATGAAGACTCCAGGATTTTTTTAAATGAATTAAAAGTTAATAATAAAGACATACTGGTTACTGCAGATCCTGTTTTTACCCTGGAGGCCAGTGAGGATTCAAAAATTGATAAAATATTTAAGGAGGAAGGAATACCTACTAATAAGCCCTTGGTTGGGATTTCCATTAGAAATTGGTCAAATAAGGATAGGCTTGTATCTGTTTTATCTGAAACAGTAAAATATATGATAGATAAGTATGATGTAAATGTGGTTTTAATACCTATGCATTATCCAGAGGATTTGTTTATTTCTAAAGAATTAATGGACAGGGCTAATAAAAGAGGATGTTATACTATATCTAATAGATATGGTGTAGAGGATATAATAGGAATAATAAGAAAGCTTGAATTTATCATAGCCATGAGGCTTCATTCTTTAATATATGCAGCAGTACAAAATATTCCCATGATAGGAATTATTTATGACCCTAAAATAGAAGGTTTCTTAAATTCAATAAATATGGATAAGATGTCTACGGTAGAAGATTTAGAATACAAGAAACTAGTTGAATTTATAGATTATACGTGGGAAAACAGGAATGAATTAATTAATAGGTTAAAGGAGTTAAATAAACCTATGAAAGAGGAGGCTTTAAAAAACATACATATAGCCTTGAAACTTTTAAATAGCAGGTGATTATATGAAGAAGGTAACAATCTTTGGAGTTCAAATAGATAATACCACCCTTGAAGAAGCAAGACACTTGATGAAGGAATACCTTAAAGCTGATGAATTAAGGACCATTTGTACTCCCAATACTGAAATAGTAATGGCTGCCAAAAAGGATCCAAAGCTTGTAGAGCTTATAAATGAATTTGATTTTATAATTCCTGATGGAATTGGTCTTATATATGGTTCAAGAATAAGGAAAAAGCCTTTAAAGGAACGGGTAACTGGCTTTGACTTATCCATGGAGCTGCTTAAAATTGCTAATGAGGAAGGATACAGCCTTTTTCTTTTAGGTGGCAAAGAAGGAGTGGCAAAAAAGGCTAGCCAAAATATAGTAAAAGTATATCCAAATATAAGGATTGCAGGAGTTCATAATGGGTATTTTAAAGGTAGCCACAATGGCTATAAAGGTCATGAGGAAGAAGAAAAAATAATAGATATGATAAATAGTTCTAAACCAGACATTATATTTATTGGATTAGGCTTTCCCAGACAGGAAATATGGATAAGAGAAAATAAAAATAGAATTCATGGAAAAGTCATCATAGGAAATGGCGGTACCATGGATGTTATTGCTGGAAAATCTAAAAGAGCACCTGAAATATTTCAAAAATTAGGTTTGGAATGGTTTTATAGACTAATGAAGGAACCTTCCAGAATAAAAAGGCAAATAGCATTGCCTAAATTTGTAATAGCAATTCTACTAAATAAAGAGGCAGTTAAGTAAGGATGGGATTTTATGAAGAATAAAGATATAAGAAAATTTACAACTTCTTTATTGGGCATAATTGTTGGAACTTTTTTATTAGCAGTGGGTTTAGCCCTATTTCAGGAACCAAATATGATTGCTCCTGGAGGAGTTACAGGATTTGCCATAGTATTTAAGCAAATAACAAACATACCTGTTTATATAACAAATCTGGCCATAAATATTCCCTTGTTTATAGTTGGTATAATTGTACTGGGGAGAAATTTTGGCTGGAAGACACTCTTTTCTACAGTTCTTTTATCTGTCTTTTTAAGGATTATACCTGAGCAAGCCTTAACAGAAGATTTACTACTGGCATCAATATTTGGCGGAGTTGTTGTTGGTGTTGGTTTAGGAATTGTCTTTAAGTCTGGAGGCACTACAGGTGGAACGGATTTGGCTGGTTCCATACTTAATAGGCTATTTCCAGCCTTTTCTACTGCAAGTTTTATGGGAGCAATAGACATATTGGTAGTTATATTTGCTGGAGTTGTAGATAAAAAAATTGAAACAAGTTTGTATTCTATCATTTCCTTGTACATATCTGTCAAGATAATAGACATAATACAAGAAGGCTTTGGCTATGCAAAGGCCTTTATAATAATTTCAAATAAATCACAGGAAATTGGTAGCTGTCTAATAAATGATTTTGAAAGAGGAGTTACCTTATTTAAAGCAAAGGGTATGTACACCATGGAGGATAAGGATGTAATATTATGTGCAGTAAATAGATACCAGATTTCCAAGGTTAAGGATATGATCTATGATATAGATAAGAATGCTTTCGTAATGGTAACTGATGTTGCGGAAGTATTAGGAGAAGGATTTAAAGAAATTGAATAGTAGGAGGTTAGGAAATGGATAAATATGGTGACTTAAAAAAGATTGCAACTAAATTAAGATGCAGCATTATAGAAATGCTTAAGGAAGCAAAGTCAGGCCATCCAGGAGGCTCCCTTTCAGCTTGTGAAATTCTTACAGCTCTTTATTTTAAAGAAATGAGGGTGGACCCTAATAATCCCCAATGGCCCGATAGGGATAGATTTGTTCTTTCCAAGGGACACGGTGCACCAGTTTTATATGCTGCCTTGGCAGAAAAAGGATATTTCCCTAAGGAAGAATTGATGAGTTTAAGAAAAATAGATTCAATGTTACAGGGCCATCCAGATATGAAGGATACTCCTGGAGTAGATATGACTACAGGTTCCCTTGGCCAGGGATTAGCTGCAGCTAATGGTATGGCTTTAGCAGGCAAACTTGATAAAAAAGATTATAGAGTATATGCCTTAATTGGAGATGGAGAAGCACAGGAAGGTATTATATGGGAGGCTGCCATGCTTGCTGCCCACTACAAACTGGATAATTTAACTGTTTTTTTAGACCATAATGGATTGCAGATTGATGGATTTAATAAAGATGTTATGAATATAGAGCCCATAGATGAGAAATTTAAGGCTTTTGGCTGGCATGTTATAAATATTGATGGCCATTCTTTTGAGGAAATATTCAATGCTTTAGATGAAGCTAAAAACACAAAGGCCAAACCTACCATTATAATCGCAAAGACTGTTAAAGGAAAAGGGGTTTCATTCATGGAAAATCAAGTTGGTTGGCATGGAAAGGCACCTTCCGAAGAAGAGGCTAAAAAAGCAATAGATGAAATAGGAGGTGCTGTAAATGACTAAGATGATAGCAACTAGAGATGCCTATGGTGAAGCTTTAAAAGAATTAGGAGGAATTAATGAGGATATAGTTGTACTAGATGCAGATCTTTCTGGATCAACAAAAACAGCCGTTTTTCAAAAAGAATATCCCCATAGATTTTTTAATGTGGGGATTGCAGAGCAAAATTTAATAGCTACTGCTGCAGGTTTGGCTACAACAGGCAAGATTCCCTTTGCTAGTACCTTTGCTGTATTTGCAACTGGAAGGGCCTATGAGATAATACGCAATTCTGTTGCCTATCCCAAATTAAATGTAAAAATAGCTGCTACCCATGCAGGTTTAACTGTTGGAGAAGATGGGGCTACCCATCAGGCACTTGAAGATATTAGTCTAATGAGAAGTCTTCCAAATATGGTGGTCTTATGTCCTGCAGATGCCGTAGAAACTAAAAAATGTATCTACAAGGCTGCTGAATATCAGGGGCCTGTATATATAAGGCTGGGAAGAAGCAAGGTTCCAGTAATACTTGATGAAAACTATGACTTTGAAATTGGAAAAGGGATTCAATTAAAAGAAGGTAATGATATTACAATTATAGCTACAGGTGTTATGGTGGCAAAGGCACTAGATGCTGCTGAAATATTGGAAAAGGAAGGTATATCAACCAGGGTTATAAATATGTCTACAATTAAGCCCATAGACAAGGACATAATAATTAAGGCAGCTAAGGAGACCAAGGGAATAATTACTGTGGAAGAGCACAGTATCATTGGAGGCCTGGGCAGCGCTGTAGCTGAAGTATTGTCAGAAAATCATCCTGCACTTATGGTAAGAATAGGCACCATGGATACCTTTGGTGAATCAGGAGAGGCAGAAAAGCTTCTGGAAAAGTATGGATTAAACGTTGCAAACATTGTAAATAAAGCTAAAAAGCTATTGTCGAAATAAAATGATTAAGAATATAATATAGCACCAAAATTATGGTGCTATATTTGTCTTTAAAAACATAAACCCCAGACCTGTAGAATAATATGATATAAGAGGATATCTACAGGAGGGGTATAGAGTGAAGAAACATTATATTATAATTGGAATATTAATATTAATCATACTTGGCATAGTTATATCCCAGAAAATACTTAATAAGGGTGATGCTGAAGTGAAGTTTAGGGTTCTAGAAGCTAGAGAAATACCAGATAAAATTAAGGAAATTCTTCCTAAATACCTATCTGAGGAAAAGGCTTTAACCTGTAGGCTAAATGATGAAATATATGTAGTGGTGACTAGAGGAGAGAAGAAAACTGGTGGATACAGTGTGGAAGTGGATAATATAATAAAAGAGGAAGTAGAAGATGGAGAATTTAAGATTACAGTTGTTGCAAAATACAGTGATCCAGCCCCAGGTGAGATAGTAACACAAGGATTTGACTACCCCTTTGTAATTGTGAAAACTGATTTAGATACTATGCCAAAAAGTATAGATTTGGAAGTAAAATATGAAGATTAAAAATTGGATAAGGAAATTTTAACATACTACAGGGTTTCATAATGAAGAAATCCTGTGTTTTTTTGTCAACAATAGGGTAAAAGTGAATATAATAGATATAAGTTTTACAATAAGTGTTTAGGGGGGTGAGATTATGGTAGATCACCTTTTAGTCCCTATAGAGAAACTTAAAAATAGATGTACTTGTGACGTATTTCAAGCTAAGACTACTAAAGAACTGTCTGCATCTAGGGAGTTAATAGGCCAGGAAAGGGCAATGAAAGCATTAAAATACGGCCTTTCCATCAGAAAAAAAGGATACAATATATATGTTTGTGGTATAACCGGTACTGGTAAAAATAGCTATTCCTATTTAGTAGCTAAGGAATTTGCCAAGGAAAGGCAATGTGGGAAGGATTGGTGCTATGTTTACAATTTTAAAAAGCCCAGTGCACCTAAGGCTATAGAGCTGCCCTGTGGCCAGGGAAGAGTTTTCAAAAATTTAATCCATGATTCTATTAAAAGTCTGGAGGCTGAAATACCCAAAGCTTTAAACTCTAAGGACTATGAAAGCAAAAGAAATTTACTATATACTGCTTATCAGGAAAAGGTCAAACAGATATTAACTGAATTAAATGTATTAGCAGAAAAGTATGAATTTGTATTTAAACAAACTGAAAGGGGTTTAATCAGTATTCCATTAAAGGATAACAGGCCTATGACCGATGAAGAAATTAATCAGCTATCTAGGGATGAGATTGAAAATTTAATGGAAATAAGTCAGGAACTTAATCAAAGAGCCTACGACTATGTAAAAAGGATTAGGGAAGAGGAAAGGCAGTTAGTTGGTGAATTAAAAAAGCTAAAGGAAGATAAGGTTACTGAAGTACTTAATGAATATATGGATCCTTTGATAAGGAAATACCAGGACAATGAAAAAATAGTAGAATATATTAGGGATATGAAGTTAGATATATTAAAGAATTACGAGGTATTCATGGAGGAACAAGAGGGAAAGGGTATTGGCGGGGCTTTGCTTGTGGAAAGTGCCAAGGATGAATTCATGAGAAGATATGAAGTAAATTTATTTATGGACAATAATGGCAAAAGAACAGCACCTGTAATTAGGGAAACTAATCCAACCTACTACAATCTGCTTGGGAAAATTGAATATGTACATGAGCTTGGCGGATTTAAAACAGACCATACAAAAATAAGACCTGGTTCATTGCATGAAGCCAATGGAGGTTATATTATAATTCAAGCAAAGGATATATTGCAAAGTCCAGCAGCCTGGGAAGGGCTAAAAAGGGCTTTAATAACTGAAAAAATAAAGGTTGAAAATATAACCGGTCTCAACATAATATCAGAAACATTAAATCCTGAACCCATCCCTTTAGATGTAAAAGTAATTTTGATTGGTGATTTCTATTTGTACCAGCTCCTATACAATTTTGACGATGATTTTAAAAAACTATTTAAAATTAGAGCAGATTTTGATATAGAGATGGAGAGAAGTGATGAAAACATAAGGAAAATTGGTTCCTTTGTTGCCTACCAGTGTAAGGAAGAAAATTTAAAACCCTTTGACCAGGGGGGATTGTCTGCAATTATTGAATATAGCAGTCGCCTAGCTTCCCATCAGAATAAATTAACTGCTAGATTTAATGAGCTGGTGGAAATTTTGTACGAAGCAGATCAATGGGCAAGTATGGAGGGCAAATCTATAGTTACAGAAGTTGAAGTTAAAAAAGCAATAAGGGAGAAAAAATATAGAAATTCATATTTTGAGGAAAAAATTATTGAAGCAATAGAAGCTGGAACCTTAATTATAGATACAGAAGGAGAGAAAATAGGAGAAATAAATGGATTGTCTGTAATGGATATAGGTCAATACGCCTTTGGCAGACCCAACAAAATAACTGTAAATACATTTGCCGGTAAAGATGGTATTGTAAATATAGAAAGGGAAGTAAATAAATCGGGAAGTATACATGATAAGGGAGTTTTAATATTAAGTGGCTATATAGGAGAAAAATATGCCAGAAAATTCCCGCTGTCTCTTTCTGCTACAATAACTTTTGAACAATCCTATTCAGAAATAGATGGAGATAGTGCATCCAGTACAGAATTATATGCCCTCTTATCCAGTTTAGCAGAGGTGCCCATTAAGCAGTCCATAGCAGTAACAGGTTCTGTAAACCAGAAAGGACTGGTTCAACCTGTAGGAGGCATAAATGAAAAAATAGAAGGATTTTACAAAATTTGCAAGCTAAGGGGTCTAACAGGTGAAGAAGGGGTTATTATTCCCTACCAGAACATAGAAAATCTTATGCTTGATGATGAAGTAATTGAAGCCGTTAAGGAAGGTAAGTTTAAAATATATGCAGTAAAAACTGTAGATGAGGGTATAGAAATACTTACGGGAGTAAAAGCTGGAAAATTAAATGAAAACAATGAGTATGAGGAAGGTACCATTAACTATCTAGTAGAAAAGAAATTGGAATATTACTCTAAGTTAAATAGAGAATATGAATAGTCGAAAGTACAGTGGACAAAGGATCTTTGTCCACTGTGCTTTTTATTTTGTACAATATATAATTTCCTCATCTGTAACAATAATATCTACAGGTATATCATATTTACCTATGGGAACTTGATCTGTAAGTTGCATATGGAAACATACTCCAACCTTTAAAACATCTAAATTACTTAAAAATCTATCATAATATCCTCCACCATAGCCTATCCTATATCCTGCTCTGGAAAAGACCAGACCTGGTACTATTACTAGATCGATTACACTTGGAGGGACTTCCCTTATAAATTCCTTTTTTGGACTTAATATATTATAAAAACCTATTTCCAATTCCTTGTCAAAATCATATATTTCTGATACCAATAGCTTTCTACCTTCAGGAATAGTTATAGGTACTCCTACCCTTTTGCCCTTGTCTATTGAATACCTTATTATATTGTGGGTGTCTACTTCCTCATCAGTACTTATAAAGGTAAATATAAAATTAGACTTTTTATATTCTTCTAGATTAAAAAGGTTTTCCTGGATTTTTTTAGATTTTTCCATCCTCTCCTCATTAGACATATTTTTTCGCTTTTCTATCATTGCTTTCCTCATAGATTTTTTATCCAATATTACCACCCTTTTCTGTTTATTTATTGTACAATTTATATTATAATATATAACTATAGTAAAGATTTATAATAAAATTTGTAACAAATATTTAAAGGCAATAAAATGGAATCTTGATTTGTTTGGTGTTATAATAAAATAAGGGAAAATTGATGGCTAAATTACCGAGGTGAATATACTTGATTAGGTTTATCAACGTAAGCAAAGAATACAAGAATGGGGTCAAGGCCCTTTCAAATATAAACTTGAATATAGAAAAAGGAGAGTTTGTTTTTTTAGTAGGACCCAGTGGGGCTGGGAAATCCACCCTCATAAAGCTTATACTTAAGGAGGAAAATCCTACAACAGGTAAAATATATTTGAATAATGAGGATATTACATATGTTAAAAACAGAAAAATCCCTTATATTAGAAGAAATGTAGGGGTTGTTTTTCAGGATTTTAGACTTTTGCCCAATAAAACAGTTTATGAAAATGTGGCTTTCGCCATGGAAATAATAGGAGCCCATCCTAGAGAAATCAGAAGAAAAGTGCCTATGGTATTAAGTATGGTTGATTTAAGTAAAAGAGCCCACAACTATCCTCATGAGCTTTCAGGTGGTGAACACCAAAGAGTTGCAATTGCAAGGGCTATTGTTAACAGTCCTCCAATACTTATTGCAGATGAGCCTACAGGAAATTTGGATCCTGAAACAGCATGGGAAATTATGAAGGTATTACGGGATATAAATAGACGTGGGACAACCATCTTAATGGCAACTCATGCTAAGGATATAGTAGATGCCATGAAAAAGAGAGTAGTTGAAATTGAAAAAGGTACTATAATAAGGGATGAAGAAAAGGGTGTGTATGAGCATGAGATTACGCATAGCTAGTAATATTATAAAACAGGGTTTTAAAGGAGTTTGGAGAAACAAAGGGATGGGACTAGCCTCTATTACTTCTATTACAGCGGTACTGCTTATATTGGGCATCGTGCTAATATTAATATTGAGTCTAAACAATACAGTAATGGATACAAGGGAGAAATTTGATGAGGTACAGATATTTTTAGAAGATGAAATAACAAGAACCCAACTCCAAGAAATTGAGAAAAAAGCTAAGGAAACTGACAAGATATTATATGTAATTTTTAAATCAAAGGATGAGGCTTTGGAGGAAATGAAGGAAGGCTGGGGAGAAGAAGGATATTTGCTGGATGGATTGGAGGAAAATCCTCTACCCCATACCCTTATACTTAAACTAAAAGATATAGAATATGCAGAGGATGTAGTAAAATCCATTGAAAATTTAGATGGAATAGAGGAAGTACAGTATAATTACGATATAATTGAAAAATTAGTGGTATTCACTAATTATATCAGAACTGGTGGATTGATTATAGTTCTCATACTGATTTTAGTATCTATTTTTATAATTTCCAATACAATTAAATTGACTGTCACGGCTAGAAAAAGAGAAATAAATATAATGAAATATGTAGGTGCTACTAATGGCTATATTAGGGGACCATTTGTTATTGAAGGTGTAGTATTTGGTCTAATTGGTGCAATAATTTCAATACTTGCAGTAAACTATGGATATAACTACTTTTTCAATGCAGCAAATGACAAGTTATATGTACTCTTTACAGTGTATTTAGTACCTCCTAAAGCTTTAATGCAAGATATTTCAATAATATTCATAGCAATTGGTGCTGGAATTGGTGCTTTGGGAAGTCTTGTGTCTATGAAGAGATTCTTAAACGTCTAGGGGAGGGGTATATGAACCATGGAAGATTACAAAAAACCCATACTCTTATTTCTTGCCTTTATATTTATTTTTAACTGTGTATTTGTATTTGCAGACAATACTATTGAGGAATTAAAAAGAAAAAAAGAGGATGCAGAAAAGCAGGCGGAAAACTATGAGAAAAAAATAGATGAATTAAAGAGTCAAACAAAGGATGTAAAGGCCCAAATAGAAGAACTGGACAAGCAGATGAGTATAGCTGCTTCAGAATTGGACAAGGTGGAAAGAGAGCTGGAAGAGCTAAATAAGGAAATAGAGAAAACTACAAAAGAGCTGGAGGAAGCAGAAAAAAATATAGAAAAGAAACAGGATGTTTTTAATAAGCGTTTAAGGGTTATGTACAAAAAAGGAAGTGTAGGCTTTCTGGAAGTACTGTTAGCTTCTGCTGATATTGGAGATTTTCTGTCCAGGCAAAATATGATACAAGCAATAGTGGATCATGATACAGAACTAATCAGATATATGAGGGAACAAAGGGATATAGTCAACCAAAAAAATATTGAACTAAAAGCTCAAAGAGCTTCAGTAGAATCAACCAAAACTAAATTGGAAAACAGAAAGAATGAATTGGCTCAAGCTACAAGGGCTAAAGAACTCTTGATGGCAGATTTGAATAAGGACATAGAGGAACTTGAAAGACTATATGATGAATTAGTTCAATTAGCTGAAGATTATGAAGCAGAAATAGTTAAATTACAAAGGGTAGATGGTCCTTACACAGGTGGTACAATGGGATGGCCAGTACCTGGCTATTCTCGTATATCTTCATATTTTGGATATAGAATACATCCTGTATTTAAAACTAAAAAGTTACATACTGGAATTGATATACCAGCTCCAACGGGTACCAACGCAGTTGCAGCAGCAGATGGAACAGTTATTTTTTCAGGTACCTTAGGAGGTTATGGAAAAGTTGTTATGATAGACCATGGAGGAGGAATAGTTACCTTATATGCTCACAACTCACATTTAGTTGTAAGTGAAGGGGCAGAAGTTAAAAGAGGAGATGTAATAGCGAAAATTGGAAGTACAGGTGTTTCAACTGGACCACATCTTCACTTTGAAGTTAGAAAAAATGGAGCCTATGTGGATCCGATACCTTGGTTAAAAGGGGAATAATTCCCCTTTTTCTATTCATTTGGTATAATGTATAGATAAAATAAATAAAATAGAATACATAATTAAAGATTATGAGGTGAAAAAATGTCAAACAGAAAAAAGGTAATTTTAGTAGTTCTGCTCTTGCTTGTAACCAATGTGGCTACCTTCCTGGCCAGTAATCTGATAGCATTGAGAATAAATAATAAGGTAATGGTACCTGCAGATGAATATAATTCATTGGTTTCAACATATATGAAATATTCAAAGGTTGTGGAATTAGAAAACTATATAAAAAAATACTTTTTAGGGGATGTAGATGAAGAAAAGATGATGGATGGCCTTATTAAGGGTATGTTCCAATCCCTTGATGATCCCTATTCAGTATATATGAATCCAGATGAATTTAAAAGCTTTACAGAACAAAATGAAGGGGTGTATGGGGGAGTTGGAATCATTGTGACACCGGGAGATGACAATTTAATTACAATTGTATCCCCTATAGAAGGAACCCCAGGGGAAAGGGCTGGATTAAAAACTGGTGATAAGATTGTTAAAGTAGATGGAGAAGAATTTACTGCAGACAGAATGGATGAAGCTGTAAAGAAGATGAAGGGAGAGCCTAATACTTCTGTTACAATTACTATCTTAAGAACTGATAAAGAAGGCAATAAAAAATATATAGATGTAGAAATAGTTAGGGAGGAAATTAGGCTTATAACTGTTAAATCAGACATACTGGAAGATAATATTGGCTATATAAAAATAACCTCCTTTGATGAACTAACTTATGATGATTTTAAAAAGCATTTAAATGAGCTAATGGATAAAAATATTTCTGGCCTTATATTGGATTTAAGAAATAACCCAGGAGGTCTATTAGATATATGTGTGGATATTGCAGATGAATTTTTAGGTAAAGCAGTAGTAGTATATACACAAACAAAGGATGGGAAAAAACAATACGAGTATTCTGATAGAAAAGCCATTAACTTGCCTTTAATTGTTCTTGTAAATGAAGGAAGTGCCAGTGCATCAGAAATATTAGCTGGAGCCATCAAGGATCACGGAAGAGGACTTTTAATAGGAAACAAGACCTTTGGAAAGGGTATAGTTCAAAGAATTAGGAGCTTAACTGATGGATCAGGCTTTAAGCTTACTGTATCAGAGTACTTTACACCTAAGGGAACAAGTATACATGGTATTGGTATCGAACCAGATATTACAGTGGATCTTCCAGAAGACATTATGGAAATTGGACCGGAAAACTTACAAGAGGATACTCAACTTCAAAGGGCAATTGAAGAGATGAAGGAGATGACAAGGTAATCTGGTAGTTTAGGAGGTAATATATGTATTCTTTAGTGGAGGCCTTCTATTATTCAATTTTTAGTGTATTAACCAGCATTAAATATCCATATTTCTGGCTTATTATTTTTATAGTATTTATTCAATACTATAAAATAGGCAAAATGGAAAAAACCACACTGGGCATAAATAAAAGGTCTCCTTTATTGAATACATTTGAAGCTATCCTATATGGATTATTTGCTGGTATTTTGGGAAGTAGTATTTTCATATATTTAAGGGTTATTATAGACAGTAAGGATTTTTTATTTATACTACCTTTAGCCTTATTTTTGTCTATGCTACATCCTAGATTTGTTTGTTTTTCTTATTCTGGTGGCATTGTTAGTTTAATTAGCCTTTTATTGGGCTGGCCCCAAGTAAATGTTACAGGCATTATGTTTGTTGTTGGAGTTCTCCATTTAGTGGAAAGTGTGTTAGTATTGTTAGATGGAAGCAGGACCAGGGTGCCTGTCCTTATGGAAAGAAAAGGAGAAGTAATAGGAGGATTTTCCATAAACAGCTTTTGGCCTGTACCCTTCATTGTTTTTGTTAATAGGGGTATTCCCTATCCAATTCTTTTATATGCTATACTGGGATATGGAGATTTTACATTGTCAAATTTCCCTAAAAAGAAGGTTAGGGAAAGCGCCAGTCTATTATTTACCTTTAGTATTATACTAATAGTTTTATCTGTTTTATCCATTTATTATAATTTATTCAAATACATAGCTGTTATTTTTGCACCATTAGCCCATGAAATTATAATTTGCTTAAGTAAGTATAAAGAAAAGGGAAAATCAGGTATATTGACTAATCCAATAGCAGGGCTTAAAATATTAGATGTTTTACCAAATACTGTAGGGGAAAAAATGGGATTAGATACTGGCGATATAATTCTATCTATTAATGGCAAGAGAATTGTAAATAAAAAGGATTTAGACCATATAATTTATTATAGACCTAAAATCATTTCAGCTAAAATATTTAGTCTGAAGAAGGGAATAGTTATAAAAGAATTTATAAGTAAAGATGAGGCTGTTGATAACTTAGGTATAATAGTGATACCAAGCGAAACTGAGGATGCTTTTATGGTTGAGGATAGTATGCCTGGAATTATTGGAGTTTTGAATAAATTTTATAAAAGAAAGTTGAATTTTAAATAGTGAAACGAACCCTATGGTTCGTTTCACTTTGCTATACTTACTTCATTTAAGTCTATACAATATATATTGTTTATATTTTTATCTTTACCAGATATAGTTAGTGACAAGTAGGCTTTTTCATCTTCTGAATTATAGAACAGGTTTGGACTATTTATCCTATATGCAGAAATTACAGTTCTGTTATTTATATCATATTTTATAAAGTTATATTCATTAGTAAAGCTACTATTTTCTATGAATGTTAAGGTATCGTCATTAAGTTTATTATAGCTTATAATGTTGTAATCCAACTTATTCATTATGCTATTTCTCTCAATGCTATAAATTATCAACTTATTTTTATTAACACTTTCATCATTATTAAGGTATATTATATTCTTATCATCAAAAAAACTAGGATTAAACCCTTCTCCTATTTCTTTTAAACTAATTCCATCCATTGTTAAATATATATTCTTATTCATAGCCAGTTCATCAGCTTCTGAGAAAATTATCATATTTTCTAAAATATCAAAGGAATTTATTATTTTATCCATTTCAAATTCCTTTGATAATCTATTTTCATTGACATCATATGTAAGTATGGTAGTTCTGGTATTGTTTATATTAGCTATAGAAAGTTCATCATTATTTTTCCATTTGATTAATTTAGGATTAAAGTGCTCCGGTGAAGTGATTTTGTATGCTATATTTTTTGATACTTCAATTATGTATATATCACTTTTTGTATCATCTTTTTCTATTAAGGATATATATTTACCTTCCGGATTAAAGTATGCATTTTGAATATTTAACTTTGTAGTATATATTTTAGTCCTATGTTGAGATTCTATGTCATAGGTCCATAAGCTTTCATACTGAATATTATTATCTACATGTGTCTTTTTATATAAAATCAATTTATTTGGAAGATAGTCCATTATATAACCTTCATCTATGTATGTAGATATGGTATTTTTTTCATAATCTAAAATTTCTCCTGTTAATGCGTCTGCCTTAACTTTTAAATTAGATAAGGGGTACCTATCCTTTTCCTTATGAACCAGATTAAAAAAAACCATATTCCAATGTATATTGTCTCCATGCTTTATTAATTCAACTTGTGGCATTGTATTTATATCTATTTTAAATTCACCACGAATTTTATCTATTATTTGATTTTTATTATACTTTAAAGCTATAGGCTTATAATTTTGGGATACTATTTTAAAATTTAGATTATTAATATTATTATTAATTGGTTCTTCTATAATTATACTTGCCTGTGGAATTGCCAGTTGCATCTTATCCTTTTCAAATAAGCCTGATATGTATAAGGTAATTGTATCCCCCGATTTAGTAACTTTATCTATGCTAATACCAGAGCATTCCATTACTCCGGCTCTAACTATCAGCTTTAGTTTTCCGCCCTCATTTGTAGCTTCAACCATTGGTTCAGTAGACTGGAAACCCTTAGATAAAACTATTTTTTCAGTCCTATGCTCAATAATTTCTTCCCTTAAAGTTTTACTTGTGTCTAAATGGGGTACTTCTTCTTTATGACTACATCCAATTACAAATAAGGTTATAATAATATATAATAATAATTTTTTTACCATAATTAGTACCTCCTTGTACAATTAATATTGAATAAATCAGTGAATGAATTCACTGCTTATC
>ERZ773359.387-NODE-387-length-62520-cov-6.842280_pt1 | contig 62520 bp, 54 predicted proteins | sample MGYA00374955_ERZ773359 | MGnify/ENA primary metagenome ERZ773359 (study PRJEB29098, sample SAMN04486028) | biogas fermenter metagenome | study: EMG produced TPA metagenomics assembly of the Biogas fermentation microbial communities from Germany - Plant 4 DNA1... | reverse complement strand
GAGGTATGAGCTTTGGCTCAACTCCTTTTTACACCATTATATAGACTTAATCTGATTGAATGGACGATAGTACATATATTTTTTTAAATTATCTATAATATGTCCGTTCTCTCTGTTATAATTATCTTAATAAATATGAATTTTGTGTTGTAATCTGCTTGGTATAATTACTTAGTATATTGATTATTGCTATTCTTTTTAGGACAGAACCGCGCTAACTGAAAGCCATATTATTTCTTAAGGCTTTCAGTTATCTTCACAAGTTTAAAAACCGGAATTATTATTTCTTTGATGCACTATACCCATCAAATTAAAAAACTGATAAAGATTAAATAAAAAAAGTGGTATAGGGAATATATAACCAAGACAGGAGGTCATCATATGCAAAAGGGAAACGCAAATAATAAGTATAAATTCGCAGTATTGGGGGCAGGACATGGCGGTACTGCCATGGCGGGTCATCTTTCGCTGTTAGGCTTTGATGTTAGTCTCTACAATCGGGGAGAGGAAAGAATCAGAGCGATCAGAGAAAGAAAAGGTATAGAGATACTGTCCAACAGTGATAACGTTCCCCACGGATTTGCTGAATTAAAAGTTGTAACTTCAAATATTGCTGAAGCTATATATGGAAGAGATGTCATCATGGTGGTACTCCCTGCGACAGGGCACAGGTTTATTGCAGAACAACTGGTGCCGCACCTTGTAGACAATCAAATTATTGTTCTGAATCCGGGCAGAACAGGCGGAGCTCTTGAGGTGCTGGCCATCCTGAAAGAAAAAGGGTGTACTGCTGATGTTGTAGTGTGCGAAGCCCAAACGCTTCTCTATGCCAGCCGGTCCATAAACCCTGGCCAGACTCAGATTTTCCGTATAAAAAACAGTGTTCCGGTAGCCGCAATTCCTGCTCACCGGACTCCTGAGGTGGTTAGTATACTTCGTACGGCATTGCCGCAGTTTATTCCCGGGGACAATGTTATGAAAACCAGTCTGAACAACATCGGCTCTATTTTCCACCCGGCGGTAACGGTGCTGAACGCAGGCAGAATAGAGAGTACTTATGGTGATTTTGAATATTATACAGAAGGAATAACGCCATCCATCGCGTTGATATTGGAAAAAATGGACAAAGAACGGGTCAGTGTTTCCGAGGCCCTGGGTTTCCAGGCCATGACAGCCCGCGAATGGCTGTATTTCGCATATGACGCGGCAGGCCGTACCCTCTATGAAGCAATGAGAAACAATCGCGGCTATGATGGTATTATGGCGCCAAAGACGGTAATGAACAGGTACATTACCGAGGATGTTCCTATGAGCCTGGTTCCTATTGCTTCCCTTGGAAGGATTTGTGGTGTATCCACACCGGTTATTGATTCTATTATTCTTTTAAGTTCGGTATTGCACAATACTGATTATTGGGAAACAGGCCGAACAGCTGACAGGATGGGGCTTACGGGCATGACGCTGAAGGAGATAAGAAGCTTCATTACGGAGGGAATAAAAAAATAAAAGGAGAGATCAGCCATGAAAGGAAAGATTATTGCAGGCGCAATAGGAAACTGTGTACACGTTGCAGGAGTGGTGAGATTTCTGAAGTTAGCTGCAGAATTGGGCTATGAGGTAAGGTTTTTGGGAGCTGCCGTTCCTGTAGACGAGTTCATAAAAGAGATTAAGGCTTATGAACCGGACATTGTCGGGATAAGTTACCGATTGACACCTGAGGTTGCTGAAAGACTTCTTCAGGATTTTCAGAATAAAATGGGCAAAGAGGCATTAGCCAAATATAGATTTGCATTTGCAGGTACTCCTCCGGTATGTAAAGTAGCCGAAAAAACCGGAATATTTGAACGTTGTTTTACAGGTTTGGAAAACACATCGAAGGTCATGGAATTTTTGGGTTGCGATGAAGGCGAATGTATAATGAAGCAGAGAAGCGACAACCTCCTTGACAGAATGGAATCTGCAAGGCCGTCTCCAATACTTCGCCATCATTTTGGACTTCCTGACCTGGAAAGGACAATACAGGGAATTTGCGAAATTGCTGAGGCCGAAGTATTGGATGTCATTTCTATTGCACCGGATCAAAATGCCCAGGAATCCTTTTTCAGACCTGAAGAAATGGATCCCATGCAGAGCGGAGGCGGGGGTGTTCCCGTACGCAGCAGGGATGATCTGATTCGTATTAAGGAAGCCAGCCGGACAGGGAACTATCCGTTGCTCCGTATTTACAGCGGGACAAGGGATCTTCTGTCATGGGCTGAGCTTTCAAAGGAAACTATAAATAACGCATGGGGCGCTGTTCCTCTATGCTGGTACAGTGTGCTTGACGGTCGGTCAAAACGTCTTCCCGAAGAAGCCATAAAGGAAAACCAGGAAGCAATGCGCTGGTATGGAAGAAACAACATACCGCTGGAAGTTAACGAAGCTCATCATTGGAGCCTTCGGGACGCACACGATGCGATTGCCGTAGTTATGGCATATCTGGCGGCATATAATGCAAAAGCCATGGGTGTAAAACATTATGTGGCTCAGTATATGTTTAATTCGCCGCCGATGATAACACCGGCTATGGATCTTGCCAAGATGCTGGCTAAAATCCATCTTATTGAATCGCTGCATGACAAAAACTTTACTTCTTACAGGCAGGCACGGGCAGGTCTGCTGCATCTTTCCCCAAGAGAAAATGTTGCAAAAGGGCAGTTGGCTGCTTCAACGGTACATGCGCTTCAGATTAAACCGGATATTATTCACGTTGTAGGATACTGTGAAGGCGATCATGCGGCAGAAGCAAGGGACGTAATAGAAAGCTGCGAGATTGTGCAGGGCGTTATCCGAAGTTGTATTACCGGAAATGCTGATTCTAAAATAGATCCGGAAGTAATAAAAAGGAGAGACGAGCTTCTTGAAGAAGCTTCAGTGATTCTGGATGCCATAGCAGAGTTAGGCCGGATGATGGGTAAATCAGAAGATAACGATCCATTAACCGATCCCGCTGTATTGGCCGAAGCCATAAAAGTGGGAATACTGGATGCGCCGCACTTAAAAGGCAATCCCTATGCTGCAGGCCGTCTGGAGACCCGCTGCATGGAAGGCGGTATTGATGCGTGGTGCAAAAAGGAAGAACGAAGAATATTTGAAAGAGAAAGATTGTCAAAATATGTTCAGTTAAAATCTAAAAGCCCTGTGTATACCTGAATAACGGATATGATGATGGTAATTCAAAGCAATTAACCGGGTCATCACTTGCTGAAACTTGACTTCCAAGACTTTTCATGTAATACTTTGCAAGTAAATGTTTAATTATGGAAGATGGTTACCGTCAATTCACAAACCCGGAGGTATTTATTAGCAGGTATATCTCAGCTTTTTGGCTTTCGTTTTGGCTGTTTCGCTGTGTGGGTGTTCCAGAGCAGATAGTGGACGTAAAACGGTTTCTGATGTGTTGCTTACATTGTTAACTTCGATATTAATGCACACCAAATCAAAGATTGCTATATCGGTGGAATATCCATAGATTTGGATCTGGCAAAGAATGATAAGAATTTTTCAATGCGATTGCCTAAATCTGTAGAACTTGGGAAGTCAACCGTTGAAGATGTGAAAGCGGCATATGGTACTCCGTCAGATTTATTTGAAAGCGAGTACAGTACGAAACTTGAAAATCCATGTTTATTGTTTTTATAATTTACCGATAAAGGATATGAAAGAATTCTTAAGGAGGGTATTTTATGTCAGAATACTATATTATCGGGATTCGTCTGGATAACAGGATCCATAATGCTGTTAAATTTCAGGAAACACTGACTAAAAACGGCTGCAGGATAAGGACACGTTTAGGCTTGCATGAAGTAAGCGAGGATGCATGCTCGAATGACGGGCTTATTATACTTCAGCCTTGCGGGACTAAAGATGAGGTTGAGAGCCTGGTCAGGGAATTAAATGACCTGGAAGGAATAAAAGCCAAGCTTATAGATTTAAATTAAACATTTCAGATTTTTTTTGCTTTGACATGCATGGCTTTTATATAATTTGGCACCGGTGTGTTTTTTATCAGAAATATATAATTGCGCAAGAAATAATAATATGTTAAAATACGGTATGTGCTTGATTTGTATGTACGATCATACGATCAGGCACTACCCTGATTTGAGTAGTTCAGGACGCAAGATTCGTAGTATGGCAGGAACTATATCATGTCAGAGAATTATTTAAAATATAATCAAAGGAGTAGTACGGTTATGAAGGTAGCAGTCAAAAACAGATATCTCATCCTTGTGATGGGGATGATTATTCAACTTTGCGCGGGCATAATTTACATGTGGAGTGTTTTTAAAGGCCCCGTATCAACACATCTTTCCTGGGATTCAGCCAGTGCATCAATAACATCGTCGATCATGCTTGCCACATTTGTTATCGGTATTATTATTGGCGGACGCATGCAGGATAAATATTCGCCTGCTCCGGTAGCGCTGGCAGGAAGTATTTTTCTTGGGCTGGGAATGATCTTAAGTTCGTTTACGCCCCAATCATCACCTTGGCTGATTTATGTATTTTACGGTATAATAGGCGGTTTCGGAGTTGGCTGTGTCTACACCACCACTGTATCGGTTGTGCAAAAGTGGTTCCCTGACAAGCGCGGATTTGCAACGGGAATGATGGTGGGAGCATTCGGCTTTTCTCTGGTTTTGTTCGCTCCGTTAACCAATATGTTGCTTATAAACTGGGGAGTACCAAAAACGTTTCTGTTTTTTGGAATCTTGTTTATGGTCATATGTTCCATATGTTCGTTATTATTAAGCAATCCTGAAACAAAACAACAAGGCGGTATGTCCGTAAGTACTCAAAAACAATATACAACTAAAGAGATGCTTCGAACTAAAGAGTTCTATCTGCTTACATTATCCATGTTTTTCCTTTTACCCGCATATTTTATATTGAACCCACTGTTTAAATCCCTGGGGATGGAGAGAGGACTCACAGATAGTATGGCTACTTTCGGAGTAATGCTCACCGGTGTGGCAAGCGCCAGCGGACGACTGCTTACTTCATGGTTTTCTGATTATGCCGGAAGAAAAAGCGCTATAACGCTGATTTCATTGATTACTCTTGTGGCCGCACTGGCTATGATATTTGCCGAAGGCATACTGTTTTTGGTATGCATTGCAGCCATAGCTTTTAGTTTCGGAGGTTCTGCCAGCGTATATGCGGCAACAGCTGCCGATTTGTTTGGAACAAAGCATATGGGGCTTAACTATGGATGTGTCATGGTAGGATTTGGCGTATCAGCGCTGATATTCCCTATCATATCTAATATTTTAAGTGCTACGGGAGTTTATACATATTCGTTTATGGTTGCGGCAACAGGATGTATAATAACACTCATTCTTGTTGCGTTCTTAAAGATCCCTCGTAAGGCTGGTAAATGAAATTGTTAAAAATTGGTTTTATCTCCATTCACTTAAAATGCTTTCTTAATACACACATTACAGAACCAATGTAAATCAATTATGCCATCAAGATACATCCCGGATGTATTAATCAATATATCCGGGATATATTTGTTTTGAAACAATAATGTTTCCCAATTCCTGTTCTGGCTTGGGAAAACATGCCCTCTGTTATTGGAGGGCATTTTGCCTGGAGAACATCAAATTGATTTCAGTTCAGATTCTAATTAAACTCTAATTTATCTGATATGCGTACCTAATAATTGTACTCTAAAATATGAAACGTAAAAGCTTAACAGGAAAAGAGTAACGGAGGTGCTGATATAATGGATATCAAACTGATCGACGAATTCAGAAGAAGGACGAACGCAAGTTATGAGGAAGCAAGATACTATTTGGAAAGGTGCAACGGCGATCTTCTTGAAGCTATTATAGCTTTTGAAAAAGAAAGGACAGGAGCAGGTTTCCATAGAAACGGAAATTTTCGCGGGGGTGCAAATCGTCTGATTAATGGGCTGTTAAGAGTGGTACAAAAACTTTTGGATATAAAGCTTATTATTATAGACAAGACTGGAAAGGATTTTCAGGTGCCGCTGCTTTTGTTGTTGGTTTTAGGTCCGATATGGCATATACTTATACTTGTTGCCGTTGTTATGCTTATTATGGGGTACAAATTCTTATTCCGTGAGATAGCTAACCCCAATGTCAATGTGTTTGACTTTGTGGAGAAAATAAAAGAAAAAGTCAGAGAGAGTCATTAAAACGCCTATGCTTAACCGGAGGTTTTACCATGATTACAATTGAGCAGATTGATGAGTTTAGAAAACGTACCCATTCAAGTTATGAAGATGCCAAGTTTTTTCTTGAAAAAAACAACGGCGATATTGTGGATGCAATAATCGATTTTGAGAGAACAAAGACAGGAAAAGGTCGCAGGTATCAAAACCATAAGCAAAGTGATCTGGGCGACAAATTTGCCGACATTCTTCAAAAAGGAATCGATACCAAGATTGTCGTTGAAGATAAGGAAACAGTCCTGTTTAAAATTCCGGTAATTATATTGCTTTTGCTTTTGCCTCTCTGGGCTTTTGTGCTGATATTTGCTATACTATTGTCAACTTTAGGGTATAAATTCAGCATGCGGGAGGAAAAGAGCCAAAGCACAAATGTTAATTCCATAGTCAAGAGTATCAACAACAAGTTGAAAGACAAGGAAAAAGACAAAAATAATCCCAGGAGCCAGCAAAGCAAAAGTGATGACGATTCAGGTACACAAATCACCGTTAAACACGGCAGCCAGGTTCCTGCGCGTAATGTAAATGATATGCCGAATGATTCAGATATTCATCAATCGGCAAATGTTACCGATAATGAAGATGGATATAATGAGTATACGATAGAATGAGAAAGACAGGTTTGATCTTATGGCAGAGCGAATACTGATTATCGAGGACGAGAGCAAAATAGCCCGGTTCTTGGAGCTTGAGCTCAAGCATGAAGGGTATGAGGTTGAAATCGCATATGACGGAAGGACCGGTTTTGAGAGAGCCGAAAAGAATGATATTGATCTAATCATTCTTGATCTAATGCTTCCCTTAATGAGCGGTATTGAAGTATGCAGAAGGATCAGAAAGTTTTCTGACGTTCCTATCATTATGCTTACTGCCAAGGATGATATTTCCGATAAGGTTACGGGTTTGGACAGCGGCGCGGATGATTATGTCACAAAGCCTTTTGCAATAGAAGAGCTTTTAGCAAGAATCAGGGTCGCCTTAAAAAGAAAGGCCATGTCAGCCAGGGATACCGGCAGCGAAGCCATTACCTCCGGGAAGCTGGTATTGAACAAATTACAGCATAAGGTAACATATGACGGAGAAGAGGTATTTCTGTCAAAGAAGGAATACGACCTTCTTCTCTACCTTATGGAGAACAAAGGAATCGTGCTTGACAGGGAGAAACTTATAGAGAATGTTTGGGGTTACGATTTTATAGGGGATACAAATGTTACAGATGTATATATACGTTACCTCAGAAGCAAGATAGACCAAAAATATGGGGTTTCTTTCATAAAAACTATTCGTGGGGTAGGTTATATTTTTGAAGACCAGGCGGAAAACTGAGCAAAAGAAACCTATTGGGAAACCTAATTCTTCATTGGCTTCCAGAATATCAGCATTTTATACCAAAATGTTTGCCCAATGGCTTACAATAGTTTTGGTAAGCGTTATTATAGTGGTAATCGGTTTTTCAGCATTTTCACAATATTATGCAGTCAAACCCTCTATTGATATCCTGGAAAAGCAGACCAGCGTTGCAGAAATTGCTGAGGTAATCCAGTCGAATAAAGACAATTTTTTTTCATTAATCAACTCAGATGGGCGGATTATCGCATCATCAGAAAGACTCATATCAGAAAACCTGGTAGTATATAATATTGATTATGTCGGAGCCCAAATCCATAATAAGCGGGTTTATGTTTCCATTGCAAAAAATTATTTTCTGGAGAATCAGAATCTAAAATTAATAATCCATTTCAATATTACTATGATGCTTATTGAAATAGCGATTATCGGCGTTCTTGCCGTTTTGCTTTTCTTTATTTCGGTCTTGACAATATATATTCAAGGCAATTACCTGACCAGAAAAACCTTCAGGCTGTTGGATGAGTTCATTGAAAAGGCCAACAATATTTCGTCCCAGAATCTGAATCTCAGGCTTAATGTAAGCAATTCAACCGATGAGCTGATAGAATTGTCAATGACATTCAACCGTATGATGGATCGTATAGAAAGCGCTTATGAAAAGCAAAAACAATTCGTCTCCGATGCGTCGCATGAGCTTCGTACACCTATCGCGGTAATACAGGGCTATGCCAGGATGCTTGAAAGATGGGGCAAGGATGACAAGGAAATCCTGTATGAATCAATCGAAGCCATCAACAAGGAAGCAAAAAACATGCAGGATCTTGTGGACAAGCTGCTTTTCATTGCTAGGAACGATAAGGATACAATGGTCCTTGTTAAGGACAGGTTCAACATGAGCGAACTGATGGAAGAAATGGTTAAGGATACCCTTATGCTGGACACTAAACGTAATATAGAAAGCCAGATAGAACCGGACATATATGTAAACGGAGACAGGGACAGGATCAAGCAGGCTTTACGAATATTCGTAGATAATGCTATAAAGTATACTGATGAGGGGGGAAATATTTCCCTGCGCCTGGAAAAAGACGGAGAGAATGCGGTGGTGTCAGTGATCGATAATGGAAAAGGTATTTCCGAAAAAGATCTGCCTAACATTTTTGACCGGTTTTATCGGGTCGAGTCATCAAGGGAGCGTGATAAGGGCGGCCATGGCCTGGGTCTGGCTATAGCCAAAATAATAGTTCTTCGTCACGGCGGCCGTATAAAGGTATCCAGTAAACTGGGCGCGGGTACGCGTTTCAGAATATATTTTCCTTTAAATTGATTCTATTCTTTAAATTTTCCTTGTAATTACCATTCGGCATTATAATTGAAAAGGCTGTAGAATAATGATAAGATATTCTTGCCGTCAAATCTCTTAATAAAGCTGTTATTTGATTTAAAACAGATGATACAGCGGACAATTCGGGCATTGAATAATATATACCAGAGGAAAATATGAGGAACAAAAGAGAATATTATAAAGAATTCAATATCAGTCCTAAAATTATCGAATTGGCCAGAGCAGCCGAAGATACCATAAAGGAAAGCTTTGACCAGATTAATTATATCAGGGAACAAAACCAGCTTAAGGTTATTCGCGCAATGCAGCGTGAAAAGCTCAGTGATTCTCATTTTTCAGGTACAACGGGATATGGTTATAATGACCGGGGCAGAGAGGTTCTCGATGCCGTGTATGCCCATGCCTTCCATGCGGAGGATGCATTGGTCAGGCACAGCATCGCTTGTGGTTCCCACGCTTTATCCCTGTGCCTGTACGGTGTTTTGAGACCGGGGGACGAACTCCTTTCCATAACCGGCAAACCGTATGATACGCTGGAGGAAGTCATAGGTATAAGGGGAAAAGAAGGTTCAGGTTCGCTGAAGGATTATGGGATAACTTATTCCCAGGTTGATCTGAAGAACGGACTCATTGATGATGAGGCTGTTGTTAAGGCTATAAACGACAAAACCAGGCTTGTTTTTATCCAGCGCTCAAGAGGATATGAGTGGAGGCCTGCTCTGACCATAAATGAAATAGAAAGAGTAACGAAACTTGTTAAATCGGTTAAACCTGATGTTCTTGTAATGGTTGACAATTGTTACGGCGAGTTTGTGGAAGACCGTGAACCTACCGAAGTAGGGGTCGATATTATGGCAGGCTCGCTTATTAAGAATCCGGGAGGCGGGATCGTGCCCTCGGGTGGTTATATTGCAGGGAAAAAGGATTTAGTTGAGAAAATATCATATAGAATGACATTGCCTGGATTAGGACGCGAAGTAGGAGCTACTTTAGGCAATAACAGACTGATGTTCCAGGGTTTCTTTTTAGCTCCGCATGTTGTGGCCGAAAGCCTGAAAGGCGCTGTTTTCACTGCGCAGATTATGCAGGATATTGGCTTTACAACGCATCCCGGTCCCTTTGATCCACGTTGTGACATTATACAGGCAATCAGATTTAACAGCGAAAAAGAGGTCATTGCGTTTTGTCAGGGTATTCAAAAAGGCTCACCTGTTGACTCATTTGTTAAACCTGAGCCATGGGATATGCCGGGATATGATTCGCCGGTAATAATGGCGGCCGGAGCATTTGTTCAGGGTTCGTCAATAGAGCTCAGCGCAGATGCGCCGATCAGAGCACCATATACTGCATATATGCAGGGGGGGCTGGTTTACGAACACGTTAAACTGGGAGTAATGTGCGCCATTCAGGAACTGGCCAACTATGGAATAATAGTACTTTAGACTCATAAAAAAACCCGGAATTATACCGACATACTCCTTAAGGGGAGCAAATACCAATGATTAACGAACTCGAAGAAAAGAGCAGGAAAAGAAAGATCAAACGCAGACGCAGAAGGCTTATAAGCCTGCTGGGCTTTGTTTTGCTGCTTATTTATATCCCTGCGATTTGGAAATGGATTTTTTCGGTTAATCATGAATTAGGTGTAATAAGAACAGCGACATTGGAACTGAAAACTCCCATTGAAGGTATATTGTTCAGAAAAGAAATGTTGTTAAAGTCTCCCGGCACAGGGGTCTTGTTTCCTGTTGTCCAGAATGGGGAACGGGTCGGAAAGGGAAATGAGATAGCTTCATATATCCAATCCAGTATGCGGGATGTGGTGGAAAGCTATAAACAATCGGAAATAGATATCCTGAAGAGGGTCGTGGCCGGATATGACGCTTCCTCAGGCGCTGACCGCGAAATGTGGGAATCGGCTATAGAAAGCCAGATCGCAATACTTACCGAAATATCAAATTCCGGCGATTTGAGTAATGCAGAGGATATTCGTTCAAGCATAGACCGGGTATTGGAAGCAAGAGCCCGTGCAATGCTTGAAAGCAGTTTGGCAACAGGCACCTTCAAGAATGAAAAAGCAGAGCTGGAAAGATTGCGAAGCAATGTAGAGAAATCTGTGATAGGCGTTTACTCGCCGGAGGCAGGAATAGTCCTGTATAAATGTGACGGATACGAAGAGGTTTATCCTTACGAAAACAGGCAAAATATCACGGCCGAAGATATAAGCAAATTGCTGGCCGGGAATAATACGCAGGAAAAAACCTTTACTCCGTCCGAAATGAATGTTAAAGAGGATGAAGCCTTTGGAAAACTGATTTTTAACGATGAGGCCTGGATTACTTTCAGCGTATCAGAAAAACAGGCTAAAGAAATTACAGTTATGTTTGAAAAGGCAAAAATGAATAACAGGGAATTGGCTTTAGAGATCGAAATTGAAGGGATCCAGGAGCGTATACCAGTTACGATAGAAAACATAGGTGAAGAGAGCGAAGGGTTACGGCTGATTACCGCAAAAATGTCCAAAATGATTGAAAAAACCATGGATTATCGGGCTGTTAAGGGTAACCTGGTGATCAGAAGCGTTACAGGTATGAAAGTACCGCAAAGAAGCCTTTTCAATATTAATACTGTTGACGATACAGCCGATATTGCTATTGTGGAAATGGACAAGGCTAAATTCGTACGTGTCAGGATCGTTGCAAAACAGGACAGCAACGCTATTATAGAGAATATTGATACAACAGATACTGAAAACTGTGTAAATATTTTTGACGTATTTCTGGTAAATCCCAAGAATGTTGTGGAAGGCCAGGTGATAGAAAGATGAATAAGGATGATAACCTTATTAATGCAATAAACATTGTTAAACAGAATATCCGCGAAGCAGCCTTAAAATCCGGCCGAAAACCTGAAGATGTCCTGCTTCTGGGGGTCACAAAAACTGTCGACGTCGAAACCATGCAAAAAGCATTTGATTTGGGTATAACGCATTTTGGTGAAAACAGAGTTCAGGAGTATAAGAAAAAATCCGATATAATTAAAAGAGAATGCCATTGGCATATCATAGGAAGGCTTCAGACCAACAAGGTAAAATACCTGGACCAGCGAATCACTCTGATCCATTCGTTGGACCGTATTGAACTGGCTGAGGCGCTTCAGATGAGGGGGCAAAAAATAAACCATGTATTCCCGGTTCTTGTCCAGGTCAATGTGTCGGGCGAGGACACAAAAGCCGGGATTTCCCCGGACGACTTAAGAAGTTTTGTTTTAAAACTGTCAAAAATGGATAATATCAAGGTAAAGGGGTTAATGACCATTGCGCCTTATACCGAAGACCCCGAAAAAGTCCGGTATATTTTTAAAAAAATTAAGCAACTGGCGATTGACATTGAGAGGGAAAAAGTAGAAAATATTAGTATGGCCGAATTATCCATGGGCATGAGCGGGGACTATAAGGTGGCAATTGAAGAAGGTTCCACTATAGTAAGAATCGGAAGTGCCCTTTTCGGTGAAAGAGTTTATTAGCCTTTACGGCTTACAATATTTTACCAATGAAAAATGGAGGAAATACTATGGCTAAATTACTTGAGAAAGTACTTGACTTTGTCGGTTGGGAAACTTACACCGATTATGAAGATGAAGACATTTATGAAGATGAAGTAGTTGAAAGCGCACCTCAAAAACCTGAGCGAAATGTCTCCCACAAAAAGACCCCTCAGGGAAAAATCCTAAACATGAACAACAATAATAATCTTAAAGTTGTTGTTCTGTCACCTCAGAATATTCTGGAAGCCCGGGAACTTTGCGACCATCTGAGATCCAACAAACCGGTAATTATGAATGTAGAAGGCATTGATACCCCGTTAGCGCAAAGAATGGTGGATTTCTTAAGCGGAGCTGTTTATTGCCTTGACGGAGATATTCAAAAGATATCAAGCGGCATCTTTCTTGCGACACCGGCATCCATTGAAATAACCGGCGATTTTAAAGACGAGATGCATAGTAAGGGCGTTTTCTCCTGGGTTAAATAAACATGGGAATACTGCAGACTTTCATCATAGCTCTGAGATCAGTTGTTTATGTAATGGAAGTTGCGCTTGTAATGAGAGTGCTTTGCGAGTTTAAACTTATACGCAGGAATTCCGCACCGTTCCAGTTTCTTCTGTTAATTACGGAACCACTGCTTAATCCTGTACGCAAAATGCTCATGAAAGGGAACAAAGAGAAACCCTTAAGATTCGACATTTCACCATTGTTTGTCATTATTTTGCTTAATTTGATAAATACATTACTGAAAAGATATGTATGATCATGAACGGGGGCGTGTGTAGTGAATTTTGTTCCGAATGACCTGCAAAACATTGCCTTTAAAAAAGCCGTGATGGGTTACAATATTCTTCAGGTGGAGGATGTTCTTTTAAAGGTTGTTGAAGATCTTTCCGAATTGATCAAGGAAAACGCCAGGCTGAAAGAAAAGCTTGAAGACACTGAGGATAGAGTTAAATATTATAAAACCATAGAAAACAATTTGCAGAACAGCCTGATTATTGCGCAGCAGACCAGCGAAGAGATTATAGCCAATGCAAGAGATAATGCTGATAATATCGTAAAAGAAGCTGAGCTGAAAGCCCAGCAAATTATAGAAGCAGCGCATAAACAGGTGTTGAACGTAAAGTTTGAGTATGAGAATTTAAAACGTGATGTAATAGCGTATAAGGCAAAAATTGAAAGCATTATAAAATCGCAGCTGATGGCTATGGAATGCCTCGAAGAAAATATTAAATCATTGGAAAAAGAAGCTGTATAGAAAGCCATAGTATAATATAAATAATATAATAAATTGTATAGAATATCGTTTAGAATATCGTTGTTAGCACTCTCCCGGCGAGAGTGCTAATTTTATATTGACATTCTCTGACCATAATATTATCATATCTTTGAACAAATTCGCACTAAAGGGAGGTTCTTACGAATGATCAATGAAAAAGGCAGTATTTCCATTCAAACTGAAAATATTTTTCCAATTATAAAAAAGTGGTTATATTCAGATAAAGACATATTCTTAAGAGAACTGGTCTCCAATGCCGCGGACGCGATCAGCAAGCTGAAAAAACTGGCTGATATCGGCGAAGCAAAGCTTCCTGAAGACTATAAGCCCAGGATCACCGTATCCGTAAACAAAGAAAAAGGTACTATTGCCATTGCCGATAATGGCATTGGTATGACCGATGAAGAGGTTAAGAAATATATCAATCAGATTGCCTTTTCAGGGGCAAAGGACTTTATAGAGAAATATAAGGATAAAACTGATGATCAGCAGATTATAGGTCATTTTGGCTTAGGCTTCTATTCAGCTTTTATGGTAAGTTCAAAAGTAAGAATTGATACCCTTTCATACCAGGAAGGCCAGAATGCAGTAGCCTGGGAAAGCGAAGGAGATACCGAGTATACCATGGAAGATTCCGACAAAAAAGATATCGGTACTACGGTAACTCTATTTATTGCCGATGATTCAAAGGAGTTCCTGGATACCTGGAAGGTTCGTGAGATTTTAAGAAAGTATTTCGCATTTTTGCAATACGAAATATATCTGATTGATGAAAACGAAAAGAAGGATGATAAGAAAGATAAAGAAGAAAAACCCATTAACAATACCAGCCCTCTCTGGCTGAAAAATCCGAAGGATTGTACCGATGAGGAGTATAAAAGTTTTTATCATGAAGTATTTACCGATTTTAACGATCCTCTGTTCTGGATACACATTAACATGGACTATCCCTTTAACATGAAAGGTATTATATACTTTCCGAAACTTAAGCATGAATTTGATACCATAGAGGGAAAAATCAAGCTGTTCTATAACCAGGTCTTTGTTGCGGATAATATTAAAGAGGTCATTCCTGAATTCCTTATGCTGCTGAAAGGCTGCCTTGACTGTCCTGATCTTCCTTTGAACGTTTCAAGGAGCTTTTTGCAGAATGAAGGCTACACGGAAAAAATATCAGCCCACATAACCAAAAAGGTAGCCGATAAATTGCAGCTTATGTATAAGAAAGACAGGGAGAACTATGAGAAATATTGGGATGATATCAATCCATTTGTAAAATTCGGCTGTATGAAAGAGCCCAAGTTCTTTGACAGAGTAAAGAATATTTTGATTTATAAAACAATAAACGGTAAGTACTTAACACAGGAAGAATACCTGGAACAGAACAAGGAATCCAATAAGAAAATCTATTATGTAAATGATGAAAAACAGCAGGCACAATATATTCGAATGTTTAAAGACAACGGTATGGATGCCGTCATACTTAATACATTGATTGATAATCATTTTATAAGCTTTATGGAAGTAGAAAACAAGGATGTTAAATTCCTGCGTGTCGACGCTGATATTATAGACAATATGAAGGATGATAACAGCAAGGAAGAAGACAACAAGAAACTGCAGGAAAAACTTGAGAAGATTATTAAAGAAGCTACAGGAAAAGATAAGCTTAAAGTGAAGGTTGAAGGCCTAAAGAGCGAATCGACACCGGCAGTTATCCTTTTATCCGAGGAATCCCGCAGATTTAAGGAGATGAGCCGTACTTTCGGAACCAGTATCAATACAGCCGATCTTTTCCCGGACGAGGAGACGCTGGTTCTGAACAGCAACAATCCGATAGTAAAGAAAATAGCTGATTTATACGAGGAGGAAAACAGAAAAGAGGATGCTTTGACAGCGGCAAATCATATTTATGATCTTGCTCTGCTAAATCTCAGGCAGCTTGAGCCGGAAGCAATGGTTAAATTCATTGAACGGAGCAACTCTCTTCTAATGAAATTACTATGAAGTTAAAAGATTTCAGTTATGAGCTACCTGAAAGACTGATAGCCCAAAACCCTGCCGAGAGACGCGATATGTCCAGGCTTCTTGTCCTGGACAGAAAGAGCGATACCTTGGTCCATAAACTATTCAAAGATATACCTGAGTTCCTGGATCCCGGGGATTGCCTGGTGATTAACAACACCAGGGTAATCCCTGCAAGACTTTTAGGAGAAAAGGAGAAAACCGGCGGGAAAATAGAATTTGTACTTTTAAAACGAAAAGAGAAAGACATCTGGGAAGTAATACTGAAACCGGGGAAGATTGCAAAGCCCGGAAGCCGTTTCGTCTTCGGCGGAGGGCTCCTGAAGGCTGAGATCCTTGAAATAGTTGAGGATGGAAACAGGATCGTAAAATTCTATTATGACGGAGTATTCGAGGAGATCCTTGATAAAGTGGGCATAATGCCGCTGCCGCCATATATTCATGCAAGTCTTAAGGATAAGGAACGGTATCAGACCATTTATTCCAAGATAAACGGCTCAGCGGCTGCCCCTACGGCCGGTCTCCACTTTACTCAGGAAGTGTTTGATAACCTTGCCAGGAAAGGCGTTAAGGTTGCGGAAGTGACTCTTCATGTAGGTCTCGGTACCTTCCGCCCGGTAAAAACGGAAAATATCCAGGAACATCACATGCATAAGGAATTCTACTCTGTTACCCCTGAAGCCTGTGATATTATAAACAGGACGAAAGAAGACGGCAAAAGGGTTATTGCCGTAGGTACCACCAGTGTACGTGTCCTGGAAACTTCATCGGACGAAAACGGAAGAGTCCTACCGGGCAGCGGGGAAACCGATATTTTTATATATCCCGGGTATAGATTCAAGGTAGTTGACGCACTTGTGACCAACTTTCATCTTCCCGAATCCACATTAATAATGCTGGTCAGCGCATTTGCCGGAAAGGACAGAATCATGCAGGCTTACCAGGAAGCGATCAGGCTGGAATATCGGTTTTTCAGTTTCGGTGACGCTATGCTGATTCTCTGATTTTTTAATCTAATTTTAATTATGGTCCCATTGTTTTATCATTTAGTTACGGTATACTCAAAATATATTAAAGCGGAGGCGTTATTGAGGATGAAAAACAATTCCAAATATATTTTAGGGGCCATACTTGTTATAATCGGCATATTAATGGTATCCGGCAAAATGGGGATACTTACGTCATGGTTGGTGAATTTAACCTGGCCCATGATGTTCGTTGCAATAGCATTTTTCTTCTTCCTTGGTTATCTGTCAAGAAGACCTTTTGGAACGGGCTTCCTGGTTCCGGCCGGAATATTCTTTACTTTAGGGGTAACATTCCTCCTGGGAGAAATTTTTTCATATAATTTGGTATGGCCAGCCTTTATAGCTGCGCCGGCAGTAGGGCTATTATTGCTCTATTTGTTCGGTGAAAGAAGCCCGGGGCTGCTTGTGCCGATAGGGATCCTGTTCACCATAGCGGGAACCTGTTTCTTGTCTGCACTATTTAATCTCTGGGGAGTTTTATGGCCAGGTTTCATTATTGCTCCGGCTGTGGGGCTGTTTCTCCTTTATATTGCCGGAAACCGGGACCCGGGTCTTCTTATACCCATATTTATTCTTACGGGAATAGCGGTGATATTTTTCTCCATAGGTACAATAAGACTTATTGGCAGTTACTTCAAATACATTGCAGGCGGAGCTTTAATCATCGCCGGTATCAGTACTATACTGAAAAAACCCTCATCACGGAGATATGACGACCAAAACCATTTATAAGATAAAGGGGCGGTAATCTGTTATAATAACAGAACCGCCCTGCTTTGAGTGTTTCTTTGCGCCCTCCCAACAAACCTAATTCGACGTATGCTGTATTTTTTCCTCGGGGCGCATCCTTATAACACTTCATTTGTTCATTAATATTTTGTATCATCATTTTCATAATATACATCGAATTTGATGACAAAATATGTTAATTGTAAGGTGCTTCGTTGCCCGGTACTTTTGGATTTTTACTGTTTGGTACCTGGTCCAGCCGCTTTTTGTTCTCGCCGCTTTTTGCCTGTTTTTCGCTTGAGTTATAAGTTGGGTTGTTGCGTGGCTCTTTGGCCATTAACTCACTCCTTTCATGTTTTGCCCATATTATTGCATTAAGGAGTGAAAAATATACAAAAACGTGTGATTTTGAAACCATAAAATAGCTGAAAGATCTTAATACCAGCTTAGAAACACCTTCGCATCAGCTTAAGGGGACTAAAGCCAAATTATCTAAATATTTAATACCTTTCCCATGAACAAAACTGTGCCGGTAGTATCGTCAGTAATAAAGAAAATAAATGGTCTGTCAGCAATAAAAGAAGCAGGCTCAATGGGAGCTGAGGATGCCATCATTACTACAGTGGAGGCTGCAGCTTCGCTGCCTTCTTCGTTAACTTCTATTACTGCTTTGTGAAGTACGTCATTTATATATACTCCTTCTCTTATTCCACTGAAATCTGCATCCGCGGCAAAGGCTTTTTCCATGCCGAGAACTTTCAAACTGTCGCTGAGACTTTTGATCCCGTATTCCAGCTTAAATTTCGGCAGCTTCAATTGAACATCACTGGTCTTTTTCAATGAGCTTTTTATATTATTCCATTGTTCAGGGGCCATTTTTTCAATAAATTCATTAATATCAACGCCTTCATCCGGAAGAACAACATGCATTGAAGTTTTATCTTTCCCGTAAGGAAGCCGGATGGCTTTAAAACCCTTTCCTTTGGCGTATTCATAACTGCCTGTGCGGGACATCATATCTACTTTGATCGTATTGCCGTCATAGGCATAAAAATTAGATTTGGCGGTACTTTCAGGATTAAACGGCTTTGTCCATTCGCCTTTAAAATAAATGGCATTAATAAGGTACATGGCAATAGAAGGATCTATCGGACCCATAAGCATTTTTTCAATCTTGCCTTTTGTTTCTTTTTCGATCCATTTATTTATTGTATCAACGGATTTAAGGTCCGAAAAATCAAGTGTGCTGACTTCAGCATTAAAATTCTTCTCGTTCCTGGTTATAAACTCTTTATTGATAAGTTCGCCTTCCCTTATCCAGATAGAGTTGGCGATATTTAAACTTATATCTTTATCAACGTTTTTCAGGTGAGAAATCAGGTTTTTATAGCTATCGTTCACCAAAGCACTGTCAATGCCTGTATAACCGAGGACTTTCTCCATACCCTCTTTTGTATCACTATATGCTCCGTTGTAAGCCATGGTTAAAGCAACGGAGATACTTAACGGGGAGATGAAAATATTTTTATCAGCATCCTCACTGTTGAGGGTTTTGAATATGTCAAATGCGAATTTGCTGCTGCCGTCTACCACATATTCACTTACATTGGATACATCATAAGCAATCCCGGAGCTGCAGGCTGCAGAAGTTATTAATACCGAAATAATCGATAAAAGCACTAATAATTTCTTCATAATAATCTCTCCTGGTTTTTTATGGCATACATATAATCAGACGATGTAACATATAAAAAAGTTCACTGCAGCACATAAATCCTGCTGCTCCATGCATCCTGTACACTATAGCACCTGGCACTCCATGCAATCCTGTTACTCAGTCTTCCCATCTGATTGCTATTCTAATTACTGTCGTCCCGAGCAAATATACAGCTTACAGACACCATCCCGTACACAGTGAAGGATTTTATGCAAACATATCATAATTGTTTTCTCCTTCTGAACACAACAAATTCTGTATAGTTTTCTTCCTCATCCTGTATGGATTCCTTGATAATCTCAAGCCGATTCAGCCGGGCTGCGGTTTCACTTGCTATAGCAGCCGAGCATTTGTCATTAAGGGCAGCAACAGCCGCTGCGGCGGCAGAAGTCGTAGAATAAGGTATCAACCTGCATTCTGGCATGGTAGAAAGAAATCTCTTGCATTGCTCAAAAGCCTTTTCATGGGAATATATTTTTCGAATGCTGGACAGCTCGGTTCCGGCAGGTGCCACAAGCATCTGTTTTATAGGCAGCTTGATCCTGTTAATTATCTCAATGTTCTCATTTTCCAATAACTTCTGGACTTTTTCGACCTTTCCGGCTAAAGTGTTCTCAACAGGAACCACACCGATTTCTATCCTATCGTTTGAAACAGCTTCAAAAACATCCTCAAAGTGTTCAAGGCCGGTCAATGCATGGGTAGGATATAACTTTTCAGCAGCTTCATTGGCAAAGGAACCCGGAGTTCCCGCATAAGCAACGGTATGGGGGATAGATATCTGTCTTCCTTCCAGACGGGCGTATTCCCTGAGTTTAGGCATAATGTAAGAGAATTCTGACGGAGTAATGGACTGGGGTCCATCAGAAAGAGCCTTCGCTGGATTGTTATGAACCTCAATGATTACACCGTCGGCACCTACGGCAATAGCTGCCTTTGACAAGGGCTCTACCATCCATGACAAACCACACCCATGACTGGGGTCCACCAGAACCGGCAAATGGCTTATTCGCTTAAGAGCCGGAACTGCGCTTAAGTCAAGAGTATTTCTGGTATAGCATTCATGGGTACGGATTCCTCTTTCGCACAAAATAACGTTTTGGTTCCCTTCGTTCATAATATACTCGCATGCCATTAATAGCTCTTCAATTGTATTGGCGAATCCTCGTTTTAGCAGTATCGGCTTTTTGATCCTTCCCAGCTCTTTTAAAAGCTCAAAGTTCTGCATATTACGCGCGCCCACCTGAATCAGATCGACATACTGTTCGAATATTTCCAAATAGTATGGATTCGTAATTTCCGACACTATAGGCAATCCAACTGCGTCACCGGCTCTTTTCAACAGCATAAGCCCTTCGGTCCTTAACCCCTGGAATGCGTAAGGCGATGTACGGGGTTTGAAAGCTCCGCCCCGAAGCATGCTGGCTCCGAAATTCTTTACCTGTTGGGCAATCTGCATGATCTGTTCTTCGGATTCTACCGAGCAAGGACCTGCGATGACAACGATATCCTTGGTTCCAACCAGTACATTCCCAACTTTAATAACAGTGTTTTCGGGATGGAATTTACGGTTAGCCTTTTTATACGGCTCCTGTACCTTTAAAACCTTCTCGACAGCTTCATGCATGCTGACCTCGTCTATTGACAGGTGGGAAGTATCTCCCACAAGGCCAAGGACCGTCTTTTCAGTGCCATAAATGGGGGCTATGCTTAAGCCTTTATCAGTAAGCCAGCTTTTCAAGGATTCTACTTTCTCATTATCAACACCTGTTTTAAGTACAATTATCATAATTATGTCCTCCTATCAGTACTTTAATAATCTATAAAATCAAAAATGCCTTCATCCCTGTTAAGGGACGAAGGCTATATATACTCCGCGGTACCACCCAAATTCATCAATAGAATTGATGCGCTCACCAGATACGGGATAATTAATTATCCGATATCCTGCCTTTTTAACGTCAGGCTCACGCACTCGCCTACTAGCTTTCGCATTTAGCTCGTGTACTCAGGGGAGAACTTCGGAATGTCTTGATTCATGAAACCACTCTCAGTCTATGATGGTTTCTCCCTGTAAGCCAAGGCAATCTTACTTTTCCCCGTCATCGTATTTAACATGATAATTTTTAAATATATTATGCTGTAAACTCAAAATTGTCAACCGGCATTTCGAACAATTTTGCATCTACATCTAGTAACGTCATCGTAGATCATAAATAATATAGAATATGGTCATTCTGAACGAAGCGAAGAATCCTTCGCTTCTGTCATCCTGAGCGGAGCATAGCGGAATCGAAGGATCTTATAATAATTTTATAAATATTACCAATTAATTCTATTTAGTGGTATAATAACAGAAAACTATTTTTTTTTATATTACAAAAGCAATAAAAGACCATAAAAAAGATGCATGGGCTTTAGGAAAGAGCATAAAGCATAGGTTTGATTACTTATTTGAAGACAGAGGGTGTCTATCGGATGATGAAGTGGCTACAATTACAGACCAACTTCAATCATATTTTCCTAAGCATATTAATGATGATTTTATTGCTGTTTTGGCTGAAGTTGAGGGCAAAGTGGTATCCACTGCTTTTCTTGTAATAACAGAAAAGCCTGCAAATTTATCCTTTATTACCGGGAAAACCGGTATTATACTCAATGTATTTACATATAAGGATTTTCGAAGAAAGGGATATGCATCCAAAGTATTACAATATATAATTGAAGAAGCCAGAAGATTTAACCTGTCATATATTGAACTGTCTGCAACCAAAAACGGACTTCCATTGTATAAAAAGCTTGGTTTTACCGAGAGAAACTCAGAATATACTCCAATGATATTGCACCTTGATTAATGTTTATTCTATTTAGCAAGGAAGATTTTTAATCATGAAACAGATAGGTCTGTTTTTCCTTATAATATGTTACACAGTACTCTTGGCAGGCTGTACAAAAAATGCTGAAAAAAGCCCTCCATCGGATAGTGCGGTTCAAAATGAGTTAAATGCCAATGTGGTGCAGAATACAGACGAAAATATCATAACAAGAAATTGTATGCTGGATAATGCAGGCAACTTTCTGATTTTGAGTGAAGATGAGTATGTACCGTATACATATGATAAAATCCCGAAAATATCCGATAACCTTGCTCAAATAATTCAAGTGCTCAGTGACGGTAATAATATCGTTAAGTTAGATTATAATGATGACAAACTGTACGTGTACTACCTACTTGAAGAAAACAAAAGCCGGATTGTAGGCGGCAACGATGTTGATATATTCAATTTATTTATTGACAGTAAGCAGGATATAATATCATTCTCTGTTGAAAACCTGGCTTTTCCGGATTTGCTTGACGATGATTACACCTCTCAACTGCAGGAGACATTTAATTTGCTTTTTGATGAGAGCGGTAAAGATATTTACCTTTATTTTATGGAACATTATCAAAATCCCGTTGATGGCAATACCGATGAAACCAGTATTAACGGGATGCAGGTAAGTTACCGGTGTACCCCAAAACATGAATTGACAATTTATCTCTTATCCGATAAAGACATAAAGCCAACCCGGACTCCGGGACAAGGGCAGAGCAAACAAACCCGGGAGGAGAATTTTGTTTATTCAGTAATGCAGGCTATAAACCAGAATGATTTATCTTTCCTTATTAAGCATTATGACAGTGTCTATGAAGAAATATCCCAGTCTGAAATAAATGCATTACCGGGTGGCTTAAAGTTATACCATGAATATTTTAAAGGAGAAAAACTGGTAAGTTTTGAGTATCAGAAAGACATTGATGCGTCACATGATTCACCAAATACTAGGGGAAAGAAATATGTGTTCACAAGCGAATCAGGCATAAAAAGGGATATCGTGATTAAATGCTTTGGAAACGAAGAGATAACCTACAAATATGATGATCCTTTGCTGTTTTACGGTGAAAAGACTGTTAATCGGGTAACAGAATACATTGAAGCTGTTAAGGCTGAAGATATCCAGTATTTATATGAGTACATACGGATGATAAATGGTATGGAAGAATCCATGCCATATTCTGGCCCGAATCGTAATAAAGAGTATGTAGCTATGGCAGAAAAAACAATTGAAAATTATAAACGTAATTTTAGCTGGATTCGATAGAGTATAAAATGAGCGGCAATATATCCGAAGCCAGCAGTGGACCGCTTTTTATAGAATTTGTTATTACCGGACTATCACCCAATAATGAGGCAGTTGAGCATATAATCTATGGTGTGTATGAATTTCCAATGTGGGGTGTTAATGACTCATGGTTCGGCGATAACGGTTCCGGCCAATAAATCAAGAACATTTATTAAGTACTGTAAAGCAATATGTAAAAGGATGATACATATGAAAAAAGCTATTATAATCGGGGCTTCTTCCGGTATCGGCAAAGAATTGGCAAAGGTTTTATCAAAGAATGACTATATCGTAGGTTTAGTCGGCAGGAGAGAAAAATTATTAAAAAAACTCCAACAGGAACTGCCCGGACTATCCTTTGTCAAAAGTTTTGACATTTCTTCAACCGACAGTATGAAACGCTTAGAAGACTTGATCCATGAGATGAATGGCGTTGATTTGATTGTTATCAGTGCCGGTTGCGGATTTATCAATCCTGAACTTGAATTTGAGAAGGAAAAAGCGACAATCAACGTAAATGTTCTGGGCTTCTGCGCTATGATAAATGTCGCATATAATTACTTCAGCAAAAAAGGCAATGGGCATATAGCAGGCATTTCTTCCATCGCTTCTATCAAAGGCGGGCATGATGCGCCCGCTTATTCTGCGTCAAAAGCATTTATTTCAAATTATATGGAAGGCTTAAGAATCAAAGCTAAAAAATCAAAAATTCCTTTATATATTACGGATATCAAACCGGGTTTTGTTGATACTGATATGGCGCAAGGAGAAGGCCTTTTTTGGGTAGCCTCACCTGAGAAGGCTGCCTTACAAATATACGATGCCATTAACAAAAAGAAAAAGCATGCTTATATTACAAAACGCTGGGCAATAATAGCCTGGTTACTCAAAATAATACCTGATTTCATATATGAAAAATTATGATGATATAGCATAATTGTTAGAAGTGTAAACATTATTATCTTAATATATGTTTAGATGTATATAGCAGGCTGATGGAATAATATATTGCAAGCGACCAATGATTTTAATATTGAAAAGGATACAAAAAGAATTCTTCTTATTGATTGTACTTTAATGGATCAAAATACGGTAAGAATTGGTGATTGTTGAAATGAATGATTTGTACATCAGGGGTGTACGCATTAGAAAAGATGAAATTGAGAATTTTAATGAGTATCCCTTTAATATACCCATCATAAATAGTTTGGAGAGCCTAGAGTTTAACAGCAGAGTTACTTTTTTAGTCGGCGAAAACGGTACTGGCAAATCGACTTTGATTGAAGCCATTGCTACATGTTTTGGTTTTAATCCTGAAGGAGGATCAAAGAATTTCCGATTTTCAACAAATGATACTCACTCGGATCTATATAGGTATTTAACGATTTCAAAAGGGATAAGAAGGCCAAAAGACGGTTTTTTCTTAAGGGCAGAGAGTTTTTATAATGTTTCGACTGAAATTGATACATTGAATGATGTAGTGCCATCGACTTTTTTGGCCAGTTACGGAGGGAAATCATTACATGATCAATCCCATGGCGAAAGTTTCCTTTCTTTGGTTATGAACAGATTTTTCGGCAAGGGCTTATATATACTTGATGAACCTGAAGCGGCTTTATCGCCAACCCGGCAAATGTCCTTATTAGTTAAGATCCATGATCTTGTAAAGGATGATTCACAATTTATTATTGCCACCCATTCACCAATTCTGCTTGCTTACCCGGATTCGGAGATATATGTTTTGAATGATAATAAATTGGTTCGGACACGGTATGAAGAAACAGAGCATTATATAATTACAAAGCAATTTTTGAATAATACGGGAAAAATGCTTAAAGAATTGTTGAGATGAAGTAGACATGTAATTTTTTATTATTTATATAGAATATGATAAAATACAAACACAATATGTTTTAAGGAGATTATCATGAATATCAAGGAAAAAATCAAATATTTCTATGAATATGTTTCGATGAATAATTTGGTGGATGAGTTTCCTGAATACGTTTCTGATAATTGCACCATAAGGTTTGGTGAAAATGTCATTCCCGTTGGAATAGATGGAATGAAGCAACATCAAATAGATGTAAGAAAGACTTACCCGGAAATGAAGATCAAGGTGATCCGCCAGTATTGTGACGGTGATTATGTCATTTCTGAAATTATCGCTGAAGCTGTTCATTTGGGGGAATGGCTGGGCATGAAACCCAGCGGCAAAAAATTATTTTTCACCGGTGTTAATATCGATAAGATACAAGAAGGAAAAATCATAGAACACGGAGGGGCTTTGAATACATTTGAGGCACTGTTTGAAGCTAAACTCATTCAGCCTGCCCCATAAGTATAATCAATTACAGTACATATGACGAAATTGCCGTCAGAACGAATGGTATATGAAAATTAAGGGGCTTTATCTTATTCTGTGATTGGGTAAGGTCTCTGGAATTTTGAATATTTGTTTTATTGGAGAAAAAGCATGGAGTATGTTTTTGTTTTAAGCAAGTATAATGAGGAATTATTTAAAACCCAGGTAAGCAAAGCTTTAGAAAAAAGAACGGAATTAGTCTCAAGACAACGATATCCTAAGCTCTGGAGGTTTACCGATAAAATGAACTCGAGGGGAAAAGTACCTGAAGAAGTACTTAAAAAACGACATGTCAGGTACAGGATATATGGCATAATCCTAATGATTGTGGGCCTTTTTGTATTGATTCCATCACTTGTGGAACCCAAAGAATTGCTGGTACCGCTGCTGGTGGGAGCATTATCAGTATGTATGGGAATAGTATATTTCCGGCATGGAAGTAAATCAAAAAAGAAAAAGCTTACGTCATTTGATAAAGCTGCAATAAAGCTATGTAGTGAATATGAAAAAGTTACTGAGTCTCAAATAAAAGTTACTTTTACTGATGATGAGGTCAAATTGGGAGATGAGATTACAATAAACTATGGTGAAATCGAAAGGATTTTTATCACAGAAGATTATTTAGTGTTAATATGGAACAAAAAAATAACAGTTTTGCAAAAGAAGGATTTATCTTCATATAATTTAGATGAGTTTATAGACTTTATTGCATACAAGACAAACATTTTACAGGTACAGTAGTTAGAGTTCTTAAAAGAACATTTATCTTTTATCCAGTAAGGCTTACTTACAACCAATTTGGCAACAAGTTCAGAATAATTATGATATTTAAGATTAGGAAATAAGGTAAGAAAAATAGGTTATGGAATGGATAAGGAAAAGATAAAAACAGTGGCAAGGATCATCATGGGATTGATCCTGCTGCAAACAATTAGAATCACACTGGAGTTAAGTGTATTCTGCTTTATTGAAAGAACCAAGTTTACAGACACTATTGTATCTGCTTTACTTATGGCTTTGTTTACTTTTGTCGGTATTATTGTTGCAAAAAAGAAAGACATTTCACTTTCGATATTCCCCCAAAAGAACAAATTGGTTTATGCTGCAGCAACCATTATTATATTGATTCTGATTATTTTAACGCCCATTATAACTGAAAAGACACTCTTTGCTATCACTACACTGGTATCCTCAACCATAATAACCCCGATTTTTGAAGAACTCATATTCAGAGGCTATGTATGGAATAAGCTTGAAGAGAAGTTTGACAAAAAGTTTACCGTATATGTCGTTACGACATTACTATTTGCATTTTGGCATATCGGATATATAGATACAATTCTTTTCAAGGTTGATATAAATAACGTACCGTTTGTAATGCTGATGAAAGTTATAACAGGACTGTGCTTCGGGATCGTACTGGGGGCGGTCAGGTATAAAACCAGGAATTGCTGGTCAACGATACTCCTGCATAGCTTAATGAATATATTCGGCAGGTAAATGAAGATTTTAAAACAGATGGCATAATTTCTAACAGAATATAATAGCGTTTAACATATTTTATAGATTGAAAGAAGGTTTAATAATTAATGCATGAAAAGAATTACAGGATTAAAATATTAAAAAACGGTCCATATCTTGTAACAGGCAATATACCTTTATCAGAAAAGATAATCAGTGTTAATGCCAAAGGGAATATGTACATAGATGGACGTCAGCTGCCTCAGTCTGAGAAATATTTACTTTGCCGTTGCGGCATGTCAAAGAATGCGCCGTTCTGTGACGGAACTCATGTAAAAATAGGATTTGATGGCACTGAGACTGCTATAAATAACACATATGAAAGCAGAAGCGAATTGCTGGAAGGACCAGGCATTGATCTTTTAGATGATAATAGGTGCGCATTTGCACGTTTCTGTCATAGGGAAAAAGTCGATGTATGGCAACTGGTAATAAATTCTGATAATGAAGAAAACATTCAGGAGGCGATACGTGGCGCATGTGAATGCCCTAGCGGCAGACTTGTGGTGAGAGATAAACAAGGAAATGAGATCGAGCCGGAATATGAGCCATCAATTGATATCATCCAGGACTATCAAATGAAAGTTAGCGGCGGTCTTTTCGTTAAAGGGGGAATACCCATTGAATCATCGGATGGGTCTACATATGAGATAAGAAACAGGGTAGTTTTATGCCGCTGCGGCAAATCCCACAACAAACCATTTTGTGATGGCACACATGTTAAAGTAGGATATATTGATAAAAAATAATTCGTCAGCGTAAGCCTAAGAGATATTTTATTGTAAACAAAGAGTTTTATACTGATACGTTTTTATTAAGCGGTCGATATCCTTGGCGCCGTTTGAATACGTGGCACTGGGCCATCAACTGACAAAGCTGTTACGTTTCAGGGCATATGTCGAAAAAGTATTTGATAATTGTCGTCTATAAACTAGTATAATAAAAATGTATCGCAACATACCCTCACGTTATATGCAATAATAATCATCTAGTGATATTCAAGGAGTGTTTAGTATGGGTTTATTTGAGTTCTTTGGTGAATATCTGAACCCCGGAAATGTCGGAAATATAGAGAAGGTTGACCCCAATCAGTTAAAAAAAGGTAAAGGGATGTTGATATTTAAATCAATATTATCAGTTGCGATACTTATTGGAGTTTACATATTGATTTTTGGATTGAAATTTCAATTTAAAGGTTTTCTGATTTACGTTGGCATTGTATTTGTATATTGTCTAATTAGCTATTGGATTGTTCCAAGACCTGACTATTCAAATATCGGATGGCTGGGTGGATTAATGGACCATCCATTCAGGTATTCCGATGATTTGAATAGAATGTTGATATTTTTACTGGTAATTCTATATCCTGGAAGGTTAATATCTACGACTATATATAGTTGGTCTTTGCTGTTGAGGGAAAAAAACTCTAAGATTAAATGACCTTTTTATACATTTTCCCATAATGTTATTTTTTTAAATCCTTTAATCCACTGTATTCAGGAATCAGACTATGCTTTATATCTATGATAAACCAAACAAACCAGTGTCAGTACCCCACAATATCCTATCGTGGGGTACAGGTATTTTACCAGGTTTGAAAAGCCCGTAAGGCTTGCCAGAAAAGAAAGGCAGGAGCAGGCCAGCACAACAAAAACAGCCTTTTTTGTGTTCATGTTGCAAATCCTGGCCGTAAAACCATATAAGTCGCTCACTGCAGAAGTGTAGATTTCGGCCAGTAAAACTATTGAGTATATGATCTTTGCCCAGGGAGAAATATTTCGTACAACCATGATCATGGGGATCTCCAAATGCTTAATTGAGTCTGCTTTTATATAAAGTGTTAAATATATAGCAGCAGCGCCGATGCCAAGTCCGATTCCTCCCAAAAGAGCACCGTTTCTGATGATTTTCCTGTTTTGGGTTTGGTTTCCCAGAGGACCCAGTATCGAAATGGAAGGTATAATATTATAGGATATGTAAAGTATCGAAGCCCACAGCCAGTTTCTAAGCATTACAGGCCGTTCAATGACACTCTGTTCTATTTGGGATAAAGGCGGAGCCGTTAATAAAGTTACAATACTTACTATAACTGCTGAAAGCACCAGGAAAGGAGCAACAAAACTTATCGAGTTTATGATGCTGTTAAAGCCGCCTAAAACCGTAATGACGGTAACGGTAACCATAAACAGGCTTCCCAGCAGGGGATGCAGATCGAACTCCTGGTGAAAGAGGGCTCCGGCTCCTGCTATCATAGCGGTTAAAGCTCCAAAAAGGAAAAATGTAATGACAACATCGGAGAAGTTACCGATTAACCTTCCTCCAACTTCCCTTACTATGGGAAGATGCGATGAAACATTAAGTTTCCAGCCCAATTCCATAATGATGTATCCGAAATAAATAAACAGGACTGTAACTGTGAAGATTCCTAAAAGCCCTTTCTTGCCGAAACTGACGAAGAACTGAAGGATTTCCTGGCCTGAGGCGAACCCGGCGCCGACAATGGTTCCTATATAAGTTCCGGCAACTTGAAAAACAGTGATTTTTTTATTCTTCAATAACTTACGCTCCTTATTTTTACCCTACAATAAGAATATCCTCAAAAAAATCAAAATAGCACTGTAAATCCGTTTTTACAGACTTGATTTTTGATGCCATGAAAGCGTTAATCATGGTATAATATTTTTGATTCTGTTTAATGCTGTGAAGCAATAATACGATGAAGACTCTTGCCAGGAGAAGAAAATGGACGAAATCTACCTTCCGGCTCTGCAAAAGTGTGAGCTATTCAATAATTTAGAGAAAGATGAATTAAAGTCTATTTTAACGTGCCTTGAGCCTTTGGTTCACAACTATCCCAAAAATGCCATTATAGTTAGAAAAGGAGAGAAGTTGGATAGTCTGGGCATCGTTCTCCAGGGTGAGGCTTCGGTTATTAAGGAGACTTTTTCAGGAAACCGGATTTTGCTTAAAAATATCGGTCCGGGCGAGATGTTCGGAGAGATAGCAGTTTTTGCGCATCAAAATGAGTGGCCGGCTTTGGTACAGGCTATAAGTCCATTGACTGTTTGCTTCTTTCCTAAAAACAAGATAACGGATCAATGTTCAAATGCGTGCGAATGGCACAATTCTTTGATAAGAAACATGTTGGGGGTGATTTCGGAGCGCGCATTAAAACTTAGCAAAAAAATGGAGTATATCTCTATAAAAACCATGAGATCCAAGCTAAGCACTTATATTTATGAACAATACCTCAAGAAAAAGACTGCAATTTTTACTCTGCCGTTAAATCGCCAACAATTGGCTGACTTCTTGAATGTTTCAAGACCATCCATGTCCCGGGAGCTTTCAAGAATGAAAGATGAAGGTATTATTGATTTTCATCTGTCGGCTTTCAGAATCCTTGATATCGAAAAATTAAAAGAATATTGTGAATAAGTTCAGAGAGGGGATTTGCAAATATGAACGAAAAGAATAAGGATATTGCTACCAGAGTAAGGGGGTTAAGGCTCTTATCAGGACTTTCAATTGAAGAAGTTGCCAAAGCTTTTGGTGTCAGTGCAACTCTTTATGAACAGTATGAAAAAGGCGAGGATGATATTCCGGTAAGCCTTCTTAATGAGATATCGAATTATTTCGGGGTTGACATGACTGAGATTCTTACAGGAACTTCACCTAAACTCCGCGATGTTTGCTATGTAAAGAAAGGTGAGGGCTTGAGAGTCGAACGTTATGACCAATACGAGTTTCAGAGCCTTGCCTATAAATATGCGAAAAGAAAGATAGAACCGCTGCTCGTAACGCTTATACCGGGCAAAGACCCTGAACTAGTTTCCCATAAAGGACAGGAGTTTAACTATTGCCTTGAAGGCCGTATGAAGGTGATAGTAGGCCAGGATGAATATATTTTGGAGCCGGGCGACTCTTTGTATTTTAACCCGATGATACTCCATAAAATGCTTCCGTTGGATAATAAAGAAGCTAAATTCTTAACGGTGATTTTACTTTAGGAGGATAAATAAATGAATCTGGCGCACCGATATTTGGAAAAAGAAACATTTACAAGCTATGAAGACTTTGCACAAAACTTGAAGATTAAAGTTCCCGAAAACTTTAATTTTGCCTACGATATTATCGATGAATATGCCCGGCTGGAGCCGGAACGACTGGCTTTGGTATGGTGCGACGATCACGGCGAAGAAAGATTCTTTACCTTTGCCGATTTAAAATACTGGTCTGATAAAACCGCGAATTTTTTGAAGGCAAAAGGAATCAAAAAAGGCGATAAAGTCATGCTTATTTTAAGAAGGCGCTATGAGTTCTACTTTTTCTGCTTTGCCCTGTGCAAGATTGGTGCGGTGTATATCCCTTCAACCAATCAGCTTAAAGAAAAAGATATCATATACAGGGACAATGCCGCAGGGGTAAAGATGATCGTGTCATACAACTGGCCGGAGGTTATCGACAGTATTGAAAAAGCGTTGCCTGAATCACCGACTGTTGAGACCACTGTATTAGTCGGCGGGGGACGTGAAGGCTGGATCAATTATGACGAAGAAATTAAGGATGCCTCGGATATTTGGGTGAGACCGACAGGAGACGAAGCAACAAGTAATTCAGACCTTATGCTGATATACTTTACCTCCGGTACCACCAGTATGCCTAAAATGGCTTGTCATGATTTTACCTATCCTTTGGGGCATATCGTGACCGCCAAGTACTGGCAGCGGGTAGTCGAAAACGGTCTCCATCTTACCGTAGCCGAATCGGGCTGGGCTAAGTTTGGCTGGGGAAAGCTCTACGGACAATGGATTTGCGGAGCAGTCCAGTTTGTTTATGATATGGAGAGGTTTGACCCAGAAAGACTCCTGAAAATCATAGAAAAGTACAGGCTGGCTACATTTTGCGCGCCTCCGACTATTTACCGATTCTTAATACAACAGGATCTATCAAAATATGATTTGTCTTCTCTGGTCCACTGCTCGACTGCAGGTGAGCCTCTGAATCCCCAGGTATTCTATACCTTTGAGAAATATACAGGACTGAAGATATTAAACGGTTTCGGACAATCTGAATCCACGGTTATGGTAGCTAATTTTGAATGGCTGGATATAGATCCCGGGGCTATGGGCAAGCCTAATCCCGCTTACAATATCGATGTCGTGGACGAAGACGGAAATTCAGTTCCTGTGGGTGTTGAGGGCGAACTGGTTGTGAGGGATGTGAATACCAATAAACCTGTTGGACTTTTTAACGGCTATTACCGGAATGAAGAAGGTACAAAGAAGGTTTGGTATGACAATACATATCACACCGGGGATGTTGTTTACAGGGACGAGCACGGACTGTTATGGTTTGTAGGAAGAAATGACGATGTGATCAAGGCTTCCGGTTACCGCATAAGTCCATTTGAGGTAGAAAGCGCATTAATAGAACATCCGGCAGTTGTGGAATGCGCGGTTACAGGAGCGCCTGATCCCATAAGAGGAACGGTAGTTAAAGCTACAGTTGTTCTGGCAAAAGGTTACGCCCCTTCAGAGGAATTAAAGCGTGATATACAGACGTATGTAAAGAATGTAACGGCACCATATAAATATCCACGTATAATAGAATTCGTTGATGAGCTTCCAAAGACCATCAGCGGAAAAATCAAAAGAGCACAGATAAGGAAGGCGGATCACGGGCAGGAATGATCCGCCTTCCCCCTTTTCGGGCGGCTTTCTTCAGTTGTTCCCGATAAATTAAATTTTCATATTGCAATTTCCTTTAATTAGGTATAAAATAAACATATGAATAATTGTTCATATGTTTATTATTTTTTTAGCGTTTTACAAGCTTAATGCTTTGTAAAAGGTAATTAATAATAAATCCGGAAAGGTATATCAAATATGAGTACAGACAATAAGAAAAAGAAAGCCGAAACCTGCGGACAAGTACGTATACATGATGACATTGTAAAAAGGGTTCAGCAAAATATGCCGGAAGAGGATAATCTTTATGATCTGGCTGAACTTTTTAAAGTGTTTGGCGATTCAACAAGGATAAAGATTATTTGGGCTCTTTTTGAATCCGAGATGTGCGTCTGCGATATCGCTTATCTGCTTAATATGACCCAGTCAGCTATTTCCCATCAGCTCAGGGTTCTTAAAGTCTCAAAGCTGGTGCGAAGCAGAAGATCGGGAAAGACAATATATTATTCTCTGGCCGACAGCCACATTAAACAAATCTTTGAACTTGGTATGGAGCATATAACGGAAGAATAGCAGGTGATGTATATGACAGTAAAAAGGGACTATGAATTAAAAGGTGTAAGCTGCGTCAATTGCGCGGGCAAAATCGAAGCAGGCATCAGGGAGCTTGACGGCGTCAACTATGCCAGCATAAACTTCCCGCTTTCTAGGCTGTCGGTAGAAATTGCTGATGACAGCGCTTTAAAACAAATTGAAAACCGGATCCAGGAGATAATGGACAGCATCGAATCAGGCTCAAAGCTGGTAATAAAAGATGATGATGAAATCGAAGACGACCGGCGTGGAATGTCAAAGAGAACATTATCGATCTATATAATAGCGGTAATCGCTTATTTTACAGGATTCTTCCTTGTCAATGACCCTGTGTTCAAATTGATTCTTTTTATTTTTACCTATTTAGTCTTTGGACATAAAGTACTGATAAAATCAGTGAAGAATATCACAAAGGGCAAGGTTTTTGACGAGAACTTTTTAATGTCGATCGCTTCGATCGGCGCGTTTATAATAGGCGAGTATCCCGAAGCTGCGGCAGTTATGATGTTCTACCAGATCGGTGAAATGTTCCAGGATTATGCGGTTGATCATTCGAAAAGGGCGATCAAGAGCCTTATTGCAATAAAGCCGGATTATGCAAATATTAAGACCCCTGAAGGTTATGAAAAAGTAGGCCCGTCAAATGTAAAGACAGGGGATTTGATTGTTATACGTCCCGGTGAAAGAGTGCCATTAGACGGAATAGTCATTGAAGGCTCTTCCTCACTTGATACTTCGGCTTTAACGGGAGAATCCCTTCCCAGGGAGATTGGAGCCGGGAGTGAGATTTTATCAGGCAGTATTAATCTTTCAGGAGTTTTAATCGTTCGGGTTACTAAACTATTTGAAAGTTCAACGGTTAACAGGATCCTGTCCATGGTAGAGAATGCCGCCCAGAAGAAAGCAGTGTCAGAGCGCTTCATAACAAGGTTTGCAGCTGTATATACCCCTGTGGTGGTCAGTCTTGCAGCTTTGCTGGCAGTGGTTCCTCCCCTGTTATTCAACGGAGATATCAGTCAATGGATTTACCGTGCCCTGGTATTCCTGGTTGTTTCCTGTCCATGTGCATTAGTGATATCCATACCGCTGGGTTTCTTCGGAGGGATCGGCGCAGCCTCGAAAAAAGGAATACTTGTTAAGGGCGGGAATTACCTTGAAGCGTTGGCAAAGGTCAATACCATGGTATTTGATAAAACCGGCACATTAACGAGCGGTACATTTGAGGTTACAGGAATAAACAATGAGAACGGATTTACAAAAGACCAGGTGCTTTACTTTGCTGCTCATGCTGAAGCATTTTCCAGCCATCCGTTGGCAGTTTCGGTTTTGAAAAAGTATGGAAAGGAACCGGATAAGAATTTGGTTACCGAATATGCGGAACATGCCGGAATGGGTGTTTCTGCAAAGATATCGGAGAAAGCCGTACTTTTGGGGAACAGTAAACTTTTTAGCAGACATGATGTTCAAATCAAAGAGGTTAAGAGCTCCGGAACACTTATGTATCTTGCCGTTGACGGGGAATTTGCCGGATCCGTAATCCTTGAGGATACGATTAAAGAGGACGGAATAAAGGCTATTGAAGAGCTGAGGAGCCTGGGCGTCGAGGATATAGTAATGCTGACCGGCGACAGGAAGGATGCAGCCGATGCGGCAGCCGAAAAACTTGGTATAAAGTCGGTGTATTCAGAACTGCTTCCTCATCAGAAGGTTGAATGTCTGGAAAAGATTATTGAGGAGCGTATAAATACCGGAAAGATAGCCTTTGTAGGAGACGGCATAAATGATTCGCCTGTCATAGCAAGAGCCGATATCGGTATCGCCATGGGCGGAACCGGATCTGACGCGGCAATAGAAGCGGCCGATATTGTTATGATGACCGATGAACCGGGTAAAATTCCCGAAGCGGTACGAATCGCCAGGAAAACAAAGGTTATTGTGTATCAGAATATCGCCCTGGCTATAATGGTGAAAACCATCGTACTTGCATTAGGTGCAGGAGGAGTGGCAACCCTTTGGGAAGCCGTTTTTGCAGACGTTGGAGTCGCGCTTTTGGCGATACTGAATGCCATGAGGCTTACACGCCTGAAAGGGTAAATACAGCGGCAATATTAATCCGATAAAGGAATTATATACAAAGCATCATGGACTTTCAGAGACAATAAGATAATAGTTGGTAATTAATAAAATTGTAAAGGAGATAGAAAGATGGGATATTTTGATTTTCAATTCGGCGGACCTTCTGGCAATTATGGGTCTTCTGATAATGAAAACAGGCCGAAGAAGCCTAAGGTAAGGCCAGTCATAAAAACAGTGTTGATGGTTGTTGTTGTATTCCTGCTTGGTATAGTGCTGATCAGCAGTACATATACAGTGAAGGAGACCGAACAGGCGTTAGTGACGACGTTTGGGAAGTTGACCAATGTTACCAGTGCCGGTTTTCATTTCAAGCTGCCGTGGCCGATACAGAGTGTAATAAAGGAAGAAGTCAACAGGACACAAAAAATTACAATTGGTTATAGGGAAGAGAATCCTAATGAAAATATTATTTCAGAAAGCAAAATGATTACCGGTGACTACAATATAGTTAACGTCGACTTCTTTTTGGAGTGGAAGATTTCTGATGGATATAAATATGTTTATAGCTCTGACAATCCTGAAAAAATATTGAAAATGATAGCACAGGCTTCTGCACGAAGTGTTATCAGTTCCAAGACTGTTGATGAAGTGTTGACAACCGGTAAACCGGTTATTCAGGCAGAAATCAAGGATAAGATACAGGAAAAATTGGCCCATTATGATATTGGGGTGCAGGTATTGAGCGTAAAGATCCAGGACAGTGAGCCCCCGACAGAGGATATAAAAATGGCTATTAAAGAGGTTGAAACAGCAAAACAGGAGAAAGAAACAGCAATAAACAAAGCATTGGCTTATGCCAATAAGACACTTCCGGATGCACAGAGTAAGGCAGATAAATTACTTCGTGAAGCAGAATCCTATAAAACTGCCAGGATCAATGAGGCTAAGGGGCAGGTTGCCAAGTTTAATGCAATGTATGATGAATACTCTAAGTTTAAAGATATAACCAAGACCCGTATGTATCTTGAAACGATAGAGGATATATTGCCAGGGGTGACAGTTTATATTGATACTACCGGCACAGGTGATATCAATAAAATGCTTCCTTTAAAAGAATTTGTTGCAGGGGGTGCTGATCAATGAAAGATAAAAAACTCAGAAAATGGGTAATTTTCGTATGTATAGCAGGATTGCTGCTGATAGCGATATGGCAGTCTACATATATTGTAAAGGAAAATGAATATGCATATGTTACTCAGTTTCAAAAGTATGTAAAGACGGAGGACACCGCAGGGCTGAAGTTCAGAGTACCTTTTGTGCAAAAGGTGGAGAAGCTGCCTAAGTACAGTATGATGTATGATATACCACCTTCGGAAGTGTTAACAGCAGATAAGAAGTCCATTGTAATAGACAATTTTACTGTATGGCGTATTGATGACCCATACCTGTTTAAGAAAACGGTCACTAGTGTCGCTGAAATGAACAGCCGTATTGACGCAGTGGTTTATAGTGTTGTCAAGAATACGTTCGGTGAGATGCAGCAATCGGATATAATAAATGGTAATACTAATTCAATTGATAATGTCAACGATGAAATTACCAGGCAGGTCAATGAGCAGTTAAAAGGGTATGGTGTGTCTACTATTTCTGTTGAGATCAAGCGAACTGACCTGCCTGAAGCAAATGAAGAAGCTGTATATCAACGTATGATATCAGAGAGGAATCAGATGGCAGAGAAATATAGAGCTGATGGTAATTATGAGGCACAAAAAAAGATAAACGAGACAGATAAGGAAGTCAAGATTCTTTTATCAGAAGCAGAAGCTAAGGCGGAACAGATTAAAGGTGAAGGTGAACAGGGGTATATGCAGGTCTTGCAAGAAGCCTATGGGACACCTGAGAGAGCTGAGTTTTACAAATTTGTAAGGAGCCTTGAAACTTTAAAAACTACAATTAAAGGTGATAAAACACTTATCTTGGGTCCGGACAATTATATAGTAAAAGTGTTGATCGGGCAAGAATAATAGTTAGGTGATGTGATGACAGGATATGCTGGAGTTTATTCAGCATATCCTAATTTGTTTTCAGCATAAAAATCGTTATTACATAAATGGATGCCGGGTATTTTGACTATAAGGAAAATTCCAAATGCTTTCCGCTTTCTTGTATTAAATGATTGATTATTATTAAATAAATTTTAGCTTTAAAAGAAATGCGGATACAGTCGGTATGTTTCGAAGGAAATGCTGCTGAAGGCTCCTTCTGTACGACCTGGATGATTTTGTGTTATATTATTAAATAACATATGCGGCGGAGGGTATATCATGCCTCAAGAGGATATATTCAGGATGTCCATAAAATATGTAAAGGGCGTTGGAGAAGCAAGGGCCAGGCTTTTGGCAAAACTGGGCATTTATACTGTGAATGATGCCCTTAATTTCTTTCCCCGGGATTACCAGGACAGATCAATTCTAAAAAAAATAGCTGAGCTGCAAGACGGTGAGGAATGCTCGGTAAGGGCGAGCCTTGTTTCAGATGTAACCGAATCAAAGCCCCGGAGGAACCTCTCAATCGTTAAGACCCTCGTTTCCGACGGGACAGCATTTTTATCCCTTACATGGTTTAATCAGAGCTATATTAAGAACAATCTGAGAAACGGAACTGAATATATTTTTTTCGGAAAAGTAAAAAGAAACGGTATGCGGCTGGAGATGCACAACCCTGTTATCGAAACAGCCGAACAGTCCGGTAAATATACCGGAAGGATACTTCCGGTTTATCCTTTGACTAAAGGCTTAACTCAAACGCATTTAAGGACGATAATAGAAAACTCGTTGAAACTTGCCGAGAGCAAGTTTGAGGAAATATTGCCGCAAGATTTAAGAGAAAGATATAATCTCAGCCATATTGGTTTTTCATACGAAGAGATCCATTTTCCACAAAGCCTGCATCACATGGAGCAGGCCAGAAGACGGCTGGTGTTTGAAGAACTGCTGATTCTTCAGTTAAGTCTTTTGAAATCAAAAGGAATAAGCAAGGAACAAAAGGGAAACAGGTTTGAGCCGGTAGATATGAGCCCGCTGTTAAATAAGCTGACATTTAAGCTTACTTCAGCACAGAAAAAGGTGTTTGAAGAAATCTGCTATGATATGCAGTCGGACAGGAAAATGAACCGGCTGATCCAGGGGGATGTGGGTTCCGGCAAGACAATTGTAGCAGTTATGGCCATTTATGTGGCTGCTAAAAACGGGTATCAGAGCGCCTTTATGGTTCCTACCGAAATCCTGGCCGAGCAGCATTACAGAAGTGTAAGGCAGCTTTTTGAGGATCTTGGGATCAGTGTAAGGCTTCTTACGGGAAGCACAAAAAAGAAAGAAAAAGATGAAATAAAAGCGCTTGCAAAGGAAGGGAAAATTGACGTTCTGATCGGAACCCATGCAATCCTGGAAGATGATACCGAGTTTTATAAACTGGGACTTGTGATAACAGACGAACAACACCGTTTTGGTGTACGTCAAAGGGCAAAACTTTCGGTTAAGGGGGAAAACCCGGATCTGCTTGTTATGACGGCGACTCCCATACCGAGAACCTTAACTCTGACTCTATACGGCGATTTGGACGTATCAATTATAGACGAATTGCCCCCCGACAGGAAACCGATCGATACTTATGCTGTGAATGAATCCTACCGGGAGAGGATATATAATTTTATAAGAAAAAACGTTGCCGAGGGCAGGCAGGCATACATTGTATGTCCGTTAGTCGAAGACTCGGATGAAATTGAAGCTGAATCAGCCGAAGGGCTGGCTGAGCGTATAAGGGACAATGAGCTGAAAGGCTTAAGAGTAGGATTGATACATGGAAAAATGAAAAGCGCCGAAAAAGACAAAGTCATGCGTAAATTCGTTGACGGTCAGCTAGATGTACTGGTTTCAACAACGGTCATCGAGGTAGGAGTAAATGTTCCGAACGCAAATTTGATGGTCATAGAAAATGCCGAACGCTTTGGACTTTCACAGCTTCACCAGCTGAGAGGGCGGGTAGGAAGAGGAAAATACAAATCCTACTGTATTCTGTTCAATCAAAGCAAAAGTGATGTATCAAGACAGAGAATGGAAATAATGACAAGTACCAATAACGGCTTTTTAATATCAGAGAAAGACTTGGAACTCAGAGGACCTGGCGATGTGTTCGGAGTCCGGCAGCATGGTCTGCCGGAACTGAAGATCGCTAATCTTTATCGTGATATAAGCATTTTAAAGGATGTTCAGAAAGCCGTTAAACATATTATTGACGGAAATCTTTTATCGGATGACCAATACATGCTGTTGAACAAAAAGTTAGATGATATAATAAAAGAAAAATTCAATGAAATATCTTTAAATTAGTATTAAAAGAAAAACATTTTTTTGGAGAACTTATGTTACGTGTTATTGGTGGAACAGCCCGGGGGGTACCGTTAAAATCCCCTGATCCAAAGAATACACGCCCCACAATGGACAGGACGAAAGAATCGCTCTTTAACATTCTGATGCCTTATATATCGGATGCAAGGGTCCTGGATCTGTTTTCCGGTTCCGGCAGTCTAGGGATAGAATCCTTAAGCAGAGGCGCAAAAGAAGCGGTATTTGTAGATAACAGCAAGAACTGCAGGAACATAATTATTGAAAACTTAAAGAAGACAAGACTGGAAGATCGTTCCACAGTAATGGCCTTGGATGTATTTAAGGCAATAAAGCTGTTAGGTGGCAGGAACGCAAAATTTGATATTATTTTTATGGATCCACCATATAATATGAATTTTATTGCAAAGACAATACAAAATATAGTTGAATTTGATATAATAGCAGAGGAAGGTATTTTAGCCTGTGAACATCATGTTGATGAACAGGCCCCCGAAAGGATGGGAAACCTTTTAAAAGTAAGAACCAAGGAATACGGGGAAACTATATATTCTTTTTATGTAAGAAAAAGCTAAGCGAAAAACAAAGGAGGAAGGCTTTTTGAGAACTTTTGTCTACCCCGGGAGTTTTGATCCTGTAACCAACGGTCATTTGGATATAATAAACAGGGCGTCAAAAATATGCGATAAGCTTATAGTATTAGTCTCAATCAATACTTCCAAAACGCCGACTTTTACAATCGAGGAGAGACTGGAACTTCTGAATATGGCAATAGGGAAACGGGACAACGTTGAAATCACAAGCTTCTCCGGCCTTTTGATAGACTTTATGCGTAAGGCCAATGCAAAGACAATAATAAAAGGTTTAAGGGCTGTTTCGGATTTTGAGTATGAAATGCAGATGGCTCTGTTGAATCATCAAATGGATAATGAGATAGATACTCTGTTTATGATGACCAGCATCCAAAACTCATTTTTAAGCTCAAGCGCAGTTAAGGCTGTAGCCATGAACGGAGGCCGAATTAATGATTTTGTTCCTGAGCAAATCGCCGATATAATAGTTAGAAAACTAAGAAAATAAACTTATTTGAGTTGGAGGTCTAAAATGGAATTGCTTGATCTTTTGGAACAGCTGGAAGATTTGGTAGAAAACGCAATGAATATCCCCCTCTCAGGAGGAAAATGTGTTATAGATAGAGAGGCCATATTGGAATTGATCCAGGATATACGCCTGAAGCTGCCGGATGATATAAAAGCGGCAAAGCGTATCGCTGAGGAAAAACAGCGCATATTGGCCGAAGCTCAGCAGGAGGCAGAAAATATCATCAGAAACGCCGAATCCCGTATTGCCGCTTTAGTTGATGAAAATGAAATTACCAAAAAAGCATATGAACAGGCAGAGATCATTATTGCAAATTCAAAGAAAAACGCCAGGGAGATTCGCCTGGGAACCAGAGAATATGCTGACGGTATCCTTAACAAGGTGGAAGAAATACTGGAAGATGCTTTGAATGTAATTAAGCAAAACCGCCAGGAGCTCAAATAGACAGAGATCTCGTCTTGGTTATCTGTTAGTTACCTGTTAAAGGTTATTTAAGGGGACGACACTTCTTCTGTCCCTTTTAATGCATTTGCGACCTTTGTATGTCATATAAGTCATATGACACAATAAGTCATTTGACAAGCCATTCCTTTAAGCAGGCGGTTGCCTTTAATAATATCAAACGATTGACATAATATTTTGCAGTGATTATCCTGGTGAAATCGCGTCGTTCATGGCAATATCATGAAACTTATAGCTTATGACAGCTTCTGACATGTTTATTTTAACTCCGGCATTCAAAGCGTTATAGTTTAATTTTTTTCTTTAGATAATGTTTTTTTGTCCGGCGGTGACAGCCGGTAAGGATTAATAATGAGAGACAGTATCATTATCAATATGATTACCGGGCGAGTCCACAAAAAACCGGTGCCGGAAACTACCGCCAGTTCCGAAGCCTGGGCAGATATGGGAATGACGCCTATAGCTAGGATAGTCAGGATACCAGCTATTATCCCGTGCAACAGCTTGCCAAGAAAGAGAACCCGATATTTGCACCCGGTACCTTTCATGATTCCCATAATTTGAGTGTGAACAGAGAATCCCGCAAATCCGAAAATGATTGATACAACAACCAACTGGACATTGAACTGAATGCTTTTCAGATTATAAACTGCCTGGGCTCCTGATGTTATTTCCATGAATCCTCTCAAGAGAGCGGTAATAAATTCGGAAGATACAGATGTATGAGAACTTCCGGTGAATAATAACGAAAATAATCCCGCCAACAGGGAAAACACTCCTAAAAGCGATAACAACTCGGATATTACGGCAAAAAATACAATGTATCCTGAAACCTTTATACACAGTATTGCGGCTTCTTCAACCGATGCAGTGATCAGAGCCGGAAGACTTACTGTTGTCAGGGCGCTTTTTTTATATTCATAATGATGTGCTCCGCCGTTACGGGCCGAATTATCATTTTGCTTTCTGAATGCCAGTTTTCCTGTTATGATAGCGGCTGTTAAACCTGAAACCCAGTGTATTAAAAGCAGAAAAACACCTAGCTTGACGCTTTTAAACAAGCCGGCGCCTATTGTTCCCACAATGAAAAGGGGGCTGGAGTTATTGGCCATAGGCAGCAGTTTCGAAGCCTGCCTGCTGTCAATAAGTTTTTCATCCAGCAGATCGCGGGTCATTTTGGCGCCGCTGGGGTAACCGCTTATAAACCCGAGAAGTATGATAAATATGGTATAATAGGGTAAATATAAAACTCTTTCAATAAACCTTTTTAAGATTTTGGGACAAGGGAAAAGCGAAATATACGGGATGATGATCCTTGACAGAACAAAAAAGGGAAACAGTGACGGAATCACAATATCAAGACAAAGGTATATTGCGTTTTTTGCTACCTGTGAAGTTTCTTTAGCAAACAGGCATAAGATTACGGCAAAAAAAGGAAACATATATATAAATATCAGGATGCTTTTATTCTTCATACTATTCCCGTTAATACAAACTGACATATAGAATAATTATTCGGGTTTTCCGGTAAAATTGCTTGCGAATGAAATTTTATTTTTCCGGCAAATTTTACTGTCAAAATGAAGGGTAATCTGTTACTACCGGTACGCAGGCATCGCCTTGGAAGTAAAGTGCATCTTGTTATAAACTGTACAATCGAAATTAATATTCGTGGTAATCAGATTATGAAATTGTTACAGTATGTTCAACGGCAAAGACCTGTTCAGAACCTGAGAAAAATGAAACAAAAACTGTGAGTATTTAATCCGTACAAACCTCATATCCTTCTTAATAAAGGCAATGTTTTATCAGGTATGGCCAGGATTTTATCATGCTGATAGGTTTGCTTATCGGCTGTGTCGGGAGTTTTTGCAAAGTTGCATTAAAAGTGAACAAAATGATATAATGTTGTAAATCATCATATTATATGACTTTTATTATATAGGGGAAATGGGAGGTAAATCGGTTATGTCCGAGAAAAAAGTAAACGAAATTGAGCAGGACGTTGTCGGTGAGATAAAGATCAGTGCTGATGTGATTACAGTTATTGCCCATACTGTTGCCAGCGAAATTGAGGGCGTGGCAGGTATGAACCCGAATCTGTCCGAGAACATTTCCTCTGTTTTGGGCCGCAAAAATCCTACCAAAGGTGTTAAAGTAGAAATAGACGGCAGTAATGTAACAATTGACTTTTTTATTCTGGTGGAATATGGAGCCCGTATACCTGAAGTTGCATGGAGAATACAGGAACGTGTTAAATCCGCAGTGGAAAGCATGACAGGCATGAATGTCACTTCCATTAATATCCATGTTCAGGGAATCAGTTTTGAAAAGGTCAAAGAAGAGAAAAAAGCCGAATAGCCGTCCAGGATGAATTGAGGTTGCTAAATGTTTGGTTATGTTGAACCGGATAAGCCGGAATTAAAAATTCGTGAGTATGATGTGTTTCGGGGATACTACTGCAGCCTGTGCAAGACTCTTGGACGTCGTTATGGTCAGTTTTCACGGCTCACCCTGAATTATGATCTTGCGTTTCTTTATGTTCTCCTGGACTCGTTAAGCTCTCTTCCCATCAGCGGCAAAACACAACGATGCATTGCTCATCCCTTAAAAAAACGTTTTATTATATTTTCCAATAATTTTGCGGAATATGCGTCAGACATGAATATTATTTTGATGTATTATAATTTGGAGGATAAGTGGAACGATGAAAGGAATGTGATGGGGGGAACCGGCGCCATTGCATTAAAAAGAGCCTTTAAAAAGGCAAAAAGGAGACATCCCGAAAAATGCGCTTCAATAGAGAACCATTTAATGAAACTTTCCGCCCTTGAAAAGCAGGGGTGTGATTCGGTGGATGAAGTTGCCGAAGAGTTTGCTGCCATTATGCGGGAGATTTTTGAATGCGAGAGCATTAAGGATGAAAACGAACGAAAAGCGTTAGGTTGGATGGGTTACAATCTGGGCCGCTGGATTTATATACTGGATGCCTATGACGATATTGAAAAAGACGTTAAGAATAATTCCTTTAATCCCCTGGTAAGTCAGTATGGTTTTAAAGGCGATAATATTAATGACTTTAAAGAATCGATACGTGAGAAGGTAAATTTTGTATTGACTTATTCATTGAGTGAGGTAGAAAAGGCGTATTCCCTACTTGCTATTGAAAAGAATAAAGGTATACTCGATAATATAGTGTATTCAGGGTTGATTGTCAGAACAGATAAGGTGTTGCAAGAAAGAGGTATAAAAGATGAAAAAGAATCCCTATAAGGTTTTAGGCATAAAAGAAGGAGCCAGTTATGACGAAATAAAACGAGCATACCGTGAGCTGGCCAAAAAGTATCATCCTGACAGATATCAGAATAACCCTCTGGCAGATTTGGCCGAAGAAAAAATGCGGGAAATTAACGAGGCCTATGATGAGCTTATGAAAAATGCGGGCAATTATCAATACAGGCCTGATTATGAGGAATCCTATGATAGCAGCAATGCATCACAGGGAACATATAAACAGCAATATCAGCAGCAAAAGTCCGGATCATACTCATATAATACTCAATATCAATACCAATATGAGAATGAATCCGACCTTGAAAACAAAGTAAGGATGTATATAAACAGCGGCAACATAGCCGAGGCTCAGAGAATACTGGACCGGATGAAAAACAGGAATGCTTCATGGTACTATTTGCAGGGTCTCGTATTCTTAAGAAGGGGCTGGTATGACCGAGGGTACAGCAGTATTCAAAAGGCGGTTAACATGGATCCAGCCAATTTTGAATACAGAAATGCGTTAAATAACCTTAACCAGCAATCTGCCGGATACAGGTACAATAATTATTATAGAAACAGCTATCATAATAGCCCTGACATGTGTAATCTTTGTGTTAATCTCTGGTGTCTGGACAGCTTCTGTGAGTGCATGGGCGGAGATCTTATAAGCTGCTGCTGAACAATAATCAAGAACGAGGTTTTTGGTTTGGAAAACAGTTCAGGTTTAGGAAACCGGAAGGAAAAATCAAATAATAATATACGAAAAATTTCTCTGACAGGGATCCTGTCGGCATTCATCGTTATAGTGTTGTTTTTGGAGTCAATTGCTCCAACCGGAAGACTGGGGTTTTATGTTTTAGCAGGATTCATTCTGTCGGTTATAATCCTGGAAGCCGGCGCCAAATGGGCCTGGGCATCTTATGTGGTAACGTGTGCAGCAGGTCTTCTTGTTATCCCTGAAAAACTCAATATACTTCCGTATGTATTATTCTTTGGCATGTATACAGTATTGAAATACCATATTGAATCCTTGAGAAAGACATGGCTGGAGATATTGCTTAAGTTTGCCGCTTTTAATCTTTTCCTGTGGCCGGCATGGAGTATGGTGAAGGTTTTTCTTCCTCAATCATTAACTTCAGGTACCATGATTATTGTTACGGGCATTGTATCACAAGTGTTATTTGTGCTATATGATATAATATTTACAGCATGGATAAGGTTTTATTTTGAAAAAATAGCTCCAATTATTCGAAAATCCTAGTCCATAGCATGTTTTTAACAGAAAACGATTTATTGTATCAGCCATAGTGTTGTTTATCAAATGTGACAAAACCTGTTGCCGAGGGAAGATTATAAATCACGGCCATAAATTTTAGCTGCGGCGTTTATTGCCGCAGCTTTTTACCACTATAATAATAAAGGGAGCATAGACAGCGCAGTATCATACTGCCAACTGAGGGTTCCGTAGCCATCTGGTCGTCATCCTGAAGGTCGCGAAGCCACCTTTGTCATCCTGAAGGTCGCGCAGCGCAGTGAATGATCTTATATGTTAACATGAAGATTCTTTGCTGAAACTCAGAATGACAGATCGAGTATCATCCTGAAGGGAAAGAAGCGGAGCGAAGGAGCTTATAGCTGTTTATACATACCGAAAATAATATAAATGCCAATATGCAGTTTTTAACAAAAGGAGATATATAATGAACGACAGTGCGTTACGTGTTCTTGAATACCATAAAATAATGAAATTGCTCGGCGACAGAACGGTTTCTGCGCTGGGCAGATCATATGTGGAGAATTTAAAGCCTGTTTCGGATTTTTTTGAAGTACAGGAAAGGCTTAAGGAGACAAATGACGCGGCGGCATATTTGTGGCGTAAGGGAAGCCCGCCTTTCGGAGGGATCCATGATATAAGGGGGGCTTTGAAGCGTGTTGAAATAGGGTCTGTTCTGAGTATATCCGATCTGCTCAAGATCGGGGATGTCCTGCGCTGCGGAAGGATCATAAAACAATTTCTCACAAATGACGTACCTGCCGACTGGGAAGGCAACATCGCACTGGAATTAGGCCGTCAGATTACGGGATTCAAACAGGTAGAGGACGCAATATCAAATGCGATAATCAGCGAGGAGGAGATTTCTGACCGGGCCAGCCCCGAACTTTTCTCCATAAGAAGGAGTATCCGGCAGAAGCAGGATGGAATAAAAGACAAATTATTATCAATCATCCGCTCCAATGAATACAAAAAAATAATGCAGGATGCTGTTGTTACCATAAGGGGCGACCGTTATGTCATACCGATAAAACAGGAATTCAAAAGCCAGGTTCCGGGGCTTGTCCATGACATGTCAGCATCCGGGGCGACCGTATTTATAGAGCCGCTGGCAGTGGTTGAAGCAAATAACGAGATAAAAGCTCTGCTGATCCGGGAACAGCATGAAATTGAACGGATCTTACAGGAATTATCGGCTAAAGTGGCTGAAATAAGGGTTGAACTTGGTATCAATGTTGACATACTGTCAAGGCTGGATTTTATGTTTGCCAAGGCAAAACTGTCCCGGGATATGAACGGGATCTGCCCTCATCTTACCGACAAAAGGCAGGTTAGAATAAAGCAGGGCAGACACCCGCTTTTGGACAAGCATAAAGTTGTGCCCATTGATATCGAACTGGGTTATGATTTTACTACATTGGTTATTACAGGACCTAATACCGGAGGAAAAACAGTAACACTCAAAACTGTGGGCCTCTTTGTATTGATGCTTCAGTCGGGACTGCATATCCCTGCGCAGGAGGGCAGTGAATTCGGCATATTTGAAAGCGTTTATGCCGATATAGGCGATGAACAGAGCATAGAACAGTCGTTAAGCACATTTTCATCCCATATGAAGAATATTGTATATATTTTGGACAATGCAAATGAAAATTCACTGGTTTTATTTGACGAGCTCGGGGCAGGAACCGATCCTACGGAAGGTGCGGCCCTCGCCATGGCAATACTGGAGGAGCTTACAAAAAGGGGTATTTGCACCATGGCAACCACCCATTACAGTGAGTTGAAAATCTATGCCATGACAACAAAAAATGTTCAAAATGCTTGCTGTGAGTTTGACGTTGAGACTCTTCGCCCTACTTACAGGCTTCTGGTGGGGGTTCCGGGAAAAAGCAACGCCTTCGCGATATCCAGGAAACTGGGTCTGGATCCATATTTAATCCATAAGGCTAAGGGATATTTATCCCAGGATAATATACGATTTGAGGATGTCCTATCTGATATAGAAAAAAGCAGGACACAGGCCGAGAAAGAAAAAGACGAGGCGGCCATGCTCAGGCTGGAAATTGAAAAACTTAAAAACGAAATCAAAAAGGAAAAAGAAAGAATAAACAAGGAGAAAAGCAATATCATTGCCAAAGCAAAAGAAGAAGCCAGGACAATAATAATGAACGCCCGGTATGAATCAGAAGAGCTTTTAGATCGTTTAAAGGAACTTTATAGTCAAGGCCTTGAAGCCATCAATGAAAAAAAACTTCAGGATGCCAGGGCAAAAGTCAGAAATCTGGATAATATTGAGGGCCGGTTGGTAGAATCTTATGATTTGCCTAAATACCATGAAGCACCAAAGGATTTGAAACCCGGAGAAACCGTACTGATGCTGAATCTCAACCAAAAGGCGACTGTCCTTGAAAAGCCTGATCCTGATGGACAGGTGTTGGTACAGGCGGGTATAATGAAGGTTAAGGTCAATGTAAAACAACTTAAACGTATCGACGAGCAAAAGGAATCCATAGAAAAATTGAACAGGGTACGGGTGACAGGTGTGAAGTCTTCGCCTGTAAGCCTTGAGCTGGATTTGCGGGGACTCAATGTTGAGGAAGCAATTGAAAAGGTGGACAAGTATATTGACGATGCCGTTATTGCAGGGCTCCATGAGGTGTCGATAATACACGGCAAAGGGACAGGTACACTGCGAAAAGCCATTCATAATCATTTGAAAGGACATACCCATGTTGCGGCATACCGCCTTGGAAATTACGGCGAAGGCGATACGGGTGTTACGGTAGTAGAACTTAAGTAAGGAGCGGAAGAGAAATGCACGGGTTAGGAACAATAGTAAATGTTATTACAATCATTATCGGCGGTACTATCGGAATTTTTCTCAAGAAAGGCATACCGGAACGATTTAAGAATACCATTATGCAGGCTGTAGGCCTGGCGGTAATAATTATAGGGATATCAGGAACTCTGCAGGGAATATTCACGGTAACCGAAGAAGGAAAGCTTGACCGACGTTACATAACAGAGATGATATTATTCCTGGTGATTGGAAGTCTCATAGGAGAAGCCATAAAAATCGAAGATGGGCTGGACAGGATGGGAATGTGGTTTCAAAACCGGTTTGCAGGAAAGGAATCCAATTTTGCCAAAGGGTTTGTAACTGCAAGTCTGGTCTATGTTGTAGGAGCAATGGCAATTATCGGTTCCCTGGAGGACGGGCTCTACGGAAAAATTGATATACTGCTTGCCAAATCCATGCTTGACGGTATCAGTGCTATTGTTTTTTCAGCAACACTGGGCATCGGCGTCATGTTCTCCTGTTTATCGGTATTGGTTTACCAGGGAGGAATCACAGCTTTAGCAGGTGTATTAAAACCGCTGCTAAGTGATGCAGTGGTATCCCAGATGTCGCTGGTGGGAAGTATATTGATACTGGCTATCGGCCTTAATCTGCTGGAAATAAAGAAATTCAAGGTTGGAAACATGCTGCCGGCTATTTTTATCCCTTTGGTTTACTCATTGTTTCAATAAACCGTAGTTCCGGTATTATGGTTACTATTCTGAGCGTCGGCGAAGAATCTTTATGTAAACATGTAAGATCTTTCACTCTACTTCGTTCCGTTCAGGATGACAGATGGGGGATTCCGTCCATAAAAGACATTACAGGCGGGCGCAAGGTTTCTCATTGAGATAAGCTGGTTTGTTTCGGAGCCATCAGAATGACATAAAGAAAGTTTGCGCAATAGAGTGATTATTTGTATAATTATATAAACACTTAAAGGAAGTAAAGCAAATTACATATACAAGGAGAGACGAATATGAAAAAACTTATGCTGGGCAACGAGGCCATTGCCCGCGGTGTCTATGAGGCGGGGGCGACGGTTGCAACGGCATACCCGGGAACTCCCAGTACAGAGATTACCGAGACTATTGCAAAATATGACGAAATATACTCCGAATGGGCTCCAAACGAAAAAGTAGCCCTTGAGGTTGCTATAGGAGCTTCTATTGGCGGTGCCAGAGCTGTAACGGCAATGAAGCATGTAGGGCTGAACGTAGCTGCAGATCCTTTGTTTACAGCGTCATACACCGGTGTAAACGGAGGATTGGTCATATTTGTCGCTGATGATCCAGGTATGCACAGCTCACAGAACGAACAGGATACAAGAATCATTGCAAGGGGCGCAAAAGTACCTGTTATAGAACCGTCCGACAGCCGGGAATGTAAGGATTATACCAAAGAAGCCTTCAGAGTGAGTGAAGAGTTCGATACGCCTGTTATTGTACGGCTTAGCACCAGGGTGTCCCATTCCCAGGGTATCGTTGAACTGGAGGACAGAGAAAATTATGAATTGAAGCCATATGTAAAAAATCCGGCAAAATATGTAATGATGCCGGCTATGGCAAGACGCAGGCACTTTTCTGTAGAGGAACGCATGGCAAAGCTGAGGGAGTACTCTGAAGAGACTTTATTGAACAGAATTGAATGGGGAGATAAGAAAATTGGCGTAATCACCTCCGGCATAGCTTACCAGTATGCCAGAGAAGCATTCGGAGACGTGTCATATCTTAAACTTGGGATGGTTTATCCTCTGCCCGAAAAACTTATCAAAGAATTTGCCTCCAAGGTGGAGACCCTTTACATAATCGAAGAACTGGAACCTTTTATAGAGAACCAGTGCCGTAAAATGGGTCTTAAGGTTACAGGCAAAGATAAGCTCCCGGTCATTGGAGAATACAGCGCCGGCTTAATCAGGGAGAAGATATTGGGAGTAACTTCGGATAAACTTAATGATATCCAGGATGAAGTTCCGGCAAGGCCTCCTGTGTTATGTGCAGGATGCCCCCACAGAGCTACATTTTATGTATTGAAGAAGCTTAAGCTGACCGTTTCCGGTGATATCGGATGTTATACCCTCGGAGCTTTGGCTCCGCTGGAATCCGTAGACACCACAATTTGTATGGGAGCAAGCATCGGAGTGGCCCATGGCTTGGAAAAGGCCAGAGGCAAAGAGCAAAGCAAAAAGACAGTTGCCGTAATAGGCGATTCTACTTTTATACATTCGGGAATTACCGGCCTCATTGATATGGTCTATAACAATTGCAGCGGTACCGTTATTATATTGGACAATTCCATAACAGGCATGACAGGCCACCAGCATAACCCCACCACCGGTTATAACATAAAAGGGGAACCGGCAAAGCAGGTAGATTTGGTTAAGCTTTGCCAGGCTGTCGGCGTAGAAAGGGTCAAAGTATGTGATCCCTTTAACTTAAAGGAATTTGAGCATGTTGTCAAAGAAGAAGTAGCGGCTGACGAGCTTTCAGTGATAATAGCCCAAAGGTCTTGCGCACTGTTGAAGCATGTAAAATTCGGTCCGATTTTAACCATTAACCAGGATAAATGCACCAAATGCCGTATGTGCATGAGGCTGGGTTGCCCCGCGATTGTTGACAGGGGTGATCACGTTGAGATAAACCCCACTCAGTGCGCAGGCTGTGATCTTTGTCCGAAAGTATGCAGATTTAATGCGATAGAAAAGGCAGGTGGCCGGGATGAGTAATAAAAGTGTTTTGATCGTGGGAGTAGGCGGCCAGGGAACATTGCTCACCAGCCGTATTCTGGGCGATGTGGCATTAAGCTCAGGACTGGATGTTAAAGTTTCTGAGGTCCATGGCATGTCCCAGCGCGGTGGAAGTGTCGTAACCTATGTTAAAATGGGCGAAAAGATATATTCTCCGATTATAGAAAAGAATGAGGCAGATATTATACTGTGCTTTGAAAAACTTGAGGCGTTAAGATGGATCGATTATGCCAAAAAGGATGCAACAATAATTATAAATAATCAAAGGATAGACCCAATGCCGGTTATAATCGGCAAGGCAAAGTACCCTGAAAATATAATTGAGAAAATTAAGGCAAATTATAAAAAGGTCGTTGATGTTCCTGCCCTTGATATGGCAAAAAAAAGCGGGAATATTAAGACCGTAAATGTTGTAATGATTGGTGTAATGGCCCAATGTACGGAAATTGATAAAGATGTTTGGATAAAGGCTATAGAAAAGACAGTGAAACCTCAGTTTGTTGAGGTTAATATCAAAGCCTTCAATTTAGGTTACGATTTTGCAAGGGATTGCTTCATTTAATCACTGTACAGGTTAGAGCCAGGTTTTGATGCCAAAGAATAATCAGCATTGTAATGCGAACTTTATTTCACTTTACTGTTTCAGTGAGAACAGTATTAAGGACTTAAACCTTATACATTTTAAGAAAACAGCTAAATAAGAACGTGGTTTTTGGAGGTAGACATGATAAATAAGCGGATTTCTGGTTCCATGGTGTTATTCTCCCTGATTGTTGCATTGTTGTTCTTTTCTTTTGTTCCCGGCTCAATAAGCTCAAATGCAGCAGCAAGCACAGGGAATGCTGACTATGCCAACCGAAAGCAAATTAATTCCAATGGCAGCGGATTTGACAGCGTTGACCGTTTTCCGCTTATTGAAACATCAAATGTGGAGCTAAAGCTTATTGATAAGTATGAAAGGTATAATGAAAAAGCGGATGAAATCAAGGAAACCTATGCTATAAAATTAAAAGACATGATCATAGGTTATCTTCTTTATGATTCATACATCCTCAATAACGGAGACTTATACTATTACCTGAAATACGAACCTGAAGGATTCAACCCCAGATCTATAAGCATTATGCTCCCATTTACCTTTGACGAATATGACTTAAGGACTATTGAGTATCCCGAAGGCCTGGACCAGACCAAATCAGTTATCAGGTTATATGAGGGACTAAAACCTGATGATGATCTTCTCAGTAACCTGGAACCAGGTTCTGTTTATATTGATTCCGATTCTTTGAATGGCTTTTTCAGCTATAGCAGCATTTATGAGACAGGTACCAATAAAATCAGAAAAGAATTATATGATAAGGCAAATAATATTCAAATAACAGGAGACGGTATCAAGGTAACGCTTCCGGCAGCTGAGAATGCCTTTTCCGAGCAATGGGGAATCATCTCAAAGAAAAAACTGGTTGACTGGGATGATGAAACACAGATTGATGCTGTTAAAGTTGGAGACTTAAGCCGTGTAAGAAAATGGGGCGGAGACGGTCAGTATTACTTTTTACCTAAAGGATATGCGCCATATAGTGCTAACGGTTTCTACAGAAACAGCGCAAATCATATCGGGAACAAATACCTCGGCATCGAAGGCCGCTTCTTCGAGGACTATGCCTATATTACCATCGATACGCTGACAAAAACCCAGAATTCGGACGGATACTGGGGAACCGATCCAATGGCAGCGGGGTTGTATGACGATTATAAAGTAGGTGCCGGTTTCTTTGACACAAGATGGGATACTGAGGCTGCATTATCGCTTCTCAGAGGGCACAGAAGATTTAATGAACCCATGTTTTTGAAAGCGGCCAATAAATATGCCGAATTCTACTGCGATTTTGCTGTTTCCAATGCCTACCTGACAAAAAACCAGGGACTCCTGGTCTATGACTATGGTTTTAATGCCACTCCGGGGATAAAAACCCATGTGTCATTGAATCATCTGGTGAATGAGATGAATTTCTTACTTGAGATGTACAGCAGTACTGCAAAGACTAAATATCTCCAGGTAGCAAAGCGTATTCTGACAGGAATCTCGGATACGGCTGAAGAATGGATCAATCAGGAGACCGGTGATTTGTACTACGGTTATTACGGAGACGGGAAATACGATGTAGAAGACTATCCGACCCTTACCCTGGATGATTTGCGCTATGCGCAGGTATTATTAACGACTTTATACTACAATGAGGACCCAAGTATAAATATGCTTATAAAAATAAAGGAAGAGTATTTAGCGAGAATAGGTATAGTTCACTGAGAGGAGAATGGTTATGTTCAATAAAAAACTTGTAGAAGGCCTTGGACATTCATCCATGATACGAGCCATGTTCGAAGAAGGGGCACGGTTGAAAAAAATATACGGAGACGATAATGTCTATGATTTCAGCCTGGGTAACCCTGAAGTAGAACCGCCCGCTGAAGTGATCGATACTTTAAAGAAGTATATTAACAGCGGAGAAGAAGGACTACATAAATACATGAATAATGCAGGCTTCCCTGATGTAAGGCAGAAGGTGGCTGCATATCTTACAAAAAAGAGCGGTATACCTTTGGCTGAGAATAATATCATTATGGTGTGCGGAGCGGCTGCAGGGCTAAATGTGGCTTTAAATGCCCTGTTAAATCCGGGAGAGGAAGTTATTGTACTGGCTCCGTTTTTTGTGGAGTATGGCACCTACATTGAACAGGCAGGTGGAAAAACAGTAGTTGTCAATACCATAAAAGACAGTTTTCAAATTGATGCGGATGCGGTCGAAAAAGCTATAACCGGTAAGACAAAAGCCATTATCATTAATTCTCCCAATAATCCTACCGGGGTCGTATACGACAGGGAATCCTTAGAAAGGCTTAATAAAGTTTTGGAGAAAAAAGAAGCGGAACTGGGGATCAATATTTTTGTCATATCCGATGAACCTTACGTCAGCCTGGTTTATGACGGGGTTGAAGTGCCCAGTACTCTGGCGATATTTAAAAAGAGTATTTCGATCAATTCATTCAGCAAATCTTTGGCACTGCCAGGCGAGAGAATAGGATATATAGCGGCAAGCAGCAGAATTCCGGAAGTCGGGACGCTGATTTCGGTAATGGTAACTTTGAACCGTACATTAGGCTTCGTTAACGCACCCTCGCTTTTCCAGAAAGTTGTTGCCGATAACCTTGAAGTGGCTGTTGACACTGAAAGTTATAAGAGAAAACGTGATTTACTTTATAACCATCTTACAAAAATCGGGTTTAAGTGTGTTAAGCCCGCCGGAGCTTTCTATTTATTTGTAAAAACGCCTGTAGAAGATGATGTAGCTTTCTGTAAAACTGCTGCGAAGTACAATCTTTTGCTTGTTCCCGGCAGTGGCTTCCGAGGTCCGGGTTATGTAAGGATAGCTTACTGTACCGATATTAAAATGATAGAACGCAGCCTGGAGGCATTTACAAAACTGGCAAAGGAATATAGTTTGGGTTAATATTATAACGTAAATATTATATCGATTGGTCAAAAATGAATCGGGGTTGTCTCAGAATACGGAACATGTCATGGTCGTCAAATAGCCACGGAATCATCAAATTCGGGCTGTTATCCGCAAATGACCTCCTGTTATTGAGACACCCCCTTTTCTTATTTAGAATAATTTCCCTGCATATATGATTCTGTTAGATAATATGAACACTGTGGTATTATGGTATTATATTCCGCGGTTTACTGCACTGTTAACCGATTTTTTGCGTGGAAGGTGTTGCATGAAATGAAGTGTATAAGAAAAACGCTCATGAAACTGGCATGTCTGTTTTTTTCATTATTGTTGATATTAAATACATATGATAAATCAAGCGCTTTAAGCGGTCAGCAAAATCCCGGTATTACCATTGACGGCAGGAAAGCAGAAATAAATTTGAATTCGGGTGACAAATACCTTTATGTACCGGCAGAAAAAATATATACATTGCTGGGTGCGGGTTATAGATGGGATACATCAAAGAATCATGCCATAATACAATATGGCGCAAAAAGCTTTACCATAAGTGAACAGGATTATCAAATCAATGTAAACGGCAGGGTAATACAACTGACAAACAGGCCGTACCTCAATAACGGCGAGCTTATGATACCTCTTGTTTCAGCGGTAGAGACTCTGGGAGGAGGGTTGGAATGGGATGAAAGCTCAAAGACCTGGAAAGTCTACAGCAGGAAACTGCTCGAGAATACTGTGGATCGAATGGGCGACGGTAAACTTGTCCAGGACAAACTTATCAAATATGAGAAATATTTTGACGACGGTAAATATAAGTTCTGGTCTTCTTTAAGGGACGGAGCATCCCTGTACCGCTCCGATTCCGACGGCAATCATTCCGGAAGGATAATTGACTCAGCCACAGAAATAATCGGTATGGACAGCGATTATGTGTATTTTATTGATATTTCTCAAGGAGATTTTCTCTGCCGGATAAAAAAAGACGGAACAGATCTTAAAAAATTGACGGATGAAGCTGTTGAATCAGCCTGGCTTGATGCGGATCGAATTAAGTATCACAGCAAAAACAGCGGATTATCCCTGTATTCCATAGCAAAGGACGGAAGCGGGAAAAGAGCCGAAACGACCGAAATAACCGTAATCAATAAAGACTGGGTGGTTAATGACTACGTATCGGTTTCCGATAAGAATATTCTTCTGAAAGGCAATCTGATCATAAATAAAACTGGATCTCTTGACCTGAATAACGTAAATCTGTTGTTTGACTGCGGTAATGGGAAGTCAGGTCCGGTCGTGAGGATCATAAAAGTTGATTCGACATCTTTAGCTATTAAAAACAGCCGGATCGGGTCAACACACCCGGACGGCGGAATCATTTTTTCAGCAGTTTCATCAAAGGTGGAAATCCAGTCCAGCAGGATATCTGGTATAAAAGACCATATTTTATTTGACCGGTGCGGTAACACCAGAATTATTGGTAATTATATTATTAACTCTGCAGGAAACGGAGTTGTCAAATTTACCGGTTCAAACCGCCCCCTCTTTAAGGATAATATCATCATCAACAAGACACGGGGCGCAGTTCCGGCTTCCGCAATACAGGCTGAATTTACAAAAGATGCAAGTATTATGGACAATGTGTTTGTGGATCAGGGTGAGTGCATATCGTTTACACGGCGGACAACCGGGAGCGGTGCGGCCAATAACCTGATTTTCGGTGATTACGGGAGTCAATGCATTACACTGCGGCAGGAGACCGGTAACAATATTGTTTATAATAATTTTATACAACTGAACTATGATGACGGTTATCGTATCACAAACGGCCGGGACGGTATCGGAATATTGTCGGATACCGTGGATGCTACCTCTGTATTTGAAAAGAATGTGATCAACAATGCTGCAAATGCAATAACCATTAAAAACCTTAAAAACTGCGTATTTGATTCCAACAGGATCTGGATGCAGCTGGCCGATAACATAAATGAACGGAACGGGTACAGGTGCATGGATATGCAGTATTCCCACCGCTGTGAAATTATAAATAATATCTTTACATCATGGCACGGGGAGACAGGAAGCGGCATGCAGCTGTTCTACTCCACTGACAACCGGATCGAAGCAAATACAATAAAAGGTTTCAAATACGGTTTGGAATTATGGAATACATCTGATTCCAATATTTTATCCGGCAATCATATTGCCGACTGCTCAAGTTACATAGTGACCGACAGATCAAACCGGAATAAAGTGATTAAAAATTCATTCATTTCGAATAAGAACATCAGGATATATGCTTACAATAACGGAGACAACGAGTGGGCATCTAACTTTTATGGTGGTTCATCATATCAGTCCCAACAAACACTGTTTGGAACGGGAAACGATAAATCTCCGTTAATCAGGGCAAATGATCTTATAAAAGTTAAGAGTGAAAACGTGCCCAAAAGGTTAGTACCATTAGATACGGAAGATACCGAAATAGAAGATTATTGCATTTATGACAACGAGACATGGAAAAATGAGGACCTTATTTGGAAATGGAATAACATAAGAGTTATGGAAGGCGGTACGCTGACCGTTGAAAACACAACTATTAAAGCACCCACGGCATACGACTGCGAGCCATACTTCATTGTGGAAAGCGGCGGAACACTGATTTTGAGAAACAGCAAAATCTTAGCTGATCCTTTCGGTATGCCCATTTATATATCAGTATACGACGGAGGAAAGATCATTGCTGAAAACTGTACATTCGAGTATTTACCCGCATTTGACATCATGGGCTCCGGTTCGGTGGTAAAAAGCTGCATTTTTGATAACTGCCATGTCGTTAACTTTTATAACAGCTCAAATGTGACTATTCAGAATTGTAAAATTTCAAATTCTTACTTCGGTTTCTTTATCGGGGATTGCGCAAGCGGTACAATCAGCGGAAATAAGGAAGAAAATATTGCCATCAGGCTCGGTGAACCTGCCCAGGTTCCTGCTGCCGATAATAAAAGCGCAGGTAATGAAAAAAATCCAGGCGGGAAAAGAAAGATCGCTTATATAACTATTGATGACGGACCAACAAGAAGCGTTACCCCATTAGTCCTTGATACCCTTAAAAAGTATGGGGTAAAGGCAACATTCTTTGTATTGCCGCATAATGGTGTGGACGATCTTTATAAAAGGATAATTGATGAAGGTCATGTGCTGGGCAACCATTCCTCATCTCATGATTACAATATTCTCTACAAGAAATCAGTGGAAGACTTTAAAAACGATGTGCTGAAGGCAAGAAACTATATAAGCCAAAAATTCAATTATACCACCACATTGTTCAGATTTCCCGGAGGGTCCGGAAGCTGGGGAAAAGATGTAATCAAAGCAAGAGCGGAAGTTCTGTCAAATTTGGGATACAGGTATTTCGACTGGAATTCCTCAATGGGGGATACTGATACAAATCTTAAAAAATACGGGACAGATGAACAAATAGCGAATATTTTGGCCAATAACATCCTGAAGAATACCAAAGGCAAAGACAAATTAATAATCCTCATGCATGATTCGGCAGGGAAAAAATATTCGGCAATGGCGTTGCCTATAGTTATAGAAGGCTTAAGAGAACAGGGGTATGAATTTGACGTTTTAACAAATTATTAGAGTAAGCCTTAGGCAGGCCATGCCTTAGACGGCGCAGGACGGCTTAAAAGGAGACTATTTGCTCCAAAATTCTCAAAAACAAGGGGATAGTACGCCTGCCCGATGAGAAAAGAAAGGGATGCAAGTAATCATGGCTTATACGCAAGAAAGAATACTGGAGATTGTAGCAAATCAGAGAAAATTCTTTCGTTCCGGGGTTACACTGGATGTCAAATGGAGATTACAGCAACTGAAAAAACTGAAAGCAGCTGTCATTGCCCATGAGGAAGAGCTTGAAAAAGCGTTGTATGAAGACCTGGGACGCAGCAAAACAGAGGCATATTTATGCGACATTGGTCCCGTAATCGTAGAGATCAACGAAACCATCCGCGGATTAAAAAAATGGGCAAGACCTGAAAAGCATTACAGTGGACTTATGTGCTTTCCAAGTATGTGTACTACGGTATACAAACTGCCTTATGGTGTTTCACTCATTATTAGTCCCTTTAATTTCCCGATCCTTCTGACGCTAGGTGTATTGACGGCCAGCATTGCAGGAGGCAATACCGCGGTTATCAAGGCAAGCTCTAAATCGGCGGCCAGTACCAGAGCATTGCAAAAGCTGATTGCTGAAACATTTCCTGAAAACTATGTTACAGTTATTGACGGCGGTCATGATGTAGCTGATATGTGCCTGGCACAGCGATTTGATAAAATATTCTATACAGGGTCACCTGCAGTTGGAAAGCATGTGCTTGCACAAGCGGCAAAAAATTTGACTCCCGTAGCGCTGGAGCTTGGCGGTGAAAACGGCAACTGGTGTATTGTCAGAAAAGATGCGGATATAAAGGATGCCGCACGTAAAATCGCGTTTTTCAAACTTTGCAACGCAGGGCAGATTTGCATTAATATCAACCAGGTTGCAGTGGCTGATGAAATAGCGGATTCTTTTATAGAGGCGCTAAAGAGCGAATTTATCAGACAAATCGGTGAAAAACCCGAAAAAAATGAAGAGTATCCGAAGCTAATCAATGATGCGGCATATGACAAATGCCAAAAGCTTGCGGATGAATATAGAGACAGAATAATTTTCGGAGGGACCGGCAACAAAGAAACAAGACGATTCGCTCCGACTTTGATCTATCCTGTCAAAATCGATGAAGATATAGTTAAGCACGAGTTGTTTTGCCCGCTGCTGCCCATTGTACCCTTCAGGGATCAAGAAATCGACAATCTGATGGAAACAATTGCCGACAGGGAACATCCTCTTGCCATGTATGTGTTTACCAGCGATATGAGATGGGCGAAGAAGGTCATGTCCACCCAGCAATACGGCGGAGGATGTATCAATGAGGTCTGTGTCCATATCATGGTGAAAGGTGTGCCATTCAATGGGGTTGGACATTCCGGAATGGGCGCATACCATGGAGAGTGGGGGTTCAGGGAGTTCACACACCCCACCACGGTTTTGAAAGGTAATACGCGTTTTAATCTGCCAATACGAGAACATCCGTATTCCGGAAAATACGAAAAAGTGAAAATGTTTCTGCTGAAAATATTTGAGCGATAATTAGGGGAATATGAATCCCGGCATCAGATGAGGATATTGTAGGATTTTATCCAGGTCTGACGTAAAAATATAAATAAATCAGTTGGGAAATAAGGAGTTTTAATACTACGTGCAGAATAATATTAAAGTAACATATCAAATAACATATCATCATTTCCCGGCAGCTAGGCAGCTATATGTATGCTGACATGACGGCATTCCAGGCGGTCATTAGCTGCAGCCGATCCAGTATGCAAAGATTCAAACTCAACCCGGAATGAAGCAGATTATGCCACAGCCGTAATGTTTATTATTAAGGCGATGTATGAGGCATCTGCATTAACGATTGGCACCGGAGTTGACAATAATTTTTCAACGATCGATGTGGGAGACCATGTCATAATCGTATATTGCTTTACGGACTCCAACACGAAAATAGCGCAGCAGCAAAGGTCGGAAATCAATATGGACAACAAGGCTGTATGGACAACAAGATTAATTGTGCAAGTCTTATCTTTATCTCCAGCTGAATAATCGACTTACGAATCCTTATGACATGCTTTGCAGCGTATCTCCGCCGCAGTAATAATGTTCCAACATGTTAAGACGCAAAACTATGCTGACTGTCATCAAAACAATTTGCGCCGTTGGGCGGAAACGGAGGAATGGAGATGAGAAGTTTTATGAGTAAAAATTTTAGAAAACTCATGTCTGTGTTATTATCGATCGCATTCTTATTCACATTATTTACCGGAGCGATATTTGCCGATGAAGCCAAAGCAATACCAGGTCGTATTGAAGCGGAAGATTTCACTTCTCAAACTGGATTTAGCGGGAACTTTATTGAGACAAATGCCAATGCCAGCGGAGGAAAGGATATCGGCTATGTTTCAGCGGGAAACACTTTGAGTTACCTTGTAAATGTTGCAAAATCCGGAACTTATGAAGTAACATTTACTTATGCCGCACAATCATCAAATACCGATTCTTTTTCATTACGAGACAGTGATGGAAATGTCCTGTGCCGGGTAAGCACACCTGCAACAGGCGGCTGGACAACATGGAGAACTGTCACCACGTATGCCGAACTGACAGCAGGTGAACAGATCCTTACTATCTATTGCGACAAAGCCGGTTATAATATCGATTGCATGGACTTTGTTTCCCTTACATTTGTAGCAACGCCGACAATTTTACCTCCGCCCGGTACCTATGCATTGCCTGTAAATGTAACCCTTTCGACCAAAACTCCGGGAGCCAGCATCTACTATACTTTAGACGGAACCGATCCAACAGCATCTTCATCTTTATATGAATCAGCAATAACAGTTTCATCAGATACTGTTATAAAAGCCATCGGAGTTAAAGAAGGTCTGGAAGACAGTGATATCGCAAGCTTCAGTTATACCTTCGATCCAAATGCAAAAGCTGCGGCTCCAATAGCATCAATTGAATCAGGCACATATGGGGGAACTCAAAGCGTAACGCTGAGCACTACCTCGTATAACGCACGAATATATTACACCACCGATGGAACAGATCCTGAAACATCCGTTACAGGATCAACAAGACTTTACAGCTCTGCGATTTCCATCAGCAGATCTACCATATTAAAAGCCATAACGGTGGCGGAAGGTCTGAATCCCAGTGATATAGTTACATATAACTATTCCATCACTGCTGTTGCACCAACTGCAAATATTGCCTCTGGAGCAACAGTTGGTGAAGGTACACGGATCCAGCTTTCATCAAGCACATCGGGTGCAAGTATTTATTATACTACCGACGGCAGCGATCCCACTACCGAAAGCACCCTGTATTCAGGTCCAATAACATTAAGTGGTGCTATGGCTGACAACAGCAACAACATAATCATTAAAGCCATTGCAGCCGGAAGCGGCTTCGCAGCCAGCAGTATTTCCACTTTCACATATAAATTCGATCCGGATTTCGTTACATTGACCGATGAAGCGTCCATTGATAAAGTCATCTCTGAGATGACCCTGGCAGAGAAAGTAGCTTTACTGGGCGGAAGTTCGGGCAGATTAGCAGGTTC
>ERZ773359.378-NODE-378-length-63204-cov-12.229267_pt1 | contig 63204 bp, 48 predicted proteins | sample MGYA00374955_ERZ773359 | MGnify/ENA primary metagenome ERZ773359 (study PRJEB29098, sample SAMN04486028) | biogas fermenter metagenome | study: EMG produced TPA metagenomics assembly of the Biogas fermentation microbial communities from Germany - Plant 4 DNA1... | reverse complement strand
ATGGACGTGAAAGTCGGCCTTGCTGAACTTGGACAATTCGCACCTCTGCCTTCGAACAAAGTGGTTGCGTTGCGCGGGAGTGGCCCGGCGCGGCCCGGCCCGGGTCGGGTCGGGTCGGCGCGCCCGGCGCGGCCCGGCCCGGGTCGGGTCGGGTCGAGTCGCAAGAGAGCGCATCGAGTCGGGGCTCGCACGCTCCTAGGACACCGTTTACATTACACCACCTGGCGGAAAGGTTCAAGCTACGCCATGGTGAGCTGCAGGATGCTGTATGGTGTGGGCAGGCTGCAGCAGCAGAAGTTGTGAGACGATGGCGGGCGAGGCTCGTGTGAGCAGAAACCGGGCACTGCAGCGGTGCCCAGCCGGCGCCGGGGTCAGTTGCCTCAACCCGTCCACGAGAGATCGGCGAGACCTGTCGCCGGGGTGGGCTCGGCGTTATCGAGGAGCAGATGGCCTTCTGCTCCTCTTTCTGGAGGAGCACACCCGCAGGTGCGCCTCTGAAGAGTGGAGAACCCCAACTCGGACCGTGCCACCCTCTCGGTGTCGCCGCCCCGCGTATCCGCACACCTCGTTTAGCTGGCGCTTTACTTCGACTCTTCTCTGACATCCCCGGCGGTCACACCGCGACCCGCTCACCGAGATCCCTCCACGCCCTGCCTTCCGGGTATTCTCGGCGTTTTCGAGGAGCAGATGGCCTTCTGCTCCTCTTTCCGGAGGAGCACACCCACAGCCTCGCCTCGAAAAGATGGAGAACCCCGCCCTCACCAACAGTGTTCCCGCCTCCTGGCGCCGGCACCCCCCGATGCGCAGGTTTGCTAATGCCCACATGACAGAGCCCCTGACACCAACAGTCGACGCAGTCCAGTACAAGTCCAGTACAACAAGTCCAGTACAAGTTGCAGGGATGCCCCTATGGGCATCCCTTCCGCCTCATACTCCGCCTATTTCTGCTTTCCACAGTTGACACGCAACCAAGCAGCCCTGGCCACACGCAGCCGAAGCTCTAGCTCTCCCACGGCGCGCGGTGCGCATCCGTTGCGCCGACACCACCTGCCGCGGCTTTCCTGCACGCGCCCCACGCCGGACGCCCGCCTCTCTCCAGCTCAACTCCTCAGAGCCACCGCCCGCGACGCCTAACCTCGTCCTGCTCCACCCACCGCCCTAGCCCGGGGAGGCCTCGTCACCATCGCCACCAGCGCCAGGCTCACAGCTGCAGCCACAAGGCACGGCCACAGCGCCCCTGCATGGACCGCGTGCGCCGACACTCCCGCGTCCAGGCGCCTCTCCACGATCCAGCCCACCAGGGGAGGCATGGCCGCTCCGCCCAGGATCGACGTGATGTTCACCAACCCCGTGGCGATGCCCGATACGTTCGCCGGAAACAGGTCCTTCGTGATGCCGAAGGCGAGGCTGGCGGTGCTGTACGACACGCCCAGCAGGAAAATCACCACGTGCAGCGCACCCCAGGGCACCAGTCCTGGGGCCAGAGCCATAGGGATCCACACGGCCACACACAGCGCAGTGCTGCCCACGAGGAGCAGGCGCTGGGCCGCAAACAGGTCCATCCCGGCTGTCGCCAGCCTATCGGCCAGTCTCCCCATGAAAGGAGCAGCGACAACGTAGCCCACCGCGACCATGGTCACCGCGCCCGCAGCCTGCGTCGGGCTGACGCCGTAAACCGAAACGATGTACGGTGCACCCCAGAGGCCCTGGAAGGCCACCTGCGAACCGTACTTGGCGAAAAGGAAGAACGCCACCAGCCACATCCTGACGCTGGCTACGACCTCCCGGTTGGTGCCTCGCACCTGCTCCAGCGCCTGCCCCAGCCCCTGCTCCAGTCCCTGCCCAGGCCCCTGCCCCGACCCCTGCCTGGCTCCGTCCCCGGCCCCCTGCCGTGCCGCGCCTCCGGCCGCCATCTCGCGCCCTTTCCGAACAGCGTACCAAGCACACAACACAGCCAGCGCCACAGCCACGAACGCCAGACCAGTGAACACGGCCCGCCACCCCGCCGCCGTAGTCATCCATGCTAGCGGCGCGGCACCCACCAGCGAACCGGCGTGCCCGATGGTCACGAACAGGGCGTTGAACGTCGAGAACATCTCAGGCGGGAACAGCTCGGCTATGGCCTTCATACCAGGTATGAAACCCGCTGCCAGGCCCAGTCCCATCAACACTCTGCCGGAGAACGCTACGCCGAAACTGCGCGCCGCGGCGAACATGAAGGAACCCACCGCCCCCACCGCCAGGGCGCCCGCCGCCACACGTTCCGGTCCGGCTCTGTCCGCCAGCAACCCGATGACCGGCTGGGCCAGCGCGTATGCGATGAAAAACCCCGACGACATCATGCCCAGCGCTACGCTGTCGAGGCCGAACTCCGCCTCCAGCGCTCCCGCTACCACCGATATCGCAACACGCTGCAGAAACGACAGGAAGTACACCGACGCAAAGAGGCTGAAGGCGAAGCGCCTCATCTCACACGATCCTCCTTGCGATCAGCGTGTTCATGGCATGACGGTGCGGCACGCCCCCGGAGCAGCAGTCGAACACGGTCTCCTCGAAATGCAGCACTTCCCAGCTGGCGAAGTGCATCAACAGCTCGCCGCTGTGATAGAAGTGCTCATCATCGCCCCAGTCGGGGGCCACCGGGATGAACGGCTTGTGCACGAAGGCGTTCATCGCCACGATGGCGCCTGGCGCCGCCATCTCCCTGTAGTTCGCAAAGGCCTGCTCGCGCGCCTCAGGCGGTATGTACGTGAGGCTGCCGCTGGAGTAGAGCAGGTCGTACGGGGCCGTGACCCTGAAGGTGACAAGGTCAGCCCTGACCAACTCCACCTCAAGCCCCTCCTCCTTCGCCCACGCCGTGGCCTTGGCCAGGCCGGCCGTCGAAAGGTCAACCCCCACAGCGCGATACCCGTGCTTGGCGAAGTAGACCAGGTCCCTGCCCTCGCCGCAGCCCAGGTCCACCGCCCTGAACGGCCCCACGCCGCGAGCCTCCACCGCCAGTCTGGCCAGGGCGTTTGGCTCGCTGCCCCAGTACAGCTCCGGCCCCGAGTACGCTTCCTCATAGTCGATCAAACGTGGTCACCTCGTCGAGATTCGTTCGCCGCCGCACCTTCGTTACCTGCCGGCCCTCATCGAAACGCCGCCTCGCATCCGTCTGACCACGCCCGCCCCATCGCGCTGGCATGAGGCCATTTCTGTTGCCGCTTGAAGACGGACTACCTCTCCGCACAGCCTTGCGCATCAGCCATCGCACTGCAGACGTCGCGGCCACCTCCAGCAGCGCCACCCCTACCTCCTCGCAGACCGGACACTATGGCCTCGACTCGCGCCAGACCCCCCGTCTCGTCCGGCAGTGTTGGCAGGGAAAAGAATATGGCCGTGGGCGGCCCCATCACTGGCGCCGCCCAGGCCAGCACTATGTAGCCCCAACCGCCCTAACGACAACCCGTCGATTGCTGCACCTCTGCGTCCGGCCTTAGCTCGTCTAGGCCGTCATTCGCCCGAGGCCTGCGGTACCACAGTGCCTGCGGGCCCGTCAAGGTTGACCATGCCGGCCAGCTCAGTCCAGGGCACATCCACCGTATACATCCCCTCCACCCACGGGCCCATCTCGTACGGATCGAAGTAGAACCTTATCCCCGCCGGGCTCAGGGTGAACCGGTGCAGCGACTCAACCGCCACCTCCGTGACCTCGCCGGTGACGACCCAGGCGGCCCCCTGCTCCCTGAGATCACCGATGACGTAATCCGCCAGCTTCTCTTCCCAGCCGGAACCAGGGAGGAACACGTCCTCAAGCTGCACCTCGACGGGCCCTGACGGCCCCGGCACGATCGTATACGGCACGGCCACGTAGCTTCCGTGCGCCCCGCCAGTGTACGAGTAGATCGTGCCCTCCACGCTCAGCAGCCTCGGCGAGAAGTGGGCTATGCGGTACTCCACGCTCAGGTAATAGTTGGACCATGGCATCTCAGGCTCGAAGGTGGGCTCAGCCAGGCGTTCTATCACGATGGCATCAACCGGGAGGAAAGCCACGCTGTCGATCCACCTCTGAGCGGGGTCCACCTTTCCGGTGAGCAGCGCAGGCATCAGCACCGGCCTGATGACCTCCACGTCCACGCAGCCAAGGCGCTTCTCGGAGGTTCTGACGATCTCCGCCACCAGCTGCAGGTCGAATTCCAGCGTCTGCTGGCCGTCGGCACTGGTCCAGGTGCCTTCCCACCAGCCGGCGATGGGGTTAAGCCCCCCGCGCCACCTGCCGGTCACCTCGCCGCTCTCATTGATCTCAGCCATGTCAACGGTGCGCGCCTTGAAGGTGCCCTCCAGCAGCAGCTTCCTGCCGACTGAATCGTGCCAGTAGGTCCCGGTCACCTTCTCCTCGTCAATGGTGATCTCCATCTGCACCCGATGCGGGCCTAGCTTGCCGTAGTAGTGCAGAGTAACCGGTCCGTAGGCCGCCGCGCTCGCAGCAGTCAGCGCTACCGCAACCACCAGCGCGGCTACGAGCGTCAGGGCCGCTTCCCTACACAGGCTCAGTCGACCCCATCGCCCCTGCCTTCGCCGAAACCAACAACTCCGCGTCAACGCAAGCGTCTTCACAGGAAACCACCTCCTCTTACATTAATTCGCCTGCCACGCCGGATCCCCTTCGTACGCTCCTCGCGGGCGGACCGGAGGCGGGCCGCGGGGCTGATGTTTCACCTGTGAATCACCGATTCGGTGCAACTCGTCATCCAGCGGCTCCGCGAGCAAGCCGCCGCGGCGTACCACCTCGCCCCCAGTGTAGCACGACTTCAGCTGGCGAACTATCGGCCAACTCCCGCGTTTGGGCATGGTCCAGTCTCCAGGTCAATGAAGACGACTGGCACGATTGTTGCTACACTCCTTATAGAGTGGAAAGCTGAAGTCTTCCATAGAACTACTAAGTCAAGGAGGAGAGGCATCCGAATGGAGCTTGAGCTGAAGTTCGGAAAGACAACGCTGAGCCTTGACCTTTCAGCTCTTGGCACCGCCCCTACGGTGCTGGCAGGAAAGAGCCCTCCGAAGCTGGATGACCCGATGGCCCGGGTGCTCGAGGCCATGGCGAACCCCATCGGGTCAGGCACCATAGCTGAGGAGATCGCGAGGCGGAACGCCACTGAGGCCGTTATCGTAGTGAACGACGTGACCAGGCCCACCCCGAACCACCTGATGCTTCCGCCCATCCTCCAGCAGGTGGAGGCGGCTGGCATACCCCGCGACCGGATCACCCTGGTGGTGGCCACGGGCATCCACCGCGGCGACACGCCCGAGGAGATGGCCGACACGCTTGGAGCTGACATCGTCGCGAACTACAGAGTGGTCAACCACGACTGTGACGACGAGTCCAACCTGGTGTACGTGGGAACCCTGGTGCACGGCACCGAGTTCTACGTGAACAAGCTGGTGTACGAGGCGGAAATGGTGATCACCACTGGGGTGCTCGGCCCGCACTACTTTGCCGGATTTTCCGGCGGGCGCAAGTCCATCTTCCCGGGCGTGTCTGGGCGCGTGTCCATCGAGCACAACCACTCCCTGATGACCCACCCCAACGCGGGCGTGGCCGCGCTAGAGGGCAACCCGGTGAGCGAGGAGATGGTGGACGCCGGCCGGAAGGTGGATGTGGGGTTCATCGTGAATGTGGTTACCGACGCATCAGGCAAGGTGTGCGACGTAGTGGCGGGCGATATGGAGAAGGCCTGGCTGCGTGGAGTGGAGCTGTGCCGCGAGATCGCCGTCACGCCCATCGACAGACTGTATGACGTGGCCATCGCCAGCGCCGGCGGCTACCCGAAGGACATCAACGTCTACCAGGCGCAGAAGGGCCTCGACAACGCGGCTCGCGCCGTGCGCCCCGGCGGCACCATAGTGCTGGTGGCAGACTGTTCCGAGGGTTTCGGCGAGCCCACCTTCGAGGAGTGGATGGTGGAGGCTTCCACTGTAGACGACGTACTGGCGCGCTTCGCCGCCCAGTTCGCGCTGGGCGGGCACAAGGCTTACGCCCTGGCCCGGGTGATCAAGGAGAAGCATGTCATACTGGTGTCGCGCCTGGATGATGCCATCGTGCGCCGCCTATTCATGACCCCCGCGCACTCCCTTGAGGAGGCGCTGGATATGGTGCGGGCAAGGCACGGTGCTGATCTCTCCTGCGTCGTGCTGCCCAGCGCGGGAGGCGTGGTCCCGTCTCTCATTTCGCAATGATAGTGGAGGAGGAGACTCATGGATAAGCTGAAGATCGCAGTGGTGCCCGGCGACGGCATAGGCACGGAGATCATGGCAGAGGGCCTCAAGGTCCTGAAGGTTGTGAGCCAAATCCACGGGGGGCTCGACTTCGAGTTCAACACCTTCCCATGGGGATGTCACTATTACCTGAAGACTGGCAGGATGATGGATGAAGACGGGCTCTCGGTTCTGGCCGACCACGATGCCATCCTGCTGGGCGCCGTAGGCGCTCCGGGACTGGTGCCGGACCACGTATCGCTCTGGGGCCTGCTGCTGCCCATCCGCAAGAGCTTCGACCAGTACGTTAACCTCCGCCCCATCAAGCTGCTGGCGGGGGTCACGGGCCCGCTCAGGGACAAGGGGCCAGAGCACATCGACTTCGTGGTGGTGCGAGAGAACACCGAAGGCGAGTACGCCGGGGTCGGCGGCAGGGTGCACATCGGAACTCCATATGAGACTGCGATGCAGACCGCCGTGTTCACCCGGAGGGGAACCGAGCGCATCATCAGGTACGCCTTCGAGCTGGCGCGCAAGAGAAATAAGCACAAGAGACTGCTGTCGGTGACCAAGTCCAACGCGTGCAACTACAGCATGGTGTTCTGGGATGAGGTGTTCGCCGAGGTAAGCAAGGAATACCCGGATATCGAGACCCACAAGGCCCACGTGGACGCGGCGTCGATGTACCTCATCACGAAGCCCGAGTGGTTCGACGTGGTGGTGGCCTCGAACCTCTTCGGCGACATCCTCACCGACGAGGGCGCCGCCATACAGGGCAGCATCGGCCTGGCAGCCGGGGGGAACCTGAACCCTGAGAGGAAGTACCCGTCCATGTTCGAACCCATCGCCGGATCGGCCCCTGACATAGCAGGCAAGGGCATAGCAAATCCCGTTGCGATGATCTGGTCCGGAGCGATGATGCTGGACTTCCTGGGCTACTCCGAGATGGGCGACTTGATAGTGAGGGCCATCGAGCGTACGTTGCTGGACCCTCACGGGCCGCGCACCCGTGACCTGGGCGGCACTGCTACCACCGTGGAGATGGGCGATGCGGTGTGCGCTAACCTGAAGGCACTGGCAGGCGCGTAGACGGCGCGCGAAGCCCGAAGGCCGAAGGTCGAAAGCCGAAAGCAGGGCTACTTAGCTAGATAGTGGCAGTCAGTGTGAGCGTCAAAGAGCCGGCGCCGCGGCGCCGGCTTTCCATTTTCCCAGCTACGCGCGGTGTGTGATCGGAAGGTCCACACCATGCGCATCGACCCGCGACGGTTGCCTAACGGAGGTGGCGGGGGTGACCCACCGGCGGGTCGAAGCCCTGCGAAAGCGACCCGTCCATGGGTCGGCCTGACCCCGCCAGCAAGGGCGGGGCTTTCTCGCGCTGGCTTTACGCTCATGAGTCTAGCAATGGCGAGGGCTCCGCACCAGGCCGGCGCGGAGCCCTCGTCGTCGCCCATCCTTAACGGGGGAAGGGCGCGGATAGTGCTAGAACAGGATGCCTCGTGGCAGCGGCACTTCCAGCAGCGTGCTGAAGGCCACGTAGAACACTGCTAGCTCCACTGCCACCCCTACGATCGATCTGATGAACGCCTTCGGGTTTCGCGCGTTTGGGTCGATCAACAGCATCTGCAGGCCGAACACCACAACGCTGGTTACATAGAAGCCGAGCCAGTTCATGGCGACTATCCACACTGCCATCAGCAAGAGCACCAGGAACACGGTGCCCAGCTGCGGAGCCTCGATGTCCTTCTTCGGCGCCTGCCCGCGCACCAGCGTAGCCACCAAGAGCCCCGCGGCGGACAAGCCCAGGCCCCACAGCACCGCCCTGGGAAACACCAGGCCGAAGAAGGTGACACCGCTGCGGAGCTGGAGGCCGAAGATCGCCACGATGGCGAGCACCAGAACGGATGATACTATGTCACTGTTACGCATTGGCTCCAGCTCCCTTCTCGCGCCGCTTCCTGGACCACGCTGATACGAAAGGCCACACCAGCGACACCACTGTCATCACGATCAGCAGGATCGACACAGGCCTGGTGAAGAAGATCCCGTAGCCGATCCCCTGGGCGCGCCCGATCAGCAAGCCCTGCACGAAGCCTTGCTCCGCCAGGGGCCCCAGCACGAGGCCTAACACCACCGGGGCGGGGTCGACCTTGAGTATCTTCAGCAGGAAGCCCAGCGTGCCGCAGGCCAGCATTACCCACACGTCCATGATGTTGTTCCTGATGGCGTAGGAGCCGATGATCGACAGGAACATGATGGACGGCGCAAGTATCCTCACGGAAAGCTGCGACACAAGTTTGTGCAGGGCGTTGCCCAGGAGCAACCCCACTGGCAGCATCATTACAGTGGCTACGAAGATGGAGAATATGAACCCGTAGGTTATGTCGCCAAAGTGAGTGAACAGACGAGCTCCCGGCTGGAGCCCATGGATGAGCAGGCCGGCATAGATCACCGCGTCAACCGGAGTGCCAGGCACGCCCAACGTCAGCAGCGGAATCAGACCGCCGCCCACCGTGGCGTTGTTGGCCGTCTCCGTCGCGATCACGCCGTCGATCAGGCCGGTGCCGAACTTCTCCGGATGCTTCGAAGCCCTCATGGCCTCGTTGTACGACACCAGGTTGGCTATGCTGCCTCCGGCACCCGGAATGATCCCAACCACCGTACCGATGATGCTCGACCGCAGCAGGTTCTGCGGCTGGGCCAACACCTTCTTCGTGACCTCCCACAGGATGCCCTGACGCCTTCCGATATCCATCCTCTCATATCGCTTGTCCGACCCCTCGAGGATCATCGCCAGCACTTCGGGCAGACAGAACAGGCCGATCATGGTACCTACCAGCTCCACTCCACCCTGTAGAGCCGGCATCCCGAACGTGAACCTCACGTCGCCGCCGATGGGCGCTATACCTACGGTGCCTATCAGCAGGCCCAGAAGGCCCCCCATTATCCCTTTCACCAGTGACTTGGAGCACAGCGTAGCGATGATGGTGAGCCCGAACACGGCCACCCAGAAGTACTCGGGCGGACCGAACTTCAGCGCCACCTTGGCCAGCGGGGGTGCCAGAAAGGCGAGCGCGATCACGCCGAAGATTCCACCTATCACCGACCCCACTGTAGCCACTATGATGGCCTCCCATCCGCGGCCCTGCTTGGCCATGGGATAGCCGTCGAACGTGGTGCCGATGGACGAAGGGGTACCCGGCGTGTTGATCAGGATCGCCGAGAAGCTGCCCCCGTAGATCGCCGACATGTATATGGCGCCTAAGAGCGCAAGGCCCTGAAGGGGCGGCATCGAAAACGTGAACGGCACCAGCAGAGCCACCGCCATGGTAGCCGAGATCCCCGGGAGGGCGCCTGCGATCAGCCCCATCACAGTTCCGCCGAGCATCAACAGAAGAGTGGTTGGGGTTAGTATGGATGCTATTCCAGATAGAGCCGAACTCATGTACTAACCTCCAGTTCCAATCGAGCTGCTAACAACGCTGATTCGAAACAGGTGCAAGTCTCCGCCGACTCGCGCCAGTCTACGCCAGGAGACGGCCGGGGCCCAGTATGCTGTTGAAGCCCCGGCCAGACCTGAAAAGGCGGGCTTACTGCGTGATGTCCATATCCTTGAGCAGTTCCCTATAGTACGCCGTTCTCTCCTCAACGAACCGGGTGTACTCTTCAGGACCCATGTACTCGAGGTCGAAGGCGAGATCAGTCATCTTCTTGATGAACTCGGGGTTCCTGTTCACCTTGTCGAAAGCGTCGGCAAGGATCTTCACGATCTCGTCAGGGGTACCAGGAGGTGCCGACACACCTCTGTAGGCGCCCTCAACTATGTCGTATCCGAGCTCCCTGAAGGTGGGAACATCGGGGAATACCGCTGAGCGCTTCTCGGCGGCCACGGCAAGGATGCGGAAGTTCTCCCTCTGCTGGGCTGCCATGGTGGTGTAGGTCATCAGGCCAGTCACATGCCCTCCCAGCAGCGCCGGCGTGGCGGTGCCAGAGCCGGTGAACGGGATGTACGTAAGCGTGACTCCGGCCGCACGCTCGAGCTCAATCACTCCCAGGTGGTTGGCGCTCCAGCTGCCGCTACCCCCGAGAGTTACCGCACCGGGGTTCTTCCTGGCGTAGTCCAGGAGATCCTCGAGTGTCTTGAACGGGCTGTCCACACGTACCACCAGAGCGCAGGGAGTGCTCTCGAAGCAGTAGATCCTCTTGAGCTGATCCGTGGTGTAGCCGGCGTCCCCCCGCTGCATCGGCTGGACGATGGTATGAGGCAGGTTGCAGCCTGCGAACAGATAGCCGTCGGGCTTGGACCTCACCAGCTCTGACCAGCCAACTGCGCCTCCGCCTCCGACCTTGTAAGTGATGACGACCTTCTGACCAAGTGCCTCTTCGAGATAGGGCTGCTGCAGCCTTGCGGTGATGTCAGACTCGCCTCCGGGGTCGAAACACATCAGGTAAGTGACTGCTCTCTCCGGGAACGTCGCCGCCGTAACGTGAGCGACCATCAGAGCAACTAGACCTAGGAGCACAAGGATTACGCTGAGCCTTCTGAGTCTCATTTGATACGTATACCTCCTCCTCAGTGTTTGGTTGCTTCTTGTTCCGTAACGCAAGCATCGTGCCAAGGCCGAAAACAGTCGAAAAAAGCTGAAAACGCTGGACGATAGGGGTTACGTGGCCTAGACGGCGCCGGGAACGGCGGACGGCTCTCTGTCGCGTTTCAGGATTGTAACGCGCTAGCGGGTGGAATCTGAAACATACGCCCGCAACTTGCGCCAGAGGGTGACCCTGCTGATCCCCAGTCGCCTGGCCGCCAGGGTTCTGGAACCTCCGCACTCGTCCAGGACTCTCAGTATGCTTTCCAGCTCAGCCTCTCGGGCGCTGAGTTTGAGGTTCCTGGTTGCAGGATCAGGATCTGCGTCGCCGGCCTCCTCGATGGGTCTGGGCAGATGGTTTGCGATCCCCAGGGCATTCGCGACTTCAGAGGCCGATACGCACTCAGACTCGCTGCACACCACCAGGCGCTGGACCACGTTTCGCAGTTCCCTTACGTTGCCGGGCCAGTCATACGCCTGAAGGATCGCCAGCGCCGCCTCGGTGAACCCGCGCGGCGACTGTGGCGCCGCGGAGCCGAACTCCGTCAGCATCCTCTGGGCTATCTCGGGGATGTCTCCGCGACGGTCGCGGAGCGGGGGCAGATTCAAGTTGAGGACGTCGAGACGGTAGAACAGGTCGGGCAGGAACGCCCCACTGGCCACCAGGGATCGTATGTCGCGGTTGGTTGCCGCGATGACCCTGACGTCGACATCGAATACGCGATCGTCTCCGATGGGCCTCACAGCGCGGGTCTCCAGCACACGCAGGAAGCGCTGCTGAACGGATATGGGCATGGCCGATACTTCATCTAGGAAGATGGTGCCGCCATGGGCCTGGGCGAACAGACCCACCTTGCCGCTCTTGCTGGCACCGGTGAACGCGCCGCTGGCGTAGCCGAACAGCTCGCTCTCCAACAGGGATTCAGGAAGGGCAGCGCAGTTCACCACGACGAAGGGGCCCGCCCGTCTGGGGCTGGCGTTGTGTATGCTTTGGGCGAAGAGCTCCTTGCCCGTTCCAGTCTCCCCGGTGATCAAGACATTGAAGTCGGACTGCGCGTAACGGGACGCCACCCTGATGCATTCCCTGATGCACTTGCTGGATCCGACGATGTCAGCGAAGGTGCTGGAGGCCGTTGGGGCGTGAGAGCCCTGTTTCGCCAGAGGGCCATTTCGAGATAGGACCAGTATGGACCCCAGGCGGTCGCTGTCGTGCACGGCCCAGCGGTTCGCTGGGGCACCCTCCTTGAGCAGGTGATCAACGGTTCTGCCCACCGCGGAGTGGCGCTGGATCCCCATGGCCTTCTCCGCCGCGCGGCTGACCTCCAGAACGCGGCTGTCGGAATCGGCCACTATGATGCCGTCGGTGACCAGGTCGAGGGCTCTGCGAAGCAGCTGAACCCTGCGCTGCAACCCTGCGGTCTTGGTTACCACGTTGACGGCTTCCGATAGAGCCATCGAGAGGCTGTCAGAACACGACTCAATGAGGATAGCGGGGTAGCCCAGCTCCTCGGCGTAGGTGACCCCTGTGACGCCTCCCACGAACGCCCGCGCGCCATCAGCTGCAGCCTCGGCGATGCGTCTCGGAGCTTCCTCTTCGGATTCAATGGGTATGTCGATGATCTTGGAGTTAAAGATGTGACTCAGTGTGTGGACATCGGGGCGCAGAGTGTTGGCGAAGCGGATGATCCCTATGGTCTTGCTGAGGCGCGTGGCACGATGGACGGCCCTGACCAGTTCCTCCGAGGTGAATGGGATGGTGACCACCGGAATGCACACGTCTGGTGCCTGAGTAATGAGCAGCGCAGTGCCACCCCTACTCACCACGACTCGGGCTCCTCGATTCACGGCATCGCGAGCAACATCGACGCCCTGCGCCAGGTTTCCCTCGGCAACTGCCACGGGCACGCTGCAGGCCTCCGCGAGCCTCTGAGCAACGCTCACCATCTCCCGGTAGGGTGCGATCATCGCGATGTCAGCCACGGCGATTCCCCCTTGATCATGACAGGGTGAGGTCCAGCCAGGCACAACATAAGCGAAATATTCCGATGGACTAGTCAGTAATTCCGCATCGTTGCTTGAACACCTGCTGTCGTCGAGGCGAATAAGCCAGCGGCGCGAGAGCCAAACTTGGGGTTGAGGTGGTAAACATGAGTCAGCGCCTTACCCAGAAGGAACGGCAGCTCCTCAACGACCAGCTGAGCCACGAGAAGATATGCATCGAGAAGTACCGCAGCTACGCCCAGCAGGTCAGCGATCCCCAGCTGAGCCAACTCCTGAACCAGTACGCCGCGCAGGAACAGGAGCACTATGACACTCTGACACAGCTGCTACAGGGGCAGGCAACCAGCATGTCTCAGTCCGGCGGCGGACTGCAGTCCAGCATCCAAGGCGGTCAAGGCACCCACGGCGCCGGCGTCGGGCAGGCAGGTAGGCAGGGGCAGGGACAGAGCAGGCAGGCCCAGGGTGGAAGCCAGGCTCACGCCGGAGGGCAGTATGGAACCCAGAGCCACCAGGCTCACGGATCGCCCTATCCCACCCTGCAGATGAGCGCGGTTACAGGCCACGGAAGCGGTAGCTACGGATGGGAGGGCCCGGGCGGGGGGCAAAGCCAGCAGGCCCGCTCGCAGCAGGCCAGACAGACCAGCCAGGTCGGCCAGGGTGGGCACGGTGGGCAGGGCACCCAGATGTCCGCCGTGAACACCAACAACGATGACGCCGTGATGCTCACCGACCTATTGATGACGGAGAAGTTCATCTCCAGCGCATACGACACCGCCATCTTCGAGTCGGCCAACTCCCATGTACGCCAAGCACTGCAGCACATCCAGGACGAGGAGCAGCAGCACGGCGAGGGGCTCTACAACTACATGAGCCAACACGGGATGTACATGGGCAGCTAGCCGGCTCCCGCCTGCGTACGCGCTGAAGGCCGCGGGACTCCGCCCGCGGCCTTACTTCCATGTTACTATGGTTTCGGCAGGGGAAAGATAGCATGAAATTCAGGAGAGACCGAACTTACGACAGGATAGTCGGCCGGAGCAGGCCCCGCCGGCGAATCTCGCTTCGCCCGTGGGCACTGGTGGTGTTGCTACTTCTGGCCGCCGGGGCAGGGCTTGTGGCAGGAACGTTCTTGGCCGCGCGCTTTCCCAACCTGTTGGAAGGACGCGGCCCCGGAGGTTCAGACGTTTCCAAGTCCACCGGCCGCACAAATCCCACGGCTCCCGCCGATCGCGCGGACCGAGCGGACCGCGTCGACGACACCGATGTAGCCGATACCACCGACTCCGCCGACCCCAACGACCCCTGGGAGGCCGCCCGCCAGAGGGGGGTTGACTTCCGCGGCATCGGCCAGGAACCCGGCTGGGTGGTGGAGATCGTGCGCGGAGAGAGCATCTACTTCCTCTTTGATTACGGGCAGTCGTCTATCACGGCAAAGGTGGCAACCGACCAGCCCAGCGCGCGGGCTGGGGCCACAGTCTACCAGGCAGATTCGCCAACATACCAGCTCAGCGTCGCTATCGAAGACCGGCCGTGCACCGACATCATGAGCGGGCACGAGTTTCCTAACGCGGTGACCGTCACCTTCGACGGGAAGGTCTTTCACGGCTGCGGACGGCCGCTCAGGTAGTTCCGGAGTGCAGGGGGGTATCGGGCGGGTACGTGGCCGCTCATGTGTCTTGTCCTGAAGGGGCAGATGAGGTGACGGGTACCTGATACCGGTCAAAGCAAGGAAACCTCAGCCGGAACCAACTCCCGAGCGAACCGAATCTCTGGTCCCGCACACCGCCTGCACTCTCTGGCGACCGCCGGGGCGGCCGTGCGCGCCCCTATTGGTGCATCGCATAAAGCTCCAGATACCTCTGATACCTCGGACCGATGACAGCGTCGGCCCCCGTCCTCGGCACGTAGCGCTTCACGGCGGCGGACCTCCGCTGGATGCAGTCCACCTGCTGGTTGATTCCCTCGCACGCCGAGTCGCCCTGAGCCACCATCAGCGCCACCAGTGCGCCGCCTACTGTGGACTCATTGGCCGTGCCCGTCACCAACAGCTCCCGCCCCATCACGTCTGCGGCCAGCTGCATCCAGGGCTCGGAGTTGGTGATCCCTCCCGACACCAGCACCCGCTCGGGCCAGTCTCCAACCTGCACCAGAATGTCGTAGCACTGGCGCATATTGAACAGGATGCCTTCCAGCACTGCGTAGTACATATCGTAGGTTCCGTGCGTCGACCTCAGCCCCACGAACCCGCCGGACCTGTTCTCGTTCCAGCCGGGGCACCTCTCGCCGAACAGGAAAGGCATGAAGATGGGGGCCCTCCTCCCGTCGACGCCGGCCACAGCCTCCGAGTACCGGTCATACACTTCCGGCGTGAGCTCCGCGGCGCCGGTGGTGGAGAGGAACCAGTCCACGCAGTTGGTGGCGTTGTTAACAGCCGCGCCGGCCAGGCGTCTGCCGTGCAGCAGGTAGTAACACCATGTCGACGGCGTATCCGGTATCCTGGGCTCCGTGTGAGTGACCCTCAACGCCCCGCTGGTGCCCACTGACATGGACATCGCTCCGCCTGCAAGCCCCCCGATGGCCAGCTGGTTCATGGCGCCGTCAGCGCACCCCACCGTCACTGGAAGGCCAGCCGGCAGCCCCACCTGCTCGGCCATCTCGGGCAAGAGCGGCGCCCAGTGCGTGCCCTCCACCAGCGGCGCCAGCTGCTCCCGGCGCAGGCCCACCAGCTGGAGCACCCACTCGTCCCAGTCGAGGGTGTGTATATTGAACAGGCCAGTCCCGGACGCCAGCGAGCGCGACACCGCCGCCTGTCCTGTGAGAGACTCAAACAGGAACTCCGTCTGCGACGCGATGAACCGCGCACGCTCCGCCAGCTCCGGCCGGCTGCTCCGAACGTAGTGCCACTTCCACGCCGGGTACATCGCGTGCACCATGCAGCCGGTGGTGTGGTAGAACCGCTGCACCATGCCCTCATCGCCCCGCTGAACCGCGGCGTGCTCCGCACCTGACAGATCGGCCCAGGTCATGATCCGACCCAGGGGCTTGCGCTCTCCATCCAGCGGCAGCATGCTGTGCCAGGTGCCTGTTAGGCCGATGGCCTCGATTCGATGCCCGCGGGCCTCCGCAGCCTGCACCATCTGGCGCAGCACGTCCAGGGCGCAGTCGACCATCCCCACGGGATCCTGAGTCGGCCCGTCTGCCACGTCAGGGCAGTACCGCCGCGACGCCTCGGCAAGCACGCCGGAGCTTTCTCCTTCCCCGGAGTACAGAATGCACTTTGCCGATGTGGTACTGACCTCAAGGCTCGCTACTACCATGTCGCTTACTCCCCCGACCTCGAAGATCCTGAAGGCGCAACCGCCGCAACCGCTGCAGCCTCCGCCCCCAATACCTTGTTGGCGTTGCCCGAGAACAGCGCCTCGACGTCGCGCACAACGTCGGCCTCAGTAACATCCCAGCCGGCGTCCACCAGCGTACAGTACTTGTCCGTGAGCACCTTCGCGATCACGTGCTTGCTGTGGCTCCACTTGTATATCAGCTGATCCAGTATGCGCGCATCGGAATGCTGCGGGATAAAGCTTACGCCCAGAAGCTCCACCCGCATCCTGGTGATCTCCTCTACTATGCTGGGGTTGTTCATGAACCACCAGCACCCGAAGGGCATCAGGTTGGGGAACTTGCGCGCCGCGACGCACAGCGCGTGCTGGTTCTCGCGGGAAAGCAGCGTGATCATGAACTGGTTGTCGGGGTTTTCAAGGCACATCTGCTCAAGCGTCTCCACGCTGCACATGCCCACGCTGTCGCCGCCCAGCCCCATCTCGGGGTTGGCCTGCCTCCTCACCCCGATCATCAGCGCCAGCGGCAGACAGCGCTCGCGGCAGAAGGGCAGCACGAAGCGCTTCAGCACCCCGTCGCACTCGGAACCGTCGCCCCACCTGAACGTGGGCGGAAGCGAGGCCGTGAGGTAGACGGGGTCTACCAGGTCGGCGCTGCGCTCCAGAAAGCCGGCGATGTCGTCAACGCCTGCCTGAGCCGGCGACTCGAGCAGCGGGTCGATCCTGAGCGCCGCTCGGAAGCGGCGGTCCTCCCGGAAGGCAGGGCCCCAGTGCCTCGTCTCGGCTGGGTTGAAAGGGTCGTTTGTCATCACGACGTAGTCGATCTTCGCAGCCTCAAACACAGCGTTGATATGCCGCTCCAAGCTGAGGCTTGCGAAAAAGTCGCGGATGTCGTCCAGGGTGGCCCGGCTGCGCGCGCTCGACACGTCAAGCCCGTAGTGGTGCAGCACCGTCAGCACCCCGCGGCAGGCCTCGCTCACCGGCGAGCGCTCCACGAACAGGGTGCGCCAGATCTCGTCGGCCTGGGCCTCCTTGCCCATAGCCAAGAGCTCCGACGGCCGCATCTTCCCGTATCTCAACGTCTCCACCACCAGATAGTGGTATGTCAACAGGTCGTCGATGCCCCGCAGCAGAAGGTCCCCGCAGCACCCGGGGTACAGATGGGTGTGCACGTCGACCACTCTGGCGTCTTCAACAGCCTTCGAGACGACCTGAGCCACCTCGTCTTTCCTCAATCCGTCCACTTCCCTTCGAACTCACTCGATGGCGCACGCAGAGACTCCAGTGGGTGGCCGAAGGCCCGCCCCGAATGGATGCAAACGCCGCATAGTGCATGCAGAGTTGGTTCTATGGGCGCGCTCACATCTCCTTCTCGTGTTGTCTCGGCCACGCGCTGGTGATGGATGGGGTTTTCCGTCTTCAACTTGGAGACTGGACCTCAGTTTTGAGACGGCCCTGCCGGCCCCGGCCCGGCGGCCCCAGACGGCTCGCTGGGCGTCTTCAGGATAGCTAATCGACATGTCAACCAATCCTAGGTATATTGGTCGCAGAAGACCAACGCAAGGGGTGGTGGCATTGAACAGACTCGCTGAGGTTGAGTTCAAGCTGGTCCGGGTGCGCCAGATGATGCGCGAGGCGGGGCTCGCGGCGGCGCTCTTCAAGACGCAGGCCAACTTCGCCTGGCTCACCGCCGGGGGCAACAACGCGGTGGGGATCGCCACTGAGCTGGGCGCCATGTCTATCTTGGTCACAGCCGAGGACCGCTATGTGATCACCAACGCCATCGAGGCGCGACGTGCCATGGAAGAGGAGGGCCTGGGCGAGCTCGGGTTCAAGCTGTTGTCGTTCGACTGGTTCGAAAGCCGCGAGCTGGAGCTGGCCCGCGAGGTGGCCGCGGGCGGCGACATTGGCTGTGACGTGCCCATGCCGGGCCTGACGAACATAGCGGGGGCCGCGGCGAGGCTGCGTTACGAGCTCACTGAGGCGGAGATCGAGCGCTACGTGTTCCTAGGGGAGCGGGCGTCGCGGGCCATCGAGGAGGTGGCAGCGAGCGTGAAGCCGGGCGACACCGAGGCTGAAGTGGTGGGGCGCCTGCTTGCGGAGCTGTGGAAGGACCGCATCGACGCCACCGGGTATCTCGCCGCGGCCGACGACCGGGCGCGGCTGTACCGGCATCCGGTGCCCACCATGCGCAAGGTGGAGCGGTGCCTGCTGTTGAGCGTCAACGCCAGGTTCAAGGGGCTCATCGTCAGCGTGACGCGGATGGTGCACCTGGGCCGGCCACCGGAGGAGCTGATGAAGCAGTACCGCGACAACCTGCTGATAGAGGCCACGATGATCGCCGGGACCCGCCCGGGGAGGCCGATGCGGGACGTGCTGGCGGATGCGGTCTCGTTATACGCGAAGCTCGGCTACGGCGACGAGTGGAGCCGCCACCACCAGGGCGGGCCCACGGGGTACGCTGCGAGGGAGATCCGGGTGACGGCGTCGACGCCGGACGCGGTCGGCACCAACCAGGCTTTCGCCTGGAATCCCACCATCAGCGGCACGAAAGCTGAGGATACGTTCGTTGCGGGGGCGGCGGGGCCGCTCATGGTGACGCACCCGGTAACGTTCCCGGTTGTTCGCCTGGAAGCGGGCGGCCTGGAGCTGGACCTGCCCGGGATGTTGATTCTGTAAGGGCCTCTGAGAGGCGCCAGTGGGGCTTGAGGGGCCTGTATGTCCTGGGCGGCACCACCACGTCCAGGCTGCCGGCCTACGTGCGGCGCCAGAATCCGGGCATCAACAGCACAAGGACTGTGTAGACCTCGAGCCTGCCCACGAGCATGCAGAAGATGAGAAGCCACTGCCCGACTGCGGGCACCGCCGAGAAGTTCGCGGCTGGGCCCACGGCGCCGAAGCCCGGGCCCACGTTGCCAAGCGTGCACACCACTGCCCCCACCGCACTGGGAAGGTCGAAGCCCAGGGCGGACATGGCCAGCACCGACACGACGAACACCGTAAGATACATGATGACGAACCCCAGAACTGAGCTGACAACGTCCTCAGGAACCGCTCGGCCGTTCAACCTCAGCACCGTGACGCGGCGTGGCCGCACAGTCCTTTTCATATCACGCACCGCGTGGTTCACCAACACGTGCCAGCGCACTACCTTCACGCCTCCGGCAGTTGAACCCGCACAGCCGCCAACGAACATCAAGAGCAGCAAGATGAACTTGCTGAGCGGTGGCCACAGATCGTAGTTGGCCGTGGTGAACCCAGTGGTTGTCAGGATCGACACCACCTGAAATGAGGAACGAAGCACCGACCCGCCGATGGTGTAGAATGAATGGACCGCTAAGTCCACTGCTATGATCGCCGTCGCCACCAGTATGATCCCGATGTAAGACTTCAGCTCATCATCTCTGAACACAGGCCGGGGGGCGCCTCGGAGCACCCTGTAATGCAGCGTGAAGTTGATGCCCGCCAGGAACATGAACACCGTGATGGTGATCTGAATGGCAGGAGACGCCCACGCCTCGATGCTCTTGTTGGCAGTGGAAAACCCTCCAGTGGCCACGCTGGTGAGCGAGTGAATCACGGCGTCGAACAGGGACATGCCGAACAGTCGCAGCAGAACGGCCTCAATCAGGGTAAGCAGGATATATATGCCCCAGAGGCGCTTGGCGGTCTCCCGGATCTTCGGCACCAGGCGATCGTTGACTATTCCGGGCACTTCCGCACGGAACAGCTGCGAGCCGCCGACGTTGAGGCCGGGCAGCAGGGCGATGCTGAGAACCACTATGCCCATGCCTCCCAGCCAGTTCAGGAGGGCGCGCCAGAACAGCACCGCATGGCTCTGGCCTTCTACGTCGGCCAGCACCGTGGCGCCAGTGGTGGTTAGACCCGACATGGCCTCGAACACCGCTCCGGTGAACGTGGGGATAGCCCCGGTCATGACGAAGGGCAGTGCGCCAATGAGAGAGCACGCGGTCCAGCCCAGAGCGGTTGCGGCCATGCCATCGCGATCGGTCATGCGCGCCCTGACGCCGTTACGCGCCGACGTGACAGCCCACATGCCGGCGAAGCCCAGCAGCGCCGTGGCTGCGCCTGATATGACAAACGCCAGCCAGGCCGGCTCCTTGTACGCCAGCCCCACCAGTGCAGGCATCAACATCAACCCGCCGAAGGCCGCCATGATGCTGGATATGGAACCTATGACTGCCGCGAAGTTCAACGTATACCCTCTATTCCTCTATCCCTCGTATCTATCCCTCTATCTCGGCTCGAATAGACGAGCTGTAACTTCCTTGGCCGCTTCAGTGGCGAACACGATGACATGGTCGCCGCCGGCAATCCTGGTATCGCCTCTGGGGACTATGACCTGCCCATCGCGGACAAGCACCCCGATGACGGCGCCTTCAGGCACCCCCAGATCCCGCAGCGCCACGCCGCAGGCGGGGCTGTCCTCGGCCACCAGCATCTCCAGGACCTCGGCGCGGCCTTCCTTCAGCAGCGCCATGGACAGCACCCTGTCGCCCCGGGCGATCTTGAGGATGGCGGCGGCGGCGCTCACCCGCGGCACCACTGTGGCGTCAAGCTCCATGGGCGTCATGAACGGCAGGTAGTCGGTGCGGCTCAGTGCCACTGCCACACGCGGCACGCCCATACGCTTGAGGAAATAACCGGTGAGCAGGTTGGTCTGGTCGTTGTCGCCGACCACCGCCGCGACGTCGGATTCTCTCGCGTTCTCCTCCTCAAGTACCTCGATGCGAGATGCGTCCCCATGGACCACCGTGATGCGAGGGAAGGCCTCAGCCAGCACTTGGCATACATCCACGTCAGGCTCAAACACCTTTACCTGCACTCCGTGGACGGTCAGCGCCTCGAGCGACCGAGCGAGGTAATACCCGATGCCTGATCCGCCCATGATGCTCACCTTCTGTAGTCGCCTGGCCTCGCCTCCAGCCCGCCAGCCGAAGATCGATGGCGTGCCTCTGCGCGCCACGACGAACACCTTGTCCCCTGGAAGGAGCACCGTGTTGCCCCTGGGGATCGTCACGTCGCCGTTACGGATGACCGCCACTAGAGTGGAGGTTTCCAGCTCCAGGTCGCGCACCCTGGTGTTGGCCAGGGGCGAATCGGGCGCTATTAAGTAGGAGAGTATCTGAACCTTGCCGCCAGCCAGGTAGTCGAACTCGGAGGCCTCAGGGTTCTTGATGAACCGCGCCAGCTCCGCAGCGGCCTGGTGGTCGGGGTTTATGGTGACGTCCACGCCTGGGTAAGTGCCGGATGTTTCAAGGGCACGCTCAGTGTCGTAGTCTGGGTCGCGAACCCTGGCTATGGTAGTGCGCGCACCGAGCTGCTTTGCCAGGATGCAGGCCAGCATGTTCACTTCGTCGTGCTCGGTGACGGCGATGAAGAGCTGGGCGTCTGAAGCGCCGGCCTGACGCAGCACCCGAAGGGAGGCACCGTTACCGTGAATGGTCATCACGTCGAGGTTGCGCTCTATCTCGTCCAGCTGGCTGGCGATGCGGTCGATCACCACGACGTCGAGGTTCTCATGGCACAGCCTGCTGGCCAGCTCGAAGCCTAACTTGCCCGCGCCAACCACGATGGTTTTCAGATCAGATCCCTCCAAGTCTTGCTGAAGACACCAGTGAGCCTGTATCGCAAGTATACCACTGTTGGCCAGCCGAGGCCATTGCCCAGGCAGACGGTGGACGCGGCCGAGGGTGGCCGCGGGTGTCCGCCGGCGGCTAGTCGCCAGCGGCCAGCTGCCGGGACGTGTCGAGCCCGGATTCTGCAACTTTTCTTGCTGAAGCAGGATTCCTGCAAGATTCGTTGAACATGAGTATCGTGTGGCGCGGAAAGGTCATGACCGGATTGGGGGCACAGCCCGCATGGAACAGGCGAAACGAGCCGCCGAAGCCACCGTTACGCAGCGGATACGCGACGAATACGGGGGCATGACCTCGGGCCAGCGACGCCTTGCCGACTTCGTCCTACAGAACGCCCCGGAGGTCGCCATGATGTCCAGCGGGGAGCTGGCGTCGGTCACGGGGATGAGCGAGTCAAGCGTCGTCAGGTTCGCGCAGACCCTGGGTTACCAGGGCTATCCCGACATGCGCCAGCAGCTTCAACAGGAAGTGCTGAAGCAGTTCAGGTCGTCCGATAGAGTGGCGGCCATGGTGCACTCGCGCCCCACCCAGGATGGGCCGCTTGGCACCATCGTGGCTGAGACCAACCGCCACCTGCAACAGCTGCTGTTGAATGTGACAGAGGACCAGGTGGCCGAGGTAGTCGACATGATACTCCGCGCCAACAGGATCATCCTCTTCGCCGAAGGGGCCCCTGCCAGCCTCACGGTGCTGGCAGAGTTCTGGCTCGCCCGCCTAGGCTGCAACGTAGCTCGCGTCAACCAGACCGGTCGCCGCCTGTTCGACCAGATCTTCCAGGTGGGCGCCGGTGATCTCGCCATCGTCTTCGCCTTCCGCCGCGTCACCCGAGAGGCCATGGCCATACTGGAGCACATGCACTCTCAGGGCGGCGAGACGGTTCTCATCAGCGACCTATCCGATTCCAGGATGCACCCTCTGGCAACACAGGCGTTGCTGGTTCGCCGCGGCCCCATGCAGGCTTTCCGCCCGCTGGGGGCGCCGCTGGCCCTTGTGGACGCCCTGATACTCGGGGTAATGCTGGCAAAGGGCGACGAAGCTGTGGACCAGCTGGCCCGTTTGGACGCGTTGCGTCAGCGTTACGACTGGCTGTAACCAACAACCAAACACATGGGAGGGAGTATAATGAGAACCCGATTCATCAGGTCACTGGCCTCCGTCACGCTCCTGGCCGTGCTGGGAGCGTGCCTGGGAGTCCCGCAGGCATCCCTGGCCGCCACCCTGCCGCCGGAAGTGGACGCGTGGCTCAGAGAGGTCGAGATCGGTCCCTATCAGCCTTCCGCGGTAGACTGGGACAAGGTCTACGAGGCGGCCAAGAAGGAAGGCAAAGTCGTCATCTATACCAGCTCGTCGAGGACCATCAGTCTCAAGGAGGAATTTGAATCCCTCTACCCCGGCGTGACACTGGAAGTGTACGAGCTCGGCTCCACCGGCTCCATCGAGAAGGTCGAGCGTGAGCAGCTGGCGGGCATCTACAACTGCGACGTGCTCCACGCATCGGGCTACCCGTCGCAGCTGCACCTTCTGGCGAACATGAACATGATATTCCCCTTCTACCCGCCTGAGCTGGAGTCGGTGATACCGAAGGAGTTCCGCGAGCCTTTGGTGGCGCAGAGGTATGAGTCCCGCGCCATCTTCTACAACTCCAAGGTATACCCTGAGTGCCCCATCGACAGCTGGTGGGACCTGACCAAGCCCGAGTGGAGGGACAGGATCGCCATCGTCGACCCGGTCACTGACGCGTCAAGCCTCGACCTGATCACCACCATCGTGCTGAACGCGGATGAGCTGGCCAAGGACTACGAGAGGGAGTTCGGCAGACCCATCAGGCTCACAACGCCCAACGCCGGCTACGAGCTGCTGAAGGGCATCATCGCCAACAGGCCCAAGATCTACGCCCGCCACACCGACCTCATCAAGGTGGTCGGCGATCCCAACAGCGCCAATCCTCCTATAGGCATCTCCATCCCCTTCTCCAGCCTGAGCTACGCGGAGGATCCCGCCCGTGGCGGACTCAAGCTCATGGTGGCCACTGATATCAAGCCGGCCGTGGGGCTTCTGTACCCCAGCCTGATGAACATCACCTACAAGGCGCCTCATCCCAACGCCGCCAAGCTGCTGATCAAGTACCTGTTCGGCACCAACAAGGGTGAGCTGGGCATGAGGCCGTTCTTCGTGGTGGGCAACTGGGCTGCCCGCATCGACATGGTGGAGGAGCCGGTGCACGAGTACCTGCCCGACGTCAGGCTCCCCTTGAGCGATCTCAACTTCTGGCTCATGGATCCTGTGGGCATCTGGGAGACCTCTGCCGAGGTGCAGGACTGGTGGATGATCAACGTGCAGTAAGCGGCGGCGTGCGTCGCGGTGCTGCACAGGCTGCATAGGCCGGGTGCACAGGTCGGCCGTGGCCGTGTAGATCGGCCGTATATGCCGGCTGTGTGGATCGGCCGCATGGATCGGCTGTGTGGATCTGCCAGGGCAGAGCGGGAAAGCGGCTCGGGCCGCCCCGCTCTGCCCGAGCCCCGTCAGTGGAGTCGGTGTTCGCGGCGGGAAGCAGTCGCGAGTCGTTGGAAGTTGTCCGGACTCCTTGGGAGTTGTCCGGAGTCGCCGGAAGTCGTCGCAACTCGGAGGTAATAGCCATGAATGGCCTCAAGGTGCGCTTCCGCAAGCTAGCCAACCGCTGGCGGAAGCCGGAGACTATCCTTGCCGCCCTGTTCCTGGTGATCCTGGTGTACCTGGTGGTAGTGCCGCTGTTCTCGCTGGTGCAGACCACCCTGGTGTGGGGCACCGGAGATACCAGGATCAGAGGCGAGAACGTAGTAGTCGGCAAGTTCACCACGTATCACTGGCGCCGGATGCTCAGCGGCGATTTCGCCGAGGCGGTGTTCTACAAGCCTCTGCTAAACACGCTGATAGTCACGGCAGGCACCGTCGCCATAGTTCTGGCGGTGGGAAGCTTGCTGGCGTACCTGGTGGTGCGGACCGATATACGCTGGGCGAAGCTCATCAACGCCCTGGCCACTGTGCCGTATATCCTGCCATCGTGGGTGCTGTCGCTGTCGTGGCTTCAGCTGTTCCAGAACAGCACCGTGGCCATGCCTGAAGGTTTGCTCTCATACTATACGGGGATAAACGCCCCAGAATGGCTGGTATACGGCCCGATTCCCATCATGATAACCATGGGCCTGCACTACTATCCCTTCGGCTACCTGCTGATATCGGGAGCGCTCAGGAGCATCGATTCTCAGCTGGAGGAGTCAGCCGAGATCCTGGGCGCCAGTAAGAGCTACATCATGCGGCGCATCACCATGCCCATCATCAAGCCGGCGCTGTTTTCCACGGCGCTCCTGGGTATAGCCAGGAGCATGGGCACCTTCGGCACCCCCGCCATCCTGGGACTTCCCGCGCGGTACTACACGCTGTCGACGCAGATATACTCGCTGGTGCGCACGCAGCGACAGGGGCAGGGCTACATCCTGGCCCTGGTGCTTCTCGCGATATCCGGCATCGGCCTATACGTGAACCAGCGGGTGATCAGCGCCCGTCGCAGCTACGCCACCATCGGCGGCAAGGGCGTAAAGTCACGAAAGGTGCGGCTGGGCAAGTGGAACACGCCCATCGCGGTGCTCACGATACTCTTCCTGCTGGCTGTGGCCGTGTTCCCTCTGGTGTTCCTCACGTGGAGCAGCCTCACGCTGTATGCCGGCGACTACAGCATCAGCAACCTCTCGCTCCACTACTGGATCGGGGAGAGCAACCCGCGCTTCGTCGCGGGCGAGCCCGGCATCCTCCGAAACGAGGCGGTGATGGGCGCGGCGTGGAACACGGTGAAGCTCGCGCTTGTGGGCGGCCTCATATGCGGCTTCGCTGGCCTGCTCATCGGCTACGTGGTGGCCAGGGCGCGCAGGGCGCTCACCAGCAGGCTCTTGGAGCAGGTGTCGTTCGTGCCAATGCTGGTGCCAAGCATCGTGTTTGGCGCCCTGTACCTTACGCTGTTCGCGGTGCGCCGCGGGCCAGTGCCGGCGCTATACGGCACCTTCGCGCTGCTGGTGCTGGTGACCGTGGCCAAGCAGCTGCCGTACACCGTGAGATCCGGCGTGTCGTCCATGCTTCAGGTGGCGCAGGAACTAGAGGAGGCAGCGGTGATCCTCGGGGCCTCCTGGTTCGCGCGCCTTCGTAAGATCATGCTGCCCCTGACGAAAAACGGTTTCGTCGCGGGCACGGTCATCGTGCTCATCACCAGCATGCGCGAGCTCAGCCTCTACATCCTGCTGGTGACGCCGGCCAACCGCGTGCTCACCACATTGACATACAGGTACATCGAAGTCGGCTACACGCAGTTCAGCAACGCCATGACGGTGCTGCTCACGTTGTTGGTGGTTGTCCTCACTTACGCCATCAACGCGTGGCAGAAGACGGATATAGGCGCCGGCCTTGGAGGTAGGTAGATATGGTTACTGTGAGACTGGTAGGCATCTCGAAAGGCTGGTCAGGGGTGAAGGCCGTCGACAACCTCAGCCTCGACATCGGGAACGGAGACTTCGTGACACTGCTTGGCCCGTCCGGCTGCGGCAAGACCACCACCCTCAGGATGATCGCCGGCCTCGAGGATCCGGACGACGGCGAGATATACATCCACGGCAAGCTGGTATTCTCCGCTTCGAAAGGTATCAACGTGCCTCCCGCCCAGCGCGGCCTCGGCATGATATTCCAGTCGTACGCGCTTTGGCCGCACATGACGGTGTTCGACAACGTCGCCTTCGGCCTCGTGCAGCAGAAGCTGTCCAAAGACCAGATCAATCAGAGGGTAACCAGGGTTCTGGCCGACGTGGAGCTGGAGGGCCTGGCTCACCGCTATCCGTCTGAGCTTTCAGGCGGTCAGCAGCAGCGAGTGGCGGTGGCCCGAATGATAGTGGTCAGCCCGGAGCTACTCCTCATGGACGAGCCCCTGTCTAACCTGGATACCCGCCTGAGGATGCAGATGCGCGCCTCCCTCAAGCGAATGCACCAGGAGACCAACACCACCGTGGTGTACGTCACCCACGACCAGGAAGAGGCCCTCACCATGTCCACCGGCATCGCGGTGATGAACAAAGGGAAGCTGGAGCAGTACGCGTCGCCTGAAGAGGTGTATGAGCGGCCCGCCAGCAAGTTCGTGGCGGAGTTCACCGGCAACCCACAGACCAACTTCATCGACGCCGAAGTGGTAGACGGACGGCTCAAGATCGGAGACAGGTTCATCGGCCACATCGACGGCGATGCCCTTCCCAATGCCGTGACTCTGTCGTTCCGGCCTGAGGCCATGTCGATACGGCAGGAGAGCACCCCTAATACGCTGCCGGCCACCGTGTACGCAACGCTGCTTGTGGGAGCGTCGGTGCTGGTGTACGTGCACATCGGCAACATCGAGGCGGTCATCCGCGCGGAGCGCGGCTCCAAGTTCCGCGGCAACCAGGAGATCTGGCTGGAACCTGACTGGACGCAGGTGAACGTGTACAGCCCCACTACAGGACGGAGGCTCGACTATGCGGTTCGTGGATGAGGTGAAGGGGTTTCTTTTCGACCTCGACGGTGTATTGTGGCTGGGCGATCAGCCCATCCCCGGCGTGGCCGAGGTGCTGAGGCGGCTGAGGGCGGCCGACAAGAAGCTGATGTTCGTGTCCAATACCAGCTCACGATCGAAGGCCAAGTGCCTTGAGGTGTTCGAGCGCATGGGGATGGCCGTGCAACCCGACGAGGTGTTCGTCGCCAGCGAATGCGCCGCACGCTACATTGCGGCGAAGCGGCCCGGCGCGGTCACGTACGTGCTGGGCTCACCAGGGCTGTTCGATGAGGCGGTGCGCGCGGGGCTGGACGCCCGCGACCCCTCCACAAGGCAGCCCGACCGCGCCGACTTCGTGCTCGTGGGAAAGGACAACGACCTCACCTTCACCAGACTCACCTGCGCGCTGCGGGCGCTGAAGGCAGGCGCCGAGTTCATAGCCGTGAACTGTGACCCCACCGTGCCCGTGGCGGACGGACTGGAGCCTGGGGCCGGCGCCGTAGCGGCGGCCATCTCCGTCATGGTGGGCCGCGATCCCGACGTGGTGGTGGGCAAGCCAGGAACACTGCTGCTGGAGATGGCACTGAAAAGTAGCGGCCTCTCCGCCTCGGAGTGCGCCATCGTAGGCGACACCCCTGAGAGCGACATTGCCGCTGGAAACGCGTTGGGCATGAGGACCGTGCTGGTGCTCACCGGAAACTCGGACGGCAACTCACCCGACGGGTCGTGCGAGTTCCCCGATGCGCTGAAACCCGACCACATCATAGAGTCGGTGCTGGACCTCATGCCTTAGCGGTGCCGACAGTCAGTTGACGTAGCCGGAGAACGCGGCCCACTCCATCATGAGAGAGAATGTCGGCATCTCGATGCCAGCCCGGATCGAGAGCTGGATGAGGACTCGGTCCTGCCACTCAGTGCGCCGGTCGGCTGACGTGTGAAACGACTGCATCGTGGCCGTCACCTGGGCGGCCATGACTCTTATGGCGAAGGTGTTGAACTCCGAGTCGGTCACGGCGTCAACCGATGCCTTGTGTCCTCTAACGATCTTCACGTCGCTTACGGGGAAGTAATACCGGCCACCGCTGGGAGCCTTCACCCACACCTTGTTGCCCTTGTGGTGGTCGAGCTCGAAGGTCACGCCTGCCGGCACGTCCAACACGACGTAGCCATCCTCCGTCCGCAGGCTGGTGGGGCGCTTGGTGACCACCACGTCCACCGCGCGCTCCTTTGGAGGCTTCGCTCCTTTGGGCTTGGCCTTGCCGCCCGCGCCTTCCACCACCGCCGCGCTTGCGTAGCCTGTCGCCGCAACCAGTATCAGGCCCACGAGCATAGCCGCAACCAGTTGCCTCATCCTGTTCCACGTCATGTCGATGCCTCCTTGCCAACCGTATGCTACCACAGCTGCTATCACATTAGACGTGCTGCATACGGCCCTGTTCCCCCTCAGGTGCACCCAGGGCCAATCGTGCATGGGGCTGAGCCGCGGTCCGCAACTCGCGTAGCGCGGGCCATGACCCCGGAGGATCCCAGCCGCGGGAGCGCATTGTGCAAGATCCGTAACGAAAGCATGGGCCTTTCATATCGATTTCTGGTGTTGGGTCGTATACATCGTAGAATAATCGGCACAAAGGTCGCCCGTGGGCCACCGCTTCGCCGTCTCGTCGGAAAGGCCGCGGACCCGGTCTGCGCAAGCCCAGCTCAAAGGCCTGCCACTATCTGGGTATTGTCGCCCCGCGGGGTCCAGTCTCTAGTCAACAGCGATTAACTAGGATTCGTTACGAAAGGCTGAGGCCTGCCAACGGATTCGTTACGTAAGGGGCAGGTTTTGTAACGAAATCAACGTAATGCCCCCGCACCCCGCGCACCCTCGCACCCCCTCCCTGCGCCATGCGCCCCGCCATGTGCTAAACTGTAGGGGAACAGGGAGAGACCTCGCTGCAATGAAGAGAGTTTTCGCCTACATGCGACCGCATCTGCTGTTCTTCTTGATCGCGCCGGCCCTCAAGGCCGTTGAGGCCGTCGCGGGACTCCTCCAGCCCAAGATAATGACTACCACCATCGATATCGGCGTGGTCACGGGCAACATGGACGTGATCTGGTCCAACGGCCTGCGGATGCTCGCCGTCGCCCTCGTCGGCATCGCGGGCGGCCTCGGCGCGTCCGTATTCGCGGCCAGGTCGTCGCAGGGGTTCGGAGCCGACCTGAGGCAAGCCGTGTTCGACAAGGTGATGTCGCTGAGCCTTGCCGACGTCGACCGCTTCTCCACAGGGTCCCTCATCACCAGGATCACCAGCGACATAGTGCAGCTGGAGCATACCGCCATCATGATGCAGCGCATAATGGTGCGCGCGCCGCTGCTCGCCATAGGCGCCGTCATCATGACTCTCTCCATCTCCGTCGAGCTGGGCTTGCTGCTGCTGGCCATCTCCGGCATCCTGCTAGTGGTGGTGGGGTTCATCATGAGCAAGGCCTTTCCGCTGTTCACCCAGGTGCAGCAGCGCCTCGATACCGTCAACTCGGTGGTGCAGGAGAACCTGTCGGGGATGCGCACCGTGAAGGCATACGACCGCGGCTCCTACGAAGTGAGCCGCTTCGACGCCATCAACGACCTCCTCTTCCGCACCAGCGTGCGCGCAGGCCGCACCATGGCCTTCAGCGGGCCGACGGTGTCGTTGGGGATGAACATGGCCACCCTCATCGTGCTCTGGCGCGGCGGTCAGCTGGTGGCCGGGCGCGAGCTGGCCATCGGGCAGGTGGTCGCCGTCACCCAGTACATAGCCCAGGTGCTCTTCTCCCTGTCGATGCTGGGGTTCCTGCTGATCAACCTGGTGCGGGCGCGGGCCTCCGCCCTGCGCGTCTCCGAGGTGTTGGAAGCCCAGCCCACCGTCGTCGACCAGCCTGACGCCGACCCCGTCCTCCGCGTCACCAGAGGCGAGGTGGAGTTCCGTGACGTGGATTTCAGGTATCCAGGCGCCGCCGGTCCGCCCACCCTTTCAGGGATTTCGCTGCGGGTGCCGCAAGGCCACACCCTGGGCATCCTCGGCGGCACCAGCTCCGGCAAGTCCACGCTGGTGAGCCTCATCCCCAGGTTCTACGACGTCACGGCAGGAGAAGTGCTGGTGGATGGCATCAACGTCCGCCGCTACCCCCTGGCGAACCTGCGGGCAGGCGTCAGCATCGTGCTGCAGGATACGGTGCTCTTCTCTGGCACCATTGAAGACAACCTCCGGTGGGGCGCAGGCCCTGACGCGGCCCGCCAGGAGCTTGTGGCCGCCGCTGAGGTGGCGCAGGCGGCCCATTTCATCCAGGCCTCCGCAGACGGGCTCAACACCATCATCGGACAGCGCGGCGCCGGCCTGTCAGGCGGTCAGCGGCAGCGGGTGTCCATCGCCAGGAGCCTGCTGAGGAAGGCGCCCATACTCATCCTGGACGACGCCACCAGCGCCCTTGACTTCCGCACCGAGCTGAACCTGCGGAGGGCGCTGCGCCGGCACGCGAAGGGCACGACCACGATCATCATCGCCCAGCGAGTGGCCAGCGTCATGGACGCCGACGAGATCATCATCCTTGAAGACGGACGCATCGCCGCCAGGGGTACCCACGGCGAGCTCTTAAGGACGTGCCCCAGCTACCGACAGCTCTGCCAGCTGCAGCTTGGGGTGAAGTTCGGAGAGGGGGCGGCTGCCAATGAGTAAGGACCCGGCGCTGAGGCCCGGCTACGGACGCCGCCCCGGAGAGTTCGGCGTGCGCGGCGCCAGATTCGCCCCGGTGGTCAAGCCCAGGCACGCCAGGGAAGCTCTGGCGCGGCTGATGGGCTACATCGGTCAGCAGCGGGCGCTACTGGCGGTGGTGGTCGGGGCCACGCTGGCCAGCTCGGCGGTGGCGGTCGTAGCACCAAGGATCGTGGGGCAGGCTATCGACCCGATGATCACGTCGGGCCAGCTTCCGGGGCTCGCCCGGTCCATCGCGACCCTGGCCGCCCTCTATGCAGCCGGCGCCTTCGCCATGTGGGTGCAGCAGACCGCCATGACCGAGATGTCCAACCGCACCCTCAGGCAGATGCGGCATGATCTATTCGCCAAGGTGCAGCGCCTTCCCCTGACCTACTTCGACGGAGCCGCCCAAGGCGACCTCATGAGCCGCCTGGCGAACGACGTCGACACCGTGGGCCTTGCCCTCGGGCAGCCGGTGGCGCAGCTGCTCTCCTCCACCCTCAGCATCTTCGGCATCCTGGCCATGATGGTCTCAATGGACGTCACCATGACCTTAGTGGTGCTGGCCATGATGCCCGTTACGCTCTTCGTGGCGGTGAAGGTGGCCGGCTGGACCCGCCGTCACTTCAAGCGACGCCAGGAGGCCCTCGGCGAGCTCAACGCCTACGTGGAGGAACTCATCAGCGGGATCAGGGTGGTGAAGGCCTTCAACCGTGAGCGCGAGGTGAGGGAGTCCTTCAGCGGCCGTAACGCGGAGCTTCGCCTCGTTGCATATCGCGCAGAGCTCATGACCGGCGTCTTCATGCCTCTCATGCACCTCATTGACAACATCGGCTTCGCCGTGGTCGCCCTCGCCGGCGGCCTGCTCTCGGCGCAAGCGCGCATCACCGTGGGCACCGCGGCAGCGTTCCAACTGTATTCCCGCCAATTCATGCAGCCGGTGAGGGAGATATCGAACCAGTGGAACACAGTGCAGTCGGGCCTGGCCGGCGCAGAGCGAGTGCTTGAGATCATGGATTATCCCGTGGAGACTGACGCGCCGGGCGCCCGTCCCCTGGCTGAGCAGGCCCGGCTCCGGCCAACTCTGCCGGAAAGCGGCTCCGAAGACGGTTCACCGGCGGCGCCTCGGGCAGGCAAAGGCTCCGGCTCCGCGACGCAGACCGCCGCCCCTTCCTCCCACGCCTCCGGCCTCGCCGGGCACGTGGTGTTCGACGGCGTGAGCTTCAGCTACGTTCATGGCGTGCCCGTGCTGGAGGACATCTCCTTCGAAGCCCTTCCCGGTCAGACCGTCGCCATTGTCGGCGAGACCGGTTCGGGCAAGACCACGCTCATCAGCCTGCTGGCGAGGTTCTATCCGGTACAGTCAGGCAGGATCCTCGTTGACGGCGTCGACATCTCCCGCGCCACCCTCCAGAGCGTGCGGCGGAACCTCGGGATAGTGCTGCAGGACTCCCACCTGTTTTCCGGCACCGTGCGGGAGAACATCCGCTTCGGAAGGCTCGACGCCACCGACGAGGAAGTCGAGCGCGCCGCGCGCTTGGCCTATGCCGACCCGTTCATCCGGCGCATGCCCAACGGGTATGACTCCATGCTCACTGCAGACGGACGCAACCTCAGCCAGGGCCAGCGGCAGCTGCTCTCCATCGCCAGGGCGATCCTGGCTGCTCCAGCCATCCTGGTGCTGGACGAAGCCACATCCAACGTCGACACCCAAACCGAGATGGCGATCCAGAAGGCCATGCTGGAACTGATGAAGGGGCGCACCAGCTTGGTCATCGCCCACAGGCTGTCAACGGTGCAGGGCGCTGACCTGATACTCGTGCTGGATCGCGGACGGATCGTGGAAAGGGGAACCCATAGGGAGCTGCTTGAGAGTGGCGGACATTACGCGGAGCTCTACAACAGCCAGCTGAGCCCCGTCAATTCAGAAGCGTCGTGACCTTCTGCAGCACACCGGATATAGACGCCGCAGAGTACAGCAGCAGCGCGAACATGACCCAGCTCAGCACCTTCCCGTGCCTACCGAAAAGCCGCTGCATCGCGGCGCCGAAGGCCACCCAGCAGGAGCCCGCCGCCACCGAACACGCTGCCAGCAGTAGCGACATGGCCGCCAGAGCCAACGGGGATTTGTAGTAGGGCACGACGAAACTGGACGTGACGGTGATCCCGTATAGCAGCATCTTCACGTTGATGAACTGCATGCCCAGGCCGGCGGCGAAGGACGTCGGCCCGGCCTGAGGCGGCGCCGATGCCGAGGCGGCCGCAGCGGCATCGGCATCGCCAGAGCGCAGATCCAGCACCTTGACGGCGAGGTGCAGCATGTAGAGCCCGCCAAGAGCCTCTGCTATCGGACGGAAGCTCGGCACGAGCCCCTCCAGCGACATCGCGAAGTAGCTGCAGCCCAGCATCACGATGAACACCCCTGTGAACAGCCCCGCCAGGAAACGCATCGACGCCCGAAAGCCGAACCTGCTCCCGTTCACAAGGCACAGCATGTTGTTGGGGCCCGGCGTGAGGGTCATCACCGACACGTACGAGGCGAACGCCAGAACATCGGGCATCTGTAAGTCATCGCTCCTTGCCTGCGCCGTGTGGGGTGCGCCATGTAGACAGTGCCACGTGGGCCACGCCGTGTGGATCGAACTGGAAGCCCGCCCAAGAATCTGATGGGAATTTGCATGTCCGGCAGAGGGAACTGGCGCCGGCGGATCCCGCGCACGATTCGCGTAACCCAGGCGTTCCATACTATTCTCCGCGCCATCTGGGATACCTCCAGTGCCTCCACTTCCGCGCTCCCCCGGCAGGGCGGTTCGCGCGGATCCGTTCCACCCTCAGGCGCCGCAAGTGACGTCACACCCCGAACTCCGGGGTGCGCCCCCCTGCGCACGGCCCTTCCGCGCCTGTCGGCGCCTGCATGAATACCAACCATTCCTTCCGAAAACCTCAGCCCTGCGGCATACACGGCTGCACAGCACAGCGGCGATTTCCCCGCCATACGGCTGCAAACCGCGGATGCTCCGTCGCCTCTACTGATAGTCTCGCAGTCTCCTGGGCAGTCGAACAACCGATCCTTGAACATAATTCTCATGGCAAGTACCTATTGACAACAACAGCATAATCATGCATAATTGGTGCATGGATACTAAGAGGAGGTCTTGATCATGCTCATCGACAAGTTCACCCCGAACTGTAGCCGCAAGTTATCTATCGCGGCGGCGTCCATGGTGGCGGTGCTGGCGCTGCTGGCTGCCCTGACGCTCTCCGCGGCGGCGGCTGCGGCAGGCCCGGTCTTCGAGATCGCTTTCCCTAACGAGGGAGGCCCCTTCACCGGCCGCGCCTTCGCCATCATCACCCAGGATCCTGATGGCGAGCCCTGTCAACAGGTCGACGTCACGGGCGTTCCCTTCTGGGGCAAGGACGTCCTGTCGGCCGCCGCAGGCTCCATAGTGGCCATCGCCTCCGGCGATCCCGACGTCGTCGGATACCCCCTGGCTACTCCGGCGGACATACCCGCTGGCGAGTACTATGTGCAGGCCTTCTTCACGCATTATAAGGTCTACAACAGGGCTGACGGTCAGTCGCTGCTCCTTCCCGTGCTGATGGGCGCTGGCGGTCCTCAGAACATGTGGTCTACGCCGGGAAGCCTCAAGAGCCCGGTGCAGAAGATCGTCATCGATCCCGCCCAGAACCAGACAATAGCCCTGAGCCTCTCGGAATCCATCCCCCTGCCTGAGCTCAAGGAGGGGCAAGTGGCTCAGCAGGGCAACTACGAGGACACTGAGTACGTGAAGTTTATCAAGATCCAGAGCCAGCTCCTGACGGAGTTCTGGGGCGAGCCCATGTATATCGGCGCAAACATCCTACTGCCCAAGTCGTATGCGTCGAACCCCGATGCCTACTACCCCGTCCTGTATTACCAGGGCCACTGGCCCGGCGGTCGCGCTCCTCTCAGCTTCGGCCGCGGCCGTACCATCGACCAGTTCTGGCTGTCTGACGAGTGCCCGCAGATGATCGTAGTGGAGTTCAGGGACGAGAACCCCTTCTACGGCACCTCCTATTCCATAAACAGTGCGAACCTTGGCCCGTATGGCGACGCCATAACCCAGGAGCTCATCCCCTACATCGAGGCGAACTTCAGGGCAATTCCCGAGGGCTGGGCGCGCCTGCTGGCTGGCGGTTCCACCGGCGGCTGGGAAGCCCTGGCGCTCCAGGTGTGGTATCCGGACTACTTCGGCGGAACCTGGCCGATGTGTCCTGACTCCGGCGACTTCACCTACTTCCAGCTCGTCAACATCTATGAAGACGACAATGCCTACTTTACTGAGTATGACTGGATCAAGGTAGAGCGTCCGTCCTGCCGCTCCACAGACGGGAACATCCGCTTCACCATCAAGCAGGAGAACGACTGGGAGCGGGCGATGGGCCTCAACAACAGGTCCGGCGGACAGTGGAGCATCTGGGAGGCTGTCTACTCGCCTGTGGGCCCCGACGGCTACCCTGCTGATATCTGGGATCCCGTCACCGGCGTGATCGACCATGAGGTAGCGGAGTTCTGGAAGCAGAACTTCGACATCCGCTACAAGCTGGAGAACGAGTGGCCCGAGATCGGCCCGAAGCTCGTGGGCAAGATCCACATTAGAGGCGGCGAGATGGACAACTACTACCTGAACATGGGCATCTACAAGCTGGAGACGTTCCTCAACAGCACCGAGAACCCGCATTACGGCGGCTATGTGAAGACGTTCCCCCGCCTCGGCCACACGGGCAACATCAGCAGCGAGGAGCTCCTCCTGGAGATGGCGGAGTACCTCAAGAGCACGGTAGACGACCCGCAGGTGAACGTGCTCGACCTCAAGTAAGCCTGCCGCCAGGCGGATCCCAATCGGGATCCCCAAAGAAAGGGAGGAAGGCCAGCCCCGACCGGGGCCGGCCTTCCTTTTCCTCATTATCGCATGTGTCGATGTGGTGCCGCGAGGCGTGAGGCGCCTGGGACGACCCACCGGTGGATCGGCTTTCAGCGACCGGGGCCGGGAGCCCCGTGCCCAATCGCGCCGGTTTGACGCTCACTTGTGGGAACTACTCGACGTACACCGTTCAGAAGCTTGCCTTGATGCCGGCCGTCACTCCGGCAGCTCCGGCCATGGCTGCCCCTCCTGGCATCGTATCGACGGCACTAAGGCCGCCGGGGGCGTATCCAGCCACGACGGTCACGGAGAGCTCCACTGCAGGCGCCATCGTCCAGCTGTACGTCGGCATGGCCAGCACTGAGCGGTTCAGCACGTCCGCCAGGGCGACAAGCTGAAGGTCATGGTCATCCGCCAGGGAGTACCTCCCCACCACCATGGCATACAGGCCAGCTTTGCCCGCCTCACCGGGCTCGCCGTACGGGGAGACCAGAGCACCAGCGCTGTCGTATATGGCCTGCACCGACGTGAACAGGCCCCTGCCAACGTCGAAGGTATACTCCGCCCCCGCCACCAGCTGCAGACGCGGGCGGTTGCTACTCATAGGAGCTACGTCTGACGCCCCCGGTTCCAGCTGCGGCAAACGGTCAGGCAAGTCGAGACCGCCTTCCGTCCACACAGCGGCCCCACCGATGGAGCCGGCTACCGCCAATCCGAAGTGGTGCATCCGGCGGTACTGCAGCTTCAGTTCGTCCCCTTCCATCCAGGCGGCGGGAAGGTCCTGCCGACCCCGGAAGTAGGAGGCGTACACGTTGTAGCCTCCCAGCATGGTCTCGCCGCGCAATGCGAACTCCACCCCCTCCGGGAAGCGTTCGGGCATGCCGGGCGCCGTCTCCGCCGCTTCGGCGAACTCGCCGTCCAGCTGGCCCGGGACGAAGCCAAGCACCAGCACGCCGGTGAGGGCGGACATCCCGTCGTCAGAGTAATAAGTGACTTCCACCCCAGGCACCGGCTTTCTGGCGGCGCCAGCCACATCGAGCGCCGCGGCCGGCGATGTGCCTGACGAGGCAGGGTTCACAACGTTGGTGGGGTTGATCCCGTCTGCTACGCCCCAACGCACCACGATGCTGCCGGCCCTGAAGTCAACCGGGCCCAGGCTTCCGTCGATGTACGCTTCGCCCAGCGCCAAGCCGACCGCAGGCTGCGGCAGGAGCGATGCGTAGGCCATGACGCTCGCGTGGTAGCCAAGCACCTGGCCGAGCCAGCCGTCGAGGTCGAGGCGGAGCTGGAGGCGGTCCCAGTCTACCGTTCCGGACAGGAACCCGTAGTGCATCTGATAGCCGACGCTGCCTGAGAGTTCAGGCTGGGCTGCAGCCGTGGCGCCGGCTGCACACAGGGCTACTGCAACGGCTACGGCTACGGCCAAAGCGGCTTTGGTTCTCATGGTTGCCACCTACTTCCGCAGGTATCTCAGAGTGAAGACTTCGTCTGGCACGGCGCCCTCGTCGTACTCCAGCACCTTCACCGTGGTGGTGCTGCCAGCTGCCACGTTCTCTAGGCGGATGACCTGGGGGTCCCAGGATAGCGTCATGACCTTCTGGAGCTTGTCGCCTTTGCCGTAGAACTCGATTCTCACTGGGTTCATGTCGCCCTTGGAGACGCAGAGCACCAGCGAGCTGTACGACTGCCCGCTCGACTTGGGCGCGAGCTTAACGATATGGCAGAGAACTCCGTCCACCAGTCTGTCAGCCAGCAGACTCGGCGTGTACTGCTCCCACGTGGACCTGTTCAGCGAGATCTCCTCAAAGGTGAAGTCGGTGCCCATGAACTGGCCCTGAGCGGAGCTGCCGGCGATCCGTCGCTCGCGCCCGACGGCGGGCAGGTAGAGCCACATCTGGTCTTCGGCGCCAGGCTCGACGATGCTGAGGAACTTGGTGCCCTTGACGTCGGCGGGCGACAGGAACTCCACCATCTGGCGCGAGGTGCCCTTGCCGTCGTCGTAGCGGTAGACCTCGATGCGGTTGACCTTGGCTTGCTTGCCCTTCTCCACCAAGAGCTCTATCAGGGCGCGGCCGCTGCCCGCGAGCAGGCCGGAGACGTCCACTGAGTCTAGGATTTCCTGTGCCGTTGGCGCGGCGGCGGCCATGGCCGCCGCCCCGAGCAGCAGCGCTGTGGCGAGAACGTATGAGGCGATCTTCAGTCTCCCGGGGGTAGAGGAAATGTGAATCATGGCTGACCTTCCTTTCTCATGGAGCGCTCCGAGGCCGCAACCAGGAGCACGGGGAGCAGGGTGAGGGCCCCCAGCGCCGACACGGCCATGGTGAAGGAGATCAGCGCTCCGAACTGTCTCACGGGAGGGAACTTGGAGGTTAACGTCACGATGAACCCCGCGGCAACGGACACCGCGTTCACAACGACGGCCTGGCCGGTGTACACGATAGTGGAGAGCATGGCCTGGCGCGGCGCGGCTCCTGCGGCGAGGTTTTGGGTATAACGAGTGTATACGTGCACGGAGTAGTCTATGCCCATGCCCACGGCGATGGAGCTGACCAGCGCGGTGACGAGGTTGACGGGGAGGCCGGTCCAGCCCATGAGGCCGAAGTTGGCCAGGACCGTCAGGGCGATCGGTGCCATGCACAGGGCGGTGCTCCAGGAGCGCCCGAGGCTGAGGTAGATTATTGCCAGGACGGAGACGGCGGCCAGCGCCAGGCTTTCGAACTGGCTGCTGACGATCTGCTTGCCCATGGCCTCGCCCAGGAGGGGGAGGCCCGTGATGTCGACACGGTCGATGCCGGGCACGCCCGCAAGGCGGCGCCCGACAATGTCACGGGCCTGGTCGAGGGTGCCACCACCGGCTTTGGCGTTCATGGTGGAGTCGGCCATCACCTGGATGCGGGCCTGGGTCTGGTCGAGGCTGAGCATGCGCTCAAGCCCCAGATCGCCGGAGAAGGAGGCGAGCAGGAGGTATTGGGCCGCCTCGTCGCGGGTGTCCGGGATGCGATTCCAGGCGGGATCATTGTCGTGGAGCGCCAGGCTCACCTGCTTGACGACGTCGACCACGGAGAACACGCGGCCGAGGCCGGGGACCTGTTGGAGTTCGAGCGAGGCGGTCTCCATGGCGCGCAGGACGGCAGGCTCCAGTATATCGCCTTCGATGATGATCTGAACGGTATCGACGCCGCCGAACTCGCGGCGGATGAGATCGAAGTCGCGCCGGGTAACGCTGCGGGCGTCAAAGAAGCTGGCGAAGTCGGAGTCGACTTGCAGGCGCACAAGGCCCACGGCTGACCAGGCCACCAGCAGGGCCACCGCCACTGCCACGACGGCCGGCCGGCGCAGGACGGCGGCTCCGAGATTGGCAAGCAGCTTCGAGCTCTGCTCCGACGCGGTGCGGTTGGCTGCCAGGGCTTTGGAGTTGTGGTTGGGCGAGGGCGTTGCGGTGTGGCGTCCACTGCGCTGGCCGGCGCTGGCGTCAGGGCGGACTCCCAAGGATCCCAAGGCTCCAGCGGCTCGCGCGACTCCTGCGCGCGCTCCCCTGCGTTCCAGCAAGACCAGGACGGCTGGCAGGAACGTCAGCGATATCAGTAGGGCGCACGCCACGCCCATGGCCGCAAGCAGGCCGAACTCGCGCATCCGCGCGATGCTGCTGAACACGTTTGACCCGAACCCGGCTACGGTAGTGACTCCAGCCATGACTATGGCAAGGCCAACCGAGCGCACAGCTCGCGGGGCGGCGCCGTCGGCGACCGGGACGTAGCCGGCGTCGCGGGCGTCGCCGGGCCGGCCGAAGTGCAGCTCCTCGTAGTAGCGGTGCATCATATGGATGCCGTACGCGCTGCCAGTCGACAGCAGCACCACAGGCAGCACCGCGCTGATCTGGTTCACCGGGATGCCTGTCAGCCCCATGATACCCACAACCCACACAACTCCGATGAGCACGGTGGTCAGGGGGAGCAGAACGCCGGCCGCGGTACGGAAGCTGAGGAGCAGCACGCCGACGATGACGGCGGTAGCCGCAGGAAGAAGGGTCAACGCGTCATCGATCAGGTGTTCCTCTGAAGACCGGTTCAGGATGGGGGCTCCTGAAACCGCGAAGTCGAGGCCTGATGCGGCGGAGACGTCGTCGACGAGGCGCTTGACGGCGCCGCCTACCTTCCCGGCGTCGACGTCCAGCCCCAGTTGGACTAGGGTGAGCACGTGATCGCCGTCTTCAGAGATCAGGATGCCTGACAGCATGGAGCTCTCCGACATCCGGCGCCTCACATCGGCCGCGGCGTCGAAGTCGTCAGGCTCCGGCACCTCGCCGAGCATCTCCACAACGTCGAGCCCCCAGGGCGCGCTCCGCACCTCTACCATGTTCGCCGGAGACATCACCGAGCTCACGCCCTCCGCATCCTGCAGGGCATCGGTGAGGTCCTTTAGAACTTGGAGGCCGTGCGGGGTGAAGATATCGTCGGATGACGCCGCTATCAGTATGTAATCGGATCCTCCGAAAGCCTCGTCGGCTCTATCCAGGGCCTCCACCTCAGGCGAACCCTCCGGAAAAAACCCCCTCTGACTGGTGTCCACTGTGAGCCTGAAAAGCCCCACGGCGCACACCGCCGTGACAAGTAAAGTGACGGCCACTATCGCTCCAGGATAGCGCCGCACAATTTCAGCCAGTCTCGTCAAACGCACTCATCTCCGGTTACCTATGTCGTAGTTGTCGTAGTCTTGCGGCGTGGCGGTGGCGCAGGGGCCGCGGCGACGGAGGCAGAGCGGGCGCTAAGGCGCAGGGCGCGGGGCGCAGCACCACAGCAGGACAGGATCGCATCGACGCAATACCGCGGCCACGCGATGTCGCATACCGGCGGAGCCGCGAAGCTGCGGAGCTGCGATGCTACGGAGCTGCGGAGCTGGCGGGCGGGGGGCGTTGCTGCGGTTGGTGACTGACGCGTCAGTCATATCCAGTATCTCTCGCCAACACGCCGCTGTCAACCACCTTTCCGCAGGGCCACGCAGTTTTCGTAGCCAACAGCATGGCGGACCTCGAGGTTGCCCCTGGGTCGGCCGGCCTTCTTGGGGTGAGCATCAAAGAGCGTTCGCGCCGACCCACCGATGGGTCGGTTTCGCGTGACATCGACCTACCCATGGGTCGGTCGCCCTGGGCGGCGCCGGCCACCTCTTCCGGAAGTTCATGGTATACTCGACATGTAGAGCCCTGGTGGCCAACGGCCCACAGGCTGTCGGAAAGGAGCTTACCCCATGCCTTGCCCTGACCACGATGCAGCTCAGCACCGCCGCACCAGCCCGGGCACCAGCCCCGGCATGAGCCCTGCCTCCAGCCGCGGCACCGCTCCTTGCACCGCGGCTTGCACCGGCCTCAACCCCAACCCTGGGCCCAGCCCTAACGCCATGCCCGGCCCCGACCTGATCGCCCCGCCTACCTTCATCACCTCGGCTGTCATCCTTGCCGCCGGGGAGTCCAGGCGCATGGGCTGCCCAAAACCCCTGCTTCCCTGGGGCGACGTCCCCCTCGTGCGCCACGTCGCCCAGGTGTTCGCTGACGGCGGCGCTTCCGAGATCGTGGTGGTCGTTGGCTGTAACGCAGACTTGGTGGCCGCAGCAGTGCTCGGCGCACAGGCCCTGCGCACCACCGCCCCCACCGCCCCCACCTCCCCCACGCCGCTCCTCGTCGTCGAGAACCCTGACTGGCCGCTGGGCATGTCGTCGTCAGCCGCCGCCGGCGCCCGTGCGTGCCGCCCCGACGCAGACGCCATCATGATATGCCCCGCCGACCTGCCCATGCTTCGCCCGTCCAACATCGCCGCCCTTATCGGCGGCTTCGCGGCCCTCCGTCGCGCGCACCCCCGCTGCAAAGCCGCCGTCGCCAGCCACCTTGGCGTCCGCGGCCATCCGGCCATCGTCTCAGCCGAGCTTCGCCCCGACCTCGAGCACCTCGGCCACGGGCCCCTCACCCTTCGCCACCTGGTGGATTCCGGCATGCGCCTCGCAGGTGGCCTCGGCCTCATCGAAGCTGGCCCCGAGTGTATCGCCCCGGATATCGACTTTCCCGAAGATTACGAACGTGCCAAGCCTAGAAAGGACGGTGTCTGACATGATGATCGAAACGCTGCGCGCGGCCGTCCAAGCGGCCGCAGCCAGCAAGAAAGCCGCGCTGATCACGGTGGTCCAGTCTTCAGGTAGCACCCCGGCTAAACCTGGTTTCAAGATGCTCCTCACTGAAGACGGCTACCTTGCCGGCACTGTGGGCGGCGGCGCGCTGGAGCAGCTTGCCCTCGAGGTTGCCAGGCGCGTCATCGAGACCGGGCGCTCGGAACTCGTCGCGTTGCGCGAGGAAGATGGCGGACTGGCACAGATAGGCATGGCATGCCAGGGCGGGATAGAGCTGTTCGTGGAGTACCTGTCACCAGGGCCCAAGCTATACATATACGGCGCTGGCCACGTAGGCATTGCGCTGGCGGAAGCCGCCGCCTTCGCGGGGTTCTCAGTGATCCTGGTGGACGACAGACCCGAGCTGGCGTCACCCGATCGGGCGCCGTTCGCCCGCGAAACCCACGCCTGCGACATGGTGGAGTTCGCAGCGAACGCCACCGGCGGTCCCGACACATACGTCGCCATCGTCACCAGGGGCCACGCCTTCGACGAACAGGTGCTCAAGCAGGTGCTGCACCAGGATCCCCTGCCGCATTACATCGGGATGATGGGAAGCGCGCACAAAGTGAATACGTGCGTTGACCACTTGAGATCGGAAGGATTCTCCGAGGAGCTGATAGAGAGGGTCCACGCGCCGATAGGCCTTCCCATCGGCGGCGATACGCCCAGGGAGATAGCCATCAGCATCGTGGCGGAGATGATCGCGTGCCGGTACGAACGGGATATCGGAAAGGTCCGAGAGCTCTGGCGGACTGAGGGTCGACCCAAAGGCGGGCCTTAGTACCCGGCCCGGCGCTGGCCAAGGACCGCCATGGCCCTTCGCTGCACGGCCCAGGCCAGGAGACCTCCGGAAGCCCCTGATGCTGCTCCGATCAGCACCGACCCCATCCAAGCGGGAACCGGAAGGCGCAGAAAGAAGTATGACCTCATCCCTACGCCCACAGCGTTGGCGGCTGCGCCTGCCAGCAGCGCAACGCCTACGTTGAACGACTGCCCGGCCACCGCCGCCACCGCATCCGCGGCCAAGCCCGGCAGCACGAACGACAACACCATAGTGGGGCCAGTGGGGCCAACCGTTCCGAACACCCAGGCGAGCCCAACCTGCACCGCTCCCACCAGCGCCGCGCTGAAGGGCTTGCGGGTGAGGGCCCTGCCCAGCACAGGCCACATCATGTAGACTCCGCCCATCACCACGCCTCCCGGCAGGTTCACCTGCATGCAAAAGGCCAGCGCGGCCGGGCCGATAGCAGCCTTGAACACCATCCCTGCCGCCGCCAGCAGCGCAATCAGGGAGACGTCGCGGGCGGTGTACCTACTTTCGCTTTGACTAGAAAGCCATCGGGCCATGTGTGAGCCCCCTCTCCAGCGCTTACGCTATGGCTGGCGCAGCCGTCCCCGCCTCGGCCGCTCAAGCCCCGGCACCAGCCGGCACCCTGCCTCCTGAGCCTCACTCGCGCCTGGAACTCGGCGGTGCACCCTGCAAGCGATGCTTTGCCCATGGCAAAGCAGTTCGCCGCCGGCCCAGCATGTCCTGCCGATCGCCGCGAGGCTGGTGCTCCTGCAGGGCTGGCGCGCCCTGCGACACCTCTCCACTCTCCCAGCCCCCTTCCCCGCCTGGCCTCACAAACGCGAAGGAATTCGCGGCCCTTCCAGACGCTCACGTATTCTACCTCGGTATTTCACAGGAGGCGCCCCCGACCCGACGGTAGAATCCCAACAGCACCTACACAGGCAACGGATACATACTGGGAGGTGCGCGCAATGGCATTCCTGCGTAGGTTCAGGCGGCACTGGTTGCTCGCAACAGTCCTGGCGCTGGCGGTCATCGTCACCGCGCCGACCTCGAGCTGGGCTCAGGCAACCACTGTGCCCCCACCTGAATCGCTCCTGGGCTTCGTTCCGGGAACCGACCGTAAGCTGGCAGACTGGGACGAGATCAAGGAGTACTTCCGCATGGTGGACGAGGCTTCCGACCGCGTCGTCGTGGAAGACATCGGCCCCACCGAGCTGGGCGAGCGCATGATCATGGCCATCGTCAGCTCGCCTGACACCATCGCCAACCTCGATGAGGCCAAGGAGATCCAGCGCAAGCTGGCAGATCCTCGCGGGCTGTCACCTGATGAACTTGAAGACTTGAAGGCCCGCGCCAAGACCGTCGTCATGGTGGCAGCGTCCATCCACGCCACGGAGGTAGCCGGCACGCAGACCTGCCTGAACACCCTGTACGAGCTGGCGTCCTCCGACACCCCTCGCGTTCTGGAGATCCTTGACAACACCATCCTGCTCTTGGTTCCCTCGCTGAACCCCGACGGCCATGAGATGGTCGTCCAGTGGTACGAGGAACACCTGGATACCCCGTTCGAAGGAACCTCGCCGCCGTGGCTGTACAACAAGTACGTCGGCCACGACAACAACCGCGACTGGTTCATGTTCAACCTACAGGAATCGGTGAACATCGGAAAGGTCCTGTATCACGACTGGTTCCCGCAGATCGTATACGACATCCACCAGATGGGCAACAGAGGCGCCCGCTTCTTCGTGCCACCGTTCTTCGATCCGCCCAACCCTGAGATCGATCCGATCATCCTTCGCGAGATCCTCCTGCTGGGCGGCGCCGCCACGGCGGAGCTGGCAGCCGAAGGCCTCACCGGCGTGGTCACCAACGCCATGTACGACACCTGGTGGCACGGCGGCATGCGAAGCGGGCCGTATTACCACAACATGGTCGGCCTGCTCACCGAGGCCGCCAGCGTCAACATCGCAACGCCTGTGGAGATCCCCGAGGAAACCCTGACGTCTTCCACCAGAGGACTGCCTGACCCGCGTACTGTGCTCACTAACCATCCTGACCCGTGGCCAGGCGGGCTCTGGACCCTTGGAGACATCGTCAAGTACGAAGAGGTCACCATCAGGGCGTTCCTCACCGCAGCCGCCCGTTACCGCGAGATGTTCATTAACAACTTCGTGCTGATGGCGCAGAAGGCAGTAGCCAGAGGCCAGACTGAGCCGCCTTACGCCTTCGTCCTCCCGGCCACCGACACCAACCGCGACACCCTCACCCTGATGGTCAACACCTTGCTGTTTCAGGGAGTGGAGATCCACCAGGCAGCGGCGCCCTTCACGGCAGGGGGCATAACGTATCCCGCAGGTTCCTTCGTGGTGCTCACAGCCCAGCCTTACAGGGCGAACGTCATGGCGCTCCTCGACAGGCAGACCTACCCCGAGCGCCGCGAGTACCCGGATGGCCCAGCCGAGCGCCCATACGACATCGCCGGCTGGACCCTGCCGATGCAGATGGGCGTTGAATGCGTCAAGGTAGATGCCCAGTTCGACACCGACTTGGTCCTCATTGAGAACGAGATCGTTGCCCCTGGAAGACTGTATCCCGGTATCGCCAACTACGGCTACGCCATCCGGCCCGAGGCCAACAACGCGGCCACCATCCGCAATCGTCTGCTCGCAGACGGCATCGAGCTCGAGTGGGCCAAGGCGCCGGTACCTCGGAAGGCTGTGGGGATCGTCGGGCTCTCCGAGGACCTGCCGCCCGGAACCACCATTATCCGCCAGGCGCCTGGCCTCGGAAAGAAGTTGGCGATGTACGCAGCAGAGCTTGGCGTGGATGTGTACCCGTTGGCCGCCGAACCCCAGGTAGACACGTTCAAGCTCTCCAAGCCCAGGGTGGCCCTGTACGAGAACTGGGGTGGCAACATGGACGCAGGCTGGACCCGCCTGATCTTCGACGATTTCGAATTCGAGTACACCCACCTCCGCGACGCGCGGGTACGGGCAGGCGACCTCATCGCTGACTTCGACGTCATAATCCTCCCCGACACCACGGTGTCAAGCCTGAAGAATGGGCTGAGGGCCGGAAGCTACCCTGAGCAGTACACCGGCGGCATGGGCGATGAAGGGTTCGCCGCCCTCGAGGAGTTCGTGCAGGCCGGTGGAACGCTGGTGACGTTCGACACGGCGGGAGACTTCGCCATCGACGTCCTCGGCGTGCCCGTGGAGAACGTGCTGGCAGGCGTCAGCTCCCGCGAGTTCTACTGCCCCGGCTCGATCCTGGAGATCGAGATCGACACCTCGCACCCCGTGTGCTACGGAATGCCCGAGAAGGCAGGGGCTTACTTCGTGTCCAGCCCGGCCTACAGCGTCAGCGGCGAGGCCCGCTCATTGGCGGCGTACCCGGCCGACCGCGACCCGCTGATGTCAGGCTGGCTCATGGGTCCTGAGTTCCTCCAGGGCCAGACGGCCTTAGCCGAGGTTCCTGTGGGGCAGGGTCGCGTCATCATGATAGGCTTCCGCCCGCAGCACCGCGGCCAGCCTCACGGCACCTACAAGCTGATATTCAACTCCATCTTCTACGCAGCATCCAAGTAGGCGCCACCAGCTTGTAACGCCGAGGTTCCACGCAGCGTGCGCGGCGCACGACGCGCCGCGCGCCGGCCGATAGCCGAACCCATGGCATGCAAAGCAGCGCAATGGGACTTCCGTGACATACATCACAAGCCAAGAGGGGTGTGCCTTCGGGCACACCCCTCCACCTTTATCCTTCTGTATCCGTACACGCCAGCTCAGCCTCGAACCAAGGTTATGTCCTCTTCCAGAGGACTGTGCCCCTAGCCTCAGCCGTACTCGGTCATGCTCCGGTAGATGACGTCCAGCGGCACTCTCTTGACTCTGCCATCAGCCTCGGTGACCAGCCTGTAGTTCCGGCGCACCACCCACCACTGGTTCCAATCCGACTCGAAGGTGGACGTTATCACTTCCTGCGGAGTCCAGGTGGTTTCCGCGGCCAGCGCCCCCAGCGCGTCATACTCCCGTTCCGTCTTGGAGAGTAGGACACCCTCAGCGTCCCGCACTTCAACGACGATGGGCCGACCCTTGGCATCCCGCTGCGTGACGGTGGTGTACTTCACCGCTCCGTCAGGCCCTGCGACCGTGCTCGCAACCTCCAGGCCGTTCTCGTCGTGCTGAACGGTGTGCACCTCCTGAAGGTTCCCATCGGCGTCTGTTATGGTCCGCGTCATGATGGCGGTGCCGTCTTCAGCGGCGCTGAACTCGATGGTCTCCCGCGCGAAGATCTTGTTGTCGCCTGTGTAGTATGAAGCTCCCTCGTTCGGTCCGGTAGCTGCGGTGCGCAGATAGATGGTCTTGCTTTCAGACCTGCCGTCGGGCCGATACGTAATATGCTGCGAAATCCATCCGTCGTTATCGTACATCGTGGAGCTGATCCTGACCCTCTCGCCTTCCCTGTAGCCTCCGGGCGCACTGGGATCCGCGATCATCTCAGCCCTCTCAAGCAAGACGATCCATATGCCGAGTTGCAGCTCATCCGCTAACGCCGTGGGCTTGGGCTCGGACCCTTCCGGAACCCCGGGAATGACGCATGGAGCCGCGGCACCTGCCGCGCCCACGGCCAGCACGGCACATAGAGCCAGAGCTATGATGAGTCTCTTCAAGTTCATATCACCTCCTCCCGCTAGAGTATTACCAAGATTATAACATCGCCCCGGCCCGCCTGAAAGCGAACCGGGGCGATATGTTGATGGGTTCTTTTCGAGAATTACATCTTGTAGTGATCGGGCTCATCCAGCTCGATGACGCGCCTCAGCCACTCCTCAGGGTAGCTGACGCTGTTCACTCTGCCGTTCTCGGTGACGAAGCCCATGTTGTACTTCCAGATGAGGTAATCCAGCAGCTCCCACCAGGCGTCCCTTACCGTCTCGACGTTGCGGTTGCAGTAGTTGGTGAGGAACTCGATGGCGAGCTCAGGATCGGTCTCATAGAGCTTCAGCGCAGCTGCTTCTATGGCAGGCTGCGTGCGGATGGCGTGGCCCTCGTACTTGTCGATCCACTCCTGCACGTCCTTGGACATGTAGGACCACTTCAGGTCAGCGTAGGTGCTCACCGCGCAGATCGCCCACCAGTAGGACGTACGGGTGAACTTCTGGTGCGACCCGGCCTCGGTATTCAGGGCGGGCGACAGCTCGGTCATGGACGCGTAAAGCGGCACGTAGCAGGTGAGGTCGGGGTTGGCGGCGCCGTACCAGACTACCGCCCCGATCTCGTCAGGCAGCCACGCGCGGGACTGAGTGCAGATGGAGTACTCGCACTGCACCTGCGCGATCATGCGCTGCCAGGAGTACCTCTCGCCATCCACGGAGAAGTTGAGTCCGCGGTACCTCCTGGGGTTGTTCCAGGGACCGGCGGTCAGCGAATGGGTGCCGTCGAACTCGGTGCCCTCATAGTGGTCACGCTGAATGGCGTTGATGTCGTTGATCGACATCTTCTTGTCGACAGGCACTGAGAAGGGCAGATCTGCCTCATCCAACGTGTCCGCAAGCGACGGAGCCGCCAGGGTGAACACCCTCCACACCCGGCGGTAGCTGGTCACGGCGTTGGCGGCGCAGAAGTGCTTCCTCCAGCTGAACTCCTCGCCGGAGTTCGGGTCGTACCAGCCCTGCTCAATGGCGTACTCCAGGATGCCCGGGGAGTACATGAAGTTCTCATGGTCGTCCCAGTCGATCTCGCGGATCACGGCGTTGTTCGCCGAGGCCGAAACGTGGCCGTCTGGCACGCGCTGGGCCACCCAGAATGCGCCGGGCTCATCGGAACCCTGGTCCCACAGCGGGCCGGGGCCGACGATCTCGAACACCCAGCACTCGTAGGGGTCAGCGATGGACAGCTCTTCGCCGCCGTCCTTGTACCCGTACTTCTCAGCCAGCTCGCCCATGACCTTGACGGCCTCGCGGGCGGTGGCGGCGCGCTCCATGGCCAGTATGGAGAGGTTAGTTATGTCGAAGAATCCGTTGGCGTTCCTCGACTCGCGGCGGCCGCTGATGGTGGTCTCGCCGATGGCCACCTGCTTCTCATTTATGACGCCGAAGAGTGCCTTGATGTAACCGTAAGTATGCGGCACCTGAGGTATCTGGTTGCCGGTGGGGTTCCCGGCGTACTCATGCATCTGGTTGCCCATGGTGTACTGGGGCAGGTTCAGGACGTCGACCATGCTTCCCGGTTCCCAGTCCATGGCGGGAACCTTGACGATCTCGAAGGGGGAGTTGCCTGAGTCACAGGTGTGCGTGACCGATGCAGACCCGTCGACTGATGCTCCGGGCGTCACCAGGATCGAGGTGCAGGCGAACGTTCCGGAGGTGAACACCAGCACGAACGCGACCACAAGGGCCAACAGGGTGCCTTTTCTCATCTGCTCACTGACCTCCTTATTGTATTGCGCGCCTGCCGAAGCAGGCGCGCATTAGATCACCGCTACCCGGTTACTGCCTGACGTAGTGGTCCGGCTCGTCCAGCTCCACGACTCTGCGGAGCCACTCCTCAGGATAGCCGGGGGAGCTTATCCTGTTGCCATCATTGACGAAGCCGGCGTTGAACTTCCAGAGCAGGAAGTCCAGCAGCTCCCACCAGGCGTCGCGGACCATGTTGGCGTTGTCCTCGCAGTACCTGGTGAGGAACTCGATGGCTGCCTCGCGATCCGTCTTCAGAAGCTCCATGGCCGCCGCGTCAATGATGGCCTGCTCCGCCAGGAAGCGTCCCTCGTACTTGTCCTGTGCGGCGTTGATCTCCACGATCATGTCCTTCCACCTCAGGTCAGCCAGGGTGTTGACCGTTGAGATCGCCCACCACATAGACTTCCGAGTGAACTGCATGTGGGAGCCGGCGTCCTCGTTGAGGGTAGCGGGAACCTTAGAGACCGAGTTGTAGATAGGAACGAAACACGTGGTGGCTGGAACTGCAGGACCATACCACAGCACGCCGCCGATCTCGTTGGGGAGCCAGCTACGGGACTGGGTCACGATGACGTACTCGCACCCGATAGCTGAGATCGTGCGGTTCCAGGAGTAGGCACTGCCGTCCACGTTGAAGTTCCAGCCCGGGTAACGGCGCGGGTTCGCGAAGGGACCTGCGGTGAGGCTGGTGGTCTGGTCGAACTCGCTGCCCTCGTAGTGGTCGCGGTGCAGGTCAAAGATCTCGGCCAGCGTCAGCTTCTTCTCGGGCTTGATGGAGAAGGGCGGGTTGTCCTCGGTAATGTTGGCGCTAGGCGCCACGCGGTTGAAGATCCTGGCGATACGGCGGTAGCTGTAATCCACACGCACCCTGTCGCAGAAGTCCCAGCGCCAGTTGAGCGCCTTGCCGGATGCCGGATCCCACCAGCCCTTCTCGATGGCGAACTCGCGGATGCCAGGGCCCACCATGAAGTTCTCGGGATCGTCGAAATCGATCTCCTCGATCACGGACGAGTTGGACGAAACCGCGATGTGCCCATCGGGCACGCGGGCCGCAACCCAGTACGCTCCGGGCTCAGGATCGCCCACCTCCCAGAGGGGTCCAGGGCCGACTATCTCGAACACCCAGACCTCGTAGGGGTCTGCCACTGAGAGCTCCTCGCCGGAGTCGCTGTAGCCGTACTTGACCGCCAGGTCTCCCATGATCTGAATGGCCTCACGGGCGGTCTTGGCGCGCTCCATCGCCAGCATTGACAGGTTGGTGATGTCGAAGTACCCATGCTGGTTTCGGAAATCAGCGCGGCCACCGATGGTGGTCTCGCCGATGGCCACCTGGTGCTCGTTGATCATGCCGAATATGCCCTTGATGTAGGCGTAGGTGTGCTCCACCTGAGGGATCATGTTGCCAGTGGGGGTGGACGCCTCGCTTATCCTGCGCCCGCCCGTCATCTGAGGCAGGTAGGGCACCTCCACCATGCTGCCAGGTGCCCAGTCCATCGCGGGCACCTTTTCGATTTCGAAGGCACATGAACCGCAGTCTGCAGTTTGAGTGACTGTAGCCGAGCCGTCCACCGACGCGCCCGGAGTCACCAGGATCGACGTGCACGCCATCGTACCTGCCGAAAGCAGTACGAACACGGCAACCATGGTGGCTACTGTGATACGAAGTCTCCTGAGCACCTGAACATTCCTCCTTTGTTGATGTGATGCTTAGTCATACACGACCCTTGACGGATCGACAGCATCCGGGTTCCGCAGGTACGCCCCGACGCCGTTCTCGAGCATCTCGTAGTAGCCGGGACACTCGAAAATGATCTCAGCCTCCGGGAAGTTGAAGTTCCACTCATCGAGGATGCCCAACGTGGTGGTGAGGTGCCTGCCCACTCTTAGTTCAATGGATTTGCCGGTCTCATCATAGTCCACGAAGAGCAGTCCACGTTTTCCGGCAGCCAGCAGGAACTCGTCCACGCCCTCCAGGAGCAGGGCCTCGGTCTTGGGGCCTGTTGGCTGGTCAAGGAAGGGCTCCGGCGCTTCCAGCAGGAACGGGTAGGCGTCGGAGTGGTCTCCTATCTCCCTGTGAGACAGACCGCGGTAGCCCACCGGAGACGGCTCCGTGTGGATATCGAAGTCGCCGCTGAGGTTGATCTGGGTCATCACGGCGATGGTTGCGCTCTTGCTAGGCGCGACGATGCAGTTGGTCACCGGGTACAGCAGCTCCGCCTCGTGCAGGTCGATGACGATATTAACGTTATGCTCCCTGACGAGCTGCATCGCGGCATAGCAGGTCTGCTCGGTGAGGGTCCCATCTGGCCTACCAGGCCAGCAGCGGTTGATGTTCCTTATCTCCACGTAGGAGAGGGACTGACCTGTGGGGTAATGAATGTAGACGTCAGGATCGGGCCACTGGTCCAGCGGATTGGTGACGCGGTCGCCCATGCGGAACTTGCGCGCGCCGAACTCCGTTGGAATGTGGTAGTAGAGAGGGTATCCGCCCGAGGGCTGAGTTCCAGTGGATCCGCTCCTGCTTATGTGCGGTATCACGTAGATGTCGCCCTTGATGGGCACAGCGTTCTCCACCATGACGATGGCAGCCAGGATGCCGGCAACCTCGCCGGGGTGGGTGCCGCCGAGCACCAGCACGGCTCCGCCATCCTCCTCGCCCTCAAGCACGTACACCAGCGAGTCGTTGGCGGTGCCCTTGAGAGGCGGATGGTACTTGGAGAGCCTTTCCACCCTGGTGACGCCGGGGCCCAGCACCACCGGTTCCTTGTAGTGCCGGTGGGCGTATAGTTCGCTGCCGCCGACGCCCAGCACGAGGAGCGCCACGAGCGCGATAATGACTTTACCTAATGCATGCCGCGACATGTGTAGACCTCCATCCTCGTACTGCTCACTTGATCCTGAACAACCTGAGGATCATGGGCAGCATCACGATCGCGTACATCGCCGCGTTCTGAAGATCCCGCTCCTTCAGGAAGTTCCTCAAGCATATCAGTGCCAGATAAGCCGTCATGACGTAATACAGCACCGTAATAACTGGCATATCAACACCCCCTAGCTGAACACGAGGATCGGTGCCAGCTTACCGCTGAATACCACCATCAGCGTGCCCACGGCGGTGATCACCAGCCACGGGACTGCGCACGTCCTCAAGAAGGAGCCGTATGAGCCCTTGTAGCCTACGGTCTGAAGGGTGAGCCTGCCGATGATGGCCGTTGGCGGCAGCGCGTCACCAAGGCACCAAAGCAGCGACAGACCGGACAGGGCGACCGTCGGATGCACGCCCAGAGAGTTGAAAGTCCAGATCAACGGGATGCCGATGACCGCAGCGCCTCCGAATCCCAACACACCCTCGGAGAAGGGGATCGTGATAGGGAGCAGCAGGAAGATGACCCAAAGCGGCATCGCGATGACTGCGTATGAGATGAGGCCGCGCACGCCGGTGAGAGTCAGGAGCTGTATGACGATTCCGATGACGATGATCGTCGTCAGCAACGGCAGCAGCTGGGTTACGGTTTCGACCGATACCTGGAAGAAGTTGACCTTCCTGGCGTTAAGCAGATAGGCCACGATGGCCCCTATCATGAACACCAGTGGTAGACCCAGAATGGGCATGTCCCAGGGCCAGACGCGGGCAGCCACGATCAGGCCGAACACCACGAGGAAAGGCAGGATAGTGCGGCCTGCGGTCACGTCAGGCGCCACCTCAGGCAACGCGACGGCCTCATCGCCGGGGCCCTCACTGCGGCGCAGGCCGAGCCAGAGCACGGTGAACACTCCCAGCACCAGCACGGGTACGCCCAGGGGAATCTCAAAACCTACATACGGGATGGCAGTCCCAGCGCACGTCAGCATCGCCCAGACGCTCACCGGGGGTGCAACCGCGGAAAGGCCTGCAAGGAGGAACACGATCGCAGCGATCCGCTGCTTCGAGATGCCCATGCTGGCCAGGGCCATGGCCACTGCGCCGCCCGACACCAACACGGAGACGCTGCCGGCGCCGGTGATCGCGCCGGGGATCAGCATGATGAACATCAGCAGGATCAGGGCTATGGCGCGCCTGTTGCCGAAGCGTGTCATTATGGCGCGCACTGTGAAGTCCAGTCCGCCTGAGGCCTTGATGATGTTCATGAAGAGCGTCGCGGTGAAAAAGATCAGTGCGAGGTCAAGGTAGGTTACAGAACCCTCGGCGATGTGGCGCAGGGGAAGGTAGTTGCCTGCGACAACAGCCCCCACTAGAGTGGCTACGAGCATTGCCAGCTCAACCGACAGCTTGAGCCTGCTCTGGGCAACGATGTACGCCACTACGATTACGGCAAGTATCAGCGAGACTGTCAGAAACATGCCCAATCTCCTTTCGGATGGCCTAGAGCTGCCTCGAGCCGCGTCCAGCGCCGGCCCGCCGATGGGCCTGCGCCCGGCAGCAAGGGCGCAGGCCCACAGCAGCTCTACGGGTTACTTGAGACCGAACATCGTCTCGAATATGGTCTGGATGTCCCTGTTGCCGGAGACCTCGGCCACCTGCACGCCGTGGGCGGCGCCGAGCTCGTTGAACCTGCCGTCCTGGTTGCCAGCCTTGGTGACGATGACGAGATCGCACTTGGGCACGACAGCATCGATGACACGCTCGTTGTCGTTCTGAGTGCCGGGCTTGCCGCGCATCGCAGCGCCCTCAACGTGCATCCCGACGACGAAGATGTTGTTGGCCCTGCAGTAATCGAGGATGTCCTTCAGGCGAGCGAGCTCAGTGTCGATGGAAAGGCCGGACGCGCCCATACCCTTCAGGCTCACGCCCATCACCACGATGAGGGTCTTGTACGGGGTGCCCTTGGGCGCCGTCGACTTGATCTCTCTGTGGGCGCCCTCACCCTCAACGAAGCCTTCCAGGCCTACGCCTGCGGCAATATGCTTGGAGGTGGGCACGTCGGAGTAGTCGTAAGGCAGCTTCACTCTGTCGGCGAGGGCGGTGGCCACGAGAACTCCATTACCCTGGCCTGCACTGGTGATGAGGACTGGCGTTTCAGCTTTAGGTATGTCGTCAGCAGCGCCGACCGCCATGGGCGCCAGCATCGTGGCCATGACGGCGATCATGGCAATGGCGATGGTCAGGATAGGACTGCGTTTTGTGAGAGTGCTCATGATGACGGATACCTCCCCAACTATATGTGACTATTAGCCGACCCTGCGGCCGGCATCCATCGGGACCGTATGAAGGAAGCGTATGAACGGGATAGTCTTGTTAGCGGAACGCGTATGCAATGCTGGATACTCTCGAGAATGCGCGAGTATTCATGCAGGCGAGACCAGCTCAAATCGCGCGGGCGTTGTGGGGCCATCGCTTCGTCGAGCGACGGTTGCGATGTGTGAACTGCTGGGAATTCGAAGACCAGTCCCTGTCAGAACAGGGAATGGGCCGCGAGTTGCTCAGGAGTCTCACATGTATTACATGTACTCACACGTCTACACTCGCGTTCATTGCGCATGGTTCGACCCTACATTCATGCGCCGTTTCGCATAGTCATGTTGGTTGTTGTCATGCTACCATGGTTCTTACATTAGTGTCAAGCTGAACAATGTCGAGTGGAAAGCTTCCTGCGCCTCACGTCCATCCCAATGCTACGTCTACACTTCTCCGTCTAGCACGATATTCCTATCTAAGTCGCAACATTTTCGCCAGCCACGCGTAGTGACAGGTGTTGGCAGTGCCCCTCCATCGATTTCGGCGGATCTGGTTGTGGCCTAACGGAGGGTTTTCAGCTCACGGCTCGAAGTGTAAGTGGTAGCCAATCCCAGACACTGCATCTAACGCTTGATGCGCCTGGGCTGAGGCGAGTCCGGACGGAGTTGTCGCAACGACAACGGGAGTCAGTGGTTGTCACATGTCTCGCATGGCCGTCGGAGCACCTAGGGATTCACGAGGAGGTGATGCCGACCCACGCTGAACTAGGAACGCAGCTCCATCATCTAGGCGGAAGATCCCAACCAGAAACGATCCTTTGCCCAGCGATTTCAGTTCTGGTTACCAAGAGGAGAGTGAGTGAAAATGCGAATGACAAGAGCCGGCGTGGTGCTGTCTGTGGTCCTGGCCTCGCTGCTCGTGTTCAGCAGCGTGGGCTATGCATGCACCATCGTGGCAGTCGGCAACAAGGCCACCGTCGACGGTTCCACCATCATCACCCACAATGACGACTCCAGCGTCGCCGACTTTCGTCTCAAGATCGTGCCCGAACAGGACTGGCCTGAAGGTTCACTCAGGCCTATTATTATGGACGCCCACACTCCTGAGGGTGGCACGGTGGTGGGCATGATCCCGCAGGTACCCCACACCTACCGCTACTTCTGGTCCCGCTACTCCTTTATGAACGAGAAGGGCGTAGCGATGGGCGAGGCCACCTTCTCGTATGACCGGAACACCGATCGCGAGAGGGATATCTACACCGTCATGGTCCGCGAGAGCGAAGGCATCATCGACTGCTGGACGGCGCAGGACATCGCTCTTGAGCGCGCCGCCACCGCCCGCGAGGCCGTCAAGATCATGGGCGAGCTGGTGGAGCAGTATGGCTGGAGCGGCCCCGGCGAGACCATCAACGTTGCCGACGGCAACGAGGTGTGGATCGTTGAGTTCTACGGCCGCGACGTGTGGGCAGCAGTCCGCATCCCCGACGACCACTTCTTCGTGGCGGCCAACAGGGCTCGTATCGGCGAAATCGATCTGAACGATCCCGAGAACTACATGGCGTCTCCGAACATCATCTCCTTCGCCGTGGAGAGAGGCTGGTATGATCCGAACTCCGGGAAGCCCTTCCTCTGCTACGAGAACTATGCCCCCTACGAGGGGATCTACTCGACCCGCCGCGAGTGGCGCGCATTCGATCTTGTTGCCCCGTCTCTCGGGCTGAGCCCGCACGACACGCGCTTCCCGTTCTCGGTGAAGCCCGAGCGTCTGCTCTCCGTGCAGGATATCTGGGACATCAAGGCCGACTACTACGAGGGCACTCCGTACGATCTCAGCCAGGGGCCGGCAGCCGGTCCTTGGGGCAACCCCCTGAGGTACCCCAACTCCGATCCTCGCGGCGGAGGATGGGAGCGCTCCATCAACATGCACAGAACCTGCTACCTGCACATTGGCCAGACCAAGGCTTGGCTGCCTGAGCCTATCAGGGGCGTGAGCTGGTATGGCTATGGCGCGCCGGACCTTACCTACCTGGTGCCGCTGTGGCCTGCCATGGAGAAGCTGCCCGCGTTCTACGGGATCGGCAGCAGGTACGAGGAGTTCAGGCGCGATTCGGGCTGGTGGGTCAACACCTATGTCCAGGAGATCGCTAACCTGAGGTACCAGGCGGTCAGAGAGGACGTGCACGCCTACCGTCAGCCTCGTATGGAGATGCTCTACACGATGGTTCCTATGCTCCAGGAGAAAGCTGCTGAGCTCTACAAGACCGACCCAGAGGCAGCCCTCAGCCTGATCCAGGAGTTTGCCTACGCCAACGCGGTGGCTCTCCACGAAGAGTGGAAGCTCCTCGGCGACAAGCTGCTGGGCAAGTATGCCTTTGGCTCGATCTACATGCGCACCACCCCGTTCCCTGAGTGGTGGAACGACATAGTAGAGTTCGTGCCGGCTCCAACTCACGAGGACTAAGACGACTGGAGACGGTCGCGCGCTGAGTGAATAGCGGACTCAAAGGGCCCCCCAGGTCTTCGCTGGGAGGGCCCTTTCACATGCCCTGCAGCGTCGAAGTTTTGCCCAGCTAAACCGCCTCTTGAGGATGGCTCTTGACCCAGTCTCCATGGGCAAAGAAACAGTTGCACTGCGTGCAGAATAGTGTATAATCGTTGATGCCATTGCTAAACTGCCTGTTTACAATTCCTAAACTTGTAAACTCAGAGTTCACTAATACAGTACTCTGTACCCGCTTCAAAGGGGGCCAACTCATGAACGTAGGTAGACGCATCAGAAACCTCCGTCTGAAAAAGGGACTGACCCAAGAGGAGCTGGGCGAGCGTACTGGCCTCACGAAGGGCTACATATCCCAGATCGAACGGGATCTGAGCTCGCCTTCTATCGTCACGTTGTTTGACATCCTCGAGGTGCTGGGCTGCCGCCCAGCCGAGTTTTTCGACGACAAGAGGAATGAACAGAAGGTGGTCTACACCGAGGAAGACATCACCGAGTTCGTCGACGAGGAACGCGGCTACACCGTCCAGTGGCTGGTTCCGGAATCCAACGAAAACGAGATGGAGCCTATCCTTCTGACACTGCACAAGGGGGGACACTTCAAGGAGTTTGAGCCGTCGGCGTCGGACACCTTCGCCTACGTGCTGAGCGGGCGGATCAAGGTGCGCCTCGGGAACACGTATTACACGGCATCTGCCGGCCAGACCGTGTACTACCAGGCGTCCGAAGAGCATCAGATCATCAACGACTTCGACGGCCCGTCACAGCTTGTCCTGGTGGCCACCGAGTCTTACCTGTAGGCTTCGGCGTCTGCCACCTGCATCATTTCCTTAGTGGGGAGGAGACGATCATGGACGACATCATTGTTCGCTTTGAGAACGTGACGAAGCAGTATGACAACGACCCACCCGTTCTCACTGATATCAGCTTCGAGTTGGAGCGGGGCAAGTTCTACACTTTGCTGGGCCCATCAGGATGCGGAAAGACCACCATCCTGCGCCTGATTGCCGGCTTCACCGAGCCTACCATGGGGAAGATATACCTCAGTGGACAGGACGTCAGCAGCGTTCCGGCCTCGAAACGCCAAGTGAACACGGTGTTCCAGGATTACGCGCTCTTTCCCCACTTGAACGTGTACGAAAACGTCGCGTTCGGCCTGCGAGTCAAACGCATGGACAGACCGACCATCGACGCTAAGGTCAGGGAGGCCCTGCGATTCGTGAACCTGATCGGCCTTGAGAACCGCGGCGTCGCAGGCCTCAGCGGCGGCCAGCAGCAGCGCGTCGCCATCGCAAGGGCCCTCGTGAACGAGCCTCAGGTGCTCTTGCTGGATGAGCCGCTGTCGGCCTTGGATCTCAAGCTCCGGGCCGAAATGCAGTACGAATTGCGCGAACTGCAACAGCGCCTAGGGATCACCTTCGTCTTCGTAACCCACGACCAGGAGGAGGCGCTGGCGCTGTCGGACGAGGTTTTCGTGCTGAACAACGGCGTGATCCAGCAGCGGGGCACCCCCATCGACATATATGACGAGCCGGTGAACAGGTTCGTGGCGGACTTCATCGGCGAGTCCAACATAGTGCCCGCGGTGATGGTCGCCGACGGCCTGGTGGAGTTCCTGGGCAGAAGGTTCGAATGCGTAGATGGGGGCTTCCGTCCGGACGAGCCGGCTGAAGTGGTGATTCGTCCTGAGGACCTGGAGGTCACCACCGTCGAGCAGGGAAAGGTGCAGGTGCGCGTGGACTCACTATTGTTCCGCGGAGTGCACTACGAGATCTGTTGCTACGACGACGACGGGAACGAGTGGTTGGTACATTCGACCAAGAGGGTGAAGGTGGGCGACAGGATAGGCCTGTACTTTGATCCCGACGACATCCACGTGATGCGCATAGGCGAGACCGAGGCCGAGTTCGACCGTCGACTGGAGTCGTACGCGACGCAGGGAGGGGTAGCCGATGGAGTCCAGATCGCGTAACCTCTACCTCATCCCGTACGGGCTGTGGATAGTCGTATTCGTCGTTGCGCCGTTGATCCTGGTGTTCTACTACTCCATGCTCGATATCAACGGCAAGTGGACCCTGGCCAATTACACCAGGTTCTTTACGCCTGTATACCTGAAGATGGCCATAAAGTCGTTCTGGTACGCACTGCTCATCACGGCGGTGTCGCTGGTGGTGGCCTACCCTGCCGCCCTGGCCATATCCCGTACCAGGCACAAGCAGCTGTGGCTGCTTCTGACGGTGCTGCCATCATGGATCAACCTGCTGCTCAAGGCTTACGCCTTCATCGGGCTGTTCTCAGCGCATGGGCCCGTAAACGCTATGCTGGCCGCACTGGGCGTTGGGCCAAGACAGATCATGTTCACGGACTTCAGCTTTCTGTTCGTCGCCGTGTACATCTTCGTGCCGTTCATGATACTGCCGATTTTCAACTCCATAGAGGAGATCAGCCCATCGCTGATCGCGGCAGCACATGACATGGGCGCCTCGGAATGGGTGACGCTCAGGCGCGTGATCTTCCCGTTGACCGCCAACGGCGTGAAGTCCGGATGCCGCGCGGTGTTTATCCCGGCGCTGTCGCTGTTTATGATCACCCGCCTCATCGCGGGCAACCGCATCATCACGCTAGGAACCGCCATCGAGCAGCACTTCCTGGTGACACAGGACTGGGGCATGGGCTCGACGATAGCTGTGTTCCTGGTGATAGCCATGGGCCTCATCATGGCGCTCACTGACGGCACCGGCAGCGGCCATGTGGGCCGAGAGAGGAGGGTGTAGAGATGGATGCCCTGGAGAGTCGGCGCGGCTCCCGCGTGCTAAGCGCTGGGAATGTATATCTTGCGGTGGTGTTCCTGCTGTTGTACGCTCCCATCCTGTACCTTATCTATTACTCGTTCAACAGCGGCGGCAACATGCATACCTTCGAGAGTTTCACTCTGGAATGGTACGGACAGGTGCTGCAAGACACCCGCCTCATCATTATAGTGCTGAACACGGTGGTCATAGCTCTGCTCTCGTCAGCCATAGCAACGGTGGTAGGGGTGGCGGGGGCGCTTGCTATACACAACGCCAGGAGCAGGCGCCTGCGCAACACGCTCTTCACCCTGAACAACGTCATGATCGTCAGCCCCGACGTGATAATCGGTGCGTCGTTCCTGATGTTGTTCGCCATGGCTGGGATCACCTTGGGCTTCACATCGGTGCTCTTGTCACACATCGCCTTCAGCGTGCCCATCGTGGTGCTGATGGTCATGCCAAAGCTGCAGGAGATGAGCCCCACGCTGATCGACGCAGCGCACGATCTGGGCGCAGAAAGCTGGGATGTGTTGTCGCGGGTGATCATCCCTTACATCACGCCTGGGATACTGGCAGGGTTCTTTATGGCCCTCACCTACTCCCTGGACGACTTTGCCGTGACCTTTTTCGTGACCGGCCAAGGCTTCAGCACGTTGTCGGTGGAGATCTACTCCATGGCCAAACAGGGAATATCGCTGACGATCAACGCCCTGTCAACGCTGGTGTTCCTTGTAACGCTGGGCCTCGTGGTGGTGTACTACGTCATCACCACTAAGGGCGCCGAGGCAGCGAGAAGAGCCTCCAGGGTGATATCGTCGGCAGCCAGGAGCAACGCCGGATCGGAGGTGAAAGCATGAAGCGAGTAGTGCAGGCGCTGGCAGCGGCGGTGCTCGCAGCGTTGGCGCTCATGCTAGTTACCACGTCGCTGAACTCGTCGCAGGGGTATGCCGGCGGGAACACGATCATCCTGTACAACTGGGGAGATTACATCGACCCCGATCTCTTGGACGAGTTTTACGAGGAGACCGGCATCAAGGTGGTCCTGCAGACCTTCGATTCCAACGAGGCGATGCTGACCAAGCTTTCGCACGGCGGAACCCATTTCGATGTGGCCGTGCCGTCGGAGTACGCAGTAGCGAAGATGATGGAGCAGGGCATGTTGCTGCCCCTGGACCACTCGAAGATCCCGAACCTCGAGCATATCGACCCACGTTTCCTTGACATGCCCTTCGACGCCGGCAACGTCTACTCCGTGCCCTATTTCTGGGGAACCGTGGGCATCGTGTACAATCCCGAGATGGTCGGCGGCAAGACCATCACCAGGTGGAACGATCTGTGGGACCCTGAGCTGCGAAACGAGATCCTGCTGGTGGACAGCGCCAGGGAGGTCATCGGCATCGCGCTGAACAGCCTGGGTTATTCGCTGAACGATACCGATCTGGACCACCTGGAGCAGGCCAAGCAGCGGCTGATCGACCTCATACCCAACGTCAAGGCTATCGTTGGAGACGAGATCAAGCTGCTTCTCGCCGGCGAGGAGGCTGCCATCGGGGTGGTGTGGTCGGGCGACGCCTACAGCGTGCTGCAGGAGAACGACAGACTGGACTACGTGGTACCGGAAGAAGGGTCAAACCTGTGGTTCGACAACTTCGTCATTCCGGTGACAGCGAAAAACGTCGAAGCAGCCCATGAGTTCATCAACTTCATGCTGGACCCGGAGGTCGCCGCGCGCAACACAGAGTACGTAGGATACTCGACGCCCAATGCCGGCGCCATGGAACTACTGGATGAGGAGATAGTGGGAGACGTGAGGTTCTATCCCCCGCCGGAGCTCACCGCCAGGCTGGAGGTGTACGAGAACCTCGGCAAGCAAATGCTGGCCCACTACAACAAGCTGTTCCTGGAGTTCAAGATGCACGGGAACTGAAGCGCCGTGAGGCGGGCACGAGGCGTTGGAACGCACAGAAACACCAAAGGCAAGGGTCAAATGTCAGGCATGCCCCTAAGGGCATGCCTTCCTGCTTTCATTCCGCGGGCGCAGGTTTGAGGGACTGTGGCGGGGCCAAGCGGGGACGCGCGGCGAGGGAGTGCGGGGCGTTGGCGGGCACCTGAATCGGCGAATGGCTGGACGACATGGGCCTCGGGAACAAAAACCACAGATCCGGGGACTTCGCAGCTGCAAATCCGCGGTTCACAGGGTTTTGTCCTCCGAAACCCTCCAAGTGGAGGATTTGCCGCCGCTGCCGTCACTGTGTGGCGAACGTAGGGTCAGCCTTACCCGCATGAACAGACCTCCTTACAGCCTCTAGCTGCGGATCTGTTGAGCCACGATGACACAGAATCCAGGAGCAGTCGTAGCTTCAACGCCGCCGACACCGAAATCCACGGTTCAGAGGATTTCACTAACCTAACTCTTACAACTAGAGGAATAGCCCCCCAACACCCGCACCGCTTCACTCCGTCTCATCGCCTGACTGCATCCATGTAATCAAGGCCCATTGCGTCGAGAGTCGACAACAACGGCGACCTATCATGGGTCGCGTACGCCGTAAATGGAACGATGTCCTTGAGGGTGCTCACCATGGAATCCCGCGTGAGATTACTGCTACTGACCTCCACGAGAGTCACACCCTGACGTCTGTTTGGCAATCAAGAAGTGCACAGTTTGGCGGCCAAAATGTGCATAGGATAACCGCCGCGCCGTGGGCCTGTTGGCCCGGGTGGTCTAGTGGTCGAACTGCAGAGCCTGCCGGTCAGATGCGTTGTCGTCATTCAGGCCTGCTCCGTTCAGTTGTGAGAGCGCGTGCCGCAGGCGGTAGCTCTCGCCGGTGAATGCCAGCACATGACCGTGGTGAACGAGCCTGTCGATCAGTGCGGCAGTCAGCCGGTTGTCGTTGATCACCGTATTCCACTGCCTGAACTCCAGGTTTGTGGTGATGGCAACGCTCCTGCGCTCGTAGCAACTGGCTATCACCTGGAACAGCAGCTCGGCCGCGTGGCGGTGCAGAGGCAGGAAGCCGAGCTCGTCCACAATGAGTAGATCACATGACTCGAGATCCCGCGTGAAACTTCCCAGCGTCCCTTTGGCGTTCCGCTCCAGCAACTTGTTAGCCAGGTCTGCCGTCTGAAAGAACCGCACCTCCTTTCCACTCATGACGGCCTTTAGCCCCAGCGCTATCACCAGATGGGTCTTGCCGGTTCCCACACCGCCCATGCAGATCAGCGATTCCCTGGCGTCGATGAAGGCCAGCTCTGTCAGATGTTCCTTCGTGGTGTTTGAGGGCAACAGTATGTTGTCCCACGAGAACTCGTCAAGCGTCTTGGTCTGTGGAAATCCCGCACGCTTCAGTTTGCGCCTCGTC
>ERZ773359.377-NODE-377-length-63219-cov-22.530001_pt1 | contig 63219 bp, 55 predicted proteins | sample MGYA00374955_ERZ773359 | MGnify/ENA primary metagenome ERZ773359 (study PRJEB29098, sample SAMN04486028) | biogas fermenter metagenome | study: EMG produced TPA metagenomics assembly of the Biogas fermentation microbial communities from Germany - Plant 4 DNA1... | reverse complement strand
ATGGGTGTTTTTTGCAGTGTTTTTATCCCCACGTGCTCACAGTTTTTTTGGACCGCTGCTGCCGGGCCTTTCAAAGTGGCGGCAAACATCGCAGTTCCCGCAGAAGACCACCCGGTCTTTGAAGATGCTGACCATGGTTTCGGCCTCCTCCGGCGCCCCATTGTGGTGGAGGACTATGCGCTGGGGAGCCAGGGTAATCAAGGCGCTCAACAAGAGGTCTTTATGCCTGAACTCCTCCCCTTTCTCTTCGCCCAGCACCTGCCGGAGGTACTTCTCTTCCAAGGGCTTTTTCTCTTCGTCCAGGAGAAAAAACTCTTCCGGGCTGAAAAAAAGCACATGGACCTCGTCAATCCGCGGTTCCTGGATTTCCACAAAATACTGGAGGAGTTTGATGAATTCCTGGTATTCTTTGTCCGCCAGGAAATTGTCGATTATTTCCTCAAGGCGCTCTTTCAATTCGAGGAAATAATCTTTCAACCGGAACCGCAAAAAGCCTTCCAAAAAAATACGGTCATTTTCCCTGAGAAAATCCTCGACTTCCTTTTGAACCCGGGCCAGGCGCCGCTCAGCCCCGGATTCATTCAAGGAGGAAACAACCTGGTCGCAGAGGAGCCAGGCTTCTTCCTTGGAAAGGTAAGGATGGTCGATGCGGGTCATCCGGTAGACAAAATCCTTGGAAACGTCCCCCAAAAGCAACGTGCTGACGATCGGAGAAATGGTGGTGCGGAGAGTTTCTTCCGGTTTCTTCCCGTCTTTTCCCGGGGCGTCATTGAGGATACAGGCAATAAAGGCATAACCCCCCAATTGGTGGGGTTTTATATCAATAAAAATCCCGTTCTCTTTGACCCGGGAAAACTCCTTATCCAGATTCCGCTGCAAATCAGGGAGAGACTGGCGGGTGCCAATATAAATGGCGGGCATGGTTCCCCCTCCTCTATGGATATTATATGGGCAGAGGGAGAAGGGATATACAGTCAAGTTACAGTAAAACCCCTTTTTCCTGGGACTCTGTCGTTTTTTTCTTATTCCGGATTATTATCCGGGTACATTTACCACCTGTGCTTCAAGAGGGCTTTCCCATTTAAAAATAAACCCGCTGGACGACGGGAGAACAAAATCCACCACCTCCGGCCAGGCAGCGACCGCCCCCGGGTCATGCACCGAGTTGTCGCCTTCGGGCGGCAAGTCATTCACGCGGTCAATATCCGCCAGCCGCACCCAAATCCCGGGCCTGGGAAATTCCAGGTTGACGGTGACGTCAAAAGCTTCAAAATTCAGCAGGACCACCATCTCCTCCCACGGGGCGTCCCCGGGCCGCGTGGCCCAGCCAATCACTCTCCGCCCGCCGCCCCGTGCTTCATCGAGCCAAGGGCCGATGAGCCACGAGAACTTCCCTTCTTCCGCCGGGTTATAGCCGTAAATACGCAACCCGGGATAACGGCGGCGCAGGGAGATTAGGCGCCGGGCCCATTCGTAATACTGGCTTTTCTTCGCCAATTCGCTCCAGTTCAGATCGATCCGGTTCCGGGGACGCTCGACCCCGAACTCCTGTCCCATGTAGATCATGGGTTGCCCCAGGGCCACGATGGTGGCAAAGAGTCCCAACCGGGATTTCCTTTCCTTGGCCGCCTCACTGGAAAGCTCAGCCCCGGCGGTGGCCACTTCGTAAGGGACGCTGTGTTCGTCATGGCTCTCGCAGTAGTTGATGACATTGTTGGTATGGGCGGCAAAAAAGTCGCGGCAGAAATAGAAGAAACTGCCGAGGCGTTCCGGCGAATCATCGGTCCAGTCTTCAAAAACCCCCTCTCTGAGCAGGGCCTTGATTTTATCATGGAAAGGGTCGCACCATTGGGCATAGCCGTTGTATCCTTCCAAATTAAGATCCGGCTCATTCGGGAGGTTCTCCGCAATCAACAGGCAGTCGGGTTTAAAGCCGGTATCCTTGATCTCATGGGCCAGGCGGCGCAGGAAATTGTGGTCCATCCAACTGCTGTGGGTGGCGTCAAACCGGAAGCCGTCCACATGGTATTCGCGGATGAACATCTTACAGGCGTCGATGAGCATATTCTGGACCTCGTCCTTCTCCGTGGCCACCCGGTTTCCCCAGGGGGTTTCGCCGTTAAAGTAAAAACCGCCCGGAGTGCCGTCGTGAATAATCTCCCACAAGGGGTTGAATGTGTTGGAAGTATGGTTGAAGACCTGGTCGACAATGACCGCCAGGCCTTGCCTGTGGGCGGCGTCGACCAGAGCCCGGAAATCATCGCAGGTGCCAAAGTCCCGCTCAATGGTCATAAAGCCGCACGGGTCATAACCCAGCCGGTCGGGGCCCAGGGCGGTCGGCGCCTCAGAAGTGGGCATCAAAGCCAGGGCCGTTACCCCCAGGCGGTTAAAGTAGCCGTCCAGGATCCGGCGGGTCACACCGCGAAAGGTGCCGGCGATCTCCTCCGGGATCTCCGGATCTTCACCGGTAAACCCATAAACGTTCAGTTCATAAATGATCAACCGGTCCATCGGCGGGGTCCGCCAGTTACCGTCCTTCCATAGATAGACCGTGGGGTCGATTAACTGGCAGTTGTTGGTGTTGTAATCCGGGCCGTAGCGGCGGGCGTAGGGGTCTTGAACCATGCGGACCGGCCGCTGTTCGTTGTTGAGGGGAACGCCGCCCACCACCAGGAATTTATAGAGATTTTTCCGGGCATCGGCCGGATCGGGAAGGGCTGTTCTTAAGAGCCAGATATTCGGCTCGTCGTTATAACCGCGGTAGAGTTTCATAGGGAGGAATTTCTCCGGATCCGGGTTAGGGTGGTAGGGCGACTGCCAGTCATTGAAATTGCCAACCACATAGACCCGGGCCGCCCTGGGATGGAAGAACCCGAAGAGGGTGGTCCCGTCCAGCAAATAATGGGCGCCGAGCAACGAAACGGCGCCCTTACCGCTGACATCCGTATCGGGGAGATAGAGGTTTTTCCCGGCGATCCCTTTGATCTCCTCATAAACTTCCCTGGTGGAACCGGCGGGTTTTTCCGGTCGGACCGGGTAGATCTCTTCATGGCGGGCAACAGTCCAGATCTCCCTGCCGAAATGCTGGCCGTAGCAGCGGATAAATTTTTCCCGCACCCTCTTTTCGCCCTGCCGGTCGGCAAAGCAAAAACAGAAGTAATTCCGCCTGAGCGTGAACTGGAAGACAGGGCCGTAATCATCCCAGCCGCCGGGGTGAACCTCGTGGACGGCCCCATCCTGCTGGGGAAACCAAAAAAGTAAAACCGGGTTGGCAAAGCCCAATTCCTGCGGGGCATGGATCTTTACCTGATGCATCTCCTCTTTCTCCTTGTCCAGCTTTTTTCGCAGATACACAAGTAAAGTATGCCCCGGTTAACCCGGTTTCAGTTAAAAAGGTATCCCGGTTTTATTATTCCGGTTCAGTTCCGGTACAGTTCTATTCTCCCGTTTTTTATCCTTCTTCCGGTTATCCCCTGGGAATTTCCGAAGGTTTCTCCTTTTAAGGGATCACCTGTCGATCTACCCGATGGCATCCAGGCATTTCGGGCATAATCCGGGATGGTCCGGATTGGCGCCTACTTCTTCATGGTAAATCCAGCACCGCTGGCACTTGTCGCCCAGGGCCCTTTCCACCTTTACCTCCAACTCCTCCCCACCGGTGAACTCCGTTTCCACCTGCGAGACAATGAAGAGGGTGGCCAGGTCTTCCCGGAAATGCCCCACCAGTTCCTGCAGGGCGGGGGGTACGAAAAGACGCACCCGGGCCTCCAGCGAGCTCCCGATTAACTTGTCGGCCCTGGCTTTTTCCAGCGCCCGCGAAACTTCCTCCCGGATCTTCATAAACCGGTCCCACCGCTCTTCCAGTTCCGGGTCAAGGTACTCGTCGGTAAACCCGGGCCAGGAGACCAGGTGGACGCTCTCCTCCTCCTTGTATCCGGCGGGCATATGCCGCCAGATCTCCTCGGCGGTATGCACCAGGACCGGGGCGATCATCTTCACCAGGTTGCGGAGGATGATATAGAGCACGGTCTGGGCCGCCCGCCGGCCCGGGTCGTTGGCCGCCAGGGTATAGAGGCGGTCTTTAATAACATCCAGGTAGAAGGCGCTCAGATCCACAGCGCAGAAGTTGTGGACCGCATGGTAGATATGGTGGAACTGGTAATTGTCATAGGCATCCGTCACTTTCCGCAGGAGCCTCTCCATCTTCAACAGGGCCCAGCGGTCCAGTTCCGGCAGGTCTTTGTAGGCCACGGCGTCCTCCGGCTTAAAATCGTACAGGTTCCCCAGGAGGAAACGGGCGGTATTCCGGATCCGCCGGTAGACCTCGGCCAGTTGCTTAAGGATGTTCAGGGAAAGCCTGATATCGGCCTGGTAATCCGAGGAGGCCACCCAGAGCCGGAGGATGTCGGCGCCGAAATCATTAATGATCTTCTCCGGCGCCACCACATTCCCCAGGGACTTGGACATCTTCCGCCCTTCCTCGTCCACGAGGAAACCGTGGGTCAGAACCGCACGGTACGGCGCCTTGCCGGTGACCGCCACCGAGGTCAGGAGGGAGGACTGGAACCAACCCCGGTGCTGGTCGCTGCCTTCCAGGTAGAGATCGGCCGGCCAGGAAAGCTCCGGCCACTGGGTCAGAACCGCCAGGTGACTGGAGCCGGAATCAAACCAGACATCCATGATATCCTTTTCTTTGGTAAAGGTCTTGCCGCCACATTCCGGGCAGGCAAAATCCGGTCCCAGGATCTCCGCGGCTTCGTACTTGAACCAGGCATCCGAACCCTCCCTGGCAAAAAGCTCCTTGACCCGGGTGATGGTCTCATCGTTAATCACCGGTTTTTCACAGTTTGAACAGTAGAAGATGGGTAGCGGTACGCCCCAAGCCCGCTGCCGGGAGATGCACCAGTCGCTTCTCTGCCGGACCATATTGCCGATGCGCTCTTCTCCCCAGGCCGGGATCCACCGCACCTCGCCGATGGCTTGTAAAACCTGATCCCGGTAGCCTTCGATGGAAGCAAACCATTGGGGTGTGGCCCGGAAGATCACCGGGTTCTTGCAACGCCAGCAATGGGGGTACTGGTGAAGGATCTTGCCGGCTTTCAGCAGGCTTCCGGCTGCCGTCATATCGTCAATCAGCGCCCGGTTGGCCGCTTCCAGTTTCATCCCGGCATACTTGGGAACCTCATCGGTAAACTCCCCTGTCGCCGAAACCGGGGAGAAGATTCGCAGGTTGTACTTGACCCCGACCTCAAAGTCTTCCAGCCCGTGGCCGGGCGCGGTATGGACGCACCCGGTACCGGCTTCCAGGGTGACATGTTCACCCAGGATCAACGGGGAGTTCCAATCCATAAAGGGATGACGGCACTCGACCCCTTCCAGATCCGACCCGCGGAAGGTTTTTTCACTGGCGGTGATCTCAATACCGGTTTCCTCGGCAAAGCCGGCCAGAAGTTCGCTGGCCACCAGGTACCGGTCGTCGCCGGCGCGGGCCAGGGTATATTCGTAATCCGGGTGGAGGCAGATGGCCAGGTTCGCCGGGAGCGTCCAGGGGGTCGTAGTCCAGATCACCACATAGGTCCGGTCCTCCGGGAGCACCCCTTTCCCGTCAACCACCGGGAAGCGCACATAGATGGAGGGCGACTCCCGGTCCTTATATTCAATCTCCGCCTCCGCCAGGGCCGTTTCACAAGTGGGACACCAAAAGACCGGCTTCAAGCCCCGGTAAATATAGCCTTTTTTTGCCATTTCCCCAAAGACCTCAATCTGTTTTGCCTCATATTTGGGGAAAAGGGTCATGTAGGATTCAGACCACAAACCCCAGACCCCCAGGCGCTTGAACTCCTCTTCCTGGATGGCACGGTATTTTTCCGCGTAGGCGCGGCACTTTCCCCTAAATTCCAGCGGGCTGAGGGCATGCCGGTTGATCCGGGTTTCCTTAATCACCTGCTGCTCGATGGGCAAACCATGGGTGTCCCAGCCGTGCACCATCGGTGTATAATACCCCTGCATATTCCGGAACTTGACAATTATGTCCTTCAAGGTTTTATTCATGGCGTGGCCGGTATGGATGTGCCCGTTGGCGTAGGGAGGCCCGTCATGAAGGATAAAACTCTTCTTCCCCCGGTTTTTCTCCAACAACCGGTCGTAGATCCGGTTCTCCCGCCAATATTTTTGGATCTCCGGTTCCCGCTGGGGAAGGTTCCCTCGCATCGGGAAATCGGTGGACGGCAGATTTAAGGTTTGGTCGTAATTCATTAAAATCACCTCCAAAAAAGGTTAACGGACGAAAAAAAAACGTCCCTTTTCGGGACGGGTTGTTTGGGACCCGCGGTACCACCCAATTTGCTTGAGAGCCGCTTTCCAGTGGGATAACGGCCACTAGCCGTTCCTCCTTACTTGGTTTGGGTTCGGGAGGAAACTCCGGGGTGATTTTCGCCTGGAACCCGTACCGGTTCTCACCAGCCACCGGCTCTCTGCACCGGCCTTCCAGGTTACTCTTCCCCGTCATCGCTGTTCTTTATATTTCCAGTTTTTATTTTGAGTTTTTATATAAATATTATTATATCTCCCTTTCTTCTCCGGGTCAAGCCAGAACTTGCCGTAGAAGCCGCCGGCACTAGGTGACCCGGTAGGGCGGCCCGGTAGATCCACAAGCTGGCCTGCTATATCTATTCTACCATTTTAACCGGGCGTTACAAGTACCGGTAAATAGCCTGGAAATAATTAAAGCTGTTTCTAGCAGGTCTTTTATGCTATAGTAAAAATAGACCCGAGGTAAAAATAAAATTAAAAGTATCATTTCCTTTCTTCTCTTCTTACCACCGGTGTTGGCCCCGGGTTTTTCGCATGGAAAATATTGGGTAAAATGGTCGCAGGAGGTTGGAACCTTTGGATAAAAACAAACTGCTGCCAACTGTCGCTTATTTTTGTATGGAATTCGGGCTGCATGAGGATTTGCCCATCTATTCTGGGGGATTGGGAATTCTGGCCGGTGACTACTTGAAAGCGGCCCACGAAGAAAACCTGCCCGTTGTTGGCGTGGGAATACTCTGGCGCAAAGGATACACCCGGCAATTGATAAATGAAGAGGGCTCTCCGTACGATCTGGAGGAGAGGTATTCCTTTGACGCCCTGCAGGACACTGGGATCAAAGTCCAGGTGGAAATCGAAGACCAACCGGTAACCTGCAAAGTCTGGCTGGTGGACCGGTTTGGCAACGCCCCCCTCTACCTGCTCGACGCCGATCTGCCTGAGAATAAAAATCCCTGGTTAACCCATCATCTCTACCGCGGGGATCCCACCGGGCGGGTCAGCCAGGAGATGATCCTGGGGATCGGGGGGATCCGGGCGCTGCGTGCCCTGAAACTCGATGTTGACATCTATCATTTTAATGAAGGCCATGCGGTCCTGGCAGGGGTGGAACTGATCCGGGAAAAGATGGCGCAAGGCGCCTCCTTTGACGAGGCCTTTGCGGAAACCAGGAAAGAGATCGTCTTTACCACGCACACACCCGTTCCCGCCGGCAATGAAGAGCACCCGCACGGTCTTCTTTGCTCCCTGGGTGCATACAACGGCCTTAATTATGAGCAGATGAAGCGGCTCGGCGGGGACCCGTTCAACATGACCGTGGCCGGCCTCCGCCTGGCCCGCCTTACCAACGCCGTTTCGCAGTTGCACCGGGAAACAGCCAAAAAAATGTGGCAAAATGTCGACGATACCAGTGAAATAATAGGGATTACCAACGGCGTTCACAGGAGGACCTGGCAGGATCCGGAGATTTACCGGGCTTACCTGGAAGAAGAAAACCTCCGGCCTATTCACCAGAGGAACAAGGAAAAGCTCCTGGCGGAGATCCGCCGGCAGACCGGGCGCGATCTCGATCCCAACGTGCTTTTGGTCGGCTTTGCCCGCCGGGCGGCCACTTATAAAAGGGGCGATCTCATCTACAACAACCGCGAACGTCTCCTGCCTTTCCTGGCCGGGAGAAAGCTCCACCTGGTTTTCGCCGGTAAGGCCCACCCGCAGGATGAAGCCGGAAAAGAGACGGTCCGCCGGATCATCGCCTTGACCCGGGAATACCCGGAAAGCATAGTCTTCTTAGAGAACTACAACATGCGCCTGGGCAAACTCCTGACCCAGGGGGTTGATGTCTGGTTAAACAGCCCCCGCCGTCCGATGGAGGCCTGCGGTACTTCAGGGATGAAGGCGGCGCTCAACGGCACGCTCAACCTGAGCACCCTGGACGGTTGGTGGGCGGAGGGCTGCCTGCACGGGATCAACGGCTGGCAGTTCGGGGAGGGCTATGAAGGGCCCGACCAGGATACAGTGGACCAGAACGCCCTTTTCCAGGTCTTGGAGCACCAGGTGTTGCCGGTCTATTACCGGCAACCGGAACGCTGGGAAGGGATGATGCGTCACGCCGTGGAAAGCGCCATCAACCATTTCACCGCCCGGCGCATGGTCCGGGATTACTATGAAAAGCTCTACCTGGCATAGACAGAGTAGACAGGGGACGGTTCCTTGTCCTAAGAAAACCGTCCCCTCCAGCCATTCATTGCGAGGACAGGGAACAGTCCCCTGTCCTTTTTAAAACCCCAGTTTTTCCCGGAGCACCGGCACCAGTTCGGCTACGGGGATCCGGATCTGTTCCATGGTGTCCCGGTCCCGGATGGTTACCGCCTTGTCCTCCAGGGAATCGAAGTCAACGGTAACACAGTAGGGGGTCCCGATCTCATCCTGCCGCCGGTAACGGCGGCCGATGGACTTGGCATCATCATAGGTGGTCATCCAATGACGCGCCAGTTCGCTCCGGATCTCCTTGGCCATGGCCACCAGGGGTTCCTTCCGGGAAAGCGGCAAGACCGCTACCTTGATCGGGGCCAATTCCGGGTGGAAACGCAAGACCACACGGATTTCGTCCTTATCCGGCTCTTCATGGTAGGCGTCGAGGAGGAAGCATAAGGTGGCCCGGTCCGCGCCGGCGGACGGCTCAATTACATACGGGAAATAGTGTTCCCCTGTTTCCTGATCAAAATAATCCAGGTGTACGCCGCTGGTTTCAGAATGCCGCCGCAGGTCAAAATCGGTCCGGTTCGCGACCCCCTCCAACTCCGACCAGCCCATCGGGAAGAGATATTCAATGTCACAACATTTCTTGGCGTAATGGGCAAGTTCATCGGGGGTGTGCTCCCGGATGCGCAGGCGTTCCGGGTTGACTCCCAGGTTGATATACCAGTTATACCTTTCCTTCAGCCAGTGGTCGAAGAACTCCTCATCCGTACCGGGCTGGACAAAATATTCAATCTCCATCTGCTCAAATTCCCTGGTCCGGAAGATGAAGTTCCCGGGGGTGATCTCATTGCGGAAGGATTTGCCGATCTGGGCCACCCCAAACGGGAGCTTCTTTCGTGTACTATTCAGAACATTTAAAAAGTTAACAAAAATTCCTTGCGCCGTTTCCGGCCGCAGGTAAACAATGGCTGCCTCATCCTCCACCGGCCCCAGATGGGTACGGAACATCAGGTTAAACTTACGGGGCTCGGTAAGCTCCCCGCCGCATTCCGGGCATTTCTCCCCGCTTATGTGGTCGGCGCGGAACCGCTGCTTACAACTTTTACAATCCACCAGCGGGTCGGTGAACCCCTCCACATGCCCGCTGGCCTCCCAGACCCGGGGATGCATCAAGATCCCGGCATCCAACCCGACCATATCATCCCTTTGCTGGACCACCCGCTTCCACCAGGCGCGCTTCACATTATTCTTTAACTCCACTCCCAGGGGACCATAATCCCAGCAGCTGTTAAGCCCGCCATAGATTTCACTGTTGGGAAAGATGAAGCCCCTCCTTTTTGCCAGGGAGACGATCTTTTCCATGGTTGTTGTCGGCTGAATTCCTTCGTTTTTCATTCCTATCCTCCTCACAAAAGCTTTCCTGCCTATTATGAAATCCTATATGTTAATAGAAAATAACGCCGGTGTAATAAAAATCTCAATGATCGCGGCCGCCAGGAGCAGGAAGAACACCAGCGGAAATAAGGAAACGAAATCTTTCATATTGGCGAAAAAACCCGGGGAGTTCCGGAGCCGTAGCCAACCCAGCCAGTTCCTGCTCCCCCAGATCATCCCCATGGCGGCGATGAGGAGAATCCCGGCAAGCTCAAAGATGCCGTGGGGAAGCAGGCCAAGAAAAAAGCGGTCTTTTGCCATAAGCTTATTAAACTCAAAATAGCCGGCGGTCATCCCGGCAATCATGCCGTGGCCGCTGATAACAAGCGGTGGGAAGAAGGGGAAAACTCCCCCCAAAAAAAGCATGACCGCCCCGGACTGCAGGTTATTGATGAAAACCCATCCGGTCAAAAACAGCCGGTTTCTCCCGCCCCCCCGGATGACCGGTTCGCCCAGGTTTTTAAAGAACATCTCTGTTAACTCGGCCACCTGTGCCTGGTTTTGCCGCCATGCCCCGTAGCCTAAACCAACCCCTAAAACAAAAAAGAAAAGCAACAAAGCGAGGGTCATGCGGAAACCCTGTGAAAAACAGGAGGAGAGCTTTGTCTTGGTTTCCAACTATTGCACCGTCCTTGATTCAAGAAATAACCCCTCGCAGCCTAAGGGCGAGAGGCGGCCTCGCGCGCGCAATTGACCTTACCTGCACAAATTCTCTCTGTGCATATGAAGGTGCGTATAGAAAAAGTATAACAGAATTTAAAGGCCGGTGTCAATCGGTACCCGCCGGCTGTTCCCTTTCTTTATCTGCAAGATCACCTTCTGCCTTATCCACTTCAATCCGGTACTTGGCAGCCAACGCCGCCACTGCACCAACCAGGGTCAGATGCGGGGCCAGGGCAGCCCCGACCACCCCGGCGGTAACAGGGATTTCCACCAGAACCTGGTCTCCCTTGCGAACCCGGATTTTGCTGCGGTTTCCCTCTTCCCAAAGCTTTTGCAGTTTCTCCATGAATTCGCGGCTGGGACCGTTCTTGGCCCGCTTTTCCAGTAAAATCAGGGCTTCCACCAGATTCCCGGAGGTTTCATCCAGCGCCTTCCGGGCTTCCTCATAACTTACCGGGAATCGCCTGCGAATCTCCTCGATCTTCCCCAGCAATTCATCGGACATTTTTTCACACCTCCCACCGGTAGCCTGCCCCGGAAGGAGGTTGGGCATGCTGGAAAGAACCGTGCATACCTGCAATTTCATATGAGATCCTTAATAGAATTGCGTACTTAGATTGAGAGGATAGATTGTAAAAAGCCTAAAGATTTTATGGGTTTCTCACTCCGGTATTCCAGGAAAGCCGTTAACGCCCCTTCAACCTCTCGCTGTAAAGCTGCAGGGACCTCCCAGGTAATTACCGACCGCAGATCGGCCGTGAGCAATTTCCGCATCAGTTCCAACCCGCCGGCAGAGAGCGCCAGCGGTTTGATCTCCGCCTCATCTTTGCAGGAGAAACAGAGCACACCCCCACTGTCGGGAGAAAACCCGCCCGGCGCCCCCTCCAGGGAACCACCGCACCGGGCGCAGGCCGTCAGTTCGGGAAGGTAACCAAGGTACTGCATGGCCCGCAGTTCAAAGGCCCTGGACAAAAGGACCGGGTCTTCCGCTTTCTCCAGAACCGTCAGGCCGGCCAAGGAAAAGAGGAAGAGACCGGTATTCTCCTCTTCCAGCGGGAGAAGGAGATCGAGGAACTCCGACCAGAATGAGGCATAAGCCATTTTCACCAGATTCTCCCGGATGAGGCCAAAGGATTTGATAATCTCGGCCTGGCTCAACTGGTCAAGGCTTTTCCCGGCAAAAATCAAGACCTTTAAATAAGTGAAGGGTTGGGAGGCGGCGGCCAGGCGGTTGCGGGGACGCCGGGCGCCGCGGGCCACCACTTCAATTTTCCCCCGGTCCCTGGTTAACAGGGTTAAAATCTTATCCGCCTCGCCCAGGGGGCGGGTGCGGAGGACAATCCCATCGGTCCGGTACAGGTTCATTTTTTCACCTCCGGGAGAAAATTGCCAGCAAGAGACTGAGCAAAAGGCTCAAGAGCAAAGAGGTGCCAAGAGGGAAATAGAAAACGAACCTCTCCCTCTTGATGACGATATCCCCGGGAAGGCGGCCCAGCCCCGGGATCCGGTCCCCCAAAAGAAAGAGGGCGCCCAGGACCAGCAAAAAAATCCCGGCAATAACCAGCAACCGGCCTATAGCTGCAAAATTGTTTCCCATTGAGAATAGCCTCCTGCTTAACCAGTAAAACCGCTCACGGCGGTTTCTATCCACCCTTGAGGGTCAGCTGTTCTTTGGCGGCTTGTAATAACGATCCCGTTCACTGTAGATACACCCGCAATAAGGCTGGCGGTAAAGCCCGAGTTCCCGGGAGAGCTCCCGGCTCCTCCGGTACCCCGGGCGCAGGTCCTCGCCGTAGAAGTTTAACCCGTATTTCCGGGCCAGGTCCTCCCCGGTCCGGCAGATCCCCTCAATCTGCTGGTAAGGACTGATCAAAAGGGTGGTCCCAAACCATTTAAACCCCAACTCCTTGGCTTTGCGCGCCGTCTTTTCCAGCCGCATTGCATAGCAAAGCGGGCACCGTTCGTTCTCCTTCTCCACCACCATCCGGAGAAAACCGGAAAGGTCGTATTCTTCCTCAAGCAAAAGGGGGAGCCCTTTTATTTCCGCAAAATCCTCCAGGGTCTCTTTTCTCTTCTGCCACTCCCGGTAGGGGTGGATATTGGGGTTATAATAATACATCAGCGGGGCATAACCCGCAGCCGCCAGGTGTTCCGTGGTGTAGGTGGCGCATGGCCCGCAACAGGTATGCAGTAAAATATCTTTCATTGATAATCTACCCCTAAAATTCCTGCTCCCGTTCACTCGACAGTTCCTTTTTTCCTCGCAACAAAACTCCTCCGTTCCTTCGTTAACGGGTAAATTGATTACCCGGTTATGCCCGGCTAAAACTGGAGGCGGCCTTGGAGGTCCCCGGTGGCCTCCGGCTCCAAGCCAAGGTGTTCCCGGCCCAACCTGGTGATTACCCTTCCCCTGGGGGTCCGCTGCAAGAACCCGATCTGCAGGAGGTAGGGTTCGTAAACATCCTCAATCGTCTCCACTGCCTCCTGGGTCGCCGCGGCCAGGGTTTCCACACCCACGGGGCCGCCGTCGAACTTCCCGGCGATGGTCTCAAGGAGCAGCCGGTCCACCCGGTCCAGGCCCATGGGATCGACCTCCAGAAGGTCCAGGCCCTTACGGGCGATGGCGGCGGTAATCACCCCTTCCCCTTTGACCTGGGCATAATCCCGCACCCTTTTCAAAAGCCGGTTGGCAATCCGCGGCGTCCCCCGGGCCCTTGCCGCCAATTCCCGGGCGCCCTCCTTTTCAATGGGGATCGCCAGGATGGAGGCGGCCCGGCAAATGATCTCTTGCAGTTCCTCACAGGTGTAATACTCCAGGCGGTTGATGATGCCAAAGCGGTCCCTCAGCGGCGCAGAAAGCGCGCCTGCCCTGGTGGTGGCCCCCACCAGGGTAAAGCGGGGAAGATCAATCCGGACCGAACGGGCGCTCGGCCCCTTCCCGATTATTATATCCAGGGCAAACTCCTCCATTGCCGGGTAAAGGATCTCCTCCACCGTTCTGTTCAAACGATGAACTTCATCGATAAATAAGACCGCATGGGGTTCCAGGTTGGTGAGGATTGCCGCCAGATCGCCGGGGCGCTCAATCACCGGCCCGGAAGTAACATAGATCTGCACTCCCAGTTCGGCGGCGATGATATGGGCCAGGGTGGTTTTGCCCAACCCCGGCGGGCCGTAAAGGAGGACATGGTCCAAGGCCTCCCGCCGCTTGCGGGCGGCCTCGATAAAGATGGCCAGGTTCTCTTTGACCCGGGTCTGCCCGATATATTCCGTCAAGCTCCGCGGGCGCAGAGCAACATCAATTTCCGAATCCTCTTCCCGTCTTTGCGGGCTGACAAAACGGGGTTCATCCATATGCGGTTCAACCATCAATCTTCACTTCCTCTCCGGCCTCCCGGTACTATCGCTCTTTCGCCAGTCTTTTTAAGGACTCACGGACCAGTTCCGGAACGGTTAAATCCGGATTTTCCCGCCAAACCTTTTCCACGACGCCGGTGGCTGTCGCGCTGGAATAGCCAAGGGCTTCCAGGGCGGCCATAGCATCGGCCAGCGGTAATCCGGCGCCGGCCGGTTCCCCGTCTTTCCTCTCTTCTTTCCGCAGGCGGGTTTTTAGCTCCAGGATCAGTCTTTGGGCGCTCTTCAGACCAATCCCCGGAACCTGGCGCAGGACGGCGGTATCCTCCATCATGATTGCCTGGTGAAATTGGGCCGGCGACAGCACGGAAAAGATGGCCAGCGCGGTTTTGGGCCCGATACCGGAGACTGTAATCGCCTGGGTAAAAAGGGCTTTTTCTTCCGGATTAAGAAAGCCGTATAAGGCCATGGCGTCGTCTTTGTGATGGAGATAGGTATGGAGTAAGACCTCCCCTTCCGCCCGGGACAATTCTTCCAAGGCTCTCAAGGGAAGGAAAACCTGAAACCCGACGCCGTTTACTTCTAAAATACAATGGTCCCCTGCCACCTGCCGGACCCGTCCCCGTAAAGTCGCAAGCATCGTTCCAACACCCTTTACTCGCGCATTCGGCACGCATGCGGATTATATTTCAGCCGGGAATGGGCATGACAAATAGCCACCGCCAGTGCATCGGCGGCATCATCCGGTTTGGGCGGCCGGGCCAGGCCCAGTAAGACCTTTACCATCTCCTGAACCTGTCTTTTTTCCGCCCGTCCATAACCGACAACCGCCATTTTTACCTGGAGAGGTGTATACTCCTCCACCCGCAGGTCTGCTTGGGCTGCGGCAAGCATCACCACTCCCCTGGCCTGGCCGACCGCCAGGACACTCCTGGAGTTTTTATTAAAGAACAACTCCTCAATGGCGATCTCGTCCGGCCGGTAATTCTTGAGCAAGGCCCCGACCTCCCGGTGAATCTGGAGGAGGCGTTCGGCATCGGGAACCTCCGGCTCAGTCCTGATCACCCCAAACTCCAGGAGGCGCAGGCGGGAGCCCTCCTGCTCCAAAAGGCCAAACCCCGTAATTGCCGTTCCGGGATCAATTCCCATAATCCTCATTATACCACCTGTTTCTGATTTCGGCATAATTCACGGTAATCCTGCTTTGACGGCGCCCGATTAATTTGTCGTGTAAAACCTGTACAGGCGGCGGAAGGACCAGCCATAAGAGTGGCAGGAGAAGCCTGTCCACCATTCTTGCCCGGCCGGGAATTACCCTCATTGATGTTACTTCATGTTACTTCCGTGACGGTTATTTCCTTGGCGTTACCCTTCCCTGGGGCTGATCTTCTCCCGGGTTACTCCTCCGTTTGTTCTTTTTCCACCCTTTCCACCACCCCCAAAGGCTCGTCGGTATAAAGTTCGTTATAAGACTCTTCGCCTCCGAGGTCCTGGGGGGAATCGGCCGTCCCGTACCGGTAAAGCTGCTCCTGGATCTCTTCCCGGTCCAGACCCGGGTCATCCCCACCGGGATCGGTCAGGTGGGCGTCGAGGATCTCCTCTTCCACCGGGCGCTCACTCCTCCTGTTTTCCTCTTTTTCCAACCGTTCCTGGCAAGCAAGGCAATTAACGGCATAAGGAAGGGCCTCCAGCCTTGCCAGGGGGATTTCCTCCCCGCAAACCATGCAACTACCGTAGTCGCCCCGGTCGATCCTTTCCAAGGCCTCATCGATCTTGGCCCGCAGCAACCGTTTGGCGTCTTGCAGCCCCAGGTCTTTTCCCCTTTCGTAGGTTTCCGTCCCGAGATCCGCCGGGTGGTTATCGTAAGCCGAAAGCTCTTGGGTGGAGCCGGTCAGGCTTTCTTCAAAGCCCAAGTGCCCGTGGTCATGACCCTCGTCCATCTTTTTTCTCTCCAGAAGCAGACGCTTTTTGAAATGGTAAAGATCCTTCTTCTCCATGGCCAAACGCTCCTTTCTTCCCTACGGTAATGCCGTTTTAATCCAGGCACTTTACCCCCCGTCCCTACCTGGGCAAATCCGCCAGTTGTTCTTCGACCAGCCGGATGACCTCCGCTATAAACCTGCTGATCAAAGGCAGGTTCAGGCTGGCGATCCGCGCCATGACCGCCAAAAAAAGGGCGGTCAGAAGGGTCAGCCCGAGGGCAATACCAAAACCCCTGGCCAGACCGGCCAAGAAATTCAAGTAGAACAAACGAAAGGGGCTCCCCAAGATCTCGCCCCAGTAATGCAGGTTACTCCTGAGCAGCAACCGGTTTAAAGTCTCGACCTGGTGTTGTAAGCCCCGCCGGTTCTTCATTTGCCAACGGCGGCCAGGCATCTCCTCACCCCGGGTTTAATTTACCCTCCTTTTCTCCCAACGGGAATGGGAATGATTGGCGGTAATGCGGCGCGGCGTTAACCGCAGATCTCCCGGTAGGCCTCGAGGGTCAACCGGCCAATCCGGTCCCATGTGTAATTGGCCAAAATATGTTCCCGCAGCCCGGGAGGGGGCGGGCTGTATAGGGCTTGGTGCAAGGCGGCACGGATCGATGCCGGTTCCGGCGAGCAGTACCAGGCCATATCACCCAAGTATTCCCGGGCGGTACCACGGTCGGTGGTGACCACCCGGCAGCCCGCCAGCCCTGCTTCCAAATTCACCAGGCCCGGCGTGTCGTACCAACTCACCAGGGCATGAAGGGCGCAGGCGGCGTAAGCCGAAGCCACCCAGGTCTGGGGAAGCGGCCCCAAAAACTTAATCTTCCCGGCCTGCCGGCATTCCTGGTAATACTGGTAGTCGTTGATCGGGCCAATCAGGACCACCGTTTTTCCCAGATCAGCAGCGGCGGTGATCAGCGCTTTCTGGTTTTTGCGCCGGCAGATCCGGCCCACGCAAAGGATGAAGTCTTTTAACTGGAAACGGTTGATAAACTTGTCGGGTTTGGCGTAGAAGAATAAGGGGTCCACCCCATTGGGGATCACCCGGGCCGGTGTGATCAGGCGGTACTTTTCCACCAGCAACTGCAGTTCCTTCCGGCCGTTGGGCAGGATCAGGTCAACCCCGTCCAAAATCTCTTGCCGCAGGTGTTCAGTGCTCTCCAGCCAGTCAAAGAAGGCGCTTTCTTCCTCTGCCTCAATGTGGCGGAGAAATTCCGCCGGGTCCCAGTAAATGGGGGATAAAACCACCGGCTTGTTCCATTTTTTTGCCTGCCTGTAAAAACGGTAGGTCTCTTCCACCGGGATAATATTGAAGATATGGACCAGGTCATACCGGGAGAGATCCGCCTCCGGGGAGGAATCAAACTCCACTTCCACTCCCAGTCGCAGCAGGGCTTCACGGGTCTTTGTCATCTGGATAGTATCCCCGGCCATGACCCGTAGTACCGTAGCCCTGTTTTGCATTAATACCCGCATGAAAATATCCTCCTGTCTCCATAAATATTTATTACCCCCGGTGCCAATAGTTGCCTGTCAAAATGATACAGGCCTTTGGTACGCACGGGCGTAAAACCAAAGACCTGTATCACGTGGGGGGAAGGGGAGATTCAGGGCAAGGTTTAGAAATAATAGGGTGGATACGGGACAACAACCTGTACCTGGAGTTGCTGGGATTCGGTGATTTTCACGAACAACTCCAGAACAACCTTTTGCCGTAGCCGGTTCGAATCAAGAAGTTCAAAGAGAATCGTCTCGATCTGCGGTTTAATGCGCACATCCATTCCAGGGACGGCGCCGGGGATATCCACAAAAGTGCTGAAAGGCACATCTTCACTCTGGTGGATCTCCAGGTTGTTTTGGTTGATGAAGAAGATCTGTTTATGAACAATCCCCTGGATGATGATTTTATCTTCAATTACTTCTGCCATTAGTTGCTCCACTTTTGCCACAATCTCACGGATCTTCACCGCCGGCTGCGTAAGGGCAAGGGTACTCTCCAGCAACAACTGGGAGGTCTGTTCACCGACGACCGTATCAAGCTTTAGCAGAGCGCCCGGTCCAAGCGCCACATTCATCTGTACACTCTCGGTGACCTTCACAAAGAACTCGACGACAATCTTCTGGAGAACGGTATTCTCATCCAAGAGCTCAAAATGGATAAATTCAATGGTCGGCTCGGTTATTACGTCCATCCCCGGTTCAGCGCCGGGAATATCCACAAAAGTACTGAATTCGACATCTTCCGCCTGGTGAAACTCCACATTGTCCTTGCCGATAAAGAAGATCTGCTTGTGCAACACCCCCTGGAGGACAATCTTATCCTCCAGAACCTCCACGCTGAGATCGGCGATCTCCGCCGTAATATCATCGATCTTAATTGCCGGGGTCTCCAAGGTAACCAGGTTTTCCAAGAGTTCTTGCTTGGTGGCTTCGCCAATTACCTGATCCAGGCGTACCAGGGGACCGTTTCCTTCCCTGATATTAATCTGCGTGGGTTCGGTGACTTTCACAAAGAACTCGGTAACGACTTTTTGATGGAGTAAAGTCGGGGTAAGCAAGTTAAAGAGGATTGTTTCCACTGTCGGGTGGATCTGGATATTCATCCCCGGCTCGGCGCCGAAAACATCCACAAAAGTGCTGAAAGGCGCCTCTTCTGTTTGGTGGTGGACGATATTGTCCTCACCGACAAAGAAGATCTGTTTGTGCAGCAATCCCTGGATAATAACCTTATCCGGAATCAATTCAGTGGTCAGATCGCGAATCTCCGCAGTGATATTCCTGATCTTAAGGGCGGGTTGGGAAAGGGTGATGTTGCTCTCAATCAATAGTTGTTTTGTCGCTTCACCAATGACCACCTCGGCCCGCACCAAAGGGTCCATTAAGGTCTCTCCTCCTTTCGGTAATTCTTGAACTCCGGTGTCTCCGGCGCCACCGGTTTCTCTTCTTTCTTCAGCCGCCGGGTATTGCGGCAATAGCCCGCAGGCGCTTTCCGGAGGATCGTGTTCTTCGCGCCTGTACGCGCAGCACTCTGTAACAGAATCTGTTGGCGCGCATTTACGCCCATTCATCGCTTTTTCCTCTTCCGCAATCGCCGGGCTTTCCTGCACTGGATCTTCCGTACCTGCAAAATCCGGGTTTATTGCCTCTGAGATTCTTTCATCTGATTTTTCTTCACCGCAGATTTTTTCATCCGGCTCTTTTTCATCCAGGCTATTGTCATCCGGTTTTTCTTCATCTACGCCATTTTCATCCAGGGTTTTTTCATTCAAGCTTTCTTCATCTGAACTCTTTTCATCCGAGCTTTTTCCATCTGAACACTTTCCATCTGAACTTTTTCCATCTATCCTTCTTTCATCCGCGCTTTTTCGCTCCGGTTTTTCCTGGTCGTCATTGGTCTTCTCCGGAAAAGAAAGCTCAGCGCCGGGCTCCCTGGCCACCGCCGGGGGATCCCTCCCGCCCGGGGCTGTACCTACCCGGAGGGGCGAGATCTTCCTCTTTCTTCTCCTTCTCCTTCTTAACCTGAGACCCCCGGGCGGGTAAAAAATCTTATCGTCCGGCTTGAGAGAAGAGGCTGTGATGATCTGGGTGAGCCTTGTTTTATGAAGGCAGCATAACCAATAAACACTGAAGGCAATAAGGGCAAGGTAAAAAATTAACCCGATAATTCCTGTGGTTCCAAGTTATCCCCCCTTTCTCCCGCCGTCCAACGACCTTCGGATTCGCTACTATAATATATGAATTGGTCATCGCTTGTGCTCATGGGAGGAATAAAAAAAGGGCCTTTACGGCCCTTGCAAGGTTAACCGGGATCAAAACGGTTCCGGTGCAAAAACCACATTGGTAACCACTTCCACAGGGACGGGTTCAGGAATGCCGTCACCCACCACATCCAAAGGTACCACCGCTTTATCAACCCGGAGAATCCCCGGGCCGGAGACATCGGTCACTGCAAAGAATTCTTCCTCTACAATACCGGCCTCGGTAAGAACCGGCGCCCGGACCAAAATCCGTTCGGTGGTAATCCCCGGACCGGTTACCTCCGTAACCACATCGAACGGTTCGGGAGCTATCTCCTCCCCCTCCACCCGGACGCGGAGGACAATGAGCTGCCGTAAGAAGCGGCCGTCCTCTGACAGGGTGAAGGAGATATTCTCAATCTGTACACTCACACGGATCGGGGTATCCGGGGTCAAACCGGGGACGTTCACCAAAACCGAGAAGGGAACCTCTTCAGTAACCGCTTGCACCACATTCTTCTTGTTGACAAAGAAGACCTGCTTGTGAACGAACCCCTCCACCAGCACCTTTCCTTCGCTTATGATCCGGGCCCGGAGGTCAGTGATCTCCCCTCTTACCTCCCGGATCTTGATGGCTTTTTCCGGCAGTTCCACGACATTTTCCACGATAATCTGCTGCTCGCCGGTGACGGCGACGGGTTGGGGCACGACCCGGACCACCCGTACAGCGCGGACGGCTTCAGGAATGACTTCCACCTTTTCTACGAGTAGCTGCCGGATCCCTTCCCCGATCACCTGTTCCAGCTTGAAGAGGGGACAATCGGTGGTCGCCAGGCGGGCCTGGATCGTTTCCGTCACTACCACCTTGGCCTGGAGGATCACTTTTTGCTGCAGGATCCGGTCATCATCCAAATGGAAAATTATCTGCTCGATCAGGATCTTCACATTGGCGTTTAAACCCGGCGCCGCGCCCGGGATATCAATAAAGAGTCCGAAAGGAACCTCTTCCATCTGGTGGCGTTCAATATTATCCCTGGTGATAAAGAAGATCTGTTTGTGCAAGATCCCTTGAATAATCACCTTATCCGGTATCACCTGGGCACTGACGTTTCGCACCTCGCCCACGATCTCCCGGACTTTGATGGCCGGGCGCTCCAGTTCGATGACGGACTCTTTCAAGAGTTGTTCCTGGCCTTCGCCAATCACCTGTTCGACTTTGAAGAGGGGGCCGTCGCCCGTGCGGACCCGCTCCTGAATCTTCTCTGTTACTTTGACAAAGACTTCGATGATCACTTTTTGCCGCAGTTCCACCGGGGAGACGAGTTCAAAAATGATCTTTTCAATGACCGGGTGCACCTGCACATCCATGCCCGGTTCCGCCCCGGGGAGATCCAGAAACATACTGAATGGGACCTCTTCTTCCTGGTGGCGGGCGAGATTATTCCGGTCGACAAAAAAGATCTGCTTGTGGATTATACCTTGGATAATTACTTTATCGGGAATGATCTCCACTTGGAGATCCCGCAGTTCTCCCCTGATTTCATCAACTTTCTCCGCCGGCGGGTCAAGCTCCACTATCTCTTCGACCAGATGTTGTTTGCTGGCCTCGCCAACCACGGAAGGCAAGAGCAGTAACGGTCCTTCGTTTATCTCCAACCCCACCTGGACAAACTCAGTTACCTTAACAAAGATCTCCAGGATAATTTTTTGCAAGACCGACCGCCCGTCCGCGGCCAAACGGAAAAGGATCTTTTCAATGATTGGGTGCACCTGCACATTCATCCCGGGTTCCGCCCCGGGCACATCGATAAAAGTGCTAAAGGGGATATCTTCGGCAAAATGCCTGATTACACCGTCAACGCCAACGAAAAATACTTGTTTATGAATAACCCCCTGGATGATCACTTTATCGGGGATGATCTCCGCGGTAACATCCCTAATCTCGCCAGTGATATTCCGGATCTTCACCGCTGCCGCCGGCAACCGGGTAACCGGTATGGCCGGGGCGACCCGGGTTCTTGCTTCACCCACCTCTACCTGGGCGCCTTGAAAGGCCGTTGCCACCCCGGTCTCTGTTTCGACCTCTTCCACCTCTTCAACCTCATCAATCCCTTCAAAGCCGGGGGTTCCGACTTTAACCCTTACCAAATTGGGATCATACCCCGTGTGGGACTCTCCCGCCGTTTCCCCGCCCGTGCACGAATTCACCCTTACCTGTACCCTTGAGGGCATGACAATATTTCTTTCTTGTTCTACCTCTTTTTCATCTACCGGTTCCGCTGCAGCCACTTCCTGCTCTGCTTCAGTTGGCTCTGGCGGTTCCACTTGTTCTACTCCGGCCGTTGCCTGCTTTACCTCTTCTTCCTTGTTTGCCCCCGCTTTACCTTTTTCCGCCGTCTCCTGCCCGGTGCTTTGCTTTTTCCGGCTCTTCCGCGCCCGTGTGGTCTTTTTCTTTTTCTCTTTTTCCCCTGTCTCTGCCGCTGCCGCCGGTTTTTCCGTGGTTTCTGCCGGTTCTTCCGTGACTGCCGCCGGCTCTTCCATAGTTGCCGCCGGCTTTTCAGTGGTTGTCGCTGACTCTTCTGTGGCGGCGATCTCTTCCGGCCTTTCCTTCCCGTCCGCTATGGTTTTATCCTCAGCCCGCGGCCGGTTATCTTCCGGCCCACGCGCAGCATCCCTCTGATCAAACTCCATCAACGCACCCTCCTTTCTCCAGCCAGTTTCCGGCAGGCCTATGCCAAAACCTCAATAAACCGCCGGTCACCGCACCAAATCCGGATGGACATCCAGATCTGCTACATTATATGCCACCGGCGCCGGAGGTGCTTATAGCTGCATTCTTTCGGCATACCTTGTAAAAAAAAATAGCGCCCTTGCCGGGCGCTATTCCGGAGGAGGGCGGCGTTGCCCCTCCTCCCGAAAAGGGGTTTTTTTATCTACCCACGAACAATTGGGTGAACATGTTTCCATAAGGACCGCCTGCGACGATCCCGACCCCGAGGTAATTAAACCTCGGGTTCAGAATATTGGCGCGATGACCGGGACTGGCCATCAGGTTGTTATGGGCCGTGGTGACCGAAGCGGCGCCGGCCAGGTTTTCACCGGCAGTGGTGTATTTAACACCGGCGTTCCGCATCATCTCAAAGGGCGACCCATAGGTTGGTGAATTATGACCGAAGTAGTTGCGGTCGATCATGTCTTGGCTCTTCTTCCTGGCCAGTTCCACCAGGGACATGTCCACCTGCAACTGTTGTAAACCAGCCTTCGATCTTTCCTGGTTCACCAAGCTCACCATCTGCTGCTCCTTGGAGGTAAGACTCCCGCTTGGAGCAGGAGAAGGAGACGGAGTTGAAGATGGCGGATTGGTGGAACCTGGAGGTTGTGGAGCAGGCGCCGGAGCGCTTGGTTTCTGCGGGACAATAATCTGATAGTATCTGTGTTGGCTGGTAGAATTGTTCCGTGTCGAATAGTACGTTGAGTAGTTCGATGTTTGCTTCGTTGAATAGCTCCATGTGCCGCACTGGCTCCCAGCACCGGAAGTGCAATAATACGGGCTTGACGACCCACCAACGAAATAGTAGACACTGGCTGTTGCTGGAAGGATTGCTGCGAATACTAGCACGACGGCGATGACTAGACTACCAACGAATCGGGCGCGTAAAGAAAGTAGCGCTGACATCGAATACTCTCCTTTCATTACTGCCCTTTCCGGTGAGAAGGTTGCAACGACGATTTCTGCATTGTTTGGCGAAACCGGTGGTTGTCCGCCCATACACCTCCTTTTCAAGACAACCCGCAACCACTTCGGTTACTTTTTTAATTCAGTGCCCGGTGGGAAAACCCTTTATGTAAATAAATACAGCCCTGGTAATCAGGGCTGTAAATCGTAACTCTCCATCTCGCCCGGGGCCGGCCCCCGGCTCTTTATTCTAAACCTTATCCATCAAAGGTCTTCCAACTTAATAATCCCCTCTTTGAGGGCAAAGAGGGCAATCTGCGTCCTGTTTTTCAGCTCAAGTTTCTTCCGGATACTGGTGACATAGTTCTTTGCCGTTTTTTCACTAATGAACAAAAGCTGTCCAATTTCGCGGTTGTCTTTACCAGCGGCCACCAAAGGCAGGATCTCCCTTTCCCTGGGGCTCAACCGTTCAAGAGGACCGGGTCGATGAAGGTTTGGTAACTGAGCCATCTGCCCTTCCTCCTCTCCAACCGTCCTTTCGGAAACGCGCGCGCGAACGGGACGGTTTTTTTCTGGTACATGATATGACAAGCCGGAGAAAGAGGTGAGAGCTCCCTGCCTTTGCAGGGCTACCGGGCTATTTCACCACTATTGCCCCAAACGGGCACTTGCTCAGGCAGAGGCCGCACTTGCTGCAGATCTCCTGGTCAATAAGATAAGGCTCTTTGCGGACGCCGGAAATTGCCTGCACCGGGCAGACCCGGGCACAGAGACCACAACCTTTGCACTGTTCAGGAATGATTTCATACCGTTTCAACGCGGTGCAAACACCGGCCGGGCACCGTTTCTCCTTAATGTGGGCTTCATACTCGTCACGGAAATTCCGTAGCGTGCTCAAGACCGGGTTTGGCGCCGACTGGCCGAGGCCACAGAGGGAAGAGGAGGCAATTACTTTTGCCAATTCCTCCAGGGTTTCCAGGTCCCCTTCTTCGCCCTTCCCTTCTGTGATCCGCGTCAGGATCTCCAGCATATGCTTGGTCCCGATCCGGCAGGGCACGCATTTGCCGCAGGATTCGTCCTGGGTGAATTCTAAGAAGAAACGGGCGACATCAACCATACAGGTATCCTCATCCATCACAATCAGCCCGCCGGACCCCATCATCGAACCGGCGGCCTGGAGCGACTCATAATCAACCGGCGTATCCAAATGTTTCTCGGTCAAACAACCCCCGGAAGGCCCGCCGGTTTGGGCGGCTTTAAATTTCTTCCCATTGGGGATGCCCCCGCCCAGTTCAAAAATGATTTTGCGCAGGGTTGTCCCCATTGGCACTTCCACAAGGCCGGTGGTATTGATCTTCCCGGCAATGGCAAAGACCTTTGTCCCTTTGCTTTTTTCCGTCCCGATCCGGGAAAACCACTGGGCCCCTTTGAGGATGATCACCGGGATATTGGCAAAGGTCTCCACGTTATTAATTAAAGTTGGTTTCCCCCAGAGCCCGGATGTGGCCGGGAACGGCGGTTTCATCCGGGGTTCGCCCCGCTTGCCCTCGATCGAGGCGATCAGGGCTGTTTCTTCACCGCAAACAAAAGCCCCGGCGCCGACGCGGATCTCCAGGTCGAAAGAGAAACCGGTCCCCATGATATTCTGCCCCAAAAGGCCGTACTCCCGGGCTTTCGCAATGGCCTGTTTCATCCGGGCCACCGCCAAGGGGTATTCAGCCCGCACGTAAATATAGCCCTGACCGGCGCCGATGGCATAAGCGGCAATGGCCATGGCCTCAATGATGGAGTGCGGGTCCCCTTCGAGGATGCTCCGGTCCATAAAGGCGCCGGGATCGCCTTCATCGGCGTTGCAAACCACATATTTCTCCGTGCGCTCGTCCGCGCCGCCGGCTTTCCGCGTAAACTCCCATTTCAAACCGGTCGGGAAGCCCGCCCCGCCGCGGCCCCGGAGACCCGATTCCTTGATCACCTGGATAACCTCTTCCGGGGTCATCTCATTTAAGACCTTGCCCAGGGCAAAATAGCCGTCCCTGGCAATATACTCCTCTATACTCTCCGGGTTGATCAACCCCACATTGCGCAGGGCAATTCGCGTCTGGTGGCGGAAGAAATCCATCTCCCTGCTGGAGACAACCGGTTCCCCGGAAGAGGGATGCCGGTGCATTTTTCTCTTCACATATCTCCCCTTCAGCAGGTGCTCGTTGACGATCTCCTGCACATCCTCAGGGGTAACGTGCTGGTAAAAAACGCCTTCCGGATAGACAATGACAATTGGCCCCAGATCACAGGAGCCGACGCACCCGGTCTCGATGAGCTGGATCTCATCCTGCAACCCGTTGGCTTGCAATTCCCGGATAAACTCTTCTTTCACCGCATGGCAGCCGGAGGAGATGCAACCGGCTCCCCCGCAGATCAGAACATGAGCTCGATACAGCTTCATTTCTCTTCCCTCACCTGCAGTCTAGACTATGCAGCTTCAGCCTGGCAGTCTAGTAGTATTTTAGTAGCATTTATGGTGTTTATCTTTAACCGCGTGCAGCGGGTGCAAACCCTTCACTCTTCTTGCAAATTCTCCCGTAATTCCCGGCGCAAATAACCCAGTACCTCCGGGTGATTAATCGGCACTTCTTCCAGAACCGCCTTTACTTCCCTGGTATCAAAGGTGAATTCCTTCCCGTTCAGTCTCTGCCGGTACAAGAAATCCACCTCCGGATTGGCCGCAATCAAGGTCAAGAGCGTTCCGGCCATATCCCCCAGGGGCGGCCTGTCCCAATGGTGCAGTTGGAAGGTGGCCTCCAACCTGGTGCCGCGGCCGGGGGTGGATGTTACCTCAAGGCCGCCGCCGCTCCGGCGGGCGGCGGCTTCGAAAAGGGGCAAGCCCAACCCGACCCGGCGGCTGGTACGCGTGGTATAAAAGGGGTCCAGGACCTTCTCCAATTCACCGGCGGGAATCCCCTTCCCGTCATCTTCAACCGTAACCCGCAGGAGATCATTTTCCACCTCTTCCACCAGGTGAATTTCGATGAACCGCGCCCCGGCCCGCAGGGAGTTTTGGGCCAGGTCCAAAATATGCAGGGCAAAATCTTTCATCGCCGGTTCCCACCTATAGTTTCTGCCTCTTAGTTTCTCTTTTTTTGCTCTGGTTTGCGTTTTTTAGTTTGTGCTTCTTTTCACAAAGAAAGGCAGAAAAAAAATCACTCTTGGCGATAGCGTTCAAAGATCTCCGGGACCTTATCCGGGGTTACCCGGCCGTAAACGTCGTCACCAATGGTAAGTACCGGCGCCAACCCGCAAGCCCCCACACACCTGGTGGTGTCAAGAGTGAAAAGGCCGTCTTTGGTTGTTTCCCCGTCTTCAACCTGCAAGGTTTCTTTAATCTTCTCCAGAAGGGCCGGCGCCCCTTTAACATAACAGGCCGTGCCCATACAAACGCTGACCGTATATTTACCCCGCGGTTTCAGCGAGAAAAACGAGTAAAAACTGCTGACCCCGTAAATCTCGCTTAAAGGCAGGTCCAACTCCTCGGCGATTCGCACCAGAACATCATGGGGCAGATAGCCAAAGAGGAGCTGCGCCTGGTGCAGGACGGGGATTAAGCCGCCCTGTACCCCCTTGTACTCTTGTAAGATTTCATCTAGTTTCTGGTACTTTTCGGCACACCCGTGCGCAGACGCCGGGCAAGAACTGGCCGCCATCTTCTTTGCCTCCTGTCGCCTTTTTTCCACCGTATGCTACTGTTTTTATTGGTTTCCATATTCAGAGTAACACTTTTTCCCCGCTGGTACAATTAAACTCTGGTCATCACTTTGTAAGAAAAATGTTAACAACAAAGGCCACGCGGTTAAAATTATTATTAATAATTGATAAATTAATAATCATAGATGGAGAGTTCCGCCCAGCGCACCAACTCGCTCCAGCGGGCGCCGGCAAAGGGGAAAACAGTCCTTCCCCGGCCAATCTCCGTCAAGCGGTGGGCATCAGAGGAACAGATAAACCGGTAGCCGGGGTATTCCTTCTCCAGGGCTGCTTTATCGTCCCCCGGGCTAATCTCCAGGACCCTCTGGGGCAGACAAGACGGGACAACCCCCAACTGCGAATAGATGCTGAAGGAAGGACGCCGGCAATGGGCGGGGTAAACCAGGCCGTTCCGCTCCGTCACCATTTCCACTACTTCCTCCAGGCTAAGGGAGACGGAGTTCAAGAGTAAAATCTCCTCTTCGCCAATGGTGTTCCCCTCCGCATCCACCACTGTCTGCTCGCCAAAGAACTCCGGCCTGTTTTTCACCGGTGGCAGGTGTTTTTTCACCACCGCCCCCCAGTCCATCGCCTCCTCCAAACGGGGAAAAAGACAGACCATGTGCACCTCTTCCCTGGTCTGAACTTCCATTCCCGGGATCACCCAGAGATCTTCGGGAGGGGAAGCCAAAAAGGCCGGGAGATTGGCCGTGCTGTTATGGTCGGTGATGGCAATAATCCTTAGCCCCGCCTCCCGGGCCCGGGCGAAGACCCGCGGCGGATCCATCTCCCGCTCGGCACAGGGGGAAAGGGTGGTGTGGATATGGAGATCCGCAGGAAAGAGCAGGCTTGTCATTTTTCTTCCATTAATGCCCGGTATAAACGGCCGGCCGCCTCAAAAGTCGGCAAGGCGGTGGCAAGCAGGACAACCCCTTCCGCCCGGGCTTTTTCAATGGTGGTGGCATCCGGTTCGGCGCCTGCAGTAAAAAGCACGGCGGCCAGGTTTAGAAGTAACGCCACAGCCACCACATTACTGTGGGTTTGGATGGTCAACCAGACCTCTCCCTCACCGGCGTTACCCATCACATCGCTTAATAAATCCGAGACATAAAACCCCCGGCATTCCCGGTCCGTCTCACTCTCCCCGGTAATCATCCGTGCCTCTGTCTTCTCCAGGACTTCCTTCAGATTCACCCTTTACGACCTCCTTTTCGCTGCCGGTTTGACCCAAAGCAGGGGGGCGCTTCTGCGAGAGAAGCAATAATTTACCGGCCAATTCCTCCAGTTCTTCCCTGAGAATAAAGATACAATCGGATAATTGGGCGTTTTCTTGTACAATATCCTCAGCCAGCGAGCGGCAGGTGGGTGAACCACAGGCCCCGCAATCCAGCCCCGGCAATTTTCTCATCAGCCCTTCAACCTGCTCCAGCTTTTTAATGGCAACGCCCAGATCTTTATCAAGCTGCAGGGCGGGGATGGCCGGTAAATCTTGTCTTAAGTGGAAAAAACCCTGGGCATAAAGGTCTGCACCCAAGGCTGAAACCTCCGGCGGTAATTCTTTGTCGTTGGCCGCTTCCGCCAGTTTCCTGATTTTCACCCGGGCGACAAAAGGATTCTCCACCGTTAACGCGCCGCCGACACACCCTTCCGGGCAGGCCATCGCCTCTATATAATCGATATCGTTCAACTTATCCATTTCAATCTCTTCCAAAAGGGCGGCCACATGGTGAATACCGTCAACAGACAGGGAATTATCCCACTTAATCGCGACGCTTTCGCCACCCGCCCGGGCCCAGCCGATCCCTACGCCGGTGCTTTGCGGCGCGACATCGATCTTCTCCCCGGAGTCCAACTGTTCCTGGAGTTTGCCAAAGATCGAGAGGAAAGGAATGGCCCCGTCCACATGGTAACCGGCTTGAGCCACGGTTTTTATCTCTGTGATCTTGGCGGGACAAGGGGTGATAAAAAAGAGCCCGATCTCTTCCGGGGAATACCCCAACTCGGGCAGGCGCTCACTGTAGAACATCTTGGCTGCTGTAACATAAGGGGGTTCAACCGGGATAATCCTGGGGATTAAACCCGGGAAGCGCACTTGGATCAGGCGGACCACCGCCGGGCAGGAAGAAGAGATCAGGGGCAGGTTTTTCCGGTCGTTTTTCCGGGTGTACTCTTCCAGGTAGGTTCGTACCGCATAGGTGGTCAACTCCGCAGCCGCCGCCACTTCGTAAACCTCGTCAAAACCAATCTGCCGGAGGGCCGCCAGCACAGCACGGGGCATCACCCCTTGCTTAAACTGCCCGTACAGGCTGGGGGCGGGCAGGGCTACCCGGTAACGGAAGTTCTTCAGATCATCCAGGGTCTCGCTGAGGGCTTTTTTCGCGTGGTTCTCACAAGTCCGGATACATTCACCGCAATCGATGCAGCGTTCGGTTAAGATCACAGCTTTCCCGCCCCGGACCCGGATGGCTTCCGTCGGGCAGTTCTTAATACAATTGGTGCAACCTTGGCACTTCTCCTCATCCAGGACGACCGAATGGTATCTGGTTTTCATATCGTCACCTCATGGTCATCGGTGATTAAAATCCATGATGACTTTCGTTCCCCGGTCCTTTACAGTCTCAATGGTGATCGTATCGGAACACTTCTTCATATTCGGCAAACCCATGCCGGCGCCGAAACCCATCTCCCTGGCCAGATCGGAAGCGGTAGAAAAGCCCTCCTGCATCGCCTGGTCGACATCGGCGATTCCCGGCCCCTCATCTTCAGCAATCACCCGCAACTTGTCTTCGGCCACCTCCAGGGTCATCCGCCCACGGCGGGCGTGCAGGACGATGTTCATCTCCGCCTCGTAGGCGGCGATGGCCACCCTCCTGATCACCCCGGCGTCAATACCGATCTTCCTTAGCGCCTTCTTGATTTTGCTCGCCGCTTCACCCGCAGCGGCAAAATCCCCACCTTCCACCGAGAAGTGTAAAACCATCCCGGGGGTTGTCATGACTTCACCTCCTGCGGGAAGGCAAACCACTACAACCTTCCAGGCCGGCGGAGTACAAAATTCCACAGGTCTCGTAAAGCGGTAACTCCGTCATCAATAGCGGCAGGTTACGTTCCTTGGCCATGGTAACCACTTCTTGCGGCGGCCGTTTCCCCCTGACAAAAATAATCCCGCTGAGATCGATCATCTCTGCGGTCCGGATCACCTGGGCGTTGGTCAGGCCGGTTAAAAGAAGGGTCCTTTCTTTGGTAAAGGCCAGGACATCACTCATCAGATCCGAGCCACAGGCGTAACGGGGCTCAACGCCGTCGAGAATCTCTTCTCCCCATAGGATTTCTGCTGCCAAGAGTTGCTGGATTTCTCGTAAGTTCATACAAACACCTCATCTTCATAAACGCCTCTATAAAATAAGATACGACAATTCTCCGGGAAATACCTTCTCAGGCAGGAGAACTGTCGCATGATAAATTGTAAATTATGATAAATTTAAATAAAACTATCCTTCTGATTTAGGTAAACTACTCTTCTTTAACATAGGCGCGGTAGCCCTTATCTCCCAACTCCCGCTTTAACCGGTCGGCGTTGACCGGGTTGGCGAACGCCCCAACCTGAACGTAACAGGGAAGATCCTGGCTGACGAATACCGGGTAACCCTGTGCTTCCAGTTCGGCGGCGGTCTTGAGCGCTTCCTCCCGCACTTGATAGGGGCCGACTTGCACCTTATATCTTACTGTCACCGTCTCCGTAACGGTTTCCGGCGCGGAAAAAATCTCCTCATAAACCCCTTCGCTTTCCGGTAATTCAAACGTCAGCGGGGTTTGGATCTGTTCATTCCAGCTTTGCACCGGAGTCAAGGGCCCTTCCCGCACCCAGTCATAATAAAGGGTACCAAAGATTACCCCCACCGAAATCGCAAGAAAGGCCATGAAAACCAGGCCGGCAATCTTGGTCAACAGAGTTGTAAAGGCCTTTGTCTTTTCCCGGCGTTTCTCCATCTTGCTCCCTCCTTACTCTTCGCGCGCGCGCGTACCCACTTCCTATATAAATGTTACGATCCCGCCCGGAAAATATTCCTTAAACTTACCCCGCGGGGGCGGGCGCCGCGCGCGGGCGCACAGTCGCCGGCTTGTCCCCGGCAACAAGGAGAAAGGAGTCTTTTTCAAGGGTTTTTGGCCTCATCCTTGGAATGATGAGCGCCGTAATTCCCTTTCTTCATTCTTCATCTTTTATTTTTCATCCGTATCTTCAGCTTCTATTCTTCATCCGTAACCAAACGTTTAATCCGCGCTCCAAGGGAAGCCAACTTCTCTTCAAACTTTTCGTAGCCGCGGTCCAGTAAATCCACACCTTCGACGGTGGTCTTGCCCTTGGCGGCCAAACCCGCCAAGACCATTGCCGCTGCGGCCCGCAGGTCCGGGGCGACCACCGAAGCCCCGGTAAAACAGGGCACCCCTTTAACCACGGCGCTCCTCCCCTCCACCCGGATATTGGCGCCCATCCGCACCAGTTCATCGACATAACGGAAACGGCCGCTAAAAACATTCTCCGTGAGCAGGCTGGTCCCCTCGGCCAACGCAAGGGTCGCCGTCATCTGCGGCTGCAGGTCCGTGGGGAAACCGGGATAAGGGAGGACCGTCACATCCACCGCCCGCAAACGTTTACCGGCCTTAACTCTAATACTCTCCTCCTTTACCTCTACCTCCACGCCGGCCTCCTTCAGTTTGGCCGTCAATGATTCCAGGTGTTCCGGGATAATCTCTTTCAGGCGGATCTCGCCTTTGGAGATTGCTGTCGCCAGCATAAAAGTGCCGGCCTCAATCCGGTCGGGGATCACCGTGTAGTCTATGGGGATGGAGCGCAGGGCTTTAACCCCTTCAATCCGGATCATATCGGTCCCGGCGCCCCGGATATGCGCGCCCAAACGGTTATAGAAATTCTGTTCCTCAATGATCTCCGGTTCTTTCGCGGCATTGCGGATCACCGTCACACCCTCGGCCAAAATCGCGGCGGCCATGATATTCTCCGTCGCCCCCACACTGGGAAAGTCCAGATGGATATCGGCCCCGCGGAGCTTGTCGGCTTGGACATAAATATAACCGTGTTCCTCCACAACTTTGGCGCCGAGACTCTGGAACCCCTTTAAATGGAGGTCAATGGGGCGCTGCCCAATCACGCACCCCCCCGGCTGGAATAGCTTGACCTTCCGCATCCGGGAGAGCAAAGGACCCATAACCTGCACGGAAGCTCTCATCTCCCGGACAAGCTCATCCGGGGCGGAATAGCCCAAATCCTTCTTGGGTACAATCCGGAGAACCGCGTGATCCGCCCAGGAAACTTCCGCCCCCAGGCTGCGCAGGACCTCGATCATGGTTAAGACGTCTTTGATCAGGGGGACGTTTCTGATGATGCATTCATTCTCCGCCAGGAGCGAAGCGGCCATCAGTTTTAAAACCGCATTTTTTGCGCCGCTGATTGGGACCTCCCCCTGCAAGGGGTAGCCGCCCTCAATCTCCAAGCGTTCCACCGGCTTTCACCTCCAAGGCCGCCGCAACAGTTGGTTTTTTCGTTGCCGCGCGAGACAGTAGATATTTTATGCATAATCCGTTTTTAAGTGACAGAGGCCCATAGGCAAAAGGCTTGTCCCGGTACGGATTGGATTTTACGAATTGGATTTCAACCGCTTCTCCCTGCTTCCTTCGAGATATTCAATAAAATGCCGATGGAGACGAGGGTAATCCATAAAGAGGATCCGCCGGCACTGATCAGGGGAAGCGTAATCCCGGTCGTGGGAATGGTGGCAGTCACTACGGCAATATTGATCAAAGCCTGAACAACAATGCACGAGGTGATCCCCACCGCCAGCAGGCTGCCGTAACGATCCGGCACCGTCAGGGCGATTTTATAACCCCGCCAGGCGATAAGAAAGAACAAAAAGAGGAGAAATACGGTGCCAATCAGCCCCAACTCCTCGCCGATGATGGCAAAGATATAATCCGCGTGGGATTCCGGGAGATAGAAAAATTTCTGCCTGCTCCGTCCCAGCCCGACACCGAAAAGCCCGCCGGAACCAAGGGCCATCAAACCTTGGTTAATCTGCCATCCGTCTCCTTTCGGGTCGCGCGCCGGGTCAAGAAAGGAGAAAAGCCGCCGCAGGCGATAGGGTTCCTTGATAATCAAAGCCACACCGGAGCCAAAGCCGAAGAGCCCAACCAAGCCCAGGTGGAAGAGGTGGGCGCCGGCGGCAAAAAGCATGATAAAGAAGATCCCGAAGACCACCACGGTGGTGCCAAGGTCCGGTTCCAGGATGATCAAAAGGGCGATGAGGCCCGTGTAAACCAGTGGCAGCAGGATCCCGGTGACAAAATTTCTTACCCCGGAACCCAACTCCGCCAGGTAATGGGCGAGGACAAAGACCAGGGACAATTTGGCGAATTCCGAAGGCTGGAAGGTAATAAGACCCAAATTAATCCAGCGCCGCGCCCCTTGAATCTCTTCCCCGACAAGCAGGACAACCAGTAAAAAAACAGGGGCCAAAAGAGCAAAAAGACCGGTAAACCTGCGCAACCGGCGGTAATCCACCCGCAGGGCGGCAAAGAGCAGGAGGACCCCGAAAAGAGCGTAGATGGCCTGCCTTTTCCCATAAAAAAACGGATCTTTCCCGCCGGTCTGGCTTAAAGCCCTGGGGGCACTGGCACTGGTGACCAGAATTACCCCGATCACCAGCAAGAAAATGGTGGTTAACAAGAGCAGGAGATCCGGTCCCCGTTTTTGCAAAGTTTCACCCCCGGATGTTTATGGTCTGTAACCCGCCAGCGCCAGCAAGGCCAGGAGGATACCGACAAGCCAGAATCTGATCACCACTTTACTCTCGACCATTCCGCCCAGTTCGTAGTGGTGATGGAGCGGGCTCATCCGGAAGACCCTTTTCCCGGTCAACCGGAAAGAAATCACCTGGATAATAACGGAAAGGACTTCCGCGACAAAAATCCCGCCGGCCACCGGGAGAAAAAGGGCGGTTCCGGAAAGAACCCCCACCGCTCCTAAAGCCGCGCCCAGGGCCAGGGAACCGGTATCACCCATAAAAACCTGGGCCGGCGGGCAGTTGAACCAGATAAAACCCGCACAGGCGCCGGCCAGGGCAACAGCGAAAACCCCCAACCCCGTCTGCCCTTGCAGGACAGCCAGAATACCCATGGCCAGGCCGGCGGTGACACAGTTCCCGGCCGCCAAGCCGTCCAGCCCGTCGGTGAGGTTGACTGCATTGGAGGCGCCCACCACAACAAAGATAATGAAGAACGCAGCAGCCAGGGGATGGAGAAGGGAAAGCCGCCAGGAAAAGAAGGGGAACTGTAAGCTCTCCATCACCCCGGACCTGATTACATAGATACTCAAGAGGGCGGCGAAAAATACCTGGAGGAGCAGTTTGTACCTGGCCTTCAGTCCCAGAGGGCGCCGGCGGACGATGATCAACAGGTCGTCAAGGAATCCAATGAAGCCGTAACCAAAAGTAATAAAGAGCGCCCAGCGGAGAGCCGGGTTCCAGGACCGCCCCATGCCCGCGATTACCCCGGCCAAAAGCCCGGCGAGGATTAAGACCCCGCCCATCGTGGGCGTACCGGACTTGATATAATGGGTGCGGGGTGCATCCGTCCGCACATTCTGCCCGGCCTTAATCTTTTTCAGGAACCGGATCACCGGAGGCCCGGTAAGAACCACAAGGGCAAAAGAGGTTAATCCCGCGGCAAAAAAACTCATCCATGGTACCTTCATTTCTTCTCTTCCTCCCTGACGATCTCCCCGAATTCCTTGAGCAGTTGCTTGATGACATTCTCCATCTTCATTCCCCGGGAACCCTTCACCAAAAGGATGTCACCCTCTGCTACATAACCCTGCAAATCCCGGATCAAGGCCTCCTGCTCCGGATAATGACGGCTAAAAACCCCGGCAGCAGCCGCCGCAGCCGCGGTCTCAGCCGACATGGGCCCATAGGCAAAAAGAGCTGAACAGCCATAATCCCCTAGGATCTCCCCGATTTTCCGGTGGGCCTCGGCGCTGAACTCCCCCAGTTCCAACATATCGCCGAGAACAGCGATCTTCCGCTTCCCTTCCATCCCGGACAACACCTCCAGGGCATTCCGGACCGATTGGGGACTGGCGTTATACGTGTCGTCAATGATGGTCAAACCATATTCTTCCATGACCCGTAATCTTTTTTCCAGGGAGGGCAGGTTCTTCATGCCTGCGGCGATCTCCTGGAAAGAAAGGCCAAAAGCGAGCGCCGCCGTGGTTGCAGCCAGGGCATTGGCCACATTATGCCTGCCGGGGAGCGGGAGAAAGAAGGTGAAATCCCCCCACTTTCCGGTAACCGCCACTTCCTGCCCGCCGGCAACCGGGCGCGCGTTTCCCCGGAGATCCAGCCCGTCCCCTTCCAGGCCATAGAAAAGGGAACTGCCGGGGAAAAGCCGGTCCATCGGGCGCACCCGCGGGTCGTCCCCGTTCAAAACCGCCAATCCGTCCCGGGGCAGGGCGGCAATGAGTTCCCCCTTTGCCCGGGCAATGGCCTCCCGGGAACCCAGGAGCTCCAGGTGGCTGTGGCCCACATTGGTGATGACACCCACCGTTGGGCGGGCGATCCCGGCCAAGTAGGCAATCTGCCCTTCCCCGCGCATCCCCATCTCCAGGATGACAACTTCCGTATCCCTCTTCACCGTCAATAAGGTCAGGGGCAACCCGATCTCGTTATTATAATTCAGGAGGTTCTTTACCACCCGGAACCTCCGGGCCAAAAGGGCGGCCAGCATCTCTTTGGTAGTGGTCTTCCCGTTACTGCCCGTGACCCCGATTACCGGTATGGAAAAGCGCTGCCGGTGCCAGGCAGCCAGCCGTCCCAGGGCTTTAAGGGTATCCGCCACCTGGACCACGGCTACTCCCGGCGGAAGATGATCCTTCTCCGGTTTTTCCTCCACCACCAGGAGGCCGGCGCCGCCGGCCGCCGCCTGGGCCATAAAATCATGCCCGTCATATTTTTCCCCCCGGAGGGCAAAAAAGGCTTCCCCCCGCCGGATGGTCCGGCTGTCCGTTCCCACGCCGGAAACGCGGGCGCCGGGCTTCCCGGCTAAAAGCTTGCCCCCGGTCGCTTCGAGGATCTCAGCGACTGTAAACTCGGCCATCTGCTCTCTCCTTTAACCTCTCCGCCCGCTCGCGCAAGGCGGCCGCCGCCACTTCCCGGTCGTCGAAAGGCACCGTCCGGTCACGAAAGACCTGGTAGTTTTCATGGCCTTTTCCTGCTATGACCAGCATATCCCCGGGACGGGCGGCAAAAACCGCTTCCCGGATCGCTTCCTCCCGGTCAAGAATCACCCGGCAACTCTCGTCCGGATCGCGCCCTAAGGCCAGTATCTCCGCCCGGTAACCCTCCGCGATCTCCCCGGCAATCGCCGCCGGGTCTTCAGAGCGCGGGTTGTCACTGGTAATAATGGTTAGATCGGCAAGCCTTGCGGCGATCTTCCCCATCTCCGGGCGCTTGCCCCGGTCACGGTCGCCGCCGCAACCAAAGACCACCAGCAACCGGTTTTTCGTCAAAGCCCGGGCCGTCCGCAAAATATTCTCAAGGCCGTCGGGGGTGTGGGCGTAATCCACCACCACCGAAAAATCCTCCGCCCCCGGGATTAACTGAAAACGCCCGGGAACTCCGGCCAGCCCTTCCAACCCCTGGGCGGCTGTTTCCAAATCCACGCCCAAAGCCAGGGCCAGTCCCAAAGCACCCAGGGCATTGTAGACATTGAAGAGCCCGGGTAATTTCAGGCTTATGCGCCTTTTCCCCCAGGGCGTATTGGCCGTAAAAGCACTCCCCTTGATGGTCATCTCCATCTCTTCCGCGCGGATTGCGGCCGCCGGGGAGAGGCCGTAGGTGAACTTCCGCCCGCTTGTCCGGTCCAGGATATACCGGCCGTGGGGGTCATCGATATTAATCACTGCCGGGGCTTCCGGCGGGAGGTTGGTAAAAAAGCCGGTCTTTACCTGTAGATACTCGTCAAAACTCCTGTGAAAATCCAGGTGGTCCGGGGTGATGTTGGTAAAAATCCCCCCCGCAAAGGTCAACCCGTCCACCCGCCCCAGGGCCAGGGCGTGCGAGGAAACCTCCATCACCACATAGTCTACGCCTTCCTTAAGCATCCCGGCGAAAAGACGCTGCAGGTCCAGGGGGCCGGGGGTGGTGTTGCCGGATGCTTCGGCCTTACCGCCACAAAGGTGGTGGATGGTTCCGACCAACCCGGTGGGCCGGGAAGCCGCTTCCAGGATCGAACGGAGAAAAAAAGTGGAGGTGGTCTTCCCGTTGGTCCCTACCACCCCCAACAATTGCAAACGGGCGGCGGGATCATGGTAAAAAATCCGGCCGATGGCCGGCAAAAGCTGCCGGGTGTTCTTCACCAGGATAAGGCCGGCCGCTCCTTCCACCCCCCGGGGTTCTTCGGCAAGAACAGCAATGGCGCCACGGGCCACCGCCTCCTGGATATAGTCGTGGCCGTCGGCCTTGCTCCCGCGCAGGGCAATAAAGAGCGTACCCGGGGAGACCCGCCGGGAATCATATTCCACCGAGGTGATCTCAACCTCCGCGTCACCCCGGAACTCCTCAACCGGCAGTTCTGCCAGTAAGGCTTTTAACTTCATGCTGACCACACCCGTTTTCTCTTTATATCATTACCACAATTTAGCATTTTATGAGTGACATACGGGCAGCCCGCAGAGCGCTGCGGGAGAAAGCTCCTGTAACATCCCACGCGGGCGCCGTTACATCCCGGCTTCGAGAAAATAGACGTTGACCGTCATGCCCGGGCTCAAACGGGTTCCAGCGGCCGGAACCTGTTTGACTGCCAGGCCGCTACCGTGGGGCGCCATCTTTAGGCCCATCTCCTGCAAGACCTTGCCGGCCCTTTCCACCGAGAGCCCGGTCAAGTCGGGTACCAGGACCAGCGGCTCACTCTTCACATTATACTTTGCCTTTTCGTTATAGTAAAGAAGGATCTTTGTTCCTGGTGGAACCATCGCCCCTGCTTTAGGATTCTGCTCCATTACATAATCTCCTTCTCCCAATTCCCGCCAGGAGAGGTTGGTACGGGTAAGGATCCTCCGGGCCTCTTCCCGTGTGAGGCGGAGCAGGTTGGGGACGGACCTGAGCGTAGTCTCCTCCCGCGCCCGCCCTTGCGGGCCCGTGCTTTGCTCTTGGGAGGTTTCCGGGGGCACGCCCAGGTAATAAAGGGTATCACGGACGACGGCGGCAAAGACCGGCGCGGCAATCACCCCTCCGTACTTCACCGGTCCCTGCGGTTCATCAAGGATCACCAGTGCTGCCACGCGGGGGTTCTCCACCGGGCTGAAACCCAAAAACGAAGCCACCCGCTCTGTGCCGTAGGCGCCGCCCACCGGTTTCTGGGCGGTACCGGTCTTCCCCGCCACCCGGTAACCGGGGATCTGGGCCCGGTTTCCCGACCCGTGTTTGACCACGGATTCCAGGAGCAAAGCAGTCTCCTCGGCGGTTTCCTGGGAAATCACCCGGCGGATTACCTTCTTTTCATATTTTTCCACCACTTTCCCGTCGGGAGTGCGGACTTCCCGGACCAGCCGGGGTTGGAGCAGGTAACCGCCGTTGGCTATTACCGACAAGGCCTGGATCAATTGGAGCGGCGTGACGGAGATCCCCTGGCCAAAACCGAAGGTGGCGAGTTCGACATTTTTCACCCGTGCCGGCGGGGGGACAATCCCCCGCCCTTCACCGGGAAAGTCAATGCCGCTGCGGGCGCCGAAGCCGAAAGCCTCCAGGTAGGAATAGAATTTCTCCTTCCCCAGGCGTAAAGCCAGGGTGGCAAAGACGGGGTTGCAAGAGTTTTCCGTGGCTTCAAGGAAGGTCTGCCGGCCATGGCCCCCGGCCCGCCAGCAACTCAAGCGGGTTTTATCCACCATTATGTAACCGGGGTCAAAAAACTCCGAATTCCGCCGGACAATCCCCTCTTCCAAAGCGGCGGCGGCAGTCAGGATCTTAAAAGTCGATCCCGGCTCGTACTGGTCGGTTACAGGCCAGTTCCGCCAGAGGGCGGACGGGTACTCCTGGTAGTTGTTGGGATCAAACCCGGGATAGGAAGCCATCGCCAGGATCTCCCCGTTCATGGGGTCCATAACGATAATCGCCCCGCGTTTCGCCCCCTCTTCCAGGACGGCTTTTTCCAATTCCCGCTCGGCAATATGTTGAATCCGCTCATCGATTGTTAAAACAATACTCGACCCGTCCTGGGGCGGGATGTACCGCCGCTCTCCCAAAGGAATGCTTTGCCCCCGGGAATCAAACTCCGCCTGCTGGCTTCCGGGAACACCCCGCAGGTGCCGGTCGTAATACTGCTCCAGCCCCTCCAGGCCCTGGTTGTCAATGCCGACAAACCCCAAAACCTGGGCGGCCAGTTCCCTCTGGGGATAAAACCGTTGCGCCCTTGGGATCACCTTAATCCCCGGCAGGCGGGCCTGGCGGATCAGTTCCGCCTCTTCCGGGGTGGCCTTCATCTTCAGCCAGACAAAGGAGAGATTCCGGGTGAGGAGGTTGTAAACCCTTTTTTCCGGCATATTCAAAATCCCGGCGACGGTTTTTGCCGTTTCTTTTACCTCTCGAACCTGTGCCGGGATTGCATAAATACAGTCAGTATTAAAACTCATGGCCAAAGGGCGGTGATTACGGTCGAAAATGATCCCCCGTCCGGGTTGTAAGGGAATATCCCGTAAACGTTGGTCCTCGGCTATTTGCTGGTAATAGCCGGCCCGGATGATCTGGATGAAAAAAAGGCGCCCGGTCAAAACGGTCACACCAGCAAAAACCAGCAAAAAAAGGATGGTGATTCTGCGCTTGAGAAGCAGGACCCCTTTCAAATCCACCCTGGCATAACCCCCAAAACCCTTTAATAACCCGGGACGGCCATAACCCGTCCGGCTCCGGAAAGCCAATCCGCCACCCTTTGCAGTACTCCCCGCTCCGTCCCCAAGTAACCTGGGGCCTGCATGTACAAGGTAATCTCCGGTGTTTCCGGGAGTACCGGCGTATAGGCCAGCAACTGCCGGCCGTCGCTCTCTGCGGGTTTCATCCCCAGATCATTAAGGGCGATAACCTCAATCCGCTGGCTGGAACTGAGATCCGCCAGTTCGTACTGGAGCCGGCCGATTTCTTTCTCCATCTCCCTTATTTCGTCACGAACCACTGCCAACCGGTGCTGGGTCTGGGCCAGCAAGGCCTGGACCAGAATATTAGCAGTCATCAAAAGGAGCAAGATCGCAACGAAGCGGACCCGGCCCAGCAGTTTCTCTTTATTCACCCTCATCCGGTAGACCTTCCGGATTTTCACCCTGCGTGGGGCTGGATGCGTGGACGACGGGTATGCGCCATACGCCTCTTGATTTTTTGCTGCTAACATTTTTATGCCTCCTCATCCGGTGGTAGACCATTCAGAGTTTTCGGATGGCCCGCAGTTTTGCACTGCGGGATCGGGGGTTTTTCTCTTTTTCTTCTGCTGACGGTGTTACCGGCCGGCTGGTCAGGACCTCGACCCCGGGGCCGCCGCCGCAGCAGCAGACAGGAAACCCCGGCGGGCAGGTACACTTGCGGGCCATTTTTTGAAAGGCCTGTTTCACCAGGCGATCTTCAAGGGAATGAAAGGAGATTACCACCATTCTCCCCCCGGGAGCCAGGCACCGGATGCCGGCCATTAAACCGGTTTCCAGCGACTCCAGTTCTCTATTGACAGCGATCCGCAAGGCCTGAAAGGTCCGCCGGGCCGGGTGCGGCCCCCGCCGGCGGGCTCCCGCCGGAACCGCCGCTTTAATCACCTTCACCAGGTGGTGGGTGGTTAAAATCGGGTTTTTCTTCCGTTCCTCCACGATAAACTGGCTAATCCTGGCCGCCCAGGGTTCTTCCCCGTATTCCCGGATAATCCGGGAGAGCTCTTCCCGGCTGGCACTGTTCACCAGATCCGCGGCGGTGAGGTTTTGCGAGGGGTTCATCCGCATATCCAAAGGCGCATCTTCCCAGTAGGAAAAGCCCCGGTCTCCCCGGTCCAGTTGTAAAGAGGAGACCCCGAGGTCAAGAAGGATGCCGTCGGGAGCGGGCAGCCCTTCCTCTTCAAGGAAAACCGGGAGATCCCTGTAGTTCCCCTGCCGGAGAATCAAGCGGCCACGGAAAAAAGATAAATTTTCCCCGGCCTTGGCCAGGGCTGATGGGTCCAGATCGATCCCAAGAAGTGTACCTGAAGGACCCAGTTTCCCGGCGACCAGCGAGGCATGGCCGCCCAGGCCGATGGTCCCGTCGACAAAGATTTCACCGGCTGCCGGGGCGAGATACCTCATGACTTCTCCGGGTAAAACCGGAATATGAACAACCGGGTCCATATTACCGTTTTTCCTCCTTAACCAGCGGCGCCCAACAAGCGAAGAGCCGGATCAAATCCCGATCCCAATAATCTTTTCCGCCAACGCTTCGTAGGCTTCTTCGGCCTTCTTCGCGTATTCTTCCCAAACCTCCCGCGCCCAAATTTCAATTCGCGTGGAAACCCCTAAGATGTAGAGATCCCTTTGAATCCCGGCATGCTCCCGGAGATGAGGGGGGATGGAGATCCGTCCCTGCTTGTCCGGTTCGCATTCAACTGCTCCGGAAAAAAACAGGCGGACAAAGGCTCTTGCATCCGCCTGGGTAGTGGAGAGGGTTTTCATCTTCTCTTCAATGGCCTTCCATTCCTGGAGTGGGTAGAGGAAGAGCGAACGATCGAGACCACGGGTGAGCACAAACTTCTCCCCCAGATCATCCCGGAACCGCGCCGGGATAATGAGCCGGCTTTTTTCATCCAGGGAATGTTGGTATTCGCCCATGAACAAGCTGGCGTCACCTCGTTGTCTCCACTTTCCTCCACTTCGCTCCACTCGCTACCGCTTACTATTCATAATGCTCCATTTTAACGTTTTTGTCAAGTCTTTTTTGGATCTTTCCCCCATTCCGGTAGGAAAAAAAAGAAAAAAAGCCCGCTTAAGGGCTTAATTCTCCTATACCGGAAAAATAAAATCTTAAAATTTTAATTATTTAAAACTTTTTGCCATTTGTCGCCAGGATCACCAGGATCAATAGCCCGGCGAGGATTAAGACATCGAGGGCGTTTGGGTAAAAGAGGCACTTGATCAAGACGATACCGGTGATGACAAGGAAGATGATCTTCTCAATTTGGCGGAAATGGAAAAAGGGGTGCAAATGCTCCTCCTCCTTCGGCTTCAGGATCCCTCCGGCGCCGCGCGTACGCGCGGTCCCCCCCGGCGCCGGCCGCGGCATAACAGTATATTATATGAGAGGAGCATTAAAAAAGGAACCGAGCTTTCCCGGTTCCTTTTTTTATTGGGCCTTTTCCGCTTCCAGGAGTGCGGCCTTGCGTGAGAGGTTTATCCGCCCCAACCGGTCGATTTCGACCACCTTCACCAGGATCTCATCACCGGGTTTGACCACATCTTCCACGCGGGCCACCCTTTCTTTGGCCAGTTGCGAGATGTGCACCAGCCCTTCCTTGCCCGGCAGGACCTCGACAAAAGCGCCGAAATTCATCAGCCTGACCACTTTACCCAGGTAGGTCTTGCCCACCTCCACATCGCTGGTGAGGTGTTCAATAATGGCCTTGGCTTTTTCCCCGGCCGCCTGATCAATGGCGGAAATATAGACGCGGCCGTCATCCTCGATATCAATCTCCGCCCCGGTTTCCTCAATAATCTTCCGGATGGTCTTGCCGCCGGGGCCAATCACATCCCGGATCCGGTCGGGGTCGATCTCCATGATGATCATCCGCGGTGCGTATGGCGAAAGATCCGGGCGGGGCTCTGCGATCGCCTCTTCCATCTTCTCCATGATAAAGAGCCGTCCCCTTCTTGCCTGTTCCAGGGCTTGCTGGAGAATTTCCTTCCCGATCCCGGCAATCTTGATATCCATTTGGATGGCGGTGACCCCGTCCCTGGTTCCTGCCACCTTGAAGTCCATATCACCCAAATGGTCTTCCAACCCCTGAATATCCGAGAGGATGGTAAACCGCTCCTCGTGTTTGATCAGGCCCATGGCAATCCCGGCCACGTGTTTTCTGATTTTTACCCCGGCATCCATCAACGCCAACGAACTCCCGCAAACACTCGCCTGCGAGCTGGAACCGTTGGATTCAAGGACTTCCGAGACCACCCTGATGGTATAGGGGAAATCCTCCTCCGGCGGGATTACAGGCAACAATGCCCGTTCCGCCAAAGCGCCGTGACCGATATCCCGCCGCGCGGGGCTCCGCATCGGCCGGACCTCGCCCACACTGTAAGGGGGGAAATTATAGTGATGGATATAGCGTTTGGTGTCTTCTTCTCCCAGCCCGTCCAAGATCTGCTCTTCACTAATCCGGCCCAGGGTGACAATGGAAAGGACCTGGGTCTGGCCACGGGTGAACAGTGCCGAACCGTGGGTGCGGGGGAGTAACCCCACTTCACAGGTGACCGGCCGGATCTCCTCCGGTTTCCTCCCATCCACGCGGACCCCTTCCAGGGAGATCATCTTTCGGACCTCTTCTTTAATGATGGTATCCAAAACCCCGGAAATATCCTTCGCTTTTAAGGCGTACTCCTCTTCGCCCAGTTTTTCCTGGAAGTACTCGTGGGTCTCATCTTTGACCTCGTCCAGTTTGGCTTCGCGTTCCAGTTTCTCCGGGGTTTTCAAGGCCGCCAGCAGCTTGGGAGTGGCATACTCCTGCACCGCCGCGGTAATCTCCGGATCCGGCTCATCCGGTTCCACCTCAATCTTAGGCCGGCCGTGCTTCGCTACGATCTCTTCTTGAAAAGCCACGATCTTCTTGATCTCTTCATGGCCAAAAAAGATCGCATCGAGGATCACTTCTTCCGGCACCTCCTGGGCCCCGGCCTCCACCATAATTATGGCGTCTTTGGTACCGGCCACGATCAAATCCAGATCGCTCTTGTTGTTCTGTTCAGAGGTGGGGTTAATGAGAAACTTGCCGTCAACCCGCCCCACGTGCACCGCAGCCACCGGACCGGCAAACGGGATCTCCGAAAGGGAAAGGGCGAGCGATGCCCCGATCAGGCCCGTGGTGTCGGAGGGGCAATCGGGTTCGACCGACAAGACGGTCACCACCACCTGGATGTCACGGGTGAAGTTCTTCGGGAAGAGCGGGCGGATTGAACGGTCAATGGCCCGTGCCGCCAAAATGGCGCTCTCCGGCGGCCTTCCCTCCCGCCGCAAAAAGCTGCCGGGGATCTTCCCCACAGAATAGAGGCGTTCCTCGTAGTCGACCAGGAGCGGTAAGAAATCCACCCCTTCTCTGGGTTCTGCGGCGACGACTGCTGTGACTAGTAAAACCGTATCTCCGTACCTGATTAAGACAGAACCGTTGGCCTGTTTGGCTACTTTCTCTATCTCAAAAACCAACGGCTTGCCGGCCAGGTCGATTTGGTATTTTTCCAACTATCAAAACCTCCCTTTTTCTGAGCTGTACAGAAAGAAAAGCGGGACCTCCCGCTTTTTGGTTATTTCCGCAGCCCGAGGCGTTCCACGATCGCCCGGTACCGCTGGATATCCTTTTTCTGCAGGTAATTGAGTAATCCCCGGCGTTGTCCCACCATTTTCAGCAAGCCCCTGCGAGAATGGAAATCCTTCTTATGGACCTTCAAGTGCTCGGTCAATTGATTGATCCTCTCGGTCAAAATGGCGATCTGGACCTCCGGGGAACCGGTGTCGTTCTCATTGATCCTGAACTTCTCAATCAACTGCTGCTTGCCTGCCTGGCTCAAAGCCACTTTTTTCACCTCCTCTTGTCGTTCATCCCTTGCCCGAGAAGACCGGCGGAGGGGCGGTAATCCCAGCCAAGGGTCGGCAAAAAAACCACTGAGTAAATTTTATCATAGTTCGCGGGAAGTGTAAACATTTAGATTATTCCACGCCCCGGCGGTAATGACCGCGGGTTGTTTTTCTCCCGGTTATTGCCTCAACCTCCTGCCAGAGCCCGGGGGTAGCGCCGCGGGTACCGTCGCGGGTATCGCCACGGGAAACGCCGCGGGGACCGCGAATGACCCTGTTCTCCAGGGCCTTCTGAAAAAGGAGGATTAAGCGGGCGGCAACCGGCGCCCGGTAAAAACGGAGATCCAAACGGAGCCCGATCCCCTTTTCCCGCAAAGCCGGCAACTCGCCGAGCAAGGAAAGATCGTGGCTGTTTATCAGGTGGCTGCGGCAAAACTCGTCGCAGACCAAGGGGAAAACATAGCCTTTTTTATCCTGCAATTCGTACCGGGCCCGGCGGCAAGGCCGGCTGCAGGCGGCCGGGGGCTGCCGGGCGCTGAAGGCGCCCACCGGGCAGAACTGGGAGACCATCAGTTCCAAAGAGGCGAAGACCAGGATCTCCAGTTCCAACCCGGAAAACCTCCGGGCGGTAAAGAAAGGTTCAAGCTCCGCAGCGGAGAGTTCCGGGGAAAGGGTGAACCCGCGGACCCGGGGGTCGCCGGCCCAGAAGAGACCGGCGGCCGTGTTAAATGTGTAAAGGGGATAATTGATATAAAGCGGCAGATCGGTCTCTTCCTTCATCAGTTGGTAACTGCCGGCATGGGAGACCAGCACCCCGTCGGGGGGATAACTCCGGGCAACCTCCAGGTAGGTTTCGACCCGCTCCCGCTCCCGTTCCCGGGTAATCCGTGGCAAGGCCAGCACCGGGCTGATCCCGGCCTGGCGGCAGGCGGCCACCGCCCGGGCCAGGGATGTTTCATCCCAGACGGCGCCGGGGAGAAGGCTCTCACCGCCAAAGATGATCCGCGCGATCCCCGGGCCTAAGCCGGCGGCGGTCTCAACGGTCTCCAGGTCGCCGGCGAAGACCACCAGGGAAGAAGGGCCGCTGCGGTCCGGGCCCTTCTCCCAGGCCAGCGCCTTTGCCATTGCCTCCCGCGCCAGAGGGAGGCGATAACTCCCGTCCAGCCTGGCTTTGCTCAAGGCCGCTACCGCTTCCTTCCGCACCTGGTGGATCCGGCTGAAAGACAGCATCGGCTCGCCGGTGATCTCCCCATGGAAATCCTTGACCACAAAGGGGGTATCCCCCAACCGGCAGAGGTGCTCCTCTAAAACCCCGGGGGTTAAGGGGAGCCGGCGCGCCCTTTCCGCCGGTCCGGCCGAGCTTACGGTCGCCGTATGCCCCTGGTAATCATCGATGGTGACCGTCAAGGGGGCCCCCGGCGCCACCCGGGCTCTAATCCTGCACTCGACTTTGCCGGGCCCGGAATCCGCCCGTAACAGGCGGTGGTACTCCTGCTGGAAGCGGCGGGAGTTGACAAGGAAGACCCGGTCCCCGGGTTGCACCGGTTCAGCCAGGGGAAAAACCGCCTCCGGCTTCTCCTTCCCCGTCTCCAGGAGAAGCTCCCGGAGGAGCACCCGCCGCCGCCCGCCTTTACTCGTCCAGATCTCGATCTCATCTCCCTCCGCCAGTTCCTCAACGAGGGTTACCCGGCAAGAGCGACGCTCCCGGTCATATTCCTTTACCCGTCCGGTAAAGAACCCCCGGTTGCTTGGACGGGCGGCGGCGCTCAAATCCGGGCCGGGGTCCCCTTCCAGGTACCCGGAGGAAAGGTCCCGGTTAAAAACGGAAAAAGCCGTTTTTTCCTCTTCCGGCAAGACCCGGAAAGCCCGGGGGTCTTCCGCCAGGCGGTCCAGAGCCCGCCGGTAGATCTGCGTGACCGCTGCAACATACTGGGGGTTCTTCATCCGTCCTTCTATCTTCAAACTGGCGACCCCGGCGGCGACCACCTCCGCCAGGTGCGGCAGGAGGAAAAGATCTTTAATTGACAAGGGATGAAACGGGGCGCCGGCGCCCGGCAGGGTTTTCCCGGGCTGCCCGTTTTCCAGCAACTCATACTCCATCCGGCAGGGCTGGGTACAGGCGCCGCGGTTGCCGCTCCTCCCCCCGACCATACTGCTGAAGAGGCAGGCGCCGGAGTAAGAGACGCAGAGGGCGCCGTGGACAAAAACCTCCAATTCCAGGCGGGTTGCCTCCTTAATCGCCTTAATCTCCGCCAGGGAAACCTCGCGGGCCAGGATAACCCGGTGAAAGCCGGCCTCTTGCAAAAAACGAACCCCTGCGGCGTCATGAATGGTCATCTGGGTGCTGGCATGCAGGGGCAGGTCCGGCCAGAGTTTCCGGGCCAGGGCGGCAACGCCAAAATCCTGGAGGATGATCCCGTCCACTCCCAAACTATAAATGTAGTTGATCTCTTCCAACACCGCCGGCAACTCCGCCTCTTTAATCAGGGTATTGACGGCGACGTAGATCTTTTTCCCCCTGACGTGCAGGTAATCGGCGGCGCGGGCCATTTGTTCCCTGTCAAAATTCTGGGCATAGCGGCGGGCGCTGAAGGCCTTAGCGCCTAAGTACACCGCGTCGGCGCCGGCGGCGACCGCCGCCCGTAGGGATTCCTCATCACCGGCCGGAGCTAAAAGCTCCGGCTTAATCTGCTTCTCCATTTCTTTCCACCCGTATCAGCCCGGAACAGGGGATAATCTCAATACCGGCGGCGGCCACTTTGTCAAGGAAAAGATTCATCCCCAGCGAGTCGCTGGCGATATGCCCGGCAATCACAACCCGGATATGATTCTCCTTGGCCGCTTTCCGGTTCTTATCACTCAGGTGCATGCAGACCAGGGTGCCGACGCCGGCTTTGGCCCATTGGGCGAACATCTCCGGCGAGCCGCCGGTACCCCCGGTCATCTCCACCACAATCTTCCCGGCCCGTAAGCGCTCGCCTCCGGGATCAAGGGGCTGCGGGCCCACGCCCAACTTGGCGGCTTCCTTGTATTCGGCGATCGTGAGCAGCGCCTCAACGATCTCGCCGACCGTCTTTGGCTGCTCCCGGTCAAGAAACTCCTGGAGGTAAGTGGTGACGCAATTGTCCGACGGGGTGTGGACGCACATCAACATATAATCCAGCAGGCGGGCGGCATCCACCACCCGGTTGTGGTTTTGAGGGAGAAGGCCCCTTCTCACCTCTTGAATCCGGTCGGCCAGAACCCCCTCTGCCAGGTTGATGGGGATCCCGTAGGCCGCCATAAAGTCTTCCTGCAACGGCATAACCTTATAAAGTTGGGCCAAAGCCCGTCCCGCCGGGTGGTGGGAGAGCAAAAGGTCCACCGGTTTCCCCCTGTCGGCCAGGCGTTCCGCCAGGAGCACCTCGCCCACGCCGATATCGATCCCGGCCAGGATCCGTTTTATCTCCCGCTCGGGGTCGCCCGCCAGGATCCGGGTGTCCGCATAGGGGTTTTCCAGGCTGTCCAGGTCAAAAAACTCCTTTTGTGCCGGTTTGCACTCTTCCCAGCTTTTTTTGGCTTCATCAAGAACCCGCTGGACATCTTCACTGGGACGGGGATCCTTTTCGATCCCGGTCTTAATCGCCAGTTGGTACAGGTCCTTTAATTTCAATGCCATCGCCTCTCCTTCCAAACTAATATACCGCTATAACCACTGGTATATGCTGCAAGCAACATGCCGCTATAACCCTGGCAATGTACGCGCAGCAACATACCGGATACGCTACGTTAAAACCCGTAATACTCGCTGAACTCGCCGAGCTCGCTGAACCCGCTGAATCCGGGGAAAGTCCCGAATCCCTCCGGACGGCTTTTACCACAGACGGGGCAGGGCAGCATGGGGTAGACCGGAACCGGTTCGGGCCAAACCTGGCAGTTGATCCCGGTCAGGGCGGTGTTTCTATCATATACGCAACGGCGGTAAAAAAGGTGGTACCCTTCGAAGGTTAAACACCCGTCGCTCACCCGTCCACAGGAAGTACACTGGAAACGGGGGAAATGAAACGCACCCTGCTTTTCCTTGCCTTGGTACCGGACTCTGCCGCCACAGGCGATACAGGTGCTTCCATCCAGATCTTCATTTCTAACCCTCCGGATCTGCACCCCTTCCGGGGTCAGAAAAAAACGGGGCACTTCCGCCGGCAAGACCTCTTCCTGGAGAAAATAGAAGAACGGCGTGATTTTCAAGACATCTTCGGCCAGATCCGATTCGTACAAGGGTTTCTTCAGGGTATCCCAAGGCAGGGAGGCCATTAACAGGAGAATAAGGACCCAGACCAGCAAGACCTTTAAACCGCCAAAGATCGCCCCGGCCACCCCGTCAATAAAAAAAACCGGAGTTGATACGGCCGTCTCCTGCCATCGCAAACCCAGATAGGCCATTACCGAACTGATGCCGACAACCAGGACGATAAAGGCAAGGATTTTGCCGAGGTTCTCTGAGATATTGAGCCAACCGGTCAGAGCGGTTCCCAATCCCGAACAATAGCGAAAGGCCAGCACCAATGCGAGAATTGACCCGCCTAAGCCAAAAAGCTGCTGAACAAGGCCGCTTCTAAAACCCCGGTGGACATAGATGAGCAGGGAGATAATAATAGCCCAGTCCAAGCCGTTCATTATCATTGGTTCCCCCTTGTCGCCGGGAAATCACTGCGCCTTTTATCGTTCCGCACCCGCCATTATTTTGCTTCTTGTAATAATTTTACCATCTTTTCGTGTTCCATACGAAGCTGCTGCAGTTCATCGGTGACCTGTAAAGCGACTAAGACCGCCAGTTGGGTTTTGGATAGCTTGGCATTACCGTGGGCAGCCGAAACCGCTTCAATTCTTTTTTCGACATTTTTAATGAGATCATTAATGTAATCCTCCGGCGCGGAACCGACAATCGTGTAATCGTCCCCCATTATCCGTACTGTCACCCGGTTTTCTCCCTGCCGCTCATTTTTTCTGGTCAGCAAGATCTCCACCACCCAAGGCCGGGGTGTTTTCCTCCGCGCACCCGGCGCCATTAAAGTATTAGGCAAAAGATCTTAAACTCCTGCACCGGAAGAAGGAGAACCAAGACTCGTACAAAAAATGAACAAAGGCAATGCCGGGAAATAAAAACCCCTCCTTGGGAAAGGAGAATCCCTTCTTGAAACTGAAAACCCATCCTTAAAATTGAAAACCCCTCCTTGGATTGAAAATCCCTCCTTCGCAAGGACTTTTAGGGCTCCGTGGGAAGGAGGGATTTTTAAAACTACTTCACAAAACCGGCTTTACGCCCCCGGCGGGCTGCCGGTCACCGGCGGATTTCGGCATCATACTCCGCGGCCAGCCGGGCAAGGATCTTCTCCAGCACCGCATTGACTTCATCATCTTGCAAAGTCCGCTCCGGCAGGCGGAAAACAAGGGAGAAGGCCAGGCTGCGCCGGTCTTTCGGGATTGCCCCGCCGCTATAGACATCAAAAAGCTCCACCTTTTCCAGGATACAGCCGGCGGTCGCTTGTATCAGGCTCATGACCTCGCCCACCGGGATCCCGGCGGGCAGGACCAGGGCGATATCCCGCAAGACCGGCGGGAATTTCGGCAACGGTTTTACCTGGATGATCTCTTTTTCTGTCGCCCCCCAGATTACCTCCAGATCCAATTCAAAGAGGATCGCCGGGAGATTCAGGTCATAAGCCTCTTTGACTTTGGGGTGGACCTCGCCGATCACCCCCGCCCGCTTCCCTTCCACGACCAGGAAGGCGGTGCGTCCGGGGTGCATGGCGGGATGCTCGCCCCTTTCGAATCTCCACTCTTTCACCGGCAACTCGGCCAGGAGCGCTTCGATAACCCCTTTGGCGTCATAAAAATCGGCCTGCCTTGCCGGCTGGTTCCAGCCTTTCTCATGGATCCGCCCCATCAAGCCCCCGGCCAGGTGGAGGTCCTCCTGCGGCAAGGTTTCTTCGTCCCCGGCCGGCAGGTAGACACGGGCCATCTCAAAGAGGCTCAGGTTATCGATTTTTCTCTTCGCATTATAGCTCAGCACCTCAAGCACGCCACCGAGGAGAGTCGTCCGCATCAAAGACCCTTCTTCACTGAGGGGGATCTTTAAACGGACCGCCCGGCGTAAAGGATCATCTCCCGGCAGGTTCAAGCGGTCAAAGGTTTTTTCCCCATGAAAACTGTAGGTGACAATCTCGGAGAAACCGTAACCCTGCATCAAATCGCGGATCTCTTTTTCCCACAGTTGCCGCGGGGTCAAGGTCCCCGGCTGTTTTGCCGCCGGGTAGGTGGCGGGGATCCTGTCGTACCCGTAGAGCCGGGCGATCTCTTCAGCCAGATCCGCCTCGTTCTCTATATCCTGGCGGTAGGAAGGGACTCCTACCTGGAAGACACCGCCCTGTTCCTTGCTGATCTCAAAATTGAGCCGCCCGAGGATCTCTTCCATCTGACCGGCCTCAAGGTCCAAACCGAGAAGGTTGTTGACCCGCTCCGCCCGCATCCGGACCTTTCTTGCCGGCAGCGGCCGGGGATACCGGTCAATTATCCCCGCGGCCGTACGGCCGGCGCCGATCTTGGCCAAAAGATGGGCCATGCGGTCAAGGGCGGCCGGCGGCCCTTCCGGGTCCAGCCCTTTTCCGAAACGGAGCGCCGCCTCCGAGTGGAGGCCGAGGTTCTGGGCGGTCCGCCGGGTATTAACCGGGGAAAAATAGGCGGACTCCAGAAATACCGTGCGTGTCTGGGGAGAGACCTCGCTGGCCTCGCCCCCCATTACCCCGGCGATCCCCTGCGCCTTTTCCGCATCGGCAATCACCAGGTCTTGCCGGGTCAAGACCCTTTCCACCCCGTCCAGGGTGACCAGGTGTTCCCCGTCTTTGGCCCGGCGTACCAAGATCTTCTTTCCGGCCAGCCGGTCCAGGTCAAAGGCGTGCAAAGGCTGGTTTAACTCCCACATAACATAGTTGGTCAGATCGACCACATTGTTTACGGGCCGCATCCCGGCAGCCAGGAGCCGGGTTTTTAGCCACAACGGCGCTTCGCCCACCTTAAGGTCGTAAAAGACCCTCCCCGTGTATCTGGGGCAAAGCTCAGGATCGAGGAGTTCCACATCGATGAAGTCCTTGATCTCCCGGCCCGCCTCCTCCACCACGGTCAATTCCGGTAACCGGAGCGGGCAGCCGGTCAAAGCCGCCACCTCCCGGGCTACGCCCAGCATCCCATAGCAATCGGCCCGGTTGGGGGTGAGCTCCAGCACCAGCACAGGGCTGTCAAGCCCAAGGATTACGGGGAGATCGGCCGTTAAGGCGGTTTCCGGGGGCAGAACCATAATCCCTTCCGCCTCCCGGCTCAACCCCAATTCCTCTTCGGAGCAGAGCATCCCCTGGGAAACAACGCCTTGAAAATCAACCTCCTCAATTGCCGTACCGTCGGGGAGCCGTGCCCCGGTCAGGGCGACCGGTACCTTATCCCCGGCCTTAAGGTTCCGGGCGGCGGTAACAACGGTAATCTCGCCGTCGCTAAGCCTGACCCGGCAGACAAGGAGTTTTTCTGCTTTGGGGTGAGGCTCCAGGCTGCAGACCTCACCCACCCGCAGGTCCCGGTAGGGGGCGCCGGGGTCGTCCAATTCCTCCACGGCGATCCCGGCCATGCTCATTTTATCTGCCAATTCCTGAGGATCCAGTTCCACGGGAACATATTCACGCAGCCAGTTGTAGGGAACTCGCATCTTCTCCGGCCTCCTTCACCAAATTGCTCCAGAAAAATACCTGGCAAAGCTCGAAAAAAACCTAAAACTGCGCCAAGAAACGGTGATCGTTCTCATAGAAGTAGCGGATATCCGGAATCCCATAGCGCAACATGGCGATCCGTTCCACTCCCATGCCAAAGGCAAACCCCGAATACTTTTCCGGATCATAACCGGACATCTCCAAAACCCACGGGTCAACGGAGCCGGCGCCCATAATCTCGAGCCAGCCGGTGCCTTTACAGATCCGGCACCCTGCTCCCTGGCAGCCGCAGGAGACATCCACTTCCGCACTGGGCTCAGTAAACGGGAAGAAACTGGGGCGAAAACGGACTACCCGGTCTTTGCCGAAAATCTCCTGGACAAAAACGGTCAAAACCCCCTTGAGATCGCCAAAGGTAATCCCCTCATCCACCGCCAAACCTTCGATCTGGAAAAAGCACGGCGAATGGGTGGCATCCAGCGTGTCCCGGCGGTAAACCCGGCCGGGGGCGATGATGCGGACCGGTTCCGGGCGGAGTTTTTCCATCGTCCGGATCTGCACCGGAGAGGTATGGGTCCGCAGGAGGATTTTCTCGGTGATATAAAGGGTATCATGCATCTCCCGGGCCGGGTGCTCCGGGGGGATATTCAAAGCCTCGAAGTTGTAATAATCCCATTCGATCTCCGGCCCTTCCGCAAGGTCGAAACCCATCCCCAGGAAAATTCCGGTGATTTCATCAATCAACATCAGCAGGGGATGCGGCCGTCCCCGCCGGGGCCGTCTGCCGGGAAGCTCCACATCGATCCGTTCCTCTTGCAGCCGGGCTTCCTCCTCCTGCCGGGAGATGGCCTCTTCTCTCTCCTCGAGGATCCCGGTGAGTTCCTGGCGGAGATCATTCACTAACTTGCCAAAAAGCGGCCGCTCTTCCGGGGAAAACTCTTTCAGCCTCCGGGAGAGCTGTGTTATTGACCCCTTTTTGCCAAAGAGATCGATCCGGACCTGATTAAGCTCGGCCGTTGAAGATGTACGCGCAATTTTTTGCCGCGCCTCTTCCGCTAATTTCTCCAGTTCTTCGTGCATCGCTCTGCCTCCCCCCCTGCCGGTCCCGGCGTACGCGGGCGCACGCCGGCCAGCGGCAGGATAATCTTCATAAGTAAAATTGAATTGGGTAAAATGGATAATAAAAAAAACCTTCGCCTGTAAGGGACGAAAGTTTTTCCGCGGTACCACCCTTTTTAGCCGGCAAAGGCTCTCCTCGATCGCATGTGGGATTAAGCCCGGTCTTTACCGGTCTCCCACATCATCTTCTCCGGTAACGGCGGAGTTCCGGCCCGGCCTACTTAAGCGCTTTCTTGCGCCTGTTCAGCCTGCGACTCCAGAGTGAACTTCAATCGGGCTCCCGGGGAATGTTCGCAGCCCCCCATTCCTCTCTGTACCGTTTGCTCCGACTTACTCTCTCTTTCCTCGTCTTTCTCCTCGCATTTGTATTTTTATAAATAATCAATTCACCCGGTTCAGAAATTCTCTATATACTAAATAGGCTGATATCGACCCCGTAATCTTGAAGAGCTTCCAAAAAAACTCGGCGGAAAGGATCATCACGTCCCTCCCCTTCCTTATCGACTCGGTCGAGCCATCCTTTCTTTTTTCCATTATAGCACAAGCATTTTCTCTTTACAAGTCCCCTTCTTATGCCAGCGCGGTTCGTTTGCATAAAAAAACAAGCCGGTTCCTTTGCAAGCCGGCTTGTTGCTAATGCCAAAATATGGTGGGGGAGAGCGGAGTCGAACCGCTGACCTCTACGATGTCAACGTAGCACTCTAACCAGCTGAGCTACTCCCCCGGCAGCCTCATTTATTTTACCACAAGGCTGTGCCCTCGTCAAGGGCGATCTGCGGAAATTGCCAAAGGTTTTTGCAACAAATATTCCTTAGTTTACCCGCTCAGCCCGGCAATGGCGGCAAATTCCCTTCATAACAACCTGTACCTCCCGGACCAGGTTCCCCTCGATCTCGTCTTCTTTCTCCAGGGACAGGACCCCGGCGTGGCCAAGATCGAAAAAGGCCCCGCATTTAACGCATTTAAAATGGGCATGAGGGGTTAAATCCACTTCGTAGCGGATTTGGTCCTCATCGGTGGCCAACGCGGAGACGACCCCTTTTTCCTCCAACAGCTTCAGGGTATTATAGACTGTAGTCTTTGAGAAAGTGGGAATAACCGCTTTCAACTGGGAATAGATCATCTCGGCGGTCGGGTGCACCCGGTTTTCGGTCAAATATTTCATAACCTCGATCCGCTGGTGGGTCGGGCGAATCCCAACCTCTTCCAAGCGGCGGCAGATCTCCTTTACCAGTTCCGTTCTCATCTTCTTCCTCTCCATTTCGGGTATTTCCCGGCCTTCACCGCCGGGCATTTACCGGCCCCGCCACCCGCGGGTTCCCCAATTTTTCCTTCTTAATCTTAACACAGACCGTCCTCCACCTCAAGCAGATATCTCCTCCCCCGCCAAACCCGGGGATAAAAAGGGGGCCGGCTCTTTTGCCGCACCCCAGTTTCCTACCGGACTCCTGTTATTCCTGCCTGTATCTGCTCTTAATCTCTAGGCCAATTTTTTATGGCAGAACCACCAGTCGAAACAGGCATAGGCCTCTTTCCGTTTCTTGGCGGTCTCTTCGTCAGTGGCCGGCGGGATAATCACTTCCTCGCCGATCAGTTCATTATTGGGCCAATTGGCGGGGAGGGCCACTTCATTGTCTGTGGCAACCTGCAAGCCTTTAACCATCCGCAGGATCTCGTCGATATTCCTCCCCAATTCCTGCGGGTAATAAAGGATGGCCCTGATGACCCCTTCCGGATCGACGATAAAGACCGCCCGGACAGTGTTGGTTCCCTGGCCGGGGTGGATCAAACCGAGTTTTTTCGAGACTTCGCCGGTGTCGTCGGCTACCACCGGGAAAGAGATCTCCACCTTCAAATGGTCTTTAATCCATTCCACCCATTTGATGTGGGAAAAAACCTGATCAATGCTGAGCCCGACTAGTTCCGCCCCGAGCTTCCTGAATTCATCCGCCCGCTTTTGAAAAGCAGCAAATTCGGTGGTACAGACCGGGGTGAAATCCGCCGGGTGACTGAAGAAGATAAACCATTTTCCGTTCAGATCATCGGGATAGGTTTTTTCACCGTGGGTCGTCTTCACAATCATCCTGGGAAACTTCTCTCCAATCAAAGGTATCCTGTTTTCCATCTCTGCCATCCCTCCAGTTTGTAATATTTTTATTTTTGATTTTAATACAAATTTGTATTAATGTCAATATCGAAATAAAAAATTTTTTCTGTGGCCAATCGGCAAAAAAGCCTTATTATACTGGTTTTTTCTTGAATAAAAAAATTTTTTAAAAAACCCTTGCATTATTTTTTCTTCTGTGTTATAATGATTTACACCTTGAAATACTATTTCAAGGTGGAGCGTTACGACGCTCTGGCGCCAGCGGCTGAGTAGTCGCTCGCTTCTCTTGACCACGCCGGCAGTCAGAGAAGGGAAAACAAAGTTTAAATCATTGACCACCTAACGCGGTGGTCTTTTTTCTATCCTCTTGCTGTCTTTTTTTTACATTGGTCTTCCCGGCCGCCACCATTTATCCCCGGGCATAAACAAAACTCGCAAAGGACTAAAGAGCGACCAGGAGAAAACTCCTGCCTGCCGACCCTTCCCCGGTCCAAACCGGGCTGTACAGAAAAAAAGCCCCGGCTTCTGCCGGGGCTTTTTTAGACTGGGCTTTAAGCCGGGCCCGCCACCTTTTCCAGTCCGGACCCGGTGTCCCGCTACACCTCCGCTGCTTTTTCCGGGTATTTCACGCGCTTGGTGTATTGGGTATGCAAGAGATGATGGGATTTCTCCCCCAGCGGCTTGCCGAGGAATTCCTTGTAAAGGGTTTGGACCGCCGGGTTTTCGTGGGATTTACGCAACGGCATGCCGGCGTCCGCCCGGTAAATGGCGTTGATCCGCTTCTGCCGGATCTCCCTGGTCGTCGGGATCGGCTGCCCGCCGCCGCCGATACAACCGCCCGGGCAGCACATGATCTCGATGAACTGGTAATCGGCTTTTCCTTCGTTAATCAAATCCATCAGTTTTCTGGCATTACCCAGCCCGTGGGCCACCGCCACTTTGACCTTTTTCCCTTTCAGGTCGACTTCCGCTTCCTTAATCCCTTCCAACCCGCGGACGTCGGTGAAGTCAAGGGAAGCCAAGGTTTCCCCGGTAACTACTTCATAAACGGTCCGCAAAGCCGCTTCCATTACCCCGCCGGTGGCGCCGAAGATCAGCCCGGCGCCGGTGGAGATCCCGAGGGGATCGTCATACTCTTCCTCAGGCAAGTCACTGAATTTGATCCCGCTCTCCCGGAGCATCCGCCCCAGTTCCCTGGTGGTCAAAACCGCGTCCACATCGGGATAACCCGAATCGGTCATCTCCGGGCGCTGGCACTCGAATTTCTTGGCCGTACAGGGCATGATGGAGACCACATAAATATTGGCCGGGTCGATTCCCGCCTTTTCCGCGTAGTAAGTCTTGGCCAGGGCGCCGAACATCTGCTGCGGCGATTTACATGTGGAAAGGTGCGGCAAGAGATCCGGGTAAAAGTGCTCAATATACTTGATCCAGCCGGGACTACAAGATGTAATCATCGGCAGGGTTCCGCCTTTTTCCAAGCGTTCCAGCAGTTCGTGGCCTTCCTCCATAATGGTCAGGTCTGCGCTGAAATCGGTATCAAAGACCTTGTCAAAGCCCAAGCGGCGCAGGGCGGCCACCATTTGCCCGGTAGTCACCGCGCCCGGCTCCAGCCCCATCTCTTCGCCGATGGAGACCCGGATCGCCGGCGCCGTCTGGACCACCACATGTTTATCGGGGTCGGCCAGAGCCGCCCAGACCCGCTCGGTATGGTCCTGTTCGTAAATGGCGCCGACCGGGCAGACCAGCGAGCATTGGCCGCACTGGACGCAGGCGACGCTTCCCAGATCAACACCGCCGGCCGGGGCGATGGTGGTGTCAAACCCCCGGTTCACCGGGTATAAGGCCCCTACCCCCTGCACCTGGTGGCAAACTTCCACACAACGCCGGCAGAGGATACATTTGGACGGATCCCGCACCAAGGCCGGGGTGGAGATATCTTTCTCTTCCGCCCTGACCCGGTGGGGGAATCTCAGTTCGCGGACGCCCAACTGATCGGCGAGGGTCTGTAATTCACAACGCTGATTCCGGATACAGCTCAGGCAATCCTGGGGGTGGTTGGAGAGCAGGAGCTCCACATTGACCCGGCGGGCCTGCCGTACCCGGGCCGAATTGGTGTGAACCACCATCCCGTCACTGACCGGCTGGGAACAGGCGGTCTGCAAGGTCCGGCTGCCCTCCACCTCCACCACGCAGACCCGGCACATCCCTTTAACATCCAGATCTTCGTTATAACAAAGAGTCGGAATCTCAATCCCGGCGGCCCGGGCCGCTGCGAGAATCGTACTGTTCTTTGGTACTTGCACTTCACGACCGTCAATGGTTACTTTTACCGTTTCCATGCAGGTCACTTCCTTTCTGGATTTCGAACATCGATGCGCAATTCCTCAAACCGCCCGGTTAGACCGCCCGGGAGGCGGTGGTAAGGGCCCGGCAGACCCCGGCCGGACACTCCCCGGCAGCATGGCGCAGGATTTCATCTTCAAAATACTTAAGGGCGGTGACTACCCCGTTCGGGGCGGACTGCCCCAGGCCGCAAAGGGATGAGAGTTGCATGGCCTGGGAGAGTTCTTTAATGAGTTTAACCACATCCTGGCCGGCTTTACCGTCGGCCAGGGCGGAAAAAAGTTCATAAAGACGGTAAGTCCCCTCGCGGCAAGGCGTACACTGGCCGCAGGATTCGTGCTGGAAGAATTTCATAAAGGAACGCAAAACATCGACAATGCAATGGGAATCATCGATCACCAGCAAAGCCCCGGAACCCAGGGCGGAACCGGCCTCCGCCAGCGTATCGTAGTCCATGGGCAGGTCAAGAAATTCCTTCGGGAGGCAACCGCCGGAAGTTCCGCCGGTCTGGGCCAGCTTAAACCCTCTCCCATTGGGGATCCCGCCGCCGACGCCATAAATCACTTCGCGCAGGGTTATCCCCATGGGAACCTCAATCAACCCCTGGTTGGCAATATCGCCCAGCATCGTGAAGACCTTGGTGCCCGGGGTCCTTTCCGTGCCGATGCTGCGGAACCATTCCGCGCCCTTCAGGATAATCGGGGGAATATTCGCCAAGGTCTCGACGTTATTGACAACAGTCGGTTTCCCCCACAACCCGGCCACTCCGGGGTAGGGCGGTTTCAGCCGCGGCTCTCCCCTCTTCCCTTCCAGGGATTCGATGAGCGCGGTCTCCTCGCCGCAAACATAAGCGCCGGCGCCGGTACGGATCTCCACGTCAAAGTTGAAACCGGTGCCGAAGATATCCTTCCCGAGGAGCCCCATTTCCCGGGCACGGGCGGCCGCCCTCTGCAACCGCTCGATGGAAAGGTGGTACTCCCCGCGGATATAGATGATGCCCTTGTCCGCGCCAACGGCATAGCCGGCAATGGCCATGGCCTCGATAACCGAATGGGGATCTCCCTCCAAAATCAACCGGTCCTTGAAGGTTCCCGGTTCCCCTTCATCCGCGTTACAAATGATATATTTCTGATCCGCAGTAATCGGGGCAGTGAACGACCACTTGAGCCCGGTGGGGAAACCGGCGCCTCCCCGGCCGCGGAGGCCGGAAGCTTTGACCGTCTCCACCACCTGTTCCGGGGTCATGCCGGTCAGGGCTTTCCCGAGGGCTTCGTAACCGCCGTTGGCAATATACTCTTCAATGGAATCGGGATCAATCCGCCCGCAGTTGCGGAGGACAACCCGGTACTGCCGGTCCAGGTAACCCTGGTCTTCCAGGGAAACCACCGGCTTGGTTTTCCCCTTCTCCGGCCGGTAAACTAGTTCTTCCACCACCCGGCCCTTCAGGAGATGCTGTTGGACAATGCGGGACATATCTTCCGGCTTTAATTTGCTGTACATAACCCCTTCCGGGTAAACAACAATCACCGGCCCGTCATCGCAGGGACCCAGGCATCCGGTTTCCACAACCCGGATCTCCTCCTGCAAACCGGCGCGTTCCATCTCGCGGCAAAGCGCGTCTTTTACCGCCCCGGCGCCCTTTAACATACAAGGCGTCCCGGCACAGACCAAAACATGAGCGCGGAAATAACTCATGGATACGCCTCCTTACAAATAATCTCCTTTACTCGTAAGTCTTCAGGATCTCCTTCACCCGTTCAGGAGTCAAGTTGCCGTATACTTGGTCCCCGATCATCATCGCCGGGGCGACGCCGCAGACCCCAAGACAACTGGTAAGCTCCAATGTGAATTTTTTATCTTCCGTTGTTTCGCCGGGGTTAACCCCCAGCACCTCTTGGAGGGTTTCCAGGATATTGACGGCCCCCCGGATATGGCAGGGCGGGCTCTCGCAAACCCGGATAATATGTTTCCCTTTGGGTTCCGTGGCCAGCAGGGTGTAAAAGGTGGCCACCCCGTAAACACGGCTCACGGGGATACCCAGTTGGTCGGCGATCTCTTCCATAACCGCCGTGGAAAGATAACCGTGAATCTCTTGGGCTTCACGGAGGATATCCAGTAACGCTCCGGGATCGGAGTTATGCTCCGCAATCACCTGGCGAAGACTCTTTTTCCGTTCGGTAGCAGAGTTAACCGGCACCGGTTTTCACCTCCAACATCTTTTAACGGTTAATGACCCACTCGCCGATGATGTTACCGTTCACCACATGCCTGGCAACGATCTGCCGGGCTTTCTCCGCCGTTACCTTGCCATAACTAATCCGCGGCTGGCCCGGTATTTCCACTTCAAGAATGGGCTCCTGTTCACACAAGCCCATACACCCGGTCTGGGTGACCAGAACATTATCAAGGTTGCGCTTCTCCAGCTCCTCAAGAACAGCCCCCATTGTTTCCCGGGCGCCCGCAGCGATCCCGCAGGTTCCCATTCCAACAACAATCTTTGTTTTTTCCCCGCTTTCACCGTCGCGGATCTCCATCATTTTTCTGGCTTCGTCTCTAATCTTGGCCAGTTCCTCGAGGGATTTCACCTCTTATCCTCCTCCTTTGCCCGTCGCGTCTTACTTGGTTTGTTCCAAATTTCACAAATCCGGCCCAAAAAACAGGCGCCGGAATGAACGGCCACCTTCAGAGCCCCCTCTTAAACCAGCTCCTAACCTTTTCCCATATTATACTCAAGGCAATTATACCTCATTTATCTCCTCTTGGTCAATGCCGGTATTAAAAGGAAATAACCAAGACCCGGCAAAAACCCTTCTCCTGGCTGGCGTAAAAGATCCGTAACCAAGTAAGTAAATATTCTGTAATATTTCTTTTAACTTGTCAGTCCCGGCGCACGTAACTTGTTAGTCCCGGCGCACGGAGGGCGCCAGGGCCTCCTTTTTTGCCGCCCAGAGTTCCTGCACTGTGAGGCCGAGTTCCGGGTGGACCCAGCCGGCCCCCATCTCCACCAGGGGGAGAAGGACAAAAGAACGTTCAACCATGCGGGGATGGGGGATGGTCAACAGGTGCGATTTGAAGACCCAATCCTCATAAAAGAGGAGGTCCAGATCGATGCAGCGCGGGCCAAAGCGCGGCCCGCCCGGCTCGCGCCCCATTTCCCGTTCAAACTCCTTGAGCCGGAAGAGCAATTGTACAGGGGGGAGTTTGGTCTTGCCCAGGCAGACCTGGTTTAAAAACCACGGCTGTTCCAAGTACCCCACTGGTTCACTCTCATAGACCGGGGAAAAGGTTACCTCGCCGCTGAGGAGTTTTCGCAAGAATTCACCGGCCCGCCGCAGGTTTTCCTCCCGGCGGCCCAGGTTGGAACCGAGACCTATTGCAACGGTAAACATGAAACCTCCCCCTGTTATGAACGGCGTACATCCGTGCGCGCGCGGGTAGCACGAATAATCGCATCGGTCATCCGGGCGACCCGGACCATCTCCTTCACATCGTGGACCCGGATGATATCCGCTCCTTTGCTGATCCCCACCGCCACCGTGGCTGCAGTCCCCTCCAGCCGCTCTGTGACGGGCAGATCCAGGGTCAGCCCGATTACCGACTTGCGGGAAGTGCCCAGTAAGATTGGGACCCCCAGGGATTTTAACTCATCCAGCCGCGCGATGACCTCTAAATTGTCTTCCCTGGTCTTGCCGAACCCGATGCCCGGATCGATGATCACTTTTTCCCCGGGCAACCCGGCGGCTTCCGCCAGGGCGATACTCTTCCGTAAAAACCCGGCAATTTCCCCCATCAGGTCCTGGTAGCCGGGGGCGGTTTTGTTATGCATCACAATCACCGGCGCGTTGAAACGGGCGGCCACCGCCGCCATCTCCGGGTCATACTGCAAACCCCAGACATCGTTGATTATGTCTGCCCCGGCCTCCAGGGCCGCCTGCGCCACCGGGGCCTTGTAGGTATCCACCGAAATGGGGAGCGGCGACTGCTTGGCAAGGGCTTCGACCACCGGAAGGAGCCGCCTTTTCTCTTCTTCCGCAGAAACCGGCGTGGCCTGGGGCCGGGTCGATTCGCCCCCAAGATCCAGGATATCCGCGCCTTCCTCCAGAAACCTCTCAGCCTGCCGGAGGGCGGATTCCACCGGTTTGCCCGCTTTTAGCAGGCCGTCCCCGGAAAAGGAGTCCGGGGTGAGGTTGATAATCCCCATAACATAGGTCCTTTCTCCCCAAGCAAACCGCTTTCCTTTAACCGTCAAGGGGGCAGGGGGGGTGTTGCGGGCGGCCAGGAGGGCCTGCAATTCCCCGGCCAGTGCCGGCAGGTCAAAGGGTTGCAGGGGAAGAACGGCCAGAAGCCGCTCATACTGGGCCCGGGTCCCCATGATGATCACCGGCCCGCTACAGCCCTCAAGGCGGGCATGTTCCCAGCTTACCGCCACTTCCCCGCCTTTGGCCAGCATCTCCTGTTTAAGGATATTGGCGGCCTGGGGTGAGACCCCTTCAGCCTTGACCAGGATAAAATCGCCTTTCGGCTCCATGATCTTTATGCCTTCGGGGCTGACATTGATTGCCTCAAGTTCCTCCAGAAGTTCCCCGGGGGTGGAAAGAGAGAGCAAACGAAGGTTGTATCTCATTTTTGTAGAAGGCCTCCCTCGAAAAATTGCCGCCGTTTACTGCCTATTCCCGCTTCTAGCAAAAAAGTATTGCTTATATTATACAATGCCGCGCCGGAAATTCAAGGCTTAGATCTCTCATATCTCCTCTTGAAGCAGTTCTCTGAGGAGTTTGAGGGCGGTTTTCTCCAAACGGCCCACCTGGACCTGGGAGATCCCGATCCTGGCGGCGATCTCTTCCTGGGTTTTCTCGCGGAAAAACCGTTCTTCCACGATCAACCGGAGCCGCGGTTCCAACCGGGCCAGTGCTTCCCGGAGGGAAAGGCTCTCCATCCATTTTTCTTCCGGTTCCTCCCCCACCCGGTCTTCCAGGGTGATGGCG